>Ga0307281_10000517_pt1 | contig 10180 bp, 11 predicted proteins | sample ER_DNA_120_FD_194486 | JGI IMG/M metagenome (GOLD analysis project Ga0307281, IMG submission 194486) | Bulk soil microbial communities from the East River watershed near Crested Butte, Colorado, United States - ER_DNA_120 | ecosystem: Environmental > Terrestrial > Soil > Floodplain | place...
GTCGGGTGAATAGATGCGCGTGATGCCGTAGCGCTGGAGCTCTTCGATCTCGGCGGGCAGGATCACGCCGCCGCCACCGCCGAAAATCTTGATGTGGGACGCGCCGCGCTGGTCGAGGAGGTCCTTCATGAACTTGAAGTACTCCATGTGGCCACCCTGGTAGGACGTCATCGCGATGGCCTGGGCGTCTTCCTGGATGGCGGCGTCGACCACTTCCTCGACACTGCGGTCGTGGCCGAGGTGGATCACCTCGCAGCCGGTGGACTGGATGATGCGGCGCATGACGTTGATCGCCGCGTCGTGGCCGTCGAAGAGCGACGCCGCGGTGACAATGCGCACCTTGTTCCTGGGCTTGTACGGGTCTACTGCTTGCATGGACTGTCTGCCGTTACTTGTCCGGATAGTAACCAAAGCGCTCCGGGCTGGCAATGCGGGGCTCAAGGGGCGCCGCGCCGCTAGAACCCGAACTCCATCCCAACCATAAAGCCGAAGGCGACCAGCTTGCGGACGATGGCGTGGTCGCTTTCGTCGAATGTCGAAAAGTCGGACTGATACCGGAAACGGGCGAACACGCTGGAGTCTCCATACATGGCCAGCGCCAAGCCGGCGTCGAACAGAATTCCCGCCTTCCAGTAGTCAGCGTTGTTGAGCGGGTCGTTGAACGGCGCCCCCGTACCATCCGGATAACCGATTTCCTGATCGACCACGCGTACCGCAGCAGCACCGACGCCCATACTCAGCCGGGCTTCGTGTCCGCTGAGGTCCGCACGCCGGTCACCCTCGAGCACGAGCGCCGGGCTCCACGATGTCTGATCCACGCTCAAGAACAGTTCATCCTCACCGGGGCCCGGGGTAGTCGGAACCATGACATACGTGTTGAAGTGCCGCTCCTGGAGTGCCACTTCGAAGCGGGCGGAAAAACTGCGTGTGAAGAAGCGCTCGTAGAAGGCACTGTAGTCGAGCGACGTATTTGCAACGTTTCGTTCAAAATGGTGACCATCGGGCATGCTGTACGACGCTGGCGTGACCGCGATACCCCAGGCATTCCGCACAAAGTGTTCTTGGGCACGGGAGGGTGAGACGAGACAGAAGAGGAGAACAAGCGCGGTGGAAGAAATCGATCGCATGGGTTCCTCCATTAAACGCGGCAACCCACAGCATACATCCGCCCGCATGGCGCGTCTACGCCCGTCCAGTGATTGTCGATTGCTCTGCGCGCGTAGTAACATGGTGCCACAATGATGCTCTCCCCTTCTCTCGCGACAATGCAACTCGCCGCATGATCCGTTCGTCACATATCGCCCTGGTGGCGTTCTGCGCGGCCACCGTGCTGCTGGTGCCGCTGGCCTGGTACATCCCGGGCTTCGCGCTGTGGCTCATCTCCGCGGTGCTGACCGCGCGTGATCCCGACCCGCGCGTGCGCCGCAGCCTGGGAACGCTGCTCGGCTCGATCGCGCTGCTCGCCTTCGCGCCCATTCACACCGGGCTCGACATCCGCCATATGCTGACGCTGTTTCTCTGCTTCGCGAGTGTCATCGCGGGGCCGGTGCTGGTCATGAACAGGCTCGGCCCGGGCGAGTTGCGCTGGCGTTTCTGGCCCGTGCGCTTCTCGAAGCGGGACCTCTTCTACACATTCCTCTCCATCCCGCTCGCGTGGGGTGTCATCTACCTGTACTTCTTCCACCTCAACCCGGGGCTGGCCGAACACTGGGTGCTGCCCGCGAGCTACAACGCGAACGCGATCCGGCGTCTCGTGGTGGGCATCAACTGCGTAGGCATCTGGGACGAGCTCTTCTTCGTGAACATCGTGTACGGACTCCTGCGCGGCATCTTTCCCGCGCGCATCGCCAACGCGGCGCAGGCGGTCGTGTACACGTCGGTCCTGAACGACATGGCCTTCACGGGCCACGGCGTGTGGATCGTGTGCCTGTTCGCGTTGACGCAGGGTGTGATGTACGAGAAGTCGCGCGTGCTGCTCTACGTGCTGGTGGTCCACATCATCGTGGACCTGTGGCTGGTGCTGGCGATCCTGCAGTGGCACTACCCGGGGCATTCGCTCGGGATTTTCTGACGGAATAATCCTCGCGAGGAGCAGGAGCAAGGACGGACGTGTGACCGCGTCACACGGTGAGAAGCGAGGCTAGGACTCGGTGAAAAGGCGCATGCGCGCGCCGAAGCGGTTCACGCTGGCGCGCACGTTGCGCGCCATTCCCACCAGCGGAACCGTGTGCGTGTAGATGGTGTACGCGAACGGCTCGGCGCCGAAGCTCTGCTTGAAGCGCACGCTGCCCAGCCGGTCGTTGGGGCTCGCGCCCAGATTGAGCTCCGTCGAGCCGCGTGCGGCTTCGTCGTGGATGGCGCGGTCGATGAGGAGGTTCGTCGCACGCAGTGGCGAGGTACGGTCGTCGTACACCCACATCCAGTCCGATGCGCGCCCCCTCCAGCGCAAGACGAGGTTGCCCGCCACCACCGCGTCGCCGCGATGCGCCAGGTAGAACGTGGCGAGTTGCGCCGGCACCAGCGTTGCAAACAGCGAGCGGAAGAATTCGCGCGAGAGACCGCGCGCGCCGTAACGCACCACCGTGCGCACGTGGAGCTGGTAGAACGTTTCGAGGCTGGCCTCGTCGTTCATGACGCTCACGCGCACGCCGCGCTCGGTGGCCTGGCGGATCAGGCGCTGGTTGGAATCGTGATAACGCGCCGCCGCGGCCGGGTAGCCGCGCGAGAGGTCGACGATGTGGCAGGTCAGGTTGCGGGCGGCGCCGTTGGTGGACGAGACGCCCGAGCGGTAGTCGACCAGGCGGACCGACGCGTTGCCGAGCGGCTCGATGGCGTTCTCGAAGAGCAGGCGGCCGTTGGGATGCGGCGTCACCGGGCCGCCATAGGTATCGAACGGAAGCGAGTACGCGCGCCGCAGGGCACCATGGCCCCGGCATACGAAGGGCACCATGGTCTCCCCGTCGACCTCGACAAAGTTGACCTCGGCGCCGAGATGTTTCCAGAGATCGAGCCACGCCGGCGACTGGTAAACGGTGGCGCCGGGACAGTGCTCGTGCAGCGACGCATAATGCGCGCGAATGCGGGTGGAGTCCTGGATGAGACGCAAGAGGCTACCCCGTTGTGCGACGGGCGTTTCGAGTTGGGCCGGTGCCTTACCGGCGACGATAGCAAAGCGGGCGGAGCAGACTCCTCGGGGACGTTGTTGCTGCGGCGGGAGAGCCGCTATAGTCAAGGGTGGTTCAATCTGAATGATGCGTGATCCCCCCCCCGATGTCAATGCCCGCATCGCCCGTGCGCTGCGCAAACATGGCGTGCGATACGCATTGCGCGCCGCCCGCCGGCACGCCAATGCGGCGCTAAACCGCCTTGTCGACCGGCATTTCGACATCGCCTTTGGAACCTACACGCGGGGCGTGATCGAGAACACGTCCCTCTCCGACGTCACCAGTCCGAACCTGGCCCGGGGCATCCGGTACGAGCCCACGCCCGCGCTGGCGCTGCGCCGCGTGTTGCGCGCGGCACGCATTCCGGCCGACGGCGGTTTCGTGGACCTGGGATGCGGCAAGGGGCGGGCGCTGATGGTGGCCGTGCTGGGCGGGTTTACGCACGTGACCGGCGTGGACTACTCCCGCGCGCTGGGTGTGATTGCGGAGAAGAATCTCGACATCCTGCGTGCGCGCACGAAGCGGACCTTCACGTCCAGCGTGATCACCGCCGATGCAGCGGACTACGCATTCACGAAGAACGACACCGTCGTGTTTCTCTTCAATCCGTTCGACGCGGTGGTGTTGGCCGCCGTGATTGCACGCCTGCAACATTCCCTCGAGCATCATCCGCGCGCGGTCTGGATCGTGTATCACAATCCGGTCTGGCGCATGGTGATCGAACACAGCGACGCGCTCACGCACGTGCGTGACTATTCCGCGGGCGGCAGTGTGTTCGCAGTTTATCGGAGCCGATGACGGCTACTTCGCCGTCGCGGTGCCGGTTACGGATACCTGCTGCACTTCGCCCAGCTTCAGAAAGAGGAACTTGGGTCGGCTGATGTTGTAGTCCGCGAGCGGAACCGGGAATGCGGTCTTGAACTCGATGGTGTGATCGTCCTTGAGAAGCACTTCGACGGTGGTGCGCAGGCGCCGCGTCACTCCGTGCAGCGTGAAGGTTCCCACCACGTCGAGCTTCGATGTGGTGCCGACGATGAGCGCGCTGCCGTTTCCACCGGCCACGGTGACGCCGTCGAAGGTGGCTCTGGGATACTTGCCCGTCTCCAGGTGATTCTCGCGCATGTGCTGGTCGCGTTTGCCGATGCCGGTGTCGAGGGTCGTGAGATTAACTTCGATGTGCACGGCCACGCTGTCGCCAACCTGCGCCGGGTCCACGACGATGTGCCCCGTCATCTGGTTCGTCTTGCCCTGGAAGGATTCCGTCGCGGCCGTGGAGGTGAACACCACCTGGTTGGGACTGCCCGGCTTCACGACGAACTCCGCGGCGTGAATTGCCGTGGCGAGAAAGACCAGAACACCGGCAAGCGTGACGACTGATTTCAAGCGCATGCGATCGCACTCCTCAATACAACAAATGCAACTGAAACACCGACTCCCAGGAGTCGTCTCCGGAAAACAGCGGCCCATCCTGATAATGCGTCTCGCGGTACAGGGCCTCGACGGCCAGGAATGGCCGGGGCATCACGAACACTCCCCCGCCCCATCGCGATCGCGCGCCGGTTTCTTGATTGAAATTGGGATCGAAGAAATCGTACGTGCCGCGAAGCTCGAGCCCCTGCCTCCATAGATAAGACAATTCGTGCGACGTCACCAGTCCCGTCGTGTGCGGCTCGCCCTCGGGGTCCTCGTGCGTCCAATCGACTTCACCCAACCAGGTCAATCGCCACCACCCGAGATACCCGTAGAAACCGCCGGTTCCGTAATTCGATGCCGGCCCATCCTGCCAGTATCCCGCCGTTCCCAGGCCGGCCGCGACATCGGCCACGTGGAAGCGGTAGATCCCGGTGAAACACGTCGCGAGTTTCTTGTCGTTGTCGAAGGTGGCACCGCGATTGCCGTTCAGCACCGCGAACTGGATGTCGCTGCGTCCCGGCGACAGACCGAACTCGACGCCGACGTCGCTGTTGGAAGGCGGCATGAAGCCGAGATCGCTGCGCACGAACATGGTGTGGTCATCGAAGCGCCAGCCGTACGCGGGCACGAAACGCCCTGCCTTCACGTAGCCGGTGAGCGGCAGGCCCTGCCACATGCCAAACAACTCGTAGCTCGTCGAGATGCCCTTGTCGAAATAGAGCGAGAGGTTGTCGTCCATCTGGAAGTCGAGATAGATGTCGCCCTGCATCTGGAAGAAGTTGGTCTGCGGCTGATCGTCGTCCGAGTAGCGGTGCATGAGCCGGAAATCGGTTCCGATCATGACGCCTTTGGAAATCTCCGGATCGATCTTCGAGAGGATGCTGTCCTTGGGAGCAGTCCACGCCATCTCTTCCGGCACCAGGTACTGGCTCGCGTAGAGCGTGCGCATTCCACCGCCGGACGGATTCATGTGGCAGAGCGCACACTTCTGCTCGTAGCGCGCGGAGTAGCGCGGCACGGCGGACGCGCTCGTCGCGTACAGCACGGCGAGCAACGCCAGGCCCAGGATCGCGCGAAGCGCCCTCAATTATTGTTCGCCCCTTCCAGGATCCAGGTTCGGACGAACTGTCGCTGTAGCGCGGTGAGCGCCGCTCCGGTTGGCGGCATACGGGCCCCGAATACGGGATTTCCGAGGATCTTGCCGTAGAGCACCGAGCCATCAGGATCGCCCGGAATTACGCGTGGGACTCCGTAGTTGACGCTGATCACGTTGACGAGATTGGCGTAGCTGAACCCCGCGCGCAGGTCGAGGCCTCCGTCGCCGTTGAGGCTGTGGCACGAGGTGCAGCGGCTGTTGAAGATGGGCTGGAGCTGCCCCGCGAAAGACACCGTAAACGGTGGCGACCCGGTGCCGTTCACCGCCAGCGTATCGCACGTCGAGCCGATGTGCAGGCGCGTGTCGTAAATGCCCGCCACCGTCGGTGCGAACTTGACCGTGACGCGCAGTGTGTCACCCGGATCCAGCGCGGCGAACCCCGCGCCCGATGTGATCTCGAACGGTCCCGCGTCGATCAACTGCGCGTCGACGTTGAAATCGATGAGACCGACGTTGCGCACCTGGAAGGTCTGCTCGGCGGTCTGGTTGATCTTGATGGCACCAAAACTCACGCTCGTCGGATCGAGCACGCACTGCGGCCCCTCGGGCGGCGGAAGCGCGGTTCCCGCCAGATCGACCGGCGGACAGCCGGTGCCGAGATCGGCCACGGCGCGATCAAAGCCCGTGTCCACCGGCGCGTAGCGCAGCACGACGCGGATGTTTCCGTCGGGAGGAATGCTGAAGGATCCACCGCCGGAGACGATGGTGAATTGCGAATCGGACAGCGTCACTTCGCCGTCGAGATTGGTGTTGCCGGAATTCGCGACGAGGAGCGCGCGCTCCGCAAAATGCCCGAGCGCGACCTGGCCGAAGTCCATGCCGCCGGTCGAGCGATCACAATCCGCGCGGTACAGATAGGGATCACCGAGGTCGGAGCATGCGGCCAGGCAAACCGCCGCAACCATGACAACACGGGAGACAAGACGCATAGCTGAAGGTGGGGTGGCGGGAGCATAGCACGCGCGGGAGGGTTGCAAAAGTGGGCCCTTGCAAAAACAGCAAAGCCCGGGCGTTCTCGCCGCGCCCGGGCTTTACCCTGGTATGGATGCTGGTTGAAAACTAGTCGCTGCGACGACCGCCCAGGAGTCCCAGGCGCATGGCCCAGTAGAACAACGTCAGCGCCGACGAGATGAACGCGGCCACGTACGTGAGCGCCGCGGCATCGAGCACCTTCTTCGCTCCCTGTAGCTCTTCCGGCGTGAGATATGACCCACGCTTGAGCGTTGCCAGTGCGCGATGGCTGGCGTCGAACTCGACCGGCAGGGTGACCAGCGTGAACAACGTGGTGGTCGCGAAGAGCACTACGCCCGCCAGCGCGAGCTTGGAACCCATCACGGTCGCGGCGCCGCCCATGAAGAGCGCGGCAATCAATACGAACATCGAGAGACCACCGCCGATGTTCGCCACCGGCACCCACGTCGAGCGGAATTTGAGCGGCGCGTATCCCTGCGCGTGCTGGATGGCGTGGCCCACCTCGTGCGCGGCCACACCGGCCGCCGACATGCTCGTGCTCCCGTAGACGCCCTCCGAAAGCCGCAGCACCCTGGTGCGCGGATCGTAATGGTCGGTGAGGTTGCCCTGGATAGGAACGATCTGCACACCCGTGATGTTGTTGTCGCGCAGAATCGCCGCAGCCACGTCCGCGCCGGTCATGCGCTTTTGCGTGGTGTACTGGCTGTACTTGTGGAACGTCCCCTTCGTCTTCATGCTGGCCCAGATCGAGAGAACCATTCCGATTCCGATGATCAGCCAGTACAGGGGGTCAAAAAACATCTGTCATCCCTCCGTTGACTCGGTTGTGACCGCAATACGCAAATGTAGTGATTGCTGTATTCCGGAGCGGCTCTTATGATGCCGGGAATCGCGGTGGCGCCGCGCCCGGCGCGAGCCGTGCACAATATACGGCATGTTCCCTATCAGTTCCAGTCGAGGAGGAATCATGAAGCGCTTCATTATATACGGCCTGATCGCCGCGCTTGCGACCGCTCTTGCCGCCCCCGCGATGGCCCAGACCCAGGGTGACGACAAGTACGTCGGCATCGGCTTCATCGTGGGCGAACCCACCGGTCTCGATGCGAAATTCTTTCTGAACAACGAGCACGCGCTCGAGTTCGGGCTCGCGTGGTCGCTCTCGGGACAGAACGAGCTGCACATCCAGGGCGACTATCTCTGGCACCGCTACGGGCTGATCGACCTCAAGAACGGCGACGAGATGCCGCTCTACTTCGGGGTCGGCGCGCGGTTCATGGCCAGAGAGGACGATCCGGGCGACAACCACAACGACGACGATATCGTCGGCATTCGTTTCCCGGTGGGACTCGCCTACATGTTCACGAACTATCCGTTCGATATTTTCATGGAGATCGTGCCGATTCTGGATGTGATACCGGAATCGGACTTCGATCTGGAAGGTGCGATCGGCGCGCGCTTCTGGTTCTGAGAATCGCGAAGCAAATTCAAAAAGGGCCCGAGCCATGACATCGTTGACGAGTATTCGATCTCGAAGTCGACCGCGGACACCGGGAAGAAAACGTTCCTCATGACCACGAACAGCTCGGCCACAGTGTCCGGCGTGCCACAGCGAATGAACGGTTCCTTCAAACTCGAATCGGAGAAGACCTGAAGAGTGGGAACTTGTGCCGTCGCGGACCCGGCAACAGAGCCTGCCAATGTGAGCGCGAGAATTGTAGCGCGGGTCTTCATGGCTCCGCACCTCTTTCGCGGCCGGTCGTGCGGTGAACTGCGAGACTTCTATTGTAGCACTGCCGAGGCGTGACCGCCGCCCCGCATCGAATCGGCATCTGCAGCCTTGGCACTTCTACCGAGACAGCCCGTCCCGCGGCCCTGAGCGCCCCATCAGCCGTTCTGCCTCCAACCGATTGTGTTTCGCGCACAAGAGCCTGAGATTCTCGAGCGTCGCCAGTCCGCCGCGGGCAACTGGCTTGATATGGTCGACCTGGAGCGTGTGCGTTGACTGGCAAGGTTTGCCATCCGGAGCCTTGTAGGTGCAGTGCTGCTGATCGCGCAGGAATACGGCGTCTCGCACAGGCGCCGGAATGCTGCGAGGCGAGCGAGAAGAATCAGTCTTCCTGGCTGCCGCAGTCTTTCGTGAATCACGCCGCTCCTGCCGTGCTGCCGGATCCTCCTTCGCGAGAAACACGTCCAACGCGATCTCGATGACCTGCCCCAACGATGCAATTGGCTGGCAGGCGATGCGAAGCCAGCGAACGAACACGTTCCACCTTGGCCATGAACGTTTCGCTTGCCGAGAATTGAATCATGGCGCGGCGTTCGAGTTTAGCCGGCTCGGCAGCTGACGAGTTATTACCGCTACGGTAATACTCGTTTGTATGTGCCTCCGTCGCAGAAGCCTGGGTGGTCGCTTCCTTCGGCGCAACTGCTCCGGCGGCTTGTAACTCGCGCTGCGCGCCACGATCCACGCCAACGCTATTACCGTTACGGTAATTCGTCGTCGCAGCCACTGCGGCCGGAACACGAACCACCACGGTTCGGACACGATCGCGAGGAAGCGCTGTCAAGGGCTCGATCTCCCCGACAATCACCTCGACCTCACGCTGGGACTTGCCACAAATACGCGCGAGCACGTCAGCCTGGTTCTCGGGCGTGAGAACCTTGGACACAAGACACACCGTGCTCAGGTTCACTGCATTCGATAGCAGCAGCTCGTGAACTCTCGGAAATAGGGCAATGCATCGAGCCGCCTGGATCCGTCTCATGGCCGCCGAAGCCGAGTATCCAAGCCCCACGGTGCAATAGTCGAACATCGTGGGATGCCCCCGCTTCAGATGCAGTTTTCGTCGCTCGATTTCATTCAGATGAAGCAGAACGCTGAGCGTGAGCTTCCGTTCCTTGTCGGTGAGCTCGCGAATGCGGGAAAGAATCTCTTGATCGGACATTGAGCGGAGCGAAACAGACATGACGCAGCCTCCGGAGTTGAAGTGCAAACCTTCAGCGCGGGAGGATGCGCTGACAAGAATAATATAGTGATGTTTGCTGAGCAGTCAACATGACGACAACAAATCTCGCGTAAAACGTTTTGACGCGCGACTGCGTGACGCGCACGCGCCACGCACTGCGATTGTTCATCGCGACACGTTTGTTCTCACGCAGGCCACTTACGCCGCAACGTCGCGACTGCGATTACTCGCACGCATCGCGCCCCACAAACAAAAGCGCCCGTCTGACGGCGGCCATTTTGATAGGCCGGAGTCAGGCGGGCGCTTTGTGTACTGCAACACACGCGCGCACGCTTCGCGTGTACGAATCACGGCACCGCGGTGATCGGTCCCGTCGAGGTGGTCGGCGCGCCGTCGGAAGCCAGCCGCCGCAGCATCACCAGCGTCACGTCATCGGAGGCCGGACCGCCCGCGAGGAAGTTCTCCACGATCTTCACGATGCGGTCGCGGATCGCGGGCAACGGCGACCA
>Ga0307281_10000519_pt1 | contig 10166 bp, 6 predicted proteins | sample ER_DNA_120_FD_194486 | JGI IMG/M metagenome (GOLD analysis project Ga0307281, IMG submission 194486) | Bulk soil microbial communities from the East River watershed near Crested Butte, Colorado, United States - ER_DNA_120 | ecosystem: Environmental > Terrestrial > Soil > Floodplain | place: USA...
TGCATCCGGAGCACCTGCCGCACATCGCCGAGTTGCTTCGGACGATGTACGACTACGTGCTGATCGACGTCGACAAGCGGCTCGACGACGTGAACCTCGGCGTGTTCGAGGTGTCGGAGATCGTGTTCGTGGTGATGACCGCTGACCTGTCGTGCCTCAAGAACGTCCGCCTGATCCTGGAGACGATGAACCACCTGGGCTACCCGCAATCAAAGGTGCAGCTCGTTCTGAACCGCTCCAATGCGTTCACCGGGATCAGCGTCAAGAACGCGGAGGGGGCGCTCCGACGGACGATCGATCACCAGGTCGTCAACGAGTACCGCGGGGCGATCAGCGCCCTCAATTCGGGCGCACCGTTCATGTTCACCAAGGCTGATTCGGCCCTGGGCGGGTCGCTCCTGCAGTTCGCTCGGACCGTCGACAAGGCAGCGGTCGCCAAGACCACGACTTCGGCGGTCGCCCTCCGCTGAGCCGGGCGTGCCCGCCGGGGCGAGGCCGCGTCGGTGAGCCGGAGATGAGGCCCCGTTGATCGGCCGGTAAGCGCCACTGCCTAGCCTGCACGATGTGCTGGCCATCGTTCCATCCGCGACACTCCACGGCCTCGATGGGCGGCTGATCCGGGTCGAGGTCGATGTCGCGCCTGGACTTCCCGGGTTCACCATCGTCGGACTCGCGGACGCCGCCCTGCAGGAAGCCAGGGAGCGCGTTCGTGGCGCCCTCCGCAACGCCGGCTTTGTCTATCCGCCGCGGAGGATCACCGTCAACCTCGCGCCGGCGGACCTGCGCAAGGCCGGCGCATCACTCGACCTGGCGATCGCGGTCGGGATCCTGCTCGGCTCGGAGCAGGTCCGCCCCGCCGCGGGTCGGACCGCGCTGATCGGCGAGCTGTCGCTCGGTGGCGAGGTCCGCTCGGTGCCGGGCGTACTCCCGATGGTCGCGGCGCTGGCCCGGCGCGGGATCCGCCGGGTCGTGGTGGCGACGGGCGCCGTCGAGGAGGCACGGCTCGTGGAGGGGATCGAGGTGACCGGCGTCGACGCGCTTATCGGTGCCGTCGAGCTGATCCGGGCGCGCCGGCCGCGCCGGGTGGCTGCCTCGCCACCGAGGATCGAGCTCGTGGAGCATCCGAGCGAAGCGGATCCCGCGGACGGACCACAGCCGGCGGCCCTGGCCGTTCGTCGAGTCCCGGATCTCGCCGAGGTCCGGGGCCAGCCCGAGGCGCGGCGTGGCCTGGAGATCGCCCTGTCCGGCCGGCACGGCCTGCTACTGCTGGGTCCTCCCGGCTCGGGCAAGACGTTGCTGGCGCGCACGATCCCCGGGCTCCTGCCGCCCCTCGACGATGCGGCCGCGTTGGCAGCAACCATGATCGCCTCGGCCGCCGGGGAAGGCCCCATCCGGACGCTCCACCGCCGGCCACCGTTCCGTGCGCCGCACCACACGATCTCGTATGCCGCGATGGTCGGCGGCGGCCCGCGGCTGTCACCCGGTGAAGTCACCCTGGCCGACCAGGGCGTCCTGTTCCTGGACGAGCTCCCGGAATTCGATCGCGACGTGCTGGAGTCGCTGCGGCAACCGATGGAGGAGGGCCGCGTGGCGATCGCTCGGGCTGGTCGGGCCACGATCTTCCCCGCCCGGTTCCAGCTGGTGGCGGCGATGAACCCGTGCCCGTGCGGCTACGCCGGGACGGAGCGTGCCTGCGCCTGTCCGGGCACGGTCGCCGAGCGGTATCAACGACGGGTCTCAGGCCCGCTGCGGGACCGGATCGACCTGTGGGTGTCGATGCCTCGCGTTGCCCCGCTGGCGCTCGTGGGTGGTCCGGAGCCGGAGGACTCGTCCACCGTGGCTCGCCGGGTCGCGATCGCTCGGGCCACCGCCGCGGGACGAGGGCCGGCCGGCGACAACGGCCGGCTCACCGGACGAAGCCTGCGCGTGGCCTGCCGGCTCTCGGCTGCCGCCGAACGTCGCGTGGTGCTGCTGGCCGAAATGGAACGTGCCAGCGGTCGCGGCACGGAACGGCTCCTGCGCGTCGCCCGCACGATCGCCGACCTGGCTGGTGCGGAGGCGGTCTCAGACGAGCACCTCGATGAAGCGGCCTGGTTCCGGCCGACGGACCTGCGACTCGCTTCAGCTGAGGCCGGCTGACGTGCTTGGCGTGAGTGCCGCGGGGCCGACCGGCGTCGAGGCCGCGCACGGCCGCCCCGAGTCGGTCGAACGCCCGGGCGCGCCCAGGCGGGACGAGCCGGGTCCCGCATGGGGCATGTCGGCAGCGGAACGGGCCGCCTGGGCGGTGCTGGCAGCCGTCGACGGGCTCGGTCCAGTAGGCTTCAACGCCCTGTTGCGGCAGCACGGATCCGGCGCGTCGATCCTGGCGGAAGCCGCTGCACCCGGTGGGCTGTGCCGGCTCGCGGTCACACCGACCAGCGAGCCCCTGCCCGGCGGGCTGCCCCGCCTCCTCGGCCCGATCGTCGCGGCAGCCATCGTCGCTGCGACGGAGCGAATGGCCGGCACCCTGGATCGGATCGAGGCGCTCGGCCTCCGGGTGGTGACAACGGCGGATCTGACCTACCCACGCCGACTGGCCGCGATCGACATGCCGCCCCATGTCCTCTTCGTCCTGGGCGATCCGGTCGCGCTCGAAGCTCGGTCCGCGGTTGCCGTGGTTGGGACGCGCCAGGCGACCGATGCGGGCCGGGCACTCGCGGCACGGCTGGCCGCCACACTGGTGTCCGTCGGCTCCACGGTCGTCTCGGGACTGGCGACCGGCATCGACGGTGCCGCCCATTCGGCGACGCTCCACGCCGGCGGCACGACGGTCGCGGTGATCGGATCGGGCCACGCGGCGCTCTTCCCGCGAGCACATCGGGGCCTGGCCGACCGGATCGTGGCGTCGGGCGGAGCTGTCGTGTCCGAGCTGGCACCGGACGTTCGCCCGACACGAGGCACGTTTCCACGTCGGAATCGCGTGATCAGCGGTCTCGCCGACGCGACCGTCGTGGTCGAGGCGCCGGCGCGCAGCGGGGCCCTGATCACCGCCTCCTGGGCGCTCGAGCAGGGTCGGGAGTGCTTCATCGTCCCCGGGTCCGTCGATTCGCGCGCTTCGGCGGGGTGTCTCGCCTTCCTGCGCGAGTTCGCGGGAAGCGCGCGGATCGTGGCCGGCATCCCGCAGCTCATCGACGACCTCGGTCTCGCCGACCACCTCGCCGAACCGGGCGTGTCGAGCGATGCCGCGGCGGTCCTCGTCGAGGTGAGCCAGGCTGCCGGACGGATCGGTCGCGAGCTGGTGCTCGGGCGAGCGACGGTCGACGAGTTGGTGGCGGCAACCGGCTGGCCGGTGGCCGGCGTCCTGGCCGCCCTCACGCTGCTCGAGCGTCACGGGCTTGCCCTCGGCGTCCACGGCCGATTCCGGCCCGCGGGCGCGCTCGCTGCGGCCGATCCCGCCAGTCTCCGATCGTGGTCGTCGGCCCATGTCTGATCGGCGGGCGGTCTCGGCGCCTTGACGCGGGTTGATCGGCTTTGCAGACGGGTGCTACCCTGACCTCGGCCGTGTCCCCAGGTCGGCCAGGACCGCTCTCGATGCTGTCCCAGAGCAACGAGCCAGGAGCGAGTATTGCGCAAGGCCGCCACCGCGATGCTGGCCGTCCCGATCATTGCGGCCATCTACGTCGGCGCGCTGCTTCGCCGCTCCGTCGCGTCGCGCGTCGTCCTCGGACTCGGCCTGAGCGCCGTGCTGGGCGCCGGCGTCATCGGAGCCGGGTTGCCGACCGTGACGACGGCGACGCCGGTCACGCCGATCGTGCCGCTGACGCGTGCCGAGTTCCGCACGATCGTGGCCACCGGGGCCAGGGTCACGGAGCCCGTGGCCATCGAGTTCACGACCCCGATGAACAAGGGCTCTGTCGCCTCCGCGGTCAAGGTCGATCCACCGACGCCGGTCGATCTCGTCTGGGATTCCAGCGCAACGACCCTGACGATCTCGCCCAGGACGACCTGGACCCCTGGCGCATTCCACACGGTCTCGGTGCAGGCCGGGGCGCTCGCCCAGAGCGGCCAGCCGCTCTCCCGCCCGGCGAGGGCGGCGTTCCTGACACGCCAGCCGATCACGGCGGCGATCGCCAGCACCCAGCCCGTCGGTAACCGCGCGTCCGTGGAAACGGCGTTCGCGGTCACGTTCGCCGGCCCGGTCGACCCCGCCACCGCCACCAACGGAATCCGGCTCGAGCCCGCCACGCCGGGCACGGTCAAGGCGACCGGCACCCCAGAGGGTGCGGTCACCTACGAGTTCGTACCGTCGAAGCCGCTGAAGCCGGACACGGCCTACCGGCTGGTGGTCAGCGGCGTGCGGGACCTGGACGGAATCGGCGTGGCATCCCAGTCGATCGCGGTTCGCACGATCACCGCGCCCGGCGTCGTCCGGTTTCGGCCGCGAGACGATGCCGGCGACGCGGCACGCGACGCTTCCATCTCGGTCCGATTCACCGAGCCCATGAACCGCAGCGCAACCGCCAAGGCCTTCCGGGTCGAGGTCGGCGGCAAGGCGATCAAGGGCACGATCAGCTGGGCCGAATCGAACAAGGTGCTGATCTTCAAGCCGGCGAAGGCGTTGCCGTACGACGTGGCCGTGGTGGCCAAGGTCGTGTACACGGCCCGGAGCGCGAACGGGGCACCGCTGGCGGGATCGGTCCGGGCGGTCTTCCGGACGATCGCCAAGCCAAAGCCAACGCCCGTCTCGAAGCCCACCACATCGCGTGTCAGCGGCGGGGGTGGGGGCGCGGTCGGTGGCGGGAGTTGGGCCGCCGTCGAGGGCTACTATCTGCGCCTCATGAACTGTACCCGCACCGGCGGCTGGGTCACCTCGGGCGGCTCCTGCAGCAGTCCGGGCGGCCGCAACGTGGCTGCCCTGCGGATCGACAGCGGGATCAGCTCACGCGTCACCCGCCCGTACGCCAAGCTCCTGGCCACCAGCGGGGCATGCAGCCATTTCGTCGGCGGCAATCCGGGCAACCGCCTTGCCCGGGCGGGGTTCGGCAGCTACCGCTGGGCGGAGAACATCGGCTGCCGCTCGGGCAGCCCGACGTCTGCCGTCCTGGGCTCGCACCTGTTCTTCCAGAGCGAGAAGTCGTATCGAGGCGGGCATTACGTCAACCTGATGAACGCGGCCTACGACCGCGTCGGCATCGGCGTCTGGGTTTCGTCCGGCCGGGTCCGGCTCGTGGTCGACTTCTACCACCCCTGACCGCCCGGTCAGGCCTGACCGGACCTTCGGCGGGCTGGACGGGGCCTGGGGAGTCGAGCACGATCGCCGGGTGATCCGCAACGCCGTCATCCACATCATGAACGAGCAACCGCTGCTGGCCGACCTGTTCGAAGCGCCGTCGCCCGGCGACGTGGGCATGCGCTGCACCAACCTGCGCACCCTGGACGGGAAGCGGCCGGTCTTCGTCGACGACATGGCCTCGATCTTCTTCTTCCCATACCTCCATATCCGGTTCGTGGAGATCCCGCCGGGGGCTGTATCCGGGAGCGATCCCTCGATGACGGTCGAGCTCACCGCGGGTGCCATGAGCACGTCCAGTCCGGTCCCCGAGCCCGAACCGGAGCCCGAACTCGAGATCGACGAGGACTTCCTCCGCCGTATCCGCGAGGTCTGACCGGATAAGGGTCGGCCAAGGACCCGGTGCTACACTCCCGGCCGTGCCGAAGAACCTCGTGATCGTCGAGTCCCCGGCCAAGGCCCGAACCATCGAGCGCTATCTCGGCGCTGATTACCGAGTCCTGGCGTCGTACGGCCATGTCCGTGACCTGCCGGAGAACCCCGGCAAGGGCAAGTTCGGCGTGGACGTCGACAACGACTTCGCCCCCGAGTACGTGATCTCGGAGGATCGGCGCAAGCAGGTCCACGACATCGAGAAGGCGGCCAAGAGTGCGGATGCGATCTATCTCGCCACCGACCTCGACCGCGAGGGCGAGGCGATCGCCTGGCACGTCGCCGAGGCTGCGCATATTGCCGACGGCAAGACCCATCGAGTCACCTTCAGCGAGATCACCGAATCGGCCATCCGCGAGGCGTTCGCGCACCCTCGCCGGATCGACCAGCATCTCGTGGACGCGCAACAGGCGCGACGGATCGTCGATCGGCTCGTCGGCTACACCCTGAGCCCGCTCCTTTCGCGCAAGGTCCGCGGCGGCCTGTCGGCGGGTCGCGTGCAGTCCGTCGCCGTCCGGCTGGTCGTCGAACGCGAGCGCGAGATCACGGCGTTCTCGGCTCGCGAGTACTGGACGATCGAGGCAATCCTCGCGACGCCAGCCGGCGAACGGTTCTCCGCCGAGGTCGTCCGCATCGACGGCGCGGCACTGGACGTGATCGATGCGGCGGCCGCGGAGGCGCATTCCGCCGCCATCCGCGCGCTTCATCCGCGGGTCACCAGGGTTGGCACCCGGACGCAGAAGCGGTCGCCCGCGCCGCCGTTCACCACGTCCACCCTCCAACAGGAGGCGAGTCGGCGTCTCGGCTTCAGCCCCAAGCGAACGATGTCGGTCGCACAGCGCCTGTACGAGGGTGTCGAGACTGGCGAGGGCCAGGTCGGCCTCATCACCTACATGCGGACGGACTCGACGGCGATCGCCGGGGTGGCGATGGGCGAGGCCCGCGAGGTGATCGGCGGACGGTACGGCGCCGAGTACACCATGCCCAAGGGGCGGGTCTACAAGACGAAGACCAAGGGTGCCCAGGAGGCCCACGAGTCGATCCGGCCAACGAGCTTCCGCCGCGACCCGGACTCGCTCGAGGCCTCCCTCAAGGCCGACGAGCTGCGCCTGTACCGGTTGATCTGGCAGCGCGCGCTGGCGTCGCAGATGGCCCCCAAGGAGCTGGAGACGACGACCATCGACCTGGCCGACGGCGTCTACGAGCTGCGGGCGTCGGCGACCCGGGTCCTGTTCGATGGCTTCGCCCGCGTGTACACGGAAGGCCGCGACGACGGCGCCGCGGACGACGAGGAAACCGTACGGCTGCCCGCGCTCGTCGCCGACGACCGCACCACCGTCGAGGAGGTCACGCCGACCCAGCACTTCACCGAGCCCCCGCCGCGCTTCACCGAGGCGACCCTGATCAAGGCACTCGAGGAGCACGGTATCGGCCGGCCATCAACGTATGCCGCCACGATCTCGACGATCGTGGACCGGGGCTACGTCAGGATCGAGGAGCGCCGGCTGCATCCAGAATCGGTCGCCGAGATCGTGACGGATCTCCTGGTCGAGCATTTTGGCGACTACGTCGACGTGACGTTTACGGCCAAGATGGAGGAGGAGCTCGACGAGGTCGCCCGCGGCGAGCGATCGTGGATCCCGCTGCTCCGCGCGTTCTACGGGCCGCTGCGTGACCGAGTCGACGAGAAGCGGCGCGAGCTCAAGCGCAGCGACTTCACGACCGAGGCGACCGACGAGGTCTGTTCGCTCGGCCATCCGATGGTGATCAGGCTCGGGCGCAACGGGAGGTTCCTGGCCTGCTCGCTCTACCCCGAGCACAAGGAGAGCCGGCCGCTACCGGGCGACGAGCTGCCGCCTCAGGCGGGGACTGGCGAGGTCTGCCCCAAGTGCGGGGAGGGGACCCTCGTCGGCAAGAACGGGCGTTTCGGGCCGTTTGTCGGCTGCTCGCGGTACCCCGAATGTGACTACATCAAGAAAGAAGGGCCTCCGCCACCCGATCCGTTGCCCTTTGACGTCACGTGCCCGAAGAACCGCGACGGCCACCTCGTCCCGCGCCGCGCCAGGCGCACCGGCAACGTGTTCTGGGGTTGCTCCAAGTACCCGAAGTGCGACTACACCACGAACCACGAACCGCTCGGCGGCCTGCATGACGTGGACGACGGCCCGCTCGCCCGCAAGGACGACGCGGCCATCTGCCTGATCTGTGGCTCGACGAGCGATGCGCCCGCGGCGGATGTCGTGCCGGGCGATCGATACCCGGGCGGCCCGGCCAACGCCGAGGCTCTTGCCCGACCGGCGCGTGCCCGTCGTGGTGGCGGCGCGGGAGGCGGTCCCAAGGCCGGCGGTCGCGGACGCGGTGGCGCGCGCGGCGGGCCACGGGCCGGCACCAGGCGTCCCGGCGCGGTCGAGCCCGCCCCCGACGCGTGAGTGCGGCGCCGGCCGAGCCAGCACCGGCGCGCCCGCCGCTCGATCCGGCACTCGAGCGCTTTCTCCGCTCGCTGGCCGCCCGGGACACCTCCGAGCACACCCAACGTGCCTACGCGACCGCGGTCGGAACCTACCTCGCCTGGCTGGGCGAGCGCGGCGCCGATTGGCACTCCCCGGCGCGCACGGACCTGCGTGCGTACCTGGCCGTGCTGGGAGAGGGCCATGCCCGAACGACGGTGGCCCAGCGACTGGCCGCCATCCGGGCATTCCATCGCTGGGCGACCCGCAATGACCTGGCGCCGGGCGACCCGTGGGGTGCCATCGCCACGCCGCGGCTGCCACGACGACTCCCGCGCGTCCTGGAGGTCGACCAGGTCACGAGGCTCCTGGGCGTGATCGACGCCGAGCTGGCGGCGCCACCGGGCCGTGACCCGGTCCGGGCCGCCACTCGGACGGCGCTCGCCCTCCGCGACCGGGCGCTGGTGGAGACCGCGTATGCAGCCGGCCTGCGGATCAGCGAGCTCGCGGCCGCCGATCTCGGATCACTCGACCTCCGGCGCGGTGAGATCCGCGTCCTGGGCAAGGGGCGGAAGGAACGGATCGGGCTCCTCGGTCGCCCGGCGCTCGCGGCGCTCGCTGCCTACATCGAAGATGGCCGGCCCATCCTGCTCGACCGGCGAGCTGCAGGTGGGAGCCCGCCCGCGGAGGTCTTCGTGAACCACAAGGGCGCTCCCCTCGGCGTGCGCGGCCTGCGCTTCCGGCTCGATCGCCTTCGCCGGCTGGCGGGCCTGCCGGTCGGGGTCTCGCCACACACCCTTCGACACTCGTTTGCGACGCACCTCCTCGATGGTGGCGCGGACCTGCGCGTGGTCCAGGAGTTGCTCGGTCACGCCAACCTGGCGACGACCCAGATCTACACCCATGTCTCACCCGGCCGTTTGCAGACGGCCTACCGGGAGGCGCATCCGCGGGCTCGCCGCGACAGCGCCCCGTGACCGGCGCACGTGGTCTTGCTCGTGCGGGCCTGGTCGTCTCCGGGGCGTTCCTCGTGTCGCGCGTCCTCGGCTGGTTCCGCCTGGTCGTCTTTTCGCGGGTCTTCGAGACCTCGGAGCTCGACACGTTCTTTGCCGCGTTCCGCATCCCGGACCTGATCTTCCAGCTGGTCGCCGCCGGAGCCCTGTCATCGGCGCTGATCCCGATCGTGGCAAGCCTCTTCGAGCGTGACGAGGCGGCGCACGCCTGGCGCGTGGTCTCGACCGTGATCAACCTGATGCTGATCGCCCTCGCGAGCCTGGCCGCGTTGCTCTTCCTGCTGGCGCCGCTCGTCGTGCCCCTGATTGCGCCCGGGTTCGAGGATGAGCGGCTCGAGCAGACGATCGTCCTGACCCGGATCATGCTGCTCAGCCCGATCCTGCTGGCCATGGGCGCGGTGGCGACAAGCGTCCTCAACGCGGGCGGCCGGTTCGCGGCCTCGGCCATCGCGCCGATCGTCTACAACCTCGCGATCATCGGCGGGGCCCTGTTCCTGACGCCAGCTTTCGGCGTGGCGGGCCTGGCCATCGGTGTGGTCGGTGGGTCGCTCGGCCACCTGCTCGTCCAGTTGCCGCCGCTTCGCGTGCTCGGCTTCCGCTACGAGCCGAGGATCGATCCCGGCGATCCGGAGGCGAGACGGGCCCTGCTCCTGATGGCGCCTCGGGCGTTCGGGCTCGGCGCCGGACAGGTGACCTTCATCGTCGTCACGGCACTCGCCTCGACGGTGGCCGTGGGTGCGGTGACGGACTTCAACTATGCCTTCACGCTGCTCCAGATCCCGATCGGGGTGATCGGGGTGCCCCTCGGCATCGTGCTGCTGCCGTCGTTGTCACGCGATGCTGCGGTCGGTCGCGAAACCGAGTTCGCCGACCTGCTGACCCGGGCCCTCCGCCTGATCCTGTACGTGATGATCCCGATCGCGGGCCTCGCAGCGGTCCTGCGTCGAGAGGTCGTCGACCTCCTCTTTGGCGGTGGCCAGATCGGGGACGCCGACCTGAACCTGA
>Ga0307281_10000520_pt1 | contig 10157 bp, 9 predicted proteins | sample ER_DNA_120_FD_194486 | JGI IMG/M metagenome (GOLD analysis project Ga0307281, IMG submission 194486) | Bulk soil microbial communities from the East River watershed near Crested Butte, Colorado, United States - ER_DNA_120 | ecosystem: Environmental > Terrestrial > Soil > Floodplain | place: USA...
CTTAAGCTGTCGTCGCTGGTGCTCATTGTCGCCTCCAGTGGAAAATGTCACGCGGCTGACCCGGACATCGCAAAGTGCGCGATCGGAGGTCCCGCGCGCCGGCGAAATCGCAGTGACGTAAGTATTTGTAGCAAAGTTGGTTTGAATCTGCAGCCAATCGGAGTTCACTGCCGCGCCGGCAATCAAGGACTTCAGCAATGACTCCAAAGATGGCGAACGTGCGCTAGAGTCCGCGGACCTTCGGCAAGTCAATGAACGGCCACGGGCTCGGCATGTCGCCGACCGGGACCTCGATCAGCGCCGGCTCGTTCTCCGCGAGGTTCTGCTCGAGCGCGTGCCGCAATCCCTCGGGATCGGTCACGCGACGGCCGGCGATGCCAAAGCTCTCGGCCAGCCGCACGAAGTCGGGATTGGCGAGATCGGTGCCGATCAGGCGATTGCCATGCAGGGTCTTCTGCATGTTGCGAACGTTGCCGTAGGCGCCGTCGTTGAACACGATCATCACCACGGGGATGCGATGGCGCACCGCGGTCGAGAGCTCCTGCACATTGAACATGAAGCCGCCGTCGCCGCTGAGCGCCACGACCGGCACGTTCCCGAGCGCGTGCTTGGCGCCGAGCGCGGTGGCCACACCCCAGCCGAGCGTGCCCTGGTAGCCGGACGAGATGAAGGTGCGCGGCTTGCGCGTCTCGTAGGCGTTGCGCGCGGTGTAGCCGATCTGGGTCAACTCGTCGATCAGGACGCCGTCGTCGGGCAGGACGTCGCGGATCGCGCGCAGAAAGCCGAGCTGCGGCGCAAGCACGGACAGCGATGCGCTGATGCGCTCCTTGAGCGCGCGGCTGCGCCCGACGCGATCGGGTCGAGCAGGCGGCACATGCGCAAGGTGCTCGTTGAGACGCGCGAGCACCGCAGCGGCGTTGCCGGCGAGCCCGATCTCGGGCTTGCGAATGCGACCGAGTTCCTCGGGGTCGATATCGATTTTGATCAACGCGAGCTTGTCGTCAGTGCCCCAGCTCGCGAGTTGAAGCTGCAGCCGCGTGCCGACCGCGACCACGACATCGGCCTTCGCCCACAGCGCATGGCCGCCCGGCAGCGCGTGAGCGAGCGGATGGCGATCGTCGAGCACGCCGCGTCCGCGGCGGTAGGACACGACCGGCGCGCCGAGACGCTCCGCCAGCGCGCGCACCTCGTCGGCGGCGTCGAGCGCGCCGCCGCCGACGAAGATCACCGGACAATCCGCTTTCGCCAGCAGATCGGCGGCGCGCTCGATCGCGTCCTCGTCGAGCGGCGGATCGCCATCGAGGGGGAGGGGCGACGACATCCGTACCTCGGCGCGCGCCGCCAGCATGTCGGGCGGAAGCTCCACGCCGACTGGCCGCGGCCGACCCGATCGCAGCGACTGGAACGCGCGTGCGATGATGTCGGGGCCCTGCTGCGGCGTATCTACCCGTTCGGCCCATTTGGTCAGCTTGCGCAGGATGCCGATCTGATCGGGAATTTCGTGCAGGAGGCCGTGACCTTTGCCGATGCCGCGGCTCGGGATCTGGCCGATGAGCGCGAGGACGCGCGCGCCGGTCGAATAGGCGGTGGCGAGCGCCGCGGTGCTGTTGAGAAAACCGGGACCGGGCACCACGGAGTACGCGGCGGGTTTGCCGGTCGCGAGTGCGGCGCCGAGCGCCATGTAGGCGGCGCCCTGTTCGTGCCGGGTATGCACCACCGAAAGCGCGTCGCCGGCGTCGAACATGGCGTTGAACAGATGATCGCTCTGGACGCCGGGCAGGGCATAGATCGTGGAGATGCCGTGCGCGAGGACGGAGCGCACGACGGCATCACCACCACTCATCAAGGGCATGCGAGTCTCCGGTTTTGGTCGACGGGAATTTTGTCAGAGTGGAAGTAGTTCTTGGCGGCAAACTCGGTCTGCTCCCTCCCCCCTTGTGGCCCCACAAGGGGGAGGGGAGCACACCGATTTTGTGGCTCGGTCGTGCCAGCTCGAAAAACGTGAATCAATTCGACAAATTCAGCGACGACAGCGCCTGTTTCCACTTCGTGGATTCGGCGGTGAGGAAGCGCGCGAAGGCCTCGTCGTTCTCGTAGGCCGTCGCCGACGTCAGCGCGCGCGCGGTGGTCTGTGCGCCCGGCGTGGCAAGAATGGCGGCGACCTCACGCGAGAGCTTCTTGACCACCGGGGCCGGCGTTCCCGCGGGAGCGAACAGGCCGATGAACCCGGAGGCGCGTCCGAAGCCCGGCACGCCGCCTTCGGCGATGGTGGGAATTTCCGGCGTCACCGGAAAGCGCTTGCTGTCGGCAAGTCCGAGCGCGATGAGGCGGCCGGCCTGGATGTGGGGATAGGCGGAGGTCAGGTCCACCGACGCCAAAGGGATCTGTCCGGCCAGCAGATCGACCACCGCCGGGGCGCTGCCGCGGTAGGGGACATGCACCAGGTTGGCGCCGGTCGCCTGCCTGAGCAGTTCGACCGAGAGGTGCTGGCTGGTATTGGTGCCGGTCGAGCCGTAGGCGAGGCCGCCGGGCGTCGCCTTGGAGCGCTCGATCATCTCGCGAATGGTCTTCGGCCCGGTCGCGGGATTGGCGACCAGCACGATGGCGACGTCGATCAGCTTGGCCACGGGGGCGAGCTCGCGCAACAGGTCGGGCCCGGGATTGCTCGGCAGGTTGGGATTGAGCAGGAGCGCTCCGGTCGCGCCGACACCGAGCGTGTCGCCGTCGGGCGCGGACTTGGCGAGCTGCTGCAGGCCGAGCGTGCCGCCGGCGCCGGCCTTGTTCTCGACCACCAGCTGGCGATTGAGACGCGGGCCGAGCTCGTTCGCCACGATGCGCGCCGCGCCGTCCGCGGACGCGCCGGGCGCAAACGGAACGATGATCTGGATCGGCTTTTGCGAGGTTTGCGCCAGCGCGGGGCCGCACGCCAGCGCGAGCGCAAGTGGCAGAGCACGCCTCAGCAGCATTCGTTCCTCCTCCCGCTTTTGATCAGGCGCGCTTGGCGTCCTGGTTCGTTTGGGAGTCCGGGCTCGTTTTGGCGGCCTGGATCTTGGCGTCTTGGATCGTTCGCCAGATATTGTACGGCGTTGCCGGCATCTTGATGTCGCGCACGCCGTAGTCGCGCAGCGCATCCACGATGGCGCTGACCACCACCGCCGGCGCGCCGGTCGTGCCGCCTTCGCCGCCGGCCTTGATGCCGAGCGGATTTGTGGGGGAGAGCACCTCGGCGATCTCGGTCTTGAACGGCGGCACGGTGTCCGCGCGCGGCAGACCGTAATCCATCAGCGAGCCGATGAGTGGCTGCCCTGAATCGGGCTCGATGTAGCATTGCTCGCCGAGCGCCTGACCGATGCCCTGCACGATCCCGCCGTGGGTCTGGCCATGCACGATCAACGGATTGATGCAGCGGCCGACGTCGTCGACCGAGGCGTAGCGCGTGATGCGCAGCGCGCCGGTGTCGGGATCGATCTCGACCTCGCAGATGGCGCAGCCATTGGGAAACACCGGATCGTGCATCTCGTTGTCGGTCACGATGGCGATGCCGTCCTTGATCTCGTCCGGCAGCTCGTGGCGCGCGGCCTCCTTCGCAAGCTCGAGGAAATCGAAGGTGCGGTTGGTCTCGCGCGCGCTGAAGCGGCCGTCGCTGAACTCGATATGCTCCGCCGACGATCCCAGAATGGCGGCCGCGACCTGCTTGCCTCGAGCGATGAGGGCGGGGGCGGCCTTGGAGAAGACGGTGGCGGCATGGCGCATGGAGCGGCCGGAATGCGAGCCGCCGCCCACCTTCACCACATCGGTGTCGCCGAGAATGATCTTCACGGTCTCCACCGGCACGTGCAGCAGATCGGACACGACCTGGGCAAAGCTGGTCTCATGGCCTTGGCCGCTCGGCTGCGTGCCGATCACGACATCGACGCGTCCCTCCGCCCGCACGGTTATCCGCGCCTGCTCGTTGGGCGCACCGATCGAGGACTCGACATAGTTCGCAAGGCCGCGCCCGAGCAGCTTGCCACGTTTGGCCGCCGCGCGCCGGCGCTGCTCGAACCCTTTCCAGTCGGCGATGTCCATCGCCCAGTCCATGTTCTCCTCGTAGCGCCCGCTGTCGTAGTTCATGCCGACGGCGTTGCGGTACGGCATCGCTTCGGGACGGATCAGGTTCTTGCGCCGCAGCGCGATGCGGTCGATGCCGAGCCGCGCGGCGGCGGTGTCTATGAGCCGTTCGATCGCGAAGGTGACCTCCGGCCGGCCGGAGCTGCGATAGGCCTGGGTCGGCATGGTGTTGGTGTAGACCGCCATCGCGCGCAGCGTGGCGGCGGGAATGGCATACGAGCCCGGGATCAGGCCCGAGCCCTTGGAGAGCGGCGAGAGCGACACGCAGCGCGCGCCGACATTGCTGATATTGGTGGCGCGCATGGCGAGGAAGCGGCCGTCGCGGGCGAGCGCCAGCTCGACCTTGGTGACGAGGTCGCGCCCCTGATAGTCGCTGAGAAAGGCCTCCGACCGCGTCGCCGTGAACTTGACCGGACGGCCGAACTTGCGCGCGGCCCACAACACCAGCCCGAACTCGACGAACACCCGGTTGCGCGTGCCGAAATTTCCGCCGACGTCGTAGGCCAGCACCCGCAGCTTGTCGGCGTCGATGCCGAGGACGCCGGTGAGCTCGCGCTTCTGCCGTACCGCGCCGCCGCTGCCCGCATGCAGCGTGTAGCGGTCCCTCTGCGCGTCGTACTCGCCCAGCGCCGCGCGGGGCTCCATCGGTACGCCGGTGACACGGTCGATGTGGAAGTCCATCGTGACGACGTGGTCGGCGTTGGCGAATGCCTTGTTCGTCGCCTCGCGGTCGCCGAAGAAGGTGTCGACCGGGACGTTGTCGGGGACCTCGTCCCAGACCGCGGGCGCGCCCGGACGCATCGCGTCCTCGGAATGGTAGACCCCGGGCAACACCTCGTAGGCGACGTCGACCGCTTCGGCGGCATCGAGCGCCTGCGCCAGCGTCTCCGCGACCACCATCGCGACCGCCTCACCGACATGGCGCGCCTTGTCGGCGGGCAGCAGCATGTGCGGCCCGATGAAGACGTCGCGGCCGCCGGCGGCGGTGAGCTTCATGTCGTACCTGGTTTTGGGCAGCGGGTCGTGCGGGATGGCGGTCAGGCCGTCGGCGAGGCAGTCCGCGCCCGAGAGCACGCCGAGCACGCCCGGCATCGCCTGGGCGCTCGCGGCATCCACCCCGAGGATGCGCGCATGCGGATAGGGGGAGCGCACCATCACCGCGAACGCTTGGCCGTCGACACTGAAATCGTCGCTGAACCGGCCGCGGCCAGTGGTGAGCCGCTCGTCTTCCTTGCGAACGACGGGCTTGCCGATGAAGCGGAAGTCAGCGGATGGGGTTTTTTCTTCGAGATCAGACATCGACGACAAACTCGGGCATTTCCACCACGGCGCGAGAGGAAGCGCCGGACGATCGCGTCCGGTCGCGTGGGAAGCTCCTTCTTTTCCGCGCCAAATGCAAATATACGTCGTTTGCATCAGACGCGTTTTCTTCGGTGAACCGGTTACCGTCCCGGATCAAGTCCGCGGATGGCTTTCACCGGAAAACGACATGGCTGCAATGCGTGCGAGCACGGGGGAGCTTCGATGCCTTACCAGGACTTTCGCCAGTTCCTCGATGTGCTCCGGCAGCACGGCGAACTCATCGATGTGAACCGGCCGGTGGCGTTGAACGACGTCGGCAAGGCGATGAAGCAGAGCTACGTGCGGCAGGGTCCCGCCATCATGTTCACCCAGAACGGCACCGATTATCCGCTGGTCGCCGGCGTCTATTCCACGCGCAGCAAGGCGCTGCTCGCGTTCGAGGCGGACGAGGACACGATCTTCGACAAGGTGCTCACCGGGCTCGACAACCCGATCCCGCCGACGGCGTTCGCGGGCAAGGCGCCGTGCCACGACGAGGTCATCACCGGCGAGAATATCGATCTCAGGCGATGGCCGGTGCCGACCTACAGCCCGCAGGACGGCGGCGCCTACATCACGCCCGGCATCGTGGTGTCGAAGGATCCCGAAACCGGGATCCCCGATATCGGCCATTACCGCTTTCTGATCCTCGGCAAGGATACGGTCTCGTTCTCCGCCCAGCCGTTCCACCGTTTCGGCAAGCATCTCGCCAAGCACAAGCGTCTCGGCAGCGTGCCGAAGGCCGCGCTGGTAATCGGGGTCGACCCGATCCTCGCCTACACCTGCCAGGTGCAGGTCCCGACGACACCAACGACTGGAACGTGGCCGGCGGCCTGCGCGGCGCGCCGGTGGAACTGGCGCAGTGCATCACCGCCGACCTCGATGTGCCCGCGACCTCCGAGGTGGTGATCGAGTTCGAGGTCGATCTGAACCAGACCGTGCTGGAGGGGCCGCTCGGCGAATATACCGGCTACTACACGCGACCGTCGCAGAAGCCGGTGGCGCGCATCACCGCGATCACCCACCGCCGCAAGCCGATCTTCCAGGGCCTGCTCACGGGCAAGCCGGTGACCGAGAACCACATCCTCAAGCAGGTCCCGTTCGAGGCGTCGTTCTTCCGTGCGCTCAAGCGTCAGTTTCCCACCATCACGCAGGTTTCAGTGCGGGCATCGGCCGGCGTGTCGTTCTACGTCGTCATCGCCATGCAGCCGCGCTACGCGGGAGAAGCGCGGCAGGTGATCCTGGCGGCGATGGCGAGCAACATCCGCCCGAAATGGACCGTCATCGTCGATCCGGACATCGACGTGCACTCCTCGACCGAGGTCGAATGGGCCATGGCGTTCCGCGTGCAGCCGCAGCGCGACGTGATCGTGATCGAGAACACGCCGGCGGGGCCGTCCGATCCGTCGGTCGATCTCAGCAAGGACCGCACCATGCGGATCTCATCCTGCATCGGCATCGATGCGACGCGGCCGTTCGGGGAGAAATTCTACGACGTTGCCGACGTGCCGGGCTGGCAGGACTTCGACATGCCGGAACTGGACTGAGCAAGGCGCGGCGCTTTCAACCTTGCCGCGTCGCTAGTGTCCCGATTCCGAAGTTCGCATCATTGCGCGGCACACTCGTTTGCGAACTTCGGAATCAAAGGGACACTAGCAATCTATGATTCTAGTGCGGTTTTTGGATTTGAAGTTCCTACACAAACGCGCGGCTATAATGATAGGAACTTCAAATCCACCGCACTAGTATCGTTTCGGCCGGGGCGGTCCGGAACGCACGCGCGTCTTTGGCTCATGGCCTGGACTGACCTGGGGGCGCCAATGCTCAAGAAGATCCTGATCGCGCTCGCGGCGATCGCCGTGGTGTTCGTGGGCTATGTCGCGATGCAGCCGTCGGAATTCCGCGTGGTGCGGAGCGCCACCGTTGCGGCGCCGACCCCCGACGTGTTCGCGCAGGTCAACAATTTCCACAACTGGCAGGCGTGGTCGCCCTGGGCGAAGCTCGATCCCGCGGCCAAGGCGACATTCGGCGGCCCGCAGGCGGGACCGGGCGCGGTTTTCACGTGGGCCGGCAACGACAAGATCGGCGAGGGGCGCATGACCCTGACCGAGAGCCATCCCACCGACCTGGTGAAGGTCAAGGTCGAATTCGTGAAACCTTTCGAGGGGACCAATACCACCGAGTTCACGTTCAAGCCGCAGGGCGATCAGACCGCCGTCACCTGGAGCATGGCCGGTCACAACAATTTCGTCGCCAAGGCACTCTGTCTGTTCATGAACATGGACAGGATGATCGGCCGCGATATGGAAAACGGTCTGGCGCAACTCAAATCGGTCGTGGAGGCGGCGGTCAAGAAGTAGCCGCACGTGGCGGTCACTCCGCCGCCCGCGGCATGTTCCGGCGCACCCGTCCGCGCGGCGCGGTCGCGGGTCGTGCTTTCGGCGCCATGGCGCCGTCCGCCTTGCCGGAAAAGCGACCGGCGGCCCGCAGCGTCCTGAAATTGTCGATGATCTGCCCGGCCAGCGCGAACAGCTGAGCGACCTCGGCCTGGGTGAGGCCCTTGCTCGCGCGCTTGTTGGCGTCCGCGGCGCAGGCCATCAGCGCCTTCTCCAGCGCGGCGCCCGCGGGGGTAAGAAACACGTTGATCTTGCGGCGATCGGTGGTGTTGCGCACGCGGGTGATGAGCTTCGCCGCCTCGAGCGAGTCGAGGATCGCGGTCGACGACGCCATCTCGATGCCGATGCGACGCGACAGCTCGGCCTGGGTGAGGCCGTTCTCCACCCACAGGTTCCGCAGATGCTGAAACTGCCCGAAGGTGACGCCGTGGGCGGCGAGCTGCGCGGTCAAGTAGCGGTTGAACGCCGTGTCGGCATCGCGCAACAGCATGCCGATGCCGGTCTTGGGCGGGCGCGCGGGCGCCCCGTGCCGCCGCTGCGGCTTTTCCGCCGCCCCCCGCTTTTGCCGCGCCGCCATCTTTCAGCGCCTCTAATTATAAGGTACCATATGATATGGTATCATAACAATTGGGTCGAAGGGAGCGGGCCGATGGCCGAAATGTTGGTGTGCCGGGACGGCGAGATGGCCGAGGGCGGGGTGCGGATCGTGCGGGCCGGCAAGTTCGAGATCGGGGTCATCCGCCACGAGGGCAAATACTACGCCTACCGGAACTATTGCCCGCACCAGGGCGGCCCGGCCTGCGAGGGGCTGCGCATGCCGCAGGTCAAGGAACTCGTCGACGAGAACGGCGTCTTCCACGGCAAGACCTTCGACGAAACCGACATGCACATCGTCTGTCCGTGGCACGGCTACGAGTTCCACCTGTCGGACGGCTACCACGTCGCCGACCGGCGGCTGCGGCTGCAGAAGTTCGACGTGATCGAACGCGATGGAGAGGTCTATGTCGCCGTCTGACCAGGCCGCCCCATCCTTCGAAGCACTGGCGAGCGAGATTTCCGCGCTCTGCGCCGATGCGATCGAAGCCGACCGGCTGGGCGACATCCCCGACGACTCGCTCGGGCAGGTGTTCGCCAGCGTGGTTCGGCTGTTCGCCGCCAAGGCGCAGGCCGGGCCGGCCCCGCGGCCGTTCGGCCGCAACAGCGGCGTCACCCCGACCGACGTCGTGATCGGCTGCAGCGCCATGCTCGATGCCGCCGGCCTCGCGGTGTTCGAGCTCGGGGCCTGGCAGGCGATGTCGCAGGTCGGCCGCCAGCCGAACCCGCGCAGTTGATAAGAGATCAGGAAAGGATCGCCCGATGAACGTCCACGCCAACAACTTCCGCGACCTCGCCGCCGCCGAGTTCGATACCACCACCTTGCTGGCGCATGCCGCGGACCAGGCGATCGAGCGCCGCTACGAGGATTTTTGCATCGTCGACGTCGACTGCCACCACTACGAGACCGAGGCGTTCAACGAGATCCTGCAATACATGGAGGATCCGGTCATCCGCCACGAGGCCAAGTATCAAGGCACGGCGCGTGGCGGCATCACGTCTTCCGACGGCTCGTACCAGGAGATCGGCGGACGCATCACCCGCTATCCCGGCCGCCGGATCGAGAAGGTCCCGCCGACCCCGCACCGCGACATCACCCTGATGCGGCGCTGGATGGACGCCATGGGCGTCGACATCGCCTGCATGTTCCCGACCCCGATGCTCAATCTCGCGGCCTGCCCGCGCGTGGAGGTCGAGGTGGCGATGGCGCAGGCCTACAATCGCTGGCTCTGCGATAAGATCCTCGGCGAGGAGGATCGCTTCAAGTCGATGCTCTACCTGCCGTTCAACGATCCCGAGGCCTGCTACAAGACCGTGCTGGAATTCGCCGATCGCAAGGGTGTCATCGGCTTCATGGTGACTGCGACGCATTATCGTGGCGTCTACGACAACGCCTACGCAAAGACCTACGCCGCGCTGCAGGAGCGCAACCTGCCGCTCGCATTCCATGCCGCGTTCAACTGGGCCGATTCCGGCCTGTCGATGACCAACCGCTTCATCGCCGTGCACGCGCTCGGGTTCGCCTGGCACAACATGCTGCACCTGACCAACTGGGTGGTGAACGGCATGCCGGAGCGCTTCCCGCGGCTCAAGACGATCTGGATCGAGAGCGGGCTTGCCTGGATCCCGTTCCTGATGCAGCGGCTCGACAACGAATACATGATGCGCACGTCGGACTGCGCTCTGCTCAAGAAGAAGCCGAGCGACTATATGCGC
>Ga0307281_10000521_pt1 | contig 10155 bp, 7 predicted proteins | sample ER_DNA_120_FD_194486 | JGI IMG/M metagenome (GOLD analysis project Ga0307281, IMG submission 194486) | Bulk soil microbial communities from the East River watershed near Crested Butte, Colorado, United States - ER_DNA_120 | ecosystem: Environmental > Terrestrial > Soil > Floodplain | place: USA...
GCAGGAGCGCCGCGGCCCGATCGACCGATCGGACCGCGTTGCCGTCGAGGACCATCCCGCCCGGCCCGTTCAACCGGCTGCCGGGTGTGACATCGCGCCACTCGGTTCGGGCCCGATGTCGCCGTGCGCGCGGGCCTCGAGCGCGGCATCGAGCGAGTCGGAGAAGATCGTGACGACCCGGTCGACGATGTCGCCCTGGGCATGCGCCTCGCAGAAGAACCACGGCTCGCGCGAATCGGGCTCCGGCATCGCGCCGCGGGCGTGCATCCCGACGGCGACCGCGTCGTACAGCTCGTGGTCGGTGGTCGCCCAGTCGCGGTACTCGGACGCCTCGACCTCCGAGAACATGATCCCGAACATGCTCGGGTGGCCGGTGAAGTGATAGGGCAGGCCGGTCGGGTTGAGGACCTCGCGCAGACCGGCCTGGACGCGCCGGCCGGTGGCGTGGACGACCTCGAGCGCGTCGGTGTCGCGGATGATCTGCAGTGTCTTGACCGCAGCCGCCGCCGCGATCCGGTTGCCCGCGTACGTGCCGCCATGGCTGACCTTGTCGGGGAGGACGCTCATGACCTCCTCGCGGCCACCGAACGCCGCGGCCGGATAGCCATTGCCCATCGCCTTGGCGTATGTCGCCAGGTCCGGGGTGACCCCGAAGAACTCGGCCGCGCCGCCCTTGGCAAAGCGGAACCCCGTCTTGACCTCGTCGAAGATCAGCAAGATCCCGAATTCCTCGGTCAGCGCCCGCATCGCCTGGTGGAAACCCGGCTTGGGCATGATCCCCTGGGCGTTGCCGAGGACCGGCTCGACGATGATCGCCGCGATCTCCTCGCCGCGCGCCTCGAACAGCCGGCGCAGGGCATCGATGTTGTTGTAGCGCGCCGGGATGATCGTGTCGGCAACGGCGTCCGGGATGCCGCGACCCCAGGCAAGGCGCACCGGCGCATCGGCGTCGCCCAGCTCGGACATCACGTCCGGAGCCACGCTGATGAGGGCGTAGTCGTGGACGCCGTGGTACTGGCCCTCGAACTTCACGATGCGGTCGCGGCCGGTATAGGCCCGCGCGATGCGCATCGCGTGCATGGTGGCTTCGGTGCCGGACACGGTCATGCGGACCTTGTCGACCCAGCCGGTCAGCTCCTTGACCAGCTCCATCGCCTGGACCTCGTCCTCCGAGGTCAGCGAGAAGCTGACGCCCTTGCGCATCCGCTCGTTGACGTAGTCGTCGACGCGATCGTCGCCATGGCCGAGGATGACCGGGCCATAGCCCATCCGCAGGTCGATGTACTCGTTGCCATCGATGTCCCAGACGTACCCGCCCTTGCCGCGATCGACATAGATCGTGTCGTCGCCCCAGGCGCGGAAGTTCGAATCGGTGCCACCGGGGAGTGTCCGCATCGCGCGCTGGTACATCGCGGTCTGGGCCTCGCGCACGAGCGCGGGGTTGCTGCGGGACGCGGCGGGCTCGGTGGCCATGCGGGAACCTCTGTTCGGGTTTGGCGGCTCGGTCCACGAGACGGTCGTTGCGTGTGGCGGAACGCGAGGGCGGCCATCGTGCCATATGCCCGTGAGCATCGTCAACGCGATTCGCGTGCGAATGGGTGAGGTAACCCACGAATCACGTGCCCATTGGCAACGCTCGGCGCGGGAAACGCGGGCCGCGGCCGCGAACCCCCGGGCGGGCGCGCAGGCACGACGGGCGCGGCGGTCGCGGCAGGCGGCGCGGCGGGCGCGGCGGGCGCGGCAGGGCCGGCGGGCGCGGCAGGGCCCCGCGTTACTCGTGGCACGACGGGCGCGGCGGGCGCGGCGGGCGCGGCAGGGCCCCGCGTTACTCGTGGTACGACGAGCGCGGCCGGCGCGGCGGGCATGCCCGCGTTCGCCATGGGAGAACAAACTGCGGTTCTGGCACTCCCCGGACGATGCTTCGACGGCTTCTTCCGGCCTCGAGACGCCGCGAACCGCGCTTTGGCGGCTGACATCGAAGCTTCACCGAAGATCCATCCGCGACGAAGGCCCTGAATCAGACTCTGGAGTGTCCTCGTCGGGCCCCAGGCCACGGTTTGTTCTCCTGGGGAGAACAAACCTCTGAGGAGCCGCATCAGACGCAGCGCAGGCCGACCGGGGGTATCCGCCGCGTTCCAGGACCCGGGCGCGGCAGGGCCCGCGTTCTTCGTGGCAGAACAAACTGGGGTCCGGGGACTGCCCGGACGATGCATCGACCATTCTTCCGGCGTCGAGACGCCCCGAATCCAGGGTTGGCGGCGAACATCGAGCGTGACCGAAGATCCATCCGCGTCGAAGGCCCGGAATCAGACCCCGGGGGCGTCGTCGTCGGGCCCCAGGCCACGTTTTGTTCTCGTGGGAAGAACGATGGTCGCCGAGCCGCCTCACCGGGTCCGGTTCGGGACTGGCGCAGGCCGACCGGGGGTATCCGCCGCGTTCCAGGGCCCGGGCGCGACCGACCCTGGTCGACCGGCCCTGGCCATGCCCGACCGCGGGTCAGACCGGGGCGGCCAGCCAGTTCGGGAGCTCGCGACTGAGCGTCGCCAGCGGGAGCGATCCGTGCCCCAGCACGGCGTCGTGGAAGGCGCGCAGGTCGAATCCCGACCCGTCTCGTGCCGAGAGTTCGGCCCGCAGCCTTTCGATCTCGCGCTGTCCGATCTTGTAGGTCAGCGCCTGACCGGGCCAGCAGATGTAGCGGTCGGTCTCGATGACCGCGTCCGTCTCTGACAACCCTGCGGCCTTGAGGAAGTCGATCGACCGCTGGCGCGGCCAGCGCAGCGCGTGCAGCCCCGTATCGACGACCAGTCGGGCCGCTCGCCAGGCCTGGGCGTCGAGCATCCCGAAGCGCTCGGCCTCGTCCCGGAAGAGGCCCATCTCGTCGGCCAGCCGCTCGCTGTACAGGCCCCAGCCCTCGACATACGCCCCGCCGACCATTCGCGCCCCGAGGCGACGGAACGTGTTGAGGTGCGGGTTCTCCATCTCGAGCGTGATCTGGAAGTGGTGGCCGGGGGCGGCCTCGTGATAGGTCGTGGTGGCGAGCTTGGTGTATTTGCGGCTGGGCAGGTCGTAGCCGTTGGCGTAGTAGATCCCGGGCCGCGAGCCGTCGGGCGTCGGCGGGTAGTAATAGGCGAACGGCGCGTCCTTCTCCTTGTACTCCTCGACCGGGCGAACGTCGCACGGCTTCTTCGGCAGGACACCGAAGTAGCGCGGCGCGACAGCCATCGCCCGCCCGATGTCCTCGGTCGCTCGGACGACCAGTTCTTCCTTCGTCGCCGGCTGGTTCGTCGGATCGGCGTCGAGCGCCGCGCGGTAGGCGGTCGTGTCGTCGCCGAAGCCAGCCGCGTTGGAGATCACCCGGCGCTCGGCCTCGATCGTTTCGAGCTCATCGAGACCCGTCCGGTGGACCTCCTCAGGATCGAGTTCGAGCGTCGTCCAGCTCCGGATCGCTGTCCGGTAGAGCTCCTCGCCGTTGGGCGCGGACCACAGGCCCGGGTCCTCGCGGGTCGCCGCCAGGTAGTCGCCACGAAGCGCATCGAGGAAGGCGAGGTCGGCCGGGTAGACGACATCGCGGACGACGTCGCGGACGCGCTCACGGTCGGTATCCGAGGCGACCTGGACCATCGACGGCACGATCGCCGACTCGATCGGGACCTCGAGCATCCGCTCGATCTGGGCGATCGTCCGCTCGGCCACGATGCGCGGCGCGGTGAGGCCCGAGGCCCGGCCGTCGCGCAGGATCTGCGCGTTGGCCGACATGAACGCCGGGTAGGCGTGGAGGCGCGCGATGAATGCCTCGAGCCGCTCAGGGGTGTCGGCGGGCTGGAACTGGGTCAGCTGCGGGAGGAGCTGCTGGGGGCCGCCCATCTGGTCGACGACGCGCAGCTGGTGGAGGGCCTGGTCGTCCTCCTCGATCTGGAGCTCGGCGATGACCTTGAGCATGTCGCGGGTGATGCGGTCCTCGGTCGGCAGGCCGTCCGTATCGATGGCGCTCGCCTCCGCCGCCGTGCGCTCCATCAGCGCCCGGGCACGCGCCCGCCCGGCGGGACCGGGATCCTCGAGACGGTCTGCGTACCGGTCGTCGCCGTAGAACGTCGCGGTCGTCGGGTTGATCTCGAGGACGGACTCCCAGAAACGGTCGGCGAGCTCGTTGACGGGCGTGGGCTGTTCGGGTTCGGTCACGCGTGGGTCTCCTGTGCAGCGCGCCGGGGTCGTGGCGCTCGATGTGCCGCTGTTGACTCCTAGCGTAACCCCGTCGGTCAGGCCACGCCGGAGGCGCCGCCGAAGAGCGCCATCTGCTCAGCCGAGCGCTCGACCGCGGGGTCGAGCCCGAGGAACGGCTCGAGATCGGCGAGGTCGAGGGGTTCACGGGCGAGGAAGGTCCGCAGGTGGTTCGACTTGATGATGTGCCACGTGCCGGCATCGAGGGCCGCTCGCAGCAGCGGCGAGCGCGCGAGCTTGTAGCGGACCAGCTCCGCCCGTTCCGGGGCGATCACGAGGAAGCGGATGAGCCCCTCGTCGGCCGGGATCCGGGCGTGCTTGCGGAGAAGCGGCTCGCCGAGCATCGCGGTCCATTCGACCTCGAACAGGAAACCGACCTTACCGCGGACATACCAGATGCAATCGACCTCGGCGAGTTCGTCGGCGGCCGGGCTGATGATCCCGAGATGGGCGTTCTGCTCTCCGTCGTCGAGCAGGTCACCGAGGGTGCTGCCGCCGACCCGTCGCGTCTGCTCGCGGCGACCGATCCAGACCCTCATCTTGAGCCGATGGCCGGCCTCGGCGATGGTTGCGAGGAGGTCGGTGTGCTCCTGGCTGCGGCCGAGGAGATCGTCCATGGTGAGCAGCCGCTCGGGCGTGCTGGCCAGGCTGCGGTAGCTCTCGAGGCAGGCCTGGACCAGTCCGTGGTCGGGCATGTCGTGGCCGCCGAACAGGGAGGCGATGCGCTCGAAGAAGGCGGCCTCGGAGAGCGGACCGGCAGTCGACAGGAGACTGAAGACGGCCCACTCGACCCGATCGGCCAGTGGGACGGCGGCCGCGGCCAGGTCGTTGGCGTCGGCAAGCCACCAGCGCCCCGGTTCGATCTCGACCACGCGACGCTGGGTCGGACGGCCAAGCTCGTCGCGGATCAGGCCGACCAGCCGGTCGACCGGGTCGGCCGGTGCCTCGCGATCGGCGCTGCGGCGTCCGCGGGCAGCGGACGACCGTTCGGCGGTCTCGGTATCGGGGCTGGCGGGCGCAGTCGTCGCCGGGGGCGTCTCGGTCGGCTGGCGGCTGCCGCCGGACGCCGACTCGTCGCGGGTCGCCGTCGCCAGCCGGCGCAGTTGCCCGGCCCGGTCGAGACCGACCAGGATCTCGCCCAGCAGGCGCTCGAAGCGGGCGGGTTCGCCCCGCTCACGCAGCGTCTCGACCGCGACATCGGTCACCGTTCGGGCCGCGTCCGTGGCCGAGAACGGCCGGTCGTCGAACCGCTCGGGCGCACGGAAGAGGCGGGTCGACGGGACGATGTCCGGGTCGCCGGCCCCGCCCGGGAGCGGATCCAGCCCGACATTGGCGCGTGTCCGGGCGCCCGGCGGCAGGCGGGCGCCCGGCGGCAGCATCTCCACGATCGCCGCGGCATCGTCGTCGGCGTCGGCCAGCCGCGCGCTGATCAGCCGGTAGCCGGCGGTCGCCCCACCCAGGACCGCCGCGACGATCGCCTCGGGCCCCGCCTCCACGATCTGGACGACCCGCCCGTCGCGGGCCATCGAACCCTCGACCGCTTCGAGTGCGCGCGCCAGTTCGGTCGTCTGCCAGCTCCACGGGATGCGCAGTGAACCACCGGCCAGCGCGTCGAGCGGGAGGAGGGACGCCGCCTCGCGACCCAGTACCCAGCTCGTGCCATGGTAGGCGGCGCCCAACCGGTCGAGGCTGGGGCGCATCGGTGGCTGGCCGACCACCAGCCGGATCCGCGGCGTGGGAGCGGTCCGCCCGTAGGCGTTCGGGTCGTCGCGCAACGCGACGAGGCCGGCAGGGCCGCTCAGGGCGATCACCGTCGTGGCCGAGCCCTCGCCGAGGCTGCGCAGGTCCTCGCCGAGCCGTGCCTGGATCGGGCCGGCGGTCCCGGCATCGAGGCGCTGGATGAAACCCCGGACCACGCGGAAGGCGTCCTCGAACGCCAGCCATGGATTGCGTTCGAGGAAGGCGATCCCAGCCTGCGGCCGGACGTGGCCGGACGACACGCGCAGTGCACCGGTGCGGCCGGGCTGGGTCGCCAGCCGGCTGGCCGGAAGGATCGCGTGGAGGAGGGCGAGTCGGAGGGCGGCCAGGACCGGGGCGGCGCGGAGGTCGCCCTCGATCCGCTCGAGGATGGCGCCGAGGCCGACCAGCTGCCGTCCCGTGTGGAGGTCGAGCAGTTCGTCGGGCAGGTCTTCCGCCCCGGGCACGCTCGGGAACCGGGCGAGCAGGCTTGTCCGCATCGCCTCGGCGCCGACGTCCGCGGTCGCCCGACGCAGGTCGTCGGCGTCGAGCGGGGCCTGGCGCTGCTCGGAGCCGCCACGCTGGTCGCGGCAGACCGTGCAGCGATAGTGCCGGGTCACGGGTCGGGTGCGGCCGGCGATCCCAGCGTCGTCATCGACCGACCAGGCGATCTCGTCGGCGACCAGGGTCCGGCTGCAGGTCGCGCAGCGGGTCGCGAAGAGGTCGCCGATCGAGACCTTCAGGCTCGACGTGCCGCGTGGCGAGGCGGCCATCCCCTGGAAGGCGGCATCGAGGTGGCGGACGTCGGGCGGCCGGAGGACGACCTCGGCCAGCATCCGCGAGAGCGGGCTCGACTCGAGAGACACCGTCAGGCGCTGGCGGTCGACGGCGGCTCGGGCGACCCAGCCACCGCGCCCGAACAGGTCCGCGACGACATCGCCGGGTCCCGTGTGCTGGTCGATCCGGGCGGCCACCACCGACGGCGGCGGCGCGGGCGAGATCCGGTCGAAGACCGGAAGCGAGAAGCCCGGCCGGGCATCGAGAGGTCCACGTCCGGTCATCAGGCAGATGCTAGCGGACGGGCGATACGCTTGGCCGATGCACGATCCCTTGACCGAGTTGGCGACCGTCCCCGCGGTCCCCCTCCACCCCGCCGTCACGGCGGCGCGCGCCCCGTTGGCCGCGGCGATCGCTGATCTGCTTGCGATCCCGGACGCGGCGCTCGAGCGCCGCTGGACGTGGCTGCCATCCGACATCGATGAGCTCGACGTGCGGTACGGGCTCTACCGCGTCCACGAGCGGTTCGAATCGGCGATCGCGGCGATCACGACCTGGCGCGGGGCAGGCAGCGGTATGCTCGGGCCGGCGATCCCGGCGCTCTGTGCAATGGCGGCCGCGCGCTGGGAGCTGCACGGAGCCCTGGCCGGACTCTCCCCGGCCGACTGTGACGCCGACCCGGGCGGTGGCGAGTGGACCGTCCGTCAGACGCTCGGCCACATCATCGGTAGCCAGCGCTCGTACGGCTGGTTCAACGCCTGGTTCCTGAGCCAAGGGTTCGCCGAGGGCGAGGCTGTCCGCCCGCCCGCCGGCTCGCTCCCCGACGAGCCTTCCGAGGAGGACGAGGCGGCCGGCACGCCGACCGAGGTCCGGGCGCGCCTGGACGACGTCGTCGACGCCAATATCGTGGCCGACGCCGCCTTGTATGCCGCCGAGATGCGCGTCGACGCGCGCTGGATGGGGATGCACGTCCCGATCGACTTCAGGCTCGGCCGCTACGGCTCGCACATCCGCGAGCACACCGTCCAGGTCGACAAGACACTGGCGTTGCTCGGCCGTCAGCCGACGGAGGTCGAACGCGTGGTCCGCCTCATCCTCGGCTCGTACGGGCGGCTCGAGGCGCTGTTCATCGGACCGTCGGCAGACGAGCTGGCGCGGCCACTCTGGGATGGGTCGTCGGCGGTCTCGGTCCTGGAAGCGGCTGTCGATGATGCCGTCGCGACCGCCGCGGAGGTCCGGGCAATCGCCACGCCCTAGCGACTACGGCTCATCGAGCTCGTCGGGCTCGTCCTCGAAGGCCTCGTCGGTCGTCGACTCGGGCGGCAGGACGCGATCGAGGTCCTCGATCTCGTCGTCCTCCTCGTCGTCCTCGAGGTCCTCCTCGAGATCCATCTCCTCGCGGACGAGCGTGCCCTTCGTGTAGGGCCGCAGGTCGGTGGACTTGGCGGCGGTCGGGAAGCTGACCTTCCCGTAGTTGGCCGGGTCCTGGAAGATCTCGCGCAGGATGATGCGGACGTCCTTGTCGCCGAGCGAGGTGACACCGGCGGCGTACTTGTTGCCGTCGGCCATCAGCTTGAGCAGGCGGGCCGCGACACGCGGCTCGACGACGCCGATGCGGCGGCCGTTGCTGAAGGCGATCAACCGGTTGCCCTCGGGCGTGAGCTCGACCGCGTCGCCCGGGTTGACCTGGGCCAGCTGGCGCGGGTCGGCCAGGTCGGTCAAGAATGCGAACCCGGTCTTGCCGGTTTCCTCGACGAAGATACTGACCGGGGCCTTGCTGCCCTCCTGGGCGGGCACCGTCTTCTCGCCTGCGGCGACTAGGAGCATCTTCAGACGGTCGATGTTGCGCTCGGCGATGCGGTTGGTCGGATCGAGGGCGAGGGCCGTTTGGTAGTGCTCGCGCGCGGCGCCCAGCTCACCGAGCTCCCAGAGCGACTTGGCCAGCCGGTTCTCCGCCTCGGCGTCGGCGCCGAGCTCGAGCAGCTTGCGGTTCGTGGCGGCGGCCTCTGCCCACTCCGCGGCCGTCGCCTGGGCGATCGCCTGGTCGGCAAGTTGCCGTTTCTGGCGGTTCAGGTTGACGGGACTCGGGGCGGTGGTCTCGACGTCGGGGAAGGTCACGAGGCGGGTCGTCCTTTCGAGGCGCGGCCGGGTTCGGCAACGGGTCTGATCGTGTTGGGCGCGCGGCCACGCGGGGCCATTGGGCGGACATGCTTTCTAGCACCGTCCGAGCGGCCCGTCAAACGATGGCCCACGTTGAACGGGCCGCCGGGCTGTTGTCCTGACCAGTCACCCGCGCAGGAGCAGGTTCCAGGCAGCGACGATCAGACCGAGACCGAGCAAGACGCCGATCTGCGCGATCCAGCGCAGGTCCCGGCGACGCCGCGGCGCCGTGCCGATGAACGCATCCCACAGGTAGAAGGCGAGGGTCAGCAGGGCCGGCCCGATCAGGGCCGGGATGGCCATCGCGCGCAGGGCGGCAGCGCCGATCGCGATCGCGGCCGCGTAGGTCAGGGCCGACCACAGCGCGTCGCGCACGGTGGTCACTCGCAGCGATGCCGCCCGGTACCCAAGCAGGCCCGCAACGAGCGCATCGCCCGCGGCGAGGATGAGCAGGTTGCCCTCGCCGAGAGCGCCGCCGGCCTGGGCGAGGCCACCGGGCACCATCGCGGCAACCCCGGTGAACCCCAGGAACGCGACCAGCAGGATCGTGACCAGGAGCGCGCTCCGGTCGTCCGAGGTCAGACGCTCGTTGATCCGGGTGAGCCTGACTTCGAGGGTGAGCGTCCGCCCGACGACCAGCCAGGTGACCCCAAGCGCCGGGACCAGCCACAGCCCGAACGGCACCAGCCGGATCGCCCCGAGACAGCCGACCGCGGCGACCGACGGCAGGATCAGCGACTCGATCGGGATCCCGAACCAGGCCTGCGACGGCTGTACCTCGTCGGTCAGGACCTGCAGGGTGCCCAGCAGCATCGCCCCGAGCAGGGCCGCCGCCACGAGCCAGATGGCCGGCGGTTCGAGCAGCCGCGAGAGCCCGACGATCGTCACCGCCACGAGCGCAAGGTCGAGCCTGGCCGAGCGGTCGTCCATCGCGGCGATGGTACGCGAGTCCCTCATACGCGCTCAGGCTTTGCGGCGGTCCAGGCCACCAGGTCCGCACGCGACCTGGTGTTCAGGACGTCGGGCGGGGTGACCCACGCCCGGCGCGCCTGGCTGATTCCCCAGCGCACGTAGTCGAGCTCCTTGATGTCGTGGGCATCCGAGTCGATCGACAGGATGCAGCCCATCCCGACCGCGCGCCGCGCGCGCTCGACGGCCAGGTCGAGCCGCGGCGGCGACCCGTTCATCTCGAGCGCCGTCCCGGTCCGGGCGGCCTCGGCGTAGACCGCGTCCCAGTCGAGGTCGAGGTCGTCACGCTGGCCG
>Ga0307281_10000522_pt1 | contig 10145 bp, 9 predicted proteins | sample ER_DNA_120_FD_194486 | JGI IMG/M metagenome (GOLD analysis project Ga0307281, IMG submission 194486) | Bulk soil microbial communities from the East River watershed near Crested Butte, Colorado, United States - ER_DNA_120 | ecosystem: Environmental > Terrestrial > Soil > Floodplain | place: USA...
AAGGACGATTCGACGGCGCTGCTCATGCCCGGCCAGTTCATCCCGGTGGCGGAGAAATCGGGCAAGATCCTCGACATCGACCGCTGGGTGCTGCGCGAGTCGATCCAGCTGCTCGCGGAGGTGGACTCCATTCCTGCGCTCGCGGTCAACATCTCCGGGCGCTCGTTCGACGAGCCGTTGCTGCCGCAGTACATCGCCGGCGAGCTCAAGCGCTGCGGCGTTGCGCCGCGGCGGCTCATCGTGGAGCTCACCGAGACCTCCGCGGTCTCAGACCTCCACGACGCCCAGCGCTTTATCGAGGCGCTGCATCAGGCCGGTTGCGGCGTCTCCCTCGACGACTTTGGCACGGGCTTCTCCTCTTTCGCCTACTTGAAGCACCTGCAGGTGGACTCGGTGAAGATCGACGGTCTCTTCATCCGCAACCTCCCCAAGGAGTACGACAACCAGTTGTTCGTGAAGGCAATGGTGACGGTCGCGCGGGGGTTGCACCGCACTACCATCGCCGAATGCGTGGAGGACGAGGAGACGATCATCATGCTCCGCGGTTTCGGCGTGGATTGCGTGCAGGGCTACTACCTGGAGAAGCCGCGCGCCGACCACCCCCTGATGCTCTCTGCCACGAGGCGGCGCGATGCCAATCTGGAGATACGGTTTACTTGAGCCCAGGCCGGTCGTAACATTTCTGCAAGCAATCTCTCATACCGCAGCGCGAGCTTAAGACCGTCAGCCATGCCTAGAATGGTCCATTGCGTCAAGCTGGGGCGCGAAGCGGAAGGCCTCGATTTCCCGCCCTATCCGGGAGAGCTTGGCAAGCGGATCTTCGAGCGAGTATCGAAGGATGCGTGGAAGCAGTGGCTGGAACAGCAGAAGATGCTGGTCAACGAAAACCGGCTCAATCTCGCGGACAAGAAGGCGCGCGACTACCTCACGCAGCAGATGGAAAAGCATTTCTTCGGTGGCGGCGGTGCGGATGTTGCCTCCGGCTACGTTCCGCCCGACAAGAAGTAATTCTCACGCCCGCCGTCGCCGCCGGCCGGATCCGCTCGTTCATGGAACTGATACTGTGGCGTCACGCCGATGCCAAGGACGCTGCGCCCGGCGTGCCCGACGCATCGCGCGAGCTCACCGCCAGCGGCGGGAAGCAGGCGCGGCGCATGGCGGCTTGGCTTAAGAAGCAGCTGCCCAAGGGCGTCGTGGTCCTGGCAAGCCCGGCGCGACGGGCGCAGCAAACGGCGCGGGCACTGACCAGGCAATTCAATACCAGCCCCGAAGTCGGCACGGCCGCGAGCCCTCAATCCGTGCTGAAAGCCGCCGGTTGGCCGGACGGGGAGCGAGCGGTGCTGGTGGTCGGCCACCAGCCGACGCTGGGTCAGGCAGCGGCGCTTGCCCTCACCGGGAGGGTGCAGGACTGGAACGTCCAGAAAGGCGCGATCTGGTGGCTCGAGAGCCGGGGGCGCGATGAGGCCGTGGTGCGCGCGGTGGTCGCGCCGGATTTGATCTAGCAGCCTGTCGGACTTGGTCCCATGAATGGTCGGTGTGAAGGCATGGGAAGTCGATCCTGGGTAGCGCGGAGCCGACAGGCTCGGATTGAAATTTCCTATCTGTCTGCTACTTGCGCAAGAAAGACCAAAATCCGGCGCTCAGGCAAAGCTACGAGAGCCAGTTTGATCTCGGCTAGTTAGGGGAACCGAGCATGCCCGGCAATCAAAGAGCGCGTTTGTTCGCTGTAATGGCTGTCCTGATCGGCACGTGCGGAGCTCTTGGGATTCTAGCGCTCGGCGAGCTGGCAGTGCGTTTGGGCACGGATATTGTGTTCCTGGGCAATAGCGCGAATTTGTTCACGCAGGACAGGTTTGCGACGTCGCGAGGCAACACTCCCAATGTCCGGGGCTTGGCCTTCCATGAGCCCGCATACACCGATGCCAACGGTTTCCGGATCCCCGGCCCGGGATACCGTTACCCGAGCCCGGAGAGCGGCAGGATTCTGATATTGGGTGATTCGGTTGCGTTCGGACCAGGAGTGCCGGAGGAGAAGACTTTCGTCGGGGAGTTGAGAGCCTGGAAACCGCAGTGGGCCGTTTTCAATTCGTCGGTCATGGGCTATGGCCTTGACGATTATCTGTCCGTCGTCAGGACCTTGCTGCCGAAGGAGCGATACGATCTCGTCGTGCTGATCGTTTGCCTCAACGACGTGTCCGGCGTCAGCGGCATCATCCTGAATGACCCGGCCGCTGCGCAGCCATCGGCGAACGGCTCACCACTGCCGCGTAATCCGTCAATTCCGCAGGGAGCGGCGAATGCCTCGCAACCCCCAAGAAATCCGGCGGTTGCGCAACCGGTGTCCATCGTCGAGAAGATTCGCAGCATCCCCTTGGCGTCTGCAGCCAACGATTGGCTGCGAGAGCACTCGAAACTCTATTTGTTTCTCAGAGGAATCGTTACTGATCCCTCGGCGCGCTATTTTCTGGCCGACTACCCCAATTACGACGAAACGGTCGACCCAAAGCTGCGCGTGCTGCTCGCCATCGTGGACGAGGTGCGTCGCGCCGGCATCCCGATCCTGATCGTCGTTTCGCCCTACGAGTACCAGCTTCGCGCGCCACAGAATCAGACCTCAGGGCAACCAGGCGCCAACGTGATGCTTCCACAGAAGAAGATCAAAACCTTCATGGCCGATCACGGTGTTACGGTCTCCGACGCCGCGGAATTCTTCCGTTCGCAAGGCGTCGGCGGGAGCCAGTCGCTGTTCCTCCCGTTCGATCCCATGCATTTTTCTGCCGAGGGCCATACCGTCATGTTCAGGTATCTCCAGAGACTTTTCGAGTCTGGGAACCTGATGGGACTCGCCGGGCGCACTTAGGTCGCGGGGGTTACGCCGTCCGACGCGACCTACCGTGACCCGATGGGCGCAGCAAAGAGCTTCATATCCGCGTCACCCGGTAGCGGGGAGGCAAGGATGCTCTCGCGGCTAGTGGAAGCGATACAGCAACGCGAGGGCGAGATTAGAGAATCGGAAATCTACCTGCTCGGGCCGAGCGTGTTGGTGATTGCGGCAGCGTTGGTTGAGGCCCATTCCGTGTGGGAAGGTGCGATGTTCTTCAACGCCTATTGTGCCGAGGCGATTGACGCGTATTTCGACAAGAAGCGCGAAGAGACGTAGGGCTGGCTCTATGTCTGCTTTCGGCTGCGGACACTGCCACCAAGACTACTGCAGGACAGGAGGCTTGCTCTCAGAATCCACGTTGGAGGCAGGCTCTGTTTCCCGCGTGTAATCCAGTTGACACTCGCGCCTGCGCGTGTGCGTCATGGAGTGCGGATTAAGTAGTGCTGTATTAGTGGCCTCAAGCCTGCACCCCTGAGCCTAGCGCGTGTGCGCGTGTCATGGGCTTCCATTGCCTCTCGCAGGCGTGTGCGCGTGATGGAGCACGAGATTTCGCGGCACACTTTTGGCACACTCCGGGCGCGCTTTCGGCAGCAACCGGCAACAATGGGCAGCAAGGCGTCTACTGATTCCCCCTATGAAAGTTTGCTGTCGTGTGTTGTGGTTTGCTGCTTCTTTTTTGCGACGCCAGCCTCATAATCCCTTGGTCGTTTGTCCGCTGATTCCGCTCGCGACTCCTCCGGATCGCGGTCATGTCACAGGGAGGAGGACGCCGGCGTGAACATAAGGCCCATTATGCGCAGTCTGCGGTCACTTCCGCACTTGCTCCCGGCGCGCAGGCCCGGCGCGGCGGGAGCGCAGCTGGATTGAAATGTGAATCCGCCCCATTTCTCAAGGGTGGTCCTATATTAAGGAATTTGGCGGCCCGGGCGCCGTCAAATTCCTAGCGCTTGAAGGTCTGCACGCCCTCCGCGCTTCCGAGCAGCAGCACGTCCGCGCCGCGCCGCGCGAACAGACCATTCGCGACCACGCCCACGATCTGGTTGAGGGCCCCCTCGAGCTCGGCGGGGTTCAGGATCGACAGCCCGTGCACGTCGAGGATGACGTTGCCGTTGTCGGTGACGAAGTTTTGCCGCCACTCGGGGTGGCCCCCGAGCTTCACCAGCTCGCGCGCGACGTAGGAGCGCGCCATCGGGATGACCTCCACCGGCAGGGGAAATTTTCCCAGAGTGTCCACCCGCTTCGATGCGTCGGCAATGCAAATGAACTTGCCTGCGACTGCCGCGACGATTTTCTCGCGCGTCAACGCCCCGCCGCCGCCCTTGATCATGGCGAGATGGCGCGTTACCTCGTCCGCGCCGTCCACGTAGACCGGCAGCTCGTTCACACCGTTGAGTTCCATCACGCGGATGCCGAGATCCTTCAACCGCTTCGCCGTCGCCTCCGAGCTCGCCACCGCGCCCTCGATGCGGTGCTTGATCCGGGCGAGCTCCGCGATGAAGAAGTTGGCGGTCGAGCCGCTGCCCACGCCCAGTATGCAGTCATCGGGAACGAGCGCGATCGCGGCCTTCGCGACGGCTTGCTTCATTTCATCCTGCGTCATCGGGAGGCGGGAACAGGAAATAGTGAATAGGAAATGGGACACCAGGACTATCGACGACTATACCATTCCCCAATCCCCATTTCCCATTTCCCATTTCCGATCCCCCATTTCCTCCGGGCGCAAATGGCTGATAACCTTCCATCCTGACCAAACGTCCATTGGCGACCGGAACCATGAAGAAAAACGACTACCTTGAGCGGATCTTGAGCGCCCGCGTCTACGACGTGGCAGTCGAGACGCCGCTCGATCTCGCGCCCGGGCTCTCGGCGCGCACCGGCAATCGCGTGTTGCTCAAGCGCGAGGACTTGCAGCCGGTGTTCTCATTCAAGCTGCGGGGGGCCTACAACAAGATGGTGCGGCTGCCGCCGGCGGTGTTAAGACGCGGCGTGATCGCCGCCTCCGCCGGCAACCACGCGCAGGGCGTCGCGCTCGCGGCACAGCGGCTGCGCTGCCGCGCCGTCATCGCAATGCCGGTCACGACGCCGCAGATCAAGATTGCGGCCGTCAAGGCACGCGGCGCACACGTTGTGCTTCACGGCGATTCCTATGACGAGGCCTACGTCTACGCGCGCGCGCTCGGACGGCGGCGCGGGCTCGCGTTCGTGCATCCCTACGACGACCCGGACGTGATCGCCGGGCAGGGCACCATCGCAATGGAGATGCTGCGCCAGCATCCCGGGGCCATCCACGCGATTTTCGTCGCGATCGGTGGCGGCGGGCTGATCTCCGGCATCGCCGCGTACGTGAAGCGGCTGCGTCCCGGGGTCAAGGTGATCGGGGTGGAGCCGGAGGACGCCGACGCGATGTATCGCTCGCTCAAGGCCGGCCGGCGCGTGAAGCTCGCGCAGGTCGGGCTGTTCGCGGAGGGCGTGGCGGTGAAGCAAGTCGGGCGCGAGACGTTCCGACTGTGCCGCGAACTGGTAGACGACGTGATCCGGGTCGACACCGACGCCATGTGCGCCGCAATCAAGGACGTGTTCGAGGACACGCGAGTGGTTCTCGAGCCGGCCGGAGCGCTCGCGATCGCAGGCGCCAAGACCTGGGTCGAGCGCACCGGCGCGCGTGGCAAGACGCTCGTGGCGGTCGCCAGCGGCGCCAATGTCAACTTCGACCGGCTGCGCTTCATCGCAGAGGAGGCCGAGCTCGGCGAGAAGCGCGAGGCGATTCTTGCCGTGACGATCCCCGAGCGGCCGGGCAGCTTCCGCAAGTTTTGCTCGTTGATCGGGACGCGCAACATCACAGAGTTCAACTACCGCTATGCCGACCCCCGGGAGGCCCACGTTTTCGTCGGCGTGCAGGTGCGCGACCGCGAGGAGACCCGTAGTCTGGTGCGCAGGCTCCGCCGGCGCGGGTTGAAGACACTCGACTTCAGCGACAACGAGCTCGCCAAGCTCCATATCCGGCACACGGTGGGCGGTCACGCGCCGGGCGTGGCTGATGAAATCCTCTATCGCTTCGAGTTCCCCGAGCGGCCGGGCGCGCTGATGAAATTCCTTACGGCCATGAGGGGCGATTGGAATATCAGCCTGTTCCACTACCGCAACCACGGCGCCGACTACGGACGCGTGCTGGTCGGCATGCAGGTGCCGCCGCAGGACAAGCGTAAATTCCGCGCCTTCCTCGCCCGGGTCGGCTACCCCTTCCACGAAGAAACCCGCAATCCCGCCTACAAGCTCTTTCTCGGCTGATCCGCCCGGCGCCATCTGAGTCGGTCGCGTCAACTGCGATCCTGGTGGCGCGTTGTGTTCTGGTGCGGGCGGATGAAGAAACCAGCTAAAATTAGGTGAATAGGCGGGGGATTTCGTGTTGTATATAAGATGGCTGTGGGTCGTTTGTATGCCATTAGCCGCGCTGTCGGCACACAGCGCGGCTCTGGATGAGGATTTCCTCGCCGCGCGCGATGCGTACCAGTCCAACAACGCGGCCCGGTTCGAAACGCACGCCCGGCGCCTGCAGGGCCACCTGCTGGAGCAGTATGTCGCCTACTGGCAGCTGAGCCTCAAGCTCGAGGAGGCGTCCCCCGAGGAAGTGCGCGGTTTTCTTGCCGCCAACCGAGACGGGCCGCTCGCGGAGCGGTTGCGCAGCGAGTGGCTCAAGGTGCTTGGCGAGCGCGGGGAGTGGGAGCTGTTCAACGCCGAGTTGCCGCTGCTTGCCACCCGCGACGTCGAGATTACATGTTACGCGCTGCGGTCCCGGATGCAGACGAAGCCGGAGGAAAGCCTGCCCCAGGCGCGGTCACTCTGGTTCGTCAACCGGGATCTTCCCGACAATTGCACACCGCTGCTCGATGCGCTCGTCGCGGCTGGCATGATTTCAAGCGATGACCTGTGGTCGCGGATCCGGCTGGCACTGGAAGCCGGGCGGGTGAGTCAGGCGCGCCGGATCGCGGAGTGGCTGCCGGCAGGCCAGGCGCCGGAGCCGCGTTCGCTCGAGCAGGCAGCCTCTAACCCCGCGGGTTATCTCGAGCGGCAGGACTTTAACCTCAAGACCCGCGCCAGTCGCGAGACCACCCTGTTCGCCGTCCATCGCCTTGCGCGCGTCGCGCCTCCGCAGGCGGCGCGCCACTGGACCGGGATCGAGGAGCGTTTTTCCCGGGACGAACGCGCCTACGTCTGGGGCATGATCGGGTACCTCGGCGCGATGCGCCACGATCCCGACGCCCTCGCCTGGTATGCGCGCGCCAGCGATCTCTCCGAGCTGCAGCTTGCCTGGAAGGTGCGTGCCGCGCTGCGCGCCGGCAACTGGCCGGAGGTGCTCGCCGCGGTTGACGCCATGACCGAAGGGGAACGTTCGATATCCGCCTGGCGTTACTGGAAGGCGCGGGCCTTGAAAGAGATGGGCCGCGGGGAAGAGGCAAACGAATTGCTCCGGCCGCTGGCAACCGAATTCGGTTTCTACGGCCAGCTTGCGCAGGAGGAAATGGGTGCCAGGATCGCGGCACCTTCCACCACTTTCCAGCCGAGCGCGGCGGACGTGCGCGCCATGGGCCAGAATGCCGGCTTGCGGCGCGCGCTCGAGCTCTACCGCCTTAATCTGCGCGTGGAGGCGAACGGGGAGTGGCTGTGGGCCATACGCGGCTTCGGCGACCGGCAGCTACTCGCGGCAGCGGAAGTCGCGCGCCGCCACGAGGTCTACGACCGCGCCATCAATACCGCGGACCGCACAGTCGGGCTGCACGACTTCGGGTTGCGCTATCTCGCGCCCTACCGCGATGTGCTCAAGCCCCACACCGCGCAGCTTGCGCTGGACGAGGCCTGGGTCTACGGATTGATCCGGCAGGAAAGCCGCTTCATCCCGGATGCGAGATCGGTGGCCGGTGCGAGCGGCCTGATGCAGCTCATGCCGGGTACCGCGAGCTGGGTGGCAAAGCGGATCGGGCTCAAGAACTGGCGTTGGTCGCAGGTCACGGAGGTGGGCACCAACGTGGGCCTCGGTACCTACTATCTTCGCCACATGCTCGACGCGTTCGACGGCCAGCCGGTGGTCGCTTCAGCCGCCTACAACGCCGGCCCGAACCGGGCGCGCGCCTGGCGCCCTGAGGCCGCGATGGAGGGCGCGGTCTTCGCCGAGACCATTCCGTTCACCGAGACGCGCCTTTACGTGAAGAACGTAATGGCGAATGCGACCTACTACGCTCACAACTTCAGCCAGACGGTGCAGTCGCTCAAGCAGCGCCTGGGCATGGTCGGGCCCCGGCAGGAGGACAAGGTAACGCCGGATGCCGACGCGATTGATGTGGTGATGAGTGAGCGGTTGTCAGTGAACGGTGAACGGTAACAGCGGGAATGGAGATCACGACCGTCTGTGTTCTCGGCGGGAGCGGCTTTGGCTCCGGCCGCGCGCGTCCGGATGCCTGCATGAGCAGGCGAACGACGCCGCGCGCTTAACATTCGTTGCGCTCATGTTAGCCTCCGCCGAAACCGCTTAAGCGACGGCCGACACGACGTTCGCACAATCGTCATGGACATAGTCGAGGTTTGCGTTCTTGGAGGGAGCGGTTTTATCGGCCGGCACGTCTGCCACGCGCTGGCCGCGGCAGGCTACCGTATACGTGTGGCGACGCGCGACCGCGAGCGCGCCAAAGAGCAGTTGATCCTGCTGCCAACGGTGGACGTCACGTCCGCCAACATCCACGATCCTGCGCAGCTCGCAGCGTTCGTGCGCGGAGCGGACGCGGTGATAAGCCTGGTTGGCGTCCTGCACGACGGCCGCGGCGGCCGGAGCTTCCAGGCCGCCCACGTCGAGCTCGCGCGCAAGGTCGTTGCGGCGTGTCGCGAGGGCGGCATCGGGCGGCTGCTGCACATGAGCGCGCTCGCCTCCGCCCGCGATGCGCCGAGCCGCTACCTCCGCACCAAGGGCGAGGCGGAAGCGATCGTGCGTGAATCGGGACTCGCATGGACCCTCTACCGTCCGTCGGTCGTGTTCGGCCCAGGGGACAGCTTTCTCAACCTGTTCGCGACGTTGCTGAGGTTCTCGCCCGTGGTGGCGCTCGCCTGCCCCGACGCGCGCTTCCAGCCGGTGTTCGTCGAGGACGTGGCGGCGGCATTCGTGAAGGGCCTCGCCGACCTCGGCAGCTTCGGCAGAAGCTACGATCTGTGCGGTCCCCGCGTCTACACCTTGCGCGAGCTGGTCGAATACGTCGGGAAGGTGACCGGGCGGCACCGGCCGGTGGTGGGATTGAACGATGCGCTCTCTTACTGTCAGGCCCTTGCCATGGAGCTGCTGCCGGTGAAGCTCATGACGCGCGACAACTACTACTCGATGAAGGTGGACAACGTCTGCAGCTGCGACTTCCCCTTCGGCATCGCTCCGGCGGCGCTGGAGGCCGTGGCGCCATCCTATCTGGGCCAGCGCACGCCGCGCTCGCGCTACCAGGAGTTTCGCCAACGCGGACACCGCGATGAGCCTGTGAGTGGCGAATAGTCACGGTCCGCTGAGGTGAGATGAGCCCGGATCTCGAGTTGGTTATCGGCAACAAGAATTATTCGTCGTGGTCCCTGCGCCCGTGGCTGGCGATGAAGCACACCGGCATACCGTTCGTGGAGCGCCGCATTGCCTTGTACCAGGCCGATTCCAGGCGGCGCGTCCTGGAGCACTCGCCGTCCGGCAAAGTGCCGGTGCTGAGGGACGGCACGACCACGGTGTGGGATTCGCTCGCCATTCTCGAATACCTCGCCGAGAAGTTTCCCGACCGTGGGCTATGGCCGCAGAGCGCGGTGGCACGCGCCGGCGCGCGCTCGATGAGCGCCGAGATGCATTCCGGTTTTGCGGCGTTGCGCGCCCGTATGCCGATGAATCTGCGTAATTCGTATCCCGGCCGGGGCCTCACGCCCGAAGTCGAGGCCGATATCGCGCGCATCGTGAGCCTGTGGACGGATAGCCGCGCCATGGCCTCGGGCCCGTTCCTGCTCGGCGACTTCTGCATCGCCGACGCGATGTTCGCGCCGGTCGCCACCCGTTTCGTCACCTACGGTGTCAAGCTGCCGCCGGTCTGCCAGCGCTATGTGGATATGCTGATCGCTCTTCCGGCGATGCATCTGTGGTACGCCGATGCACGTGCCGAGCGCGAAGCGGTCGACGAGTACGATCGGATGTACGCCTAGGAGGAGAGAAACTCGCGGGGATTGCGATAAGATTCATGTAATGACCCCCGCCATTGCA
>Ga0307281_10000523_pt1 | contig 10141 bp, 9 predicted proteins | sample ER_DNA_120_FD_194486 | JGI IMG/M metagenome (GOLD analysis project Ga0307281, IMG submission 194486) | Bulk soil microbial communities from the East River watershed near Crested Butte, Colorado, United States - ER_DNA_120 | ecosystem: Environmental > Terrestrial > Soil > Floodplain | place: USA...
CGGTGGAAAAGTGGGAGTGAACCATCCACGCGTGAAGAACCTGGTGGGCACGATTCACCAGCCGCACCTGGTGTTGTCGGACCCGGACACACTGGCAACACTCCCGCCGCGGGAACTTTCCAGTGGAATGGCTGAAATCGTGAAGTCCGCCATCATCGGGTCGCCGGACCTCTTCGAGCGCCTGCGCGCCCGCGCCGAGAAAGGCGCACCGCAGATCGATGCGTCATTGCTCGAGGACTGCGTGCGGCAGTGCGTGAGGATCAAGGGACGTGTCGTGGAGCAGGATCCTTTCGAACGCGATGAGCGTCGTGTGTTGAATCTCGGCCACACGCTGGGCCACGCCGTCGAAGCGGCCGCGGGTTACGGCAGCATCACGCATGGCGAAGCGGTGGCCATCGGACTGATGGCCGCCCTGACGGTGGCAGTGAATCGCGGCGTCGCCACCAAGGATTTCCGGGAGGCCACGAGGACCATTCTCGTGGCATGCGGCCTTCCCGCGCGCATGCCCGATGTGGATGCCGCGGCGCTGGCGCATGCCATGAAAAGCGACAAGAAGCGCCGCGCCGGCGGACTCACGTTCGTTCTTCCCGTGGCCCCTGGAGACGTGCGTATCGTGACCGATGTCACCGAAGACGAAATCATCCGCGCCGCCACGGCGTGAGAATCACAAGGAGCTAGTCGTGAAAATTCTCGTCATGCACGGACCGAGCCTCAACCTCTTGGGCACGCGCGAACCCGCCATCTATGGAACCAAAACGCTGGCGCAGATCGACGCCATGCTGGTGGCTTATGGACGCGAGCGCGGCGTCGAGATCGTGACGTACCAGAGCAACCACGAGGGCGATCTCATCGACCGCATTCACGCCGCGGCGGCGGAGAAGTGCCACGCCATCGTGCTGAATCCCGGAGCGTATTCGCACACCAGCATGGCCATCGCGGACGCGATTCGTTCGGTCGCGACACCGGTCGTCGAGGTGCATCTCAGCAATATCTTCGCACGTGGCCCCGAGCGCGCCCGCTCGCTGACCGCCGCCGAGAGTCGCGGCCTCGTGAGCGGGTTCGGCCATGAAAGCTACCTGCTCGGGATCGAAGCCGCGCTTCGGATCACCCGCGTGCCGAAACGCCGGGGCGAGAATCCCTCTCGACGACGCGGCGCAAAAAAGCCATCCTCTGCGCTCGCTCGACGACCCCGTTCATAAGGAGACTCTGCTCATGCGTCGGTATCTTCTGGCCGCTCTTTTTGCGACGCTCGCCCTGGCGGCGTGCGAAGGCTCTCGAAACAACAGCTCCTGGTCGAAGGCGAAGCCGGATGCGGAAGTTGTCCCGCCGCTCAAGACCAATACGGCTGCCGCCGACACCTCCAGGGCCGATTCTGCCTCTACGGACTCATCGCAAGCCAAGCATTGACATACAGATAGGTGAAATTTGCGGGACTGCACATTTTCCCTCTTGTCTAATAATAGGATATTGTTATCCTAATATGTGCATATCCGATTAGGAGGCTTCTTATGCTGAGTCAGTCCGGAATACATGCCATTCGCGCCATGGTGAACCTGGCCGCACTCCCCGAGTCCGAGTACCAGGGCGTCGCCGAGATCGCGCGCATCACGGGTTCACCACGCAATTACCTCGGGAAGCTCCTGCTTCAACTCTCCCGTCACGGCCTCGTCGAATCGCGCAAGGGTTTGGGCGGCGGGTTTCGCCTTTCGCAGTCCCCCGATGAGATTCGCCTGTTCGATGTCATGGCCGCCATCGAGGACTCCACTCGCTGGACCGAATGCGCGTTCGCGAACACCGCCTGCTCGGATGTCAATCCCTGCATGGTGCACGAACGCTGGAGCCGCGTGCGCGAAGCCTTCCTCGGCTTCCTGCGCAACACCACCATTACGGAACTGGCCAACAATCATCACCCGGTAACGAACACCGCCGTCGGACGCGAAGTCCGCGCGGCCCTCAAGCGTTCTTGAAAGGAGACCGCCGTGTTTTCCGCTCATCGCACATCATTGATTCTCATGCTTGCCATCAGTCTCGCGGGCTGCGAGGGATCGCGCAACAACTCTTCGTGGTCGACCGCCAAACCTGGTGACCCCATCGTCCCGGCGCTGACCATCGCCGAACAGAAGAGCGCGGGCCTCGCTCCCGGCGCCGCCATGCCGGCAACCTCGGAGCCGGCCGCGCCGGAGATCAAGTCGGGCCGCGGCGTCGGACCGGTGGATCACGTCGACATCTCTTCTCTCGACGCGACGCGCGCGATGAAGGGCGCCGAGCTCTTCCCCGTCAAATGCTCCGCATGTCACAAGATCGAAGAGCGCTACATCGGACCGGCGCTCACCGGCGTGACCACGCGCCGTCAGCCCGAGTGGATCCTCAACATGATCCTCAATCCGGAAAACATGATTCAGCAGGATCCCACCGCAAAGGCATTGCTCGCGCAGTTCATCGCACCGATGGCGAACCAGCACCTCACCCGCGAAGAGGCGGAATCCATTCTCGCGTTTTTCCTCCAGCACGACTCGGGGCAGGCCGCTCCCGCGGAGGCACAGACGGCGCCAGTAACACCACCGGCGCAGCCTGCCAGTCAGCACTAGTAGTTCGTTTGAAGACGCGCCGGCGACCGCCGGCAGAAAGGCCAAGGAGGCAACACTCATGCAGACGTTCAAACGGTTCAAATGGTGGGCCGTGGCGATCCCGGTCGTGGCCGGATTTGCCCTGATGTCGACTCAATGTGCGAAGAAACCAACGTCGACGGTCATGACCGGCAGCGCGGACAAGGTATACGTCGCGCCCGGGTCGTACGACGACTTCTACGCATTCATGTCCGGCGGTTTTAGCGGCCAGGTGTCCGTGTACGGATTGCCGTCGGGCCGGCAGCTGCGCGTGATCCCGGTGTTCTCGCAGAATGCGGAGAACGGCTACGGCTACAACGAAGAGACCAAGCCCATGCTGATGACATCCTACGGGTTCATTCCCTGGGATGACGCTCACCATCCGAAGATCTCGCAGACCAACGGCATTGCGGACGGGCGCTGGTTGTTCATCAACGGCAACAATACGCCGCGCATCGCCCGCGTGGACCTCTCGCGCTTCGAGACCGACGAAATCATCGAGATCCCGAACTCCGGCGGCAACCACGCCTCGCCGTTCATCACCATGAACACCGAGTACGCGGTGGCTACCACGCGTTTCAGCGTTCCCATACCGCAGCAGGACGTCGCCATCGCGGATTTCGCGAAACGCTTCAAGGGCACGATTTCCTTCGTGAAGATCAATCCGGAGGGCAAGATGGAGATCGCTTTCCAGATTCTGATGCCCGGCATCAACTATGACCTGGCACACGCGGGCAAGGGCCCGTCGCACGGCTGGGCGTTCTTCACGAGCTACAACTCCGAGAAGGCCAACACGCTGCTCGAAGTGAACGCATCGAAGAACGACAAGGACTTCATCGCCGCGGTGAACTGGAAAAAAGCGGAAGAGTACGTGGCCCAGGGCAAAGCCAAGACGTGGCCGACGAAGTACTACCACAACTGGATGGACCACGACACGCAGTCGGCCAAGTCGGAAGTCATCGACCAGGTCAAAGTGCTCGATCCGGCCGATTGCCCGGGCATGATCTATTACCTGCCCACGCCCAAATCGCCCCACGGTGTCGACATCGACCCGAGCGGCGAGTACATCGTGGCGGGCGGCAAGCTGGCCAGCGTCATCCCGGTGCATTCATTCAGCAAGATGCTCAAGGCCATCGATGACAAGGCGTTCGACGGCGACGTGGACGGCATCCCCGTGCTCAAGTATGACGCGGTGGTGGCGGGCGAAGTCGCGAACCCCGGTCTCGGCCCATTGCACACCGAATTTGACGGCAACGGCTACGCCTACACGTCGGCCTTCATCTCGTCCGAGATCGTGAAGTGGAAGCTCGGCACGTGGGAAGTCGTCGACCGCATCCCGGTCTACTACTCGATCGGGCATCTGATGATTCCCGGCGGCGACACCATGAAGCCGTGGGGCAAGTATGTCATCGCGCTCAACAAGGTCACCAAGGACCGCTACCTCCCCACCGGGCCGGAGCTCACGCAGTCCGCGCAGCTCATCGACATCACGGGAAGCAAGATGCAGATGCTGCTCGATTTCCCGACCATCGGTGAGCCGCACTACGCGCAGGCCATTCCGGCCGACATCATCACCAAGAATTCGCTCAAGTTCTTCGACCTCACCTCCAATCATCATCCGTACGGCATCAAGTCGGAGGCGGAGGCCGGGGTCGAGCGCAAGGGGCACGACGTGCACGTGCGCATGTCCACCATTCGCAGCCATTTCAAGCCCGACAACATCGAAGGCATCAAGCTCGGCGACACGGTGTACTTCCACGTCACCAACCTCGAGCAGGACTGGGACGTTCCGCATGGTTTTGCGGTCGAAGGTCTCGGCAATTCGGAGCTTCTGGTCATGCCGGGCCAGACGCGCACCATTGCATGGACTCCGACACGCGAGGGTGTGTTTCCGTTCTACTGCACCGACTTCTGCTCGGCCCTCCACCAGGAGATGTCGGGCTATATAAGAGTCTCGGGCAAGAACGCGACCATTCAGCTCTCGTCGAACAGCAAGTAAGGGCATCGCCGATGCGGATCCGGGAGTTCGCTCCCGGATCCGCGGCGGACGCCGGAACGGAAGCATTTGGAATGAACACACAAAGACTCTCCAGGCCATCCACCATCGCAATGGTCGTCGTCGCCGTGATGATCCTCGGCGTATTCGTCTTTCCCCTGTGGGTGATCTCGCTGTATGCGCCGCAGTATCCCCAGGGTCTTGGACTCTTGATTCATGTGGACCGCATTGAAGGCGTGACACCATATGACCTGCAGAACATCAACGGCCTGAACCACTACATCGGCATGCACAAGATTGATCCCGGCGTGATCCAGGAGCTGCGCTACATGAAGTACTTCGCGCTCGGGCTCGCCCTCGCCGCGGGCCTCGTGGCACTGATTCGCCGCCGCGCCGCACTGCTCGCCTGGGCCATCCTGGCGGTGTCACTGGCGGGCGTCGGCATGTACGACTTCTACCGGTGGGAGTATCACTACGGGCACGAGCTCGATCCGACTGCGGCCATCATCGTGCCGGGCATGTCGTATCAGCCGCCCATGTTCGGAACCCGTCAGATGCTGAACTTTACCGCCACTGCCTGGCCGGGTGTCGGGGGCTGGCTCGCCATGATCGCGGTTGGTCTCGGCGTTGCGTGCGTCTTCTATGAGTACCTTCTTCGCCGCCGGACGTCGCCCGCGACTCCGCGTCACGCGGCACATCCCGCCGCAACCGTCACAGCCGCCGGCATTCTGTGCATCGCGATCTCAGGCGCCCTGCTGCTCAATGGGTGCGCAAAGAAACCCGCCGCCTTCGCGTTCGGAACCGACGCGTGCGAACAGTGCAGCATGACCATCAGCGATCAGCGTCACGGCGCCGAGTTCGTCTCCGACAAGGGGCGTTCCTACAAATTTGATTCGGTGGAGTGCATGATTCAATCGCTTGTCCCCGGCGGCAAGTTCGCCGACGTCACCGTGCACTCGTCCTATGTCATAGATTACGCCCACCCCGGCAGCGTCGTGGATGCCACCCGCGCGGTTTATCTCGTCAGCCCGTCGCTACCCAGCCCCATGGGCGCCAATGTCAGCTCGTTCAACGCGCGCGCCATCGCCGACACCGTGCAGAAGGAAAAGGGCGGCGACATGATGGACTGGGAAGCGATCCAGAAACACCTTCGCGAGTGGGCGCAGTCGTAGCGGCCTGTCGGTCGCCGGAGCAGTCATGAAGAGAATCTCGGCCGCAATTCTCATCGCAGCGCTCGCCGTTGCCAACGTGCCCACCAGCGCCACGACGGTCCAGGTCGGCCCAGGCCGGCAGCACCCCACCATCGCCTCGGGCATCGCCGCGGCCCAGCCCGGCGACACCGTGCGGGTGAGCAGCGGTATATATAATGAGCACGGCCTCAGCGTCCTGGCACCGATCGTCCTGATCGGCACAAATTACCCGGTGGTCGATGCCCAGAACGCGGGCGACATCATCGTCGTCACCGCCGCCGGCGCCACTATTCGAGGGTTCGCTTTCCGTAATGTTGGCGCGTCGTACATCGAGGACCGCGCCGCCGTGCGTGTGAAGAACGCCGACAACGTGCACGTCACCGACTGTCGCTTCGACCACACCATCTTCGGCGTCTACGCGGAACACTCCAACGGAGTCGTGGTGACGGGCAATGTACTACACGGCGCGGGTGGCAGTGAAGTCAGCGCCGGCAATGGCATCCACCTCTGGTACTGCAAGAACGCCCGGATCGAGAACAACGAAGTTCACGGACACCGCGACGGGATCTACTTCGAGTTCGTGGAGAACAGTGTTATCCGCGGCAATCTGAGTTCTCACAATGTGCGCTACGGGCTGCATTTCATGTTCTCGCCGGGCAATGAATACCTGAACAACCGCTTCGAAGCCAACAATGCCGGGGTCGCCGTGATGTACACGCAGCACGTTACCATGCGCGGCAACGTGTTCAGCCACAACTGGGGGCCGAGCTCGTACGGGCTTCTGCTCAAGGAAATCAGCGATAGCGAGATCAGCGGCAACCATTTCATCGGCAACACCGTGGGCCTGCACGCGGAAGGGTCCAACCGCCTGCGCGTGACCAACAACGAGTTCACCGCCAATGGGTACGCAGCGCGCATCATGGCCAACTCGATGGACGGCACCTTCACGGGCAATGACTTTGTCGGCAACGCATTCGACGTGGTTACCAACGGCCGGCAGAACTTCAACACCTTCGATTCCAACTACTGGAGCGCATACCGCGGCTACGACCTCGATCGTAACGGCGTGGGCGATGTTCCCTATCACCCCGTGCGGCTGTTCTCTCTCCTGGTGGAGAGGACACCACCCGGCATCGTGCTGCTCGGGAGCCTGTTCGTGTCGATCATCGACACGGCCGAGCGCGTCATGCCCATCTTCACGCCCGAGACGCTGGTTGATCACAACCCGAGCATGACCGCCATTGCCGTGCGCCCCGCGCTGGCCGGCGGCATGCCACCCGTACAGAGGAGTTCGCGATGATCAGCATCCGCCATCTCTCCAAGTCGTTCGGCAAACTTCGCGTGCTCGATGATGTCTCGCTCGACATCCATCGCGGCACCGTCACGGCGATCCTGGGGCCCAATGCGTCCGGCAAGTCGACGCTCCTCAAGTGCATCCTCGGGCTCGTGAATCCCGACAGCGGAAAGATCCTGATCGACAACGAGGCCATCGCGGGCCGCTGGCATTACCGCGCGAAGCTCGGCTACATGCCGCAGATCGCGCGGCTCCCCGAGCACCTGACCGTGGCGGAGCTATTTTCCTTGCTGCGGGACCTGCGTGCTGGAGACAGCGACAATGACATCGAGCTTTTCGCCCGCTATGAGTTGGGCCCGATGGGTGCAAAGCACCTGGGCACGCTATCCGGCGGAACCCGCCAGAAGATCATCGCGGCGGTGGCGTTCTTGTTCTCCCCGCAACTTCTCATTCTCGACGAGCCGACGGTGGGGCTCGACCCTATTGCCACCACCATCTTCAAGGACAAGGTGCGCAAGGAGCGCGACAACGGGCGTACCGTCCTGCTGTCGTCCCACCTGGTAAACGAAGTGGAGGAAATGGCCGATCACGTGATCTACATCCAGGACGGCAAGCCGTTCTTTGCGGGAACGATGGCCGAGATCAAGAGCCGTACGTCCGAGACGCGGCTCGACCGCGCGCTCGTGCGCATTGTGGAGGCGTCCCGGGAGGTGCGGGCATGAGTCACGCCGGCAAGATCCTCAAGTACGAGCTTCAGAACCTGCTACGGAGCCGGTGGCTCCTGGGCACGGCCGTGGTGCTCTTTGGTATCACCGAGATTCTCTTCCGTTTCGGCGGCGATCCGGGGAGGACCATCGCGAGCCTGGTCAACATCGTGCTCGTGGTGGTGCCCCTGATGAGCGTCGTGCTGGGCACGGTGTACTTCTACAATTCTCGCGAGTTCAACGAGCTCCTGCTGGCGCAGCCGGTGAATCGCACCAGCATCTACCTCGGCAAGCTGATCGGCTTCGCGGGTGCGTTGTGCATCGCGTTCCTGGTGGGCCTGACGGGTCCTTTCCTCATTCATTCCTACGGCCTGCGCGCGCACGTGACCGAGCTCCTGACGTTGCTCGCGATCGGCTGCGCACTGATCGTGATCTTCGTGTCGCTCGCCTTCTACGCGGCGACGCGCTTCGAAGATCGCATCAAGGGCCTCGGCATGACCCTCGCCGTCTGGTTCTTCCTCACCGTGATCTGGGATGGGCTGATTCTTCTCTACGTGCACATCTTCCGCCAGTACCCGTACGAAGGCGGGTTACTCGCCCTCGTGTTCCTGAATCCCGTGGACCTGGGGCGGATCAACATCATGCTCCAGCTCGACATCTCCGCGCTCATGGGCTACACGGGTGCCGTGTTCCAGAAGGCGTTCGGCACCACCCGTGGTCTCACGCTCACCGTGGTGGCGATGATCGTGTACGCGATGGTGCCGGTGCTGTTCGGGCTGCGGACGTTTCGAAGGAAGGATTTCTAGGCGGGCTAGATCTTCGAAGCGATGTTCATTCGCTTCAGCTTGGCGAGCAGTGTCGTGCGCGGGATGCCGATGGCATCCGCCGTCCGGAGCTTGTTCCAGTCGTTCTTTTCCAGTGCATCGAGAATGAGGCGGCGTTCGTACTGCTCCACGCTGCGATCGAGCAGACCGTCCCCACGCTTCTTCGTCTTCAGGAAGTCCTTGATGTTCTCCGAGAGCATCGCAAACCTTACGAAATCCCCGCGGCCGATCAGTGATACCACGCGCAGGATCTCGTTGTGCAGCTCGCGCACGTTGCCCGGCCAATCGTAGAGCTCCAGCGCTTCCATCGCCTTGACGTCCATCTCGATGTACCGGTCAGCGATGCCATTCATGGCCGCACACTCGCGCAGGAAATACCGCGTCATGAGCTGGATGTCGCACGCGCGCAGGCGCAGTGGCGGAACGGTGAGCTTGAGCGGGCTCAGGCGGTAGTAAAGATCGCGGCGGAATAGCCCACGCTCCGCGTCCTTCTTGAGATCGCGGTTGGTGGCACTGACGACCCGCACATCCGCCTTGCGAGTGGCAGATTCGCCCAGCCGGCGGTATTCTCCGTTCTCCATCAGGCGAAGCAGTTTGACCTGCATCTCTTCGCCCATCTCGCCCACTTCGTCGAAGAACAGTGTCCCGCCACGCGCGGTGTCGATCAGGCCCGTGCGGTCGTTGCCCGCGTCCGTGAACGCGCCTTTGACGTGCCCGAAGAGTTCACTCTCGAGCAGGTGCACCGACATGCCGCCGGCGTTGATGGCGACAAAGGGACCGTCTTTGCGCTGGCTCGCCCCGTGAATCGCGCGAGCGAAGAGCTCCTTGCCGACTCCCGTCTCTCCTTCGAGGAGAATGGGAGCCACCGACCCGGCAGCCCGCTCCGCGGTGCGGATCAGCTTGATCAACTCGGGGTCGATGGTAAGAATGGTGGCGAACGATCCTCGCGGATGCCGGTTACGGGACGGCTCCGAGGTTGCCTCGTCGTCCGCTGTGTCGGGCTCCTCCGCTTTTCGCGCCGGGCGAACATCTTCTTCGTCGATGATACGCGCGAGCGCTTCGGCGCTGGCACAGAACAACTCGATCTGTCGCGGCCCCGGCCGGACATCGTTCTCGAAGCGGGCGCACGCGACAAAGCGGTCGCCGTTCTTTCTCGCCTTCGCGAATGCCTCATCCTCGCGGCATGGCACCGCCAGAATCGTGCGACCATCCATTGTCTTCAGAATCTGGGGCTCGTCACCGACATTCAGCAGCGTTTTCGAACTGAGAATGCGCTCGAGCCGGCGGACAATCTCCTTCGACTCGTTCGTGGAGATGTTGTACGTGATCGGGACTCGAAAGCCCGTGCCCGCCTTCGCAACGACGAACAGGCTCTCGGCATTGATGCTCTGCGCAATCTGATAGGCGAGGTCGGCGCGCATATCCTCGAACGGGAAGCGCGCATCTTCGTACACGCGGCAGATGGTCTTGAGGGTCTCTGCTGACTTCACGCTCGCGCGCGTGATGAGCCTTTGAAGATCATTCGCG
>Ga0307281_10000524_pt1 | contig 10134 bp, 9 predicted proteins | sample ER_DNA_120_FD_194486 | JGI IMG/M metagenome (GOLD analysis project Ga0307281, IMG submission 194486) | Bulk soil microbial communities from the East River watershed near Crested Butte, Colorado, United States - ER_DNA_120 | ecosystem: Environmental > Terrestrial > Soil > Floodplain | place: USA...
CGACGTGGTGATTCCGTTTATCCGCGGCAACTGGCAGCGCGAATGGGTCATGACCCCAGAGAACCGGCTGCCGCCGGAAATCCTCGTCGGCGCCGACCAGATCGGCATCCGCACGCTCGGCGTGCCCGAGGAATTCGGCGGCATCGAGCTCGAGCCCGGCACGGAAGTGCAGACCTTCGCGCTCATCTCTGAGGAAATCGCCCGCGGCGATTCCGGTCTGTCCGACAAGCTGGTGCAAAACTGGAAAGTTTCGGTGCTGTTGCGCAACCTCGCGCCGCGCCACCTGCAGGAGGTCTGGTTCAAGCGCCTCACCGAGGACCCGCAGTTTCTGCTCGCCCATTGCCTCACCGAACCGCGCGGCGCTTCCGACCGCTGGCTGCCCTACAACGTCCCGGAAGCCGCGATGCAGACACGCGCCGTCAAGCAGAAGGGCGAGTGGATCATCAACGGCCGCAAGCAGTTCATCTCCAACGGCTACGACGCCGGTCTTTACGTGGTCTACGCCAACACCAATCCGAAGGCCGGCATGTTGCAGGGCACGTCGTCATTCCTGGTGCCGCGCGACACGCCCGGGCTCACCGTCGCGCGCTGCAACGAGACGCTGGGCTGCCGGTTCATGAACAACGGCGAACTCGTGTTCGAGGACATGCGCGTGCCGGAGGATCACCTTCTGGTCGAGAACGATGCGCTCGGCCAGGCCGGCGTCTACTTCCGTCCAGGCAAGATCATCCAGGCGTCGAAGAACCTTGGCGTCGGTGTCCGCGCCTTCGAGGTCACGTCCGACTATGTGCAGAATTACGTGCAGGGGGGGCGGATTCTCATCAAGCACCAGGCGGTGGCGCTGCGCCTCGCCGACATGGCGACCCGTATCGAGGCGGTGCGCGCGCTGCTCGAGCGCGCCGCGCGCGCCGTCGACGACAATGCACCCGACGCCGAAACGCTGTGCAACATGGCCAAGGTGTTTGCGTCGGAAGAGATCATGAAAGTGGCCCAGCACGCCGTGGAGTTACATGGCGGCAACGGCATGATGCTCGACTTCGGCGTCGAGAAGCTGCTCCGCGACGCGGCCATCTTCCTGCACATGGACGCCACCGTCGACATCTCCAAGATGAAGATCGTCAAGTCGATGTTTCCCGCCACCGCCGGCAAGTACGCCGGACCCGAATAAAATCTCTCGACCGTAGGCCGCGCGGACGCCCGTAGGTTGGCTAAACTAGCGTCGCGCATGCGCAGACATGAGACCGCGGCGGCGGCCGTCAGAACGGCACGACGATGCCGTCGAGCGGGGAGTCGCAGTTCACCAGGTCGACGCGCTTGGAGGCGATTCGGATGCCGCCGTCCGCCTGCACCAAGCGGTGGAAAGCGGTCCCCGCGAACAACCGCTGGCTCTCCCGCCGGTATTCGATCATGACGAACTTCGAGCGCACGGTGCAGGCGTGGGTGCTGCTCTCCTCGACCGAGACATTGCCGATGATGCGGCTGGTGCGCGAACGCGGCTCCTGCGAATAGATGCGCGGGCTCGCCAATCGTCGCACCCGGGTCTCGAGCAGTCGCCGGTCGTCGTAGATCAGCGAGACCGTGTCGTGCGGATTGCCCTGCTCGGGCTCGCTCGGCACCCAGTACCAGCCGTCGGGAGTGAACAACGCCAGCCAGTCGTCGAACCTGGCCTCGTCGAGCAGCCGCGCCTCGTGCAGCAGGAATCGCTCGCAGTTCTCCTGGTCGAGCGCCGTTGCATTGCGGCGCGTGGCCCGCGGACCGCGCGCCGCTGCCGGGCGCTGCCGGCGAGCAGCGCTCTTCGCCTTGAGCTTGCGTGGTTTTGCCATGATGCGACGGTCAGGAGGCGGCGCGCGCGGGGGTCGCCTGCCTGCCGGTCATGAGCCCGAGCCAGGCATCGAGCATGTTGCGGATATAGACCTCGCTGGTCGAGTTCTTGCCGCGCCGGCCGCCATGCGTGTCCGGCACGTCGCTCTGATAGCCGCGGCCGATCTGCAACCATTCGGCGCCCTCGCTCGACATCCCCATGTCGAGACGATTGTAGATCTCGAGGTCGTCGGTGAGCACGAGCGAGCCGGTGCCATTGACGATGTTGGCGAAGCTGATCGTGTTGCGAAACATCTGCTCCGGCGCCCCCTTGAGCCGGAAGCTGTAAGTGTGCACGACGGTGCGGTTGACCGCGATCGGGTGCACGACGCGCAACTGCTGGAACTGGCTCATCAGCGAGACGTTCGGATAGATGTTCGAGTTCCAGCGACGCACGTCCAGGATGCGCTTGGTCTCGGCCTTGCCTTTGTTCTTTTCGAGCGCGGCGATGTATTCGCGGAACACAGGGTCCTGCAACGCGGCGACCAGCTTCGAGTCGTCGTGATAATCGCCGAGATAGCTGTGGCCGTTGGGATAGGTCCAGATGCCGACCTGTGACTCCCAGAAGCTGTAAGGCGCGCCGTTCTGCCGCATCTGGCGGATGGCGATTTCGCCAGTCCCGTCGCTGTGGACGTCGTCGGATTGCTGCTGCGCCGCCTCGATCGAGGAGCGGTGGGTGAACAGCGGATGCGCGGCGTCGCACAGGTTCTCGAAATAGACCTTCCAGTTGCCGTCATAGGCGTGCCTGAACACGCCGCCAGCGGCCTCGATCTCGCCCCCGGGTGCGCGGTCGATCAGGTCGTCGAGCGAGGTCGTCATGTGGCCGAGCCATTGCTCCAAGCCCGGCCCATAGTCGCTGCCGCTCGCGAACACGAAGCCGCGATAGCTTTTCACCCGCGGCACCTGCAGCATCGCGAGCTTCGGATCCTTGGGATCGAAGCCCTGCGGGTAGCCATGATTGAGCGGCACCGCCTTGAGCCGTCCATCGAGGTGGTAGGTCCAGCCGTGGTAGCAGCAGGTGAATTCCGGCGCGTTGCCCTTGTCGGTCGCCACCACCAGGGCGCCGCGGTGGGCGCATTGGTTGCGGATCACCCGTACCGTTCCGTCGGCGTCGCGCACCAGCACGACCGGCTTGCGTCCCATCTGGGTGGCGAAATAGTCACCCGGATTTTTGACCTGGCTCTCGTGCCCGATATAGATCCAGGCGGCATCGAATATCCGCTCCATCTCCAGTTCGAAGATGGCGGGATCGGTGTAGAGCTTGCGGTGCACGCGGCCCGGCGCGACCAGCCGCGAAAGCTCGTCGTCGATGGCGGTGGTCATCGTTTCGTTCCCATGACGCTGTGGACCCGGCCGTTCGTCCTTGATCCGGCGTAAGGCGCAATGATACTGAATAGTATCATTTCCGGCAAGGAGCGCGGGCGATGGCTTCCGGTGCGGCCGCGGTGACGCGTTTTGACGTCAAACGAGCAAGCATTGTCGGCGGCGCGAAGGACGTCTTCCTGCGCCACGGTTTCGAGGGCGCCAGCATGGACGGGATCGCCGCCACGGCCGGCGTCTCGAAGATGACGGTTTACCGCTACTTTCGCAGCAAGGAGGAGCTTTTCGCCGGCGTCATCCGGGATTTGTGCGAGCGGATCATTGACGAGGATCTGGAACGGATGCTCGAGCGACGACCGGAGGAGGCGTTGCGCGGCTTCGCACGCAAGATGGTCACCATCCTGTTCGCGCGCGACACGGTCGAGCTCCACCGCATCGTGATCGCGGAGAGCCGACGGTTTCCCGCGCTCGGCCGCCTGTTCTACAAGAGCGGTCCGGAGACGTGCATCGCCATGCTTGCCGCCTATCTCGAGCGCCACTCCAGCCGCAAGACCCTCAACCTGCGCAATCCGCGTCGGACGGCGGAGGAGTTTCTCGAGCTCTTGCGCGGATACGCCCATCTGCGCGTGCTCCTGGGGGTGCAGAAGACGCTCTCGGCACACGAGCTCGAGGAGAACATCGAGGGTGCGGTCCAGCACATATTGCGAGCGCGGTGAAACACGGAGCAAGCCGCGTCATTGCCGGACTTGACCCAGCAATCCCTCCTCTTCGCGAAAATGGTGGGTATTGAAGCTGAATTGAAGGCCCTCAGGGCGTGGTCCCCGTCGGGCGGTGCAGCGCCGTCTTGGTGCGCTGCCGGACCAGCCATTTCGAGCGGCCGACCAGGCCCAGCGCCAATGCGCGCAGAGCGGGCGGCCATGTGGTCGGCAACCCGAGCAGGTAGGAGATGCGCTGCGCATGTTCGGTGACCGGGCGCTCGTTGCGTTCCCACGTCGTGAGTGCCGTCGGCACATCTGTTTCACGGTCGAGATAGACCGCTAGCGATAGCGCATTCATCATGGCGCACCCGCCCCCCTGGCCGATGTTCGGCGGCAGCGCATGCGCGGCATCCCCGATCACCGCCACCCTTCCGGCCGACCAGCGGCTGAGCTTGATCAGGTCGAAGCGATCGTAGCGGCCCTCGTCGCCGATGCGTTCGATTAGCGGTGCGAGATGGGGAAACCAGCCCTTCCAGGCGTCCTGGCGCACCGGCGTCGCCTTGGCGAGCGCGTCGTTGTCGAGCATGGTAAGCGCGATATAGACGTCGGTCTCGCTGCAGGGCGTGTAGAGCACGCGCCGGCTCCCTGACCAGTATTCGACGGTGGTGGCGCCGTCGGCGTGGAGCCGCTCCTCCGCCGTCTTGGGGATCAGCAGGCGCGTACAGCCATCGACCAGATATTTGCGCATCGAGAGCAGGCCGAGCCCGTCGCGCAGCACCGAATTGCTGCCGTCGGCGGCGACGATCAGGTCAGCGCGCAACCGCTGGCCGTCCGCCAGCACGAGCTCGCCGTCGGCACTCGCCCCCGTCGCCACCGATCCGGTGACGATCTCGGCGCCCGCGCGTTGCGCCGCTGCCGCCAGCGCGTTGATCACGGTCTGGCGGACGATGCTGAACACGCGGCTGCCGACCCAACGATGCACCGAGATCACCCGGTTGCGGTCGTCGCGCACCTCGCGGGTATGGGCGAAGGGCGCGCCTTTCACCGCCGCATCGTAGGCATCCACCGCCGTGAGTACGCGCAACCCGTTCTCATAGATATAGATACCTGCGCCGGTTGTGCGCAGGCGTTCCCCACGCTCGTGCACGCGCACGCGCCAGCCGCGCTGCGCCAGCGCGCAGGCCGCCGTGAGGCCGGCGAAACCTGCGCCCACGATCTCCGCGTGTCGTTTTTTCACCGGACCATTTAACTGCAATGCGGCATGAAGGGTAGCTCTTGCCGATGCAGCGGCGCTATGATGTCCGCCACGGGCAATCGGCGCCCGCGAGGAGGATATCCATGGCCCGTCTGCGCCATTTTGCAGTCTGTGTGAAAGACCTCGACAAGGCGGCGGAGTTCTACGCCAACGTCTTCGACCTCAAGCGCATCGGCCGCGAGGATCTGGAGCTCGGCTCCGCGATCTACATGAGCGATGGGGTGATCAATCTCGCGCTGCTCAATTTCACCGGCGCTGCCGGCAGCAAGGCATCCGACATCAAGGAGGGTGCGACCTTCGTGGGCGCCCATCATTTCGGCTTCCAGGTCGAGGATCTCGCCGAGGCCGAGAAGCGCATCGAGGCCAATGGGGGCAAGTTCTTCTTTGACCTGGGCGATGAGCGCCACGGCAATTTCGAGCGCAAGTTCAAAGACCCCGACGGGGTGATCTTCGATATTTCAAAGAATGGTTGGCAGGGAACGGACGGCTACAAGAAATAACGCGGAGGCGCCGACCGGTCTCTCCGCCTCATTCTGAGGGGCCGCGCGTTGCGCGGCGTCTCGAGGCATGAAGGCGTGGCCGCCCCATCCAGCGCGACTCTATTTGATGAAGGCGTTGGTATAGAGCTCGTCGACCGGCGTCGCCTTCTGGATGAAGCCCTTGGCCACATAGAACTCCTGCAGCTTGGCAAGGCGGTCGGCGTTGACCTCGCCCAGCTCCTTCTGGCCGGGATAGACCAGCTTGGCGTACATGTTGAACGCAAACTTGACGCCGCCTTCCTTGCCCTTCCATTCCGGCACGAAGCGCACGAAGTCGTCCGCCGCCTTGTCCGGATCGTCCATCATGTCCTTCATCCCGTGCAACGCCGCCTTGACGAACTTGCGCACCATCTCCGGCCTGTCCTTGATGACCTGATCGGAGGCGGCGATGCCCTGCGCCATGTGCGGGAAGTACTCGTCGGTCTGGATCACCTTGACCTTCACGCCCGCCGCTTGCACCGGCGGAATCCAGTCGGGCACGCCAGCCATGCCGACGGATTTGCCGGTGGCGACGAATTCCCACACGCCGGTGGGACCGACCGACTGGATGTTGACGTCGTTCTGGGTGAGCCCCACGCTCGCGAGCAGTCCAAGCAGCGCGTAGAACGTGGTGTCCTGAAACGACATCACGGTGATGGTCTTGCCCTTGAGGTCGGCCGGTTTCTCGATGCCGGAATCCTCCCGCACCACGAGCTGCATGAAACCCTTGCCGCCGAACACGGCGACGATCTTCACCGGCACCCCGTTGCCCCGCACCATGATCGGTCCGTCCGCCACGATGCCGCCGAGCGGCGCATTACCGGCGCCGACCTGCTTTGCTACGTCGACGCCACCGCGGCCGACGGCGAAGCTCACGTCGAGGCCGGCCGCGGTGAAATAGCCTTTGCCTTGGGCGAGCTGGATCGGCCCGAAAGCGGGCAGTACCGGCGGGGCCGGAAACAGATAGGTGATCTTTTCCGGCGCTTGCGAGAACGCGGGCGCGGCCAGCGCGCCGAGGCCGAACGCGGCACCGCTCGCAACCAGCAGGCGTCGGGATATTCTCGTCTCACGTGCGGACATCTGACCCTCTCCCGTCGGCTTGGCGCCGCACAACCGGCGCCGCCACGATCTCGGTGGTTTGCCTGTTTGGCACTATACTCCATAGTATCGCTCTGCAATATCAATGAGCAGGCAACACGCTCAGTCCGCAGCCGAGTTTTCAGGCAATGTCCGACGTGGTACGGCTCGAATACCGCAACGTCACCATGCGTTTCGTGGAACGCTCCGGGAAAAGCCTCACCGCCGTCGAGCGTGTGAGCCTTGCAGTCGGTGATGGCGAGGTGGTCTCGCTCATCGGTCCCAGCGGCTGCGGAAAATCAACCCTTCTCAACATCGGTTCGGGCCTCTGTGCGCCGAGCGAAGGCGAAGCCTTCGTCGGCGGCGAGCGGGTGGAAGGCCCGAACGCTCACGTCGCCTTCATGCTGCAGAAGGATCTGCTCCTGCCCTGGCGCACCGTGCTCGAGAACGTGATGTTCGGCGTCGAAATCCAGGGGCTTCCCCTCGCCGAGCGCAGGCGGCGCGCGGAGGCCCTGCTGGAAAATCTCCACCTGTTCGAGTTCGCCGGCCACTATCCGCACCAGTTGTCCGGCGGCATGCGGCAACGCGTCGCGCTGGCGCGCACCCTCGCGATCGATCCTTCCGTGCTGCTGCTCGACGAGCCGTTCTCGGCGGTTGATGCGCAGACCCGGATGGTGCTCCAGCGCGAGCTCGCGCAAACCCTCAAACGCGAGGGCAAGACCGCGCTGCTGATCACGCACGATCTGCTGGAGGCCGTCACCCTGTCGGACCGCGTGCTGGTGATGAGCCGGCGGCCAGGTCGTATCATCGATGAGATCCGCATCGACCTGCCGCGGCGGGACGATCCGATCGCGCGCCGCCAGGAGCCCAGGGTGCACGACTATGTCGGCCGGCTGATGGATCGGCTCGACATCGGTCACCTCGAGGTGGCGGGAGCCTCGGCGTGAACGGCGGAGCGAACTCGACCCTGGTGCGCCGGGGAACCATCCTGAGCCTGGCCGTGCTGGTGGTGTTCCTGGCTGCGTGGCAGTGGGGGCCAGGCCTGCTCGGCATTCCCCCGTTCATCATTCCGCCGCTGTCCATGGTGTACCATGAATTCCTGCGCATGCTGGCGGTGAGCGCGCTGATGACGCATACCGGCATCACTGCGGCGGAAGTGATCGCGGGGTTCGTGCTCGGGAGCCTGCTCGGCGCGTTCTTCGGCTACATCCTCGGCATGTCGCCCACCGCCGAATTTGCGCTCTCTCCTTATATCCTTGCGCTGCAGATCGCGCCCAAGGTGGCGTTCGCGCCGCTGTTCATCCTCTGGATGGGCTTTACCGTCTATCCGAAGATCCTGGTCGCCATCCTGATCGTGTTCTTTCCCGTCATGGTCAACGTCCTGTCTGCCATCCGCACCGTCGACCCGGACCTGATCAATCTCGCGCGCGCGTTCAAGGCGACCCGCGCGCAGATCTTCTGGAAGATCGAGTTTCCGGCCTCGCTGCCGCCGTTGTTTGCGGGCTTGCGCATCGCCTCCACGCTCGCGGTGGTCGGCGTCGTGGTCGGTGAGCTGGTCGGGGGCAATATGGGGCTCGGCTACCTGCTCTCCTTCGGGGAAGGCCAGGCCAATACCGCGATGGTGTTCGTAGCGATCCTGATGCTGACCTTGGTCGGAGGCATCGCCTATCTCGCCGTGATCCTGATCGAGCAGCGTGTGCTGCACTATCTGCCGCGCCGCTCCTTCAGCGCGACGTAGCGCCGTTTCCACCCCCCCGTTCCTTGGACGACGAACGCTCCTGGCTGCCCGCGACCCAGGGATGACGCTGGCGAGGCAGGGGCCTCAAAAGCCGCGCTATGCCTTCACCACCAGCCGGAATCCGATCAGCACGATAGCGAGGCCCACGAGCTGTGCAAAGCTCGGCACTTCGCCGAGCACCAGGAATCCGATCAGCAAGGTGAACCCGGGCACCAGCGAGGGAAACACCGCGGCGCGGCCGGCGCCCAGCAGCACGACCGAGCGGGTGAACAGATAGATCGCGCCCGCGCCCGCAAAGATTCCTTGCATCGCCATCTGGATGAGGTTTTCGACCAGCCCCAATTCGATCATGCGGTCGAACCCGAACAGGAGCCAATGCAACGGAAGCCCGACGAGCGACACCACGCTGGTCACCACGACCGCGCGCGTCGGCGCGACACGCCACAACCGCAGCAAAGTTCCGAACACTGCGAACATCAGGCCGGCGGTGGCGAAGGACAAATCTCCGATCAACCCGTGCGCACCAATGGTGGCCAGAGCCTCGGCGCCGATCACCACGAGGCCGGCGACGATGATGGCGCCGCCGACCGCGCGCTGGACTGCCAGCTTTTCCTTGAGCACGAGGCTCGCCAGGACGAGGCCGCCGAGCGCGGCGCAAGACGGCTGGATCACGCCGCCATGCGCGAGCGGCACGAACAGGAAGCCGGCATAGCTGAAGAGCGCAAGCGGCGGCCCACCGAGCAGCGTCAGCACGACGCCCCTGGTCCAGCCGACACCGGCGAGATCGCCGAGACCGGCGCGAACGACGAGCGGCAAGCACAGCAACCCCGCCCAGACGAAGCGATGAAGCACGATGTCCGCCGGCGAAAACCCGACCGCGATGCCGTGGCGGGCCGCAACGAAGCCGGCCGCCCAGAACAAGGCGGCGCCCGCTCCGCAGGCAACACCCAAAACGACTGGTTGCCCCATCAAGGACCCGGAAGGGGCGGGGCTCGGCGCTCTCACGGAATTCCCTTGCGCAGATCGGTGACGCGACAGGGTGGACCCCATACGCCGCTTGCCCGCATGGTACCACGGTGTACGGGCGCATACCTGCTCACCACGCATCGGCGCGCTGAATTCGCGCAGATGGAGGAAAGGACAAGCCGGAGCGCTGCGGGTATGAGTGGCGGCGCGCCCGCCGACCGCAGGAACTTTTGCCGATGCCGCACTACACGCCGCTGATCTCGACCATTGTCGTCGCCCTGGTGCTCGCTTTCATATTGGGCGTGCTGGCGCACCGGCTGCGATTTTCGCCACTCGTGGGTTATCTCGTAGCCGGGATCCTCATCAGTCCGTTCACGCCCGGATACGTCGCCGACCAGGGGATCGCAAACGAACTCGCCGAGATCGGCGTGGTTCTGCTGATGTTCGGCGTCGGGCTTCATTTCTCGCTCGAAGACCTGCTCTCGGTCGGGCGCATCGCCATCCCTGGCGCCATTGCGCAGATCGCGGTCGCGACCGCCCTCGGCGCAGGGCTGGCGTGGTGGCTCGGCTGGTCGATCAGCGCGGGAGTCGTGTTAGGCCTCGCCTTGTCGGTCGCAAGCACAGTCGTGCTGTTGCGCGCGATGCAGGAGCGGCGCTTGCTGGAGACCGAGCGCGGGCGCACCGCGGTGGGTTGGCTGATCG
>Ga0307281_10000525_pt1 | contig 10118 bp, 6 predicted proteins | sample ER_DNA_120_FD_194486 | JGI IMG/M metagenome (GOLD analysis project Ga0307281, IMG submission 194486) | Bulk soil microbial communities from the East River watershed near Crested Butte, Colorado, United States - ER_DNA_120 | ecosystem: Environmental > Terrestrial > Soil > Floodplain | place: USA...
CCGATGTTTTCGTCCAGGCGATGCAGCTTCGTGGTACCAGGGATGGGAGCAATCCACGGCTTCCGCGCCAGGAGCCAAGCGAGCGCAATCTGCGCGGGGGTCGCCTGCTTCCGTTTGGCGATTGTGGTAAGCAGATCGACCAGGGTCTGATTCGCCTTCCGAGCCTCCGGCGTAAAGCGCGGGACGATGTTGCGGAAGTCGGAGCTGTCGAACGTGGTGTGGTCGTCGATCTTTCCCGTGAGGAAGCCCTTCCCGAGAGGACTGAATGGAACGAGTCCGATGCCGAGTTCCTCGAGCGTCGGCAGCACTTCCTCTTCGGGGCGTCGCCACCACAGCGAGTATTCGCTCTGGAGGGCCGTGACCGGCTGGACGGCGTGGGCGCGGCGGATCGTGTGCACACCTGCTTCCGAAAGACCGAAGTGCTTCACCTTACCTTCCCGAATCAAGGCCTTGATCGTTCCCGCCACATCTTCGATCGGCACGTTCGGGTCAACACGGTGTTGATAGAGCAGGTCGATCACGTCGAGGCGGAGTCGCTTGAGTGAGCCGTCGACGCTCTGCTTGATGTACTCGGGCCGGCTGTCCACAACCTGCTGCCCGCTGGAATCGATATTGATCCCGAACTTGGTGGCGATCACCACTTGCTTCCGGAATGGAGCGAGCGCTTCTCCCACCAGCTCTTCGTTGGTGAGCGGACCGTAGGCTTGGGCCGTGTCGAAGAATGTGATGCCGCGTTCGACGGCTGTCCGTATGAGCGCGATCATCTCCTGCTTGTCTGCCGTGGGACCGTAGCCATAGCTCATGCCCATGCAGCCCAGGCCCAGAGCCGAAACTTCCAGGCCGCTTTTTCCCAATTTGCGCTGCTGCATTGCGTCCTCTCGAATGAGGCTCCGCAACCATCATAGCGCGGGGCCACCGTTACCGTCAGGCGAACCGCGTACGGGTGAGCGATCAATCCAACTCCGAGACGGATGCTTCGGTCGTGGTCGTGTATCTTCGGATGAAGGGCGTCGTCCCGCCGTCAAGTCAGCGGATGCAGGGGATGCGATTGAGGTTGTGACACCTACGTGTCAGGAACGATGACGACTCCACATCCGGACGACATCATCGTCGAACACGATCCCGCCGCGCATCAGTTTCTCGCGCGGCTCAACGGCACGCGCGCCGTGCTCGAGTACCGGCGCGCCCCCGGGAAGATCTACTTCGTCCACACCGAGGTTCCGGCAGCGTTCCAGCACCATGGCATCGCCGATGCGCTGGCCCATGCCGGGCTCGAGTACGCGCGCACGGAGCACCTCGCCGTCATCGCGCTCTGCCCCTTCGTCGCTTCCTACATCCACCGTCACCCCGAGTATCAGCCGTTGACGGAGACTGGAGTCTGAACGGGCCTCATCGACCCGCATGGGGCCTCTATTCTCCGGCCAGCGCCGCGATCGGGTCGATGCGCGCGGCCCGCCGCGCGGGCATCCAGCTGGCGAGGATGGTCGTGATGGCGAGCAGCGCCGCGACGGCACCGAGGATCCGCGGGTCACCGGGGGCGACGCCGAACCACAACCCTTTCATGGCTCGGCCGCCGACCAGCGCCCCGACGGCGCCCAGCAGGACGCCCAGCGTGACGACGCGGAGCGCGCCCCGCAACACGAGCTCCACTGCACCCCGGGGGGACTCGCCGAGGGCCAGCCGCAAGGCGATCTCCCGGCGTCGGAGCTCGACCCTGTAAGCCATGACGCCGTACACGCCCACCGTGGCCAGGACCAGCGCCATGGCGGCGAAGGCCACGAGCAGGGCGACGCTGAAGCGCCGTGGCGCGAGCACCGCATCCACATAGTCACGCAGGGTTCCGGGCCCCGAGGTGGCGACGTCGCGGTCCACGTCCTGCAACAACCGCAGGAAGGTCGCGTTGAACTGCGACGGGTCGGTCCGCAGCCGGATGGTCCAGAACTGGTTGCTAGTCACGATGCTCACGCCGTCCTGGTGCACCTGCCGCAGCGGGATGAAGATGTCATCGGTCCGCTGGCCGTCGAGGGCGACGTGGCGCATGTCGCCGACCACGCCCACGACCGTCACGGGGCGTGGGCCCGTGTTGTTGTCATCGACGAGGATCTGCCGGCCGATCGGATCTCCGGGCAGGTGCCGCTCCGCGAACGCGCGACTGACGATGGCCACGGGGATCGCGGTCGTATCGTCGGCTTCGGTGAACGCGCGTCCAGCGACGACGCCCGCGCCAATGGCGGAGAGATAGTCCGGGCTCACAGGCCTGAAGTTCGCCGAGGAGCGCTCGTTCGGTGATCGGGGTAGTCCACCGACGACGGCGAACGGCACGGACCAGAGCAGGCCCGAGAGCGGGGCGACGACGGTGACGCCGGCCGCAGCGACGTCCGGGCGCGCCGCGATCGCGTCATGCAACCGCTGGTAGAACCCGGCGACGTCGCGTAGGTGCGCGTACTTCTGGGACGGCAGTGAGAGCCGCGTGATGAACACCGAGTCGGGCCGGTAGCCGAGATCCACGCGCTCGAGCTGCGCGAGGCTCTGCACCATGGTGGCGGTACCGGACGTCAGGACGAGCGCCAGGGCGACCTCCGCGACGACGCCGGCCGCGCGCAGCCGTCCAAGTCCCGGGCTGCCCGAGCGCATGCGGCCGGACGCCGCGAGCGCCGCCTGTGGATCCGCGCGCAACGCGACCCCGAGCGGCAGGAGGCTGAACAGGGCCGTCGCCACCAGCGAGAGTCCCAGCGCCACGAGCAGCGCCGCCCAGTCGACGCGCGCTTCGTCGAGCCGCAGGACGCGCAGCGGCCCGATGCGGGCGGTGAGCGCGACGCTCCACCACGCCAGCAGCGCTCCCGCGAGCCCACCCGCTCCTGCCAGCAGCGCGCCCTCGGTCACGAGCGCTTGCGCGATGCTCCACGTCGAGGCGCCGAGGGCTCGCTGCAGCGCGACTTCGCCGTGCCGGGCCGTGGCGCGGATCAACAACAGGTTGGCGACGTTCGCGAGGGCGATGGCGAGCATCAGGGCGACCGAGCCGAGCATCATGAACAGCGCCCGCCGATAGCCGCCGACCAGGTACTCCTGCATCGGCGTGAGACGGACGCCGAGCTTCGACGCGTACGCGGCGGGGTACTGGTCGCGCAGCGCCTTTGTGAGGGCCGTCAGCTCGTGCTCCGCGTCCGCCGGAGCGGCCGCTCCCGGGAGTCGCCCGAAGACGCGCAGGAAGTTGGTGGAGCCATGCACGTGGCGCCTGGGGTCCTGGTCCGGCGCGAGCGGCACGACGACATCGACGTCGCGCAGCGGCAGAGGAAAATGCCGCGGCAGCACACCGACGATGATGTAGGAGTCGCCGTTCAGGACGATGGTGTGGCCGAGGGCCGCACTGTCCCCGGCGAACCGGCTGCGCCAGAAAGCGTAGCCAAGCACGACCACCCGATCGGCGCCGGCGGCGTCATCGGCGGCGTGCAGCAAGCGGCCGACCGCGGCCGGTGCTCCCAAGATGTCGAAGCCGTGCCCCGACATCCGCATGCCCTGGAGGCGCTGGGCGACGCCATCCGTCGCGAGCGAGGCGCTCCAGTTGGCGAACGCGCCGACGTCGACGCCGTGCGCGCGCTCGCGGAAGTCCATGAATTCCGGCAGGGAGAACGGGGCATCCGCGCGGTCCGGCCGGACCGAGGCGATCCACACCAGCCGCTCGGGGGACGCATAGGGAATGCCGCGCAGCAGGACGGCGTTGACGATGGAGAACATGCCGGTGGTCGCCCCGATGCATATGGCGAGTGTCGCCACGATCGACAGCGTCGACAACGGCGCCCGCTGGAACCGGCGGCAGCACACGCGCACGTCCCGGACCAGCTGGTCCAGGCCCGAGAATCGCAGCGCTTCGCGGGCCGCTTCCTGGTGGTTGGTGAGGCCGCCGAACGCGATCCTGGCTCGGCGCCGCGCCTCCTCGGGTGGCACGCCATCCCGCAGGTGGCGCTCTGTGAGGCGGTCGAGGTGGTAGCGCATCTCTTCCGTCATCCGGGCTTCATCGGCAGCGCGGGTGCGGAGCCCGGCAAGCCGGGCGAGCGCCGCCCGCAGGTTGCGGAGCGCGATCATGGCGCGTCCACCGCGAGGACCTGGTTGACCGCCTTGGAGATCCGGGCCCACAGTCGCTGTTCTTCGCCCAACGCCTTCCGGCCGGCCGCGGTGAGGGCGTAGTAGCGTGCCCGCCGGCGCTTCTCGGTCGTCTTCCAGCTGGACGTGAGGAGGCCCTGGTGTTCCAGGCGGTACAGGGCGGGGTAGAGGGAGCCTTGGTTGAGTTGGAGCACACTGGCGGACCACTGCTCCAGCCGTTCCGTGATGCCCCAGCCATGCATCGGCTCCAGGGAGACGGCCTTCAGGACGAGCATGTCGAGGGTGCCTTGCAGGACGTCGTCTTTGGGCGCGGGCATGGGCTTTCGCGTTCTCTTTAGAGCGTCTAAGGGAACGATAGCTCGCGTTCTTTAGAGCGTCAAGGGGAGCCCTGCATTAGAGCGCGGATGGCCCAGGAGCTAGACTACTTAAGTGCCCGCGAATTTCTTCACCAACGCCTCACCCCCCCGTCACACCGACTCCGCCAAGCTCCTCGTGGCCTCGCAGGGAGGAGCAATGGGCGCGCACGGAATCGCGATCACGTCACTAAGCAGGAAAGCGAATGCAAAACCGGTGTCGGGGGGTCGAAGCATGGTCCGAAGGATCTTGCTCGCCTGCGGCATCTTCTCGTCGCTGCTCTACGTGGCCATGAATGTCTTCTTGCCGATGTGGTGGGAGGGCTACAGCTCCGCCTCGCGAGTCGGACCTCGGCCCGCGGCAATCGCGCCCTCCGGGTCGTGGGAGGGTTGATACTTGTCTACGGGGCCATCGGCCTCGTCCCCTGGCCCCCGATGCACCAGCGCGAGGTCCTGGCCGCGGGCGGCGGGACGCTGACCGACACCCTGCACCTCGTCTGGTCGATGGCAGCGGTGCTCCTCATGCTGCTGGCGATGGCGTTCGGGGCCGCGGCATTCGGAAAACGGTTCCGCCTCTATTCCATTGCAGCCATCGTCACTCTCGTGGCGTTCGGGGTGTTGACCGGGCTGGAGAGCCCTGGGATCTCCGCGAACCTGCCTACCCCTTGGGTCGGCGTGTGGGAGCGGATCAACATCGGCGTGTTCCTGCTCTGGGTCGTGGTGCTGGCCATCGCGCTGCGACGTCAGTTGCCGCGCCGTGCCCCCGCTCCGCATTCGCGGAGAGGGGGACAGGGGGTGAGGTCGACGATGACACTTCGCGTCGAGGGGCTGGTCGCTCCCGGCTTCGAAGAAGTGCGTGCCGAGTTCGAGCGCAATTTCGCCGAGCGCGGCGAGATCGGCGCCGCCGTCGCCGCGTACTGGCGCGGCGAAAAGGTCGTCGATCTGTGGGGCGGCCGGCGCACGCCCACCGGCGACGCGCCCTGGAACGAAGACACGATGGTCGTCGCCATGTCCAGCACCAAGGGCCTTGCGGCGCTGACGCTGGCGGTGGCGAACGCGCGTGGCTGGCTCGACTACGACTCAGCCGTCGCGCGCTACTGGCCCGAGTTCGCCCAGAACGGCAAAGCCGGGATCACCGTGCGCCAGCTCCTGGGGCACGAGGCCGGCCTGGTCCTGCTCGACGAGAAGCTCACGATCGCCAGGATGCGTGACCTCGATGACGTCGCGCACCTGCTCGCGCGCCAGAAGCCGGCGTGGCCGCCGGGCACGCGCCACGGCTACCACACGATGTCGCTCGGCCTGTACATGCAAGAGCTCATCCGCCACGTCGACCCGGCGCGGCGCACGCTGGGGCGTTTCTTCCACGAGGAGATCGCCGAGCCGCTGGGCCTGGAGTTCTATATCGGACTTCCGCCGGAGATTCCCGACGACCGCCTCGCCAGGGTGAAGACGTTATCACCGCTGCGTGCGCTCCTCGGGTTGCGCAAGACCCCGCCGGCGATGATCCGCAAGCTGTTCCAGCCGGGGTGGGTGATCTTCCGGTCGTTCCTGCTCTCGGACCTCGATTGGAATGACCGGCGCATGCTCGAGGTGGAGCTACCCGCGGGCAACGGCGTCGGCACGGCGCGCGCGATGGCGCGAGCCTATTCGGCCTTCGCGGAAGGCGGGGCCGCGATCGGCATCACGCCGGAGACGTTCGCCCGCGTGACCGCGCCTCCCGAAGTCGCGCGTCCCATGGACGAGGTACTCGGCGTGCCGACCTACTTCTCGCTCGGCTTCCTGCGGCCTGGACCCGAACTCTCCTTCGGCTCGAGCCTTCGCGCCGTCGGGGCGCCCGGTGCGGGCGGCTCGTTCGCGTTCGCCGATCCCGACGCCCGCCTGGGCTATGCCTACGTGATGAACAAGCTGGACTTCTACCTGGAGGACGATCCACGCGAGAAGGCGCTACGCGACGCGGTGTACCGCGCGATCGCGCGACGCACCGTCCCCACCCGCACTCGTGCGGTCGAGACAGCAGGGGCTTCAGCATTCTGATCGGGCATATCGATACTGAGCCAGCGTCCTGGAACCCCATGCTCCGCCAGCCTTCATCGCGGAGCCGTGGGTGGTTGGGAATCGCGGGTGAACTGTTGAAACCGGGCGTCACCACGGAGCGGATCGAATTCCGGCGCGCGCAGGCCAGCCCAAAACCCTGCTCCTTTGGGGCGCACCCGTTCAAGAGCGCTCAACGCGCCTGTGCGGTCACCGACTACGACGAGCGCGGCGATCGGCAACAGTTGTTCTTCATACACCACCGGACGAGCATACGTGCGGGCGACAATTCGGAGCGCCCCCCGCACGCGGTTGCGAGCGGCGATGCTGTCGCCGGTCCGGACATCGACCATGGCAAGCAAGGCGAATCCGATGCTCGAATCGGCGCCGGCGAGTCGTAGCGCCGCCTGCGCGTCGGCGCGAGCTCCTCCGAGATCGCCGAGCATGAGACGAACCCGGGCGCGCCGCGTGTACCCGAGATAGAATTCCGGGTTGATGTGTAGGGAGCTGTCGAGCCATTGGCTGGCCTCGACGTAGCGACGTTCGAGGAAACTGAGCAGGCCCAGAGCGCTCAGCGTAATTGGTCGTTCCGGCTCAATCGCCAGGCTCCGCAAGGCAAAGGCCCTGGCAGCGGAGTCGTGGCCCTGGATTCGGGCAAGGAAACCGGCTTGCGTGAGCGCCTCGGAGTTACGTGAGTCGATCAGCAATGCGCGCTCGAGCGCGGCACCCATCTCGTGAAGGGACGTGGGGTCCAGGAGAAACAACGAGTACGCCTGTGCCAACCACACATCCGACACTGTGGAATCCTGCTTGAGCGCGCGACTCGTCAGCATCGCGACTCGGGTCGGGACGCTGTCGCGGGGGATGTCAGGCAAGGTCCAGCCCAGCTGGAAACTGAGAGCAAGCGCGTAGGCTTCGCGGGCGATGGCGCGGGTGAACCGGGGATCGAGGCGGGCCGCTTGATCGTACTCCTCGATCGCCTGATTCAGGCCTGTGGCCGAGCGCTTGGCGAGGTAGTAGTTGCCCCGCAGGAAGTGCTCATGTGCTTCGGGGAGTACGGTCGAGCGTCGCGCGAGCGCGGCCTGCGCCGCCGGAACTAGCCGACCGGCAATCGCGATCACGACTTGCCTGGCGATCTCCTCTTCGACGGAGAGCAGGTCCTCGGCCGACTGGTCGTACGTCTCGCCCCAGGCGCGAAAGCCGTTTCCGGTATTGACGAGATGCGCCTCAACCCGGACCTGCTGGCCGGCACGTCGGACGCTCCCTTCGACGAGATACTGCACGCCGAACGCGTGGCCGGCCGCCACCCGGTAATCCGGGGTGCTCTCCCGGAGACGCCGGATCCCCTCCCGACTCCCCTGCTTGATCGACAGGCCGGGAATGTCTCCAAGGCGTGAGGCGATCTCCTCGCTCAGCCCATCGGCGAGATAGGCGTCGGCGGTGTCGCGCGAGAGGTTATCGAAGTAGAGCACCGCAACGCTGTGGGACGAGGGGGCGACGGACGCCTCCCGCTCCGAGCCGCCCCCTCCGCGCACGGCGATCACCGCGAGCGCGGCCAGGCCGATGATGCCGGCGGCGATGCTCACTGTCCGTGTCCAACGTCGCTGCGGTCGCGGCGGCGGCGTCGGTGACGGCAACGGCGACGGAACTCCCGGCGTGATCGCGAGGGCATCGAGGCGCTGCAGCAGGTCGGCGGCGCTCTGCCACCGATCGGCCGGGCGTTTCTCCAGGCTCTTCATCACCAGCTCGGCCAGGGGCTCGGGCACATCGGCGCGGAGCGTCGTGATGGGCGCGGGCGTCTGTATGAGGTGCGCCGACAGCATGTCCTGGGACGCCTCGCCCGTGAAAGGCGGCCGGCCCGCCAGCAGCTCATAGGCGAGCACGCCGAGGGCGTAGATGTCGGCGCGGTGATCGATGTGCGGATCGGCCGCGATCTGCTCGGGCGCCATGTACGCCGGGGTGCCGATGAGGACGCCGGGTGCCGTCACCGCCGCCCGCGTGGTCGCGTCGGTCGCCGCTTTCGCCACTCCGAAATCCGTCACCATCGCGTGACGCCCGGAGAGCAGCACATTGTCCGGCTTGATGTCGCGATGGATGATCCCGCGCTCGTGCGCGTGCGCCAATGCGTCGCACACGTCGCGCAGGATGAGCACCGCATCTTCCAGTGGCAGCGGCCCGTCGCGTGCCAGGCGCTGACGCAACGACAGTCCCGCTTCGTACGGCATGACGTAGTACAGGCTCCCGCCGGCGTCCCCGGAGTCGTACAGCGGCACGATGTGGGGATGGTGCAGCTGGGCGGCGATCTCGATCTCCCGCAGGAACCGCTCCGGGCCGAGCGCGGCGGCCAGCTCCGGGCGCACGACCTTGACCGCGACATCGCGACCGTGTTTCAGGTCGTGGGCGAGATAGACCGTCGCCATGCCGCCGCGCCCCAGCTCCCGCGTCAAGCGATAGCGCTGAGCGAGCGCCTCGGGGAATCCGGCCACGCCATCGTCGAACAGCGCGGCGAAGCGCTCCGCCGCCGGCCGGCTGAGGAGCATCGGCTCTCGTTCGATCTCCCGCTGCAGACGCTCGAGCGCCGAGCGGCGCACCGGATCGCCGGCGCTCAGTTCCTCGATGAGCGAGGCTCTCCGCTCCGGCGGCGCGTCGAGCAGCGCATCGACGAGGGATGCGAGCTCGGACCAGTTCTCGGAGATCAGGACTCGAGCACGCGCCGCAGCAGCACGCGAGCCTTCACCCAGTCCCGCTGGACCGTGCGGGTCGTCAGGCCAAGCGCGTCGGCCGTCTCCTGCTCCGTCAGGCCGCCGAAAAACCGGCACTCCACGACCCGCGCGAGGCGTGGCTCCACGGTCGCGAGGCGGTCCAGGGCCTCGTCGAGTTGCAACAGCACCTCCGGCTGATCCTCGACGGCCAGGGCCTCATCGTCGAGCGTGATTTGCCGGCGCGCGCCCCCCCGCTTGAGGGTGCCGCGCTCCCGCGCCCGGTCCACCAGCACGTGCCGCATGGCCAACGATGCCAATGCCAGGAAGTGTGCGCGGTCCTGCCATCCCGCGCGCGACTGATCCACGAGCTTGAGGTAGGCCTCGTGCACCAGCCCCGTCGTCGACAACGTGCCACCCCGAGCGCGCACCGCGAGGCGATGGTGAGCGATCGCACGCAGCTCCTGATAGGTGAGCGCGACGACCTGGTCGAGAGCCTGCTGCGTGTCGGTCCGCAGCTCCGTGAGGACGTCGGTAGGCGTCGTCTGAGCGTCCATGAAGGGCGATGTCGTGTTTTGGCGCGACTCCTCGTAATACCAGGTGAGAAGGCACGCCTCCGCACCAGCGGCCCAATATAGGGCGCCATCGGGACGGGAGACAGAGCGTGCACGCCACTTACCGCTCACTTCGGGAGGCTCCTATGTCGCTGCTCCGCCGTAGTCGCGTTGGCGCTCTGGCGCTCGCGCTCTCTATTCCGGCATGTCGGGACGGGACCGATCCACAAGCTGCGCACGAACGGGACCCGGGGATAGCACCGCCATCCTTCACGCTCGGATCGGGCTCGACTTCGACGTTGCTCGGCCGCGCGACATTCGGCGATCCCGCCGGCGAGCCGTTCAAAGTCAAGCGCATCACGGGCGACTGGCAAGTCGAG
>Ga0307281_10000526_pt1 | contig 10104 bp, 3 predicted proteins | sample ER_DNA_120_FD_194486 | JGI IMG/M metagenome (GOLD analysis project Ga0307281, IMG submission 194486) | Bulk soil microbial communities from the East River watershed near Crested Butte, Colorado, United States - ER_DNA_120 | ecosystem: Environmental > Terrestrial > Soil > Floodplain | place: USA...
GGCCCGAGCCGTGTCAGGAACGGCTCTGGCAACGGCTCGAGCGCGGCCCGGCCGATCATCACGAGATCGTGCCGTAGCCGCAGCAACGTGCGCAGCAACGGACCCTGGTCGGGCTCGGCGGCGAGACGGGTCATCCGCTCATGCCTGGCCTCGGCCGCGACGGTGTCGAGCTGCACGAACGCCGCGCCGATGCTGTTCTGCATATGCCGCAGCGCCTGCTCGTCCAGGCCGTGGGAGAAGCCGGCGAACAGTTCGGGTAACAACCGCCTGATCAGATCTAGCAGATTGGCGGAGCCCTCGATCGCCAGGTCATGGGCGCGGGCCGGCAGCACCAGCAACGACACCGCAAGCCCGATGAAGCCTCCGATTGCGACCTCGATGACGCGTTCGATCGCGGACGCGATCGGACCCGTGTGGGTGATGAAGGGGGCCAGGAACACCATGACGGCCGTGAACGGCGTGGCGCTGAAGCGCGGATTTGTCGCCGCCAGCAGCGCCGCAGGCGCCACCGCGATCGCGAGCGCTCCCAGCAGCGCAATTTCGCTGTCGTGCGGAACGAGCGCCCCCACCGCGCCGGCATAGGCGGCGCCGCCGACGGTGGCGATGAGATAATCCGTCGTCGCCTTGAGCGACCTGCCGACGCTCATTTGGGTCAGGATGACCGCCGTCAGCACCGTCCATAGGGCGAGGGGAAGATTCAACAGGTGCGAGACCGCCAGGCTCAGCGTGGCCGCCAACGTCATCCGCAGGCATAGCCGCAGTTCGGCGCCGTGCTCGAGCAGCGTCTCGCGCAACGATCCCCAGGCGTTCGCGATGGGAGTCATGCCAAAGCTCCAGGTCGAGGTGGCGGTTCAGGGCGAGGCGTCGCGTCGCGTGGCTTGCTCGCGCAGCGAATCGTAGATCGGGGCATTGCGCAGCAGGGCCGGCACCAGCATGGCCGCGAAGCATGCCCCCAACATCGGCAGCAGCATGGTGACATTGGCGGTCATCTCCACCACCAGGGTGATGCCGGTCAGCGGTGCGCGCACCACGCCGGCAAAGAAGGCCGCCATTCCCACCACCGCAAACCCTTGCGGCGCGATGTCGAGCTCGGGAAATGCTCCGCGACAGAGCAGGCCGAAGCACAACCCGAGCTGCGCGCCGACGACCAGCAGGGGCGCGAACAGGCCGCCGGGCGTGCCCGCGGCATAGGACACCGCGCCCAGGGCGAACCGAAGCAGCAGAATGAACGGCAGGACGGCAAGTGTCCCGTCGCCATTGAGCGTGCGTTGCGTGATCGGATCGCCGCCGCCGACCAGGTCGGGCGCGAACCAGGCCAGCGCGCCGACTGCGGCCCCGATCGCGCCCGCCCGCAACTCGAGCGGCCAATGCTCCAGGCGCGCCGTTCCCGCGATCGCTCCGAGCAGCGCGCGGTTGTAGCCGACCGCGAGAAGCCCGGCGAGAGCACCCAGCGCGACATAAAGCGGAATCGTCGCGGCGCTCGCGAAAGCCAATGGATCGACATGGAAATCCGGGGCGTTGCCGTACATCATGCGCGACACGAAGATCGCGCCGGTCGAAGCGGCGAGGGCGGCGATCGCCATGCGGGGTTCGAACCGCCGCACCAGTTCCTCCAGCACGAATACCGCGCCCGCGGTAGGCGCGTTGAAAGCGGCGGCAAGGCCGGCGCCCGCGCCGGCCGCGATCAGCGCCCTGGCGTCCGGCCATTTCAGGCCGGTCAGTTTTCCCGCCATATGGGCGACGATCGCACCCATCTGCACGCTCGGACCTTCACGGCCGAGCGCCAGCCCCGACCCGATCGCGAGCAGGCCGCCGACGAACTTGACCGGCAGCACCATGATCGGGGCCGGTGGCACGTCTTTGCGCAACACGGCTTCGACGTGGGGAATTCCGCTCCCCGACGCTTCCGGCGAGTAGCGGCGGACCAGGCAGGCCGCGAGCGCAACCGCGGCCGCGCAGCCGGCGGTGACGAGCAAGAACCCCATGACCGGTGCCGCGTGTGCCCAGCCGATCAGCGCGTCACGCCACGCATCCGCGTGCTCGAGGAAAATGCGGAACAAGGTTCCGATCGCACCGGCTCCGGCGCCCACGACACACGCCAGCAGCACGAGCAGGACCAGGCTGCCGTGGCCGTCTTCGAAATCGGGGGCAGGTTCCTGATCGGGATTCATCGGCTTTGGAATCCCACGTCAAGTCCCCCTGCGGCAGCCGCGTCCGGCAAAGGCGGTGCACGAACCGGCCCGCCCGATCGCATGTTAGGCGAATACCATGGTCAACCAAATAGTGTGCGTGGATGTTGTCGGCGGACCGGTGCGGTATCAGCTCTGAGAGCCCTCGTCGGATGCTGCCTGGCATTCTTGCCGGGCTTGCCGCTCCGGCGGACCGCGCTCCACAATGGCGCTGCGGAACTTGGCGGCACTCGCTGATAGGCTGAGAAACCGCGATCAGAGGGAGGTGCGCCATGCCGGACGAAGTTACCCCGGACTACGTCCGCGCTCGCTGGGCATACTCCGAGCTCCTGTCATGGGGCCATGGCCATCTGTACCAAGGGCCCGGTGTCCAGGACTTGAAGGAGAAATTAGCTCTAAGCGTGCCATTCGACGAGCTGGGTAAGGCGGAACACTATCTTCTCATTGACCAGTTCGACCGCGTGAGGGGCAACTACTTCAATCGATACATCATTGGCATTCCGAACTTTAAGCCTGTCCTTTGGAGCAGGGACGACCTCGCGGCTGTCTACGTAATGCCCTATTTCGTCCGGGACGTTGCGAGCATCGAAAACCTGAAAGTGACCTTCAAGCAATGGATCGAGGCCGATCCGGTCAGACCTCTTCACGAGGATCATGCCCGCTATGCCGCATATGCCGTGGCTCCCTTGGCGCGAGATGACCCGATGACAGTCGGTCACTATTCAGGCTTGCCGGTCCTGCTCGACGGCTACCACCGCGCCGTGCGGTTCTGGAGAACGAGCGTCCCCACTGCCACGCTTGCGGTCTATGTGCCCGTCTGACTCGCCCGTGTCCCGGATGCGGTGCAGCGCGTAGCCTCAAGGGCGTTCACGCCCGTCTTCGCGGGCTATGGCGGAGCGGCGCACCGCTGATCCGGGTCCGATCCAGATTCGGAGTGTGTAACGGTCCACGCAAGTCGGATTTACCCGACTTGCGCGCATCGGTGTCTGCAGCGCATCACAAGGCAATCAAGTGTACGCAGATTGCGTACACTTATCTCCGTTGCTGCGCCGCGCCCGGGACACGGGCCTCACCACGAATATCGGATGGTACCAGTGCCGGCATAGGTGGTGGAGCGGCTCGCGAACTCGCCGTCGAACTTGCCGAGCAGTGTGACCCCGTTGGCGAGGCGAAGCTCGGTGCCGGCCGAGGCGAGCGCGGAGTTCTTCGCCAGCGTCGCGCCGTTGACGATGAAGCTCGCGCCCGGAAGCGCCTGGAACGCGGCGGCGAGCACCGGATCGCTCACCCAGTCGTGCGCCCAGGCAAGCCGCGCCCGCAACGTGAGCACGGCGTTCGGATTGAGCGCCAGCAGCCGATCGAAGCGGGCGCCCAGTTCGCTCCTGGTGTCGGTGCCGGTGCGACCGGCATAGGCAAGCCCGAAGCCGCCGCCGTTGACGTCGGTCTCGCTGTAGCCCGGGGTGCGGAAGTTCTGCGCCTGGATGGCGGCATAGGGCGTTAGCCCGCCGAAGATGGTCGCGAAGCGGTAGCCGCTTTCCACCCGCGCGCCGAAGCTCTGCGCGTTGAAGCTGGCGGTGAGATGATCGCCAGCAAACGCGAAGCGGTCGGTCGACATCCAGTGATTGGTGAAGGACAGCGCCGCCGCGACATAGGCCGCACCCCACCGGGTCGCGCCGTAGACGCCGGCCTGGAACGCATCGCTCTTGCCGCCGCCGAGGCCGTTCTCGAGGCTCCAGCTGGTGCCGCCGCCGGCCAGCGCCAAGCCCACCACCGTGCTGGGAGTGAGATGATAGTCGAACCCCGCCGCGAAACCCGCGGCATGGGCAGAGAGATTGTGACTGCCGAGCCCCGCCGGATCGCCCGACGTGCGGTTCGCTCCGCCATAGGCGCCGCCCCATACGCTCCAGCGCTGCTCGAAGCTCAGTGTCTTCGGCGGTGCCTTGAGCACGGAGGAATAGGCGAGCGCGATGTCGTCCGGGAGATCTTCGCGCTCGGGCGCGAAGGCTAGCGCGGGGCCGGCAGCGCCGGTGGTCCCGCTGCGGCCGTCGACGAAGGGATCGAGCATCAGCCCGAGGAACTGGTTGGTCATCTGGAACGCGACCTGCTGGCCGCCGGTCGCGGCTTCGCCGGAGAGCTGGCTCAGCGCATTGCCGAGATTGCCGCCGGTGAGGCCGAAGATCGGGAGGAAGCCGGGCGGCAGCGTGCCGCCGTTGTTGAAGAAGGTGTTGAGCGAACCGGTGACGTTTCTCTGGTTGGTGCTCAGGCCGCCGGTCCCGAGCGCGCTCGGTCCGCCCAAGATGGCGGTGAGGTTCAGGATCGCGTCGGTCGCGGTGTAGCTCAGGCTCGCGGTGAAGCCGGCCGGGAGGCCGGTGGTGGTGAGGCTGCCGAAGGTGCCGGTGCTTCCGCCCGCAGCCGAGAGGATGGTGTAGGTGCGCGCGAAGGAGCTCCCCGGTCCGAACACCGCCTGCACGGTGCCGGCGAGGCTTGCGGTGCCGGTGACGTTGGTGCGGTCGGCAGCCGTGGGCGAGACCTCGACGAGGTAGGCGGAGGCCGACGTCAGCACCAGGTTGCCCTGTACGGTGAGGGTGCCGATCGAGTTGCCGGGCGAGAGCGTGCCGCCGTTGATGGTGGTGTTGCCGATCGTCCCGTTGCCGCCGATGGTGCCGCCGGCATTGACGGTGAGGGCGGAGCTGGCGATCGAGCCGTTTACCGACAGCGTGCCGGCGTTGACGGTGGTCGCGCCGGTATAGTTGCTGGTCCCCGTGAGCAGCAGGGTGCCGGTGCCGATCTTGGTCAGGCCGCCAGTGCCGGAGATCGCGCCTGAGAAGGTCGTGCTGGTGTTGTCGTTGCCGGTGGTGAGTGTTGCAGCGCCCAAGGTCACGGCGCCGGCGCCGGCGAGCGAGCCGATGCTCTGGTTGAAGCCCGCGAGGTTGAGCGTGGCGCCGTTCGCGATCGTATAGGCGCTGGCCGGAGCGAAGACATTCGCTGCTCCGGCCTGCAGCGTGCCGGCATTGACCGTCGTGCCGCCGAGATAAGTGCTGGCGCCCGACAGCGTCATCGTGCCGGCGCCCACCTTGGTGAGGCCGCCGGCTCCGCCGATCGCGCCGGCAAGCGTTGCGTTGTTGCCATTGGTGTCCAACGTGCCGCCACCCGCACTCAGCGTTACGGTGCGATTGGTGGTGAAACCCGACAGGAATTGCAGCGTGCCGCCGCCGAAAGCGAGGCCGCCTGCCGCCGCGCCGAGATTGGCGTCCGCGGTGACCGCAACGGTGCCGCCGTTGATCGCCGTACCGCCCTGATAGCTGTTGACGCCTGACAGCGTCATCGTGCCCGCGCCGGTCTTGATGAGGCCGCCGGGGCCGGAAAGCGATGCGGCGAGCGTGACGTTGTTGCCATTGGTGTCGAACGTCGCCCCGCCGGCCCCGAACGCGGCGAGTTGGGCGGAGATGTCGGCGCTGTTGCCGGTCGCCCACTGCAGGCCGCCGCCGTTGATCGTGATGAGGCCCGAGCCGAAGCTGTTCGCAGAATTGAAGTTGATGAAGCCTCCGGTGATGGTGGTGCCGCCGGCATAGGAATTGTTGCCGGTCAGGATCAGCGTGCCCACCCCCGCCTTGCTCAGCGTGCCGGCACCGGAAATGTCGGCGGCGAGGGTGAGCGTATCGGTGAAGTTCGCGACGATCTGGCCTTCGTTGTCGATGGCAGGCGTGTTGATCCCGCCGGCGAGACCGCCGGTTCCAAGATTGAGCGTGCTGCCCTGGGCAATGCCGGTGAAGCCGGGCGAGTTGACCACGCCGCCGTCGGCAACGGTGAGCGTTCCGATCAGACCGCAGCCGCAACTGGTGTCACCGACCACGAGCGAAGTGACGGCGTTCAGAACCGAGCCCGCGCCGGTCACGGTCAGCATCGAGGTTCCCGTGGGATCGCCGACGCCCAGGGGTCCCGTGGCATTAACGACGCCGCCATTGGAAATGGTGAGTATTCCGGGTCCCTCGAACGTGCCGCTGCCGCCAACCGCCAGCGAGCCGACATTCCAGGTCGAGCCGCTCCCGGTCACGGTCACCGTCGGCGTGAAAACTGGGTCCCCGGCGTCAATTGCGACCAAGCCCGGGGTATTGAGCACGCCGCCATTGGAGATCGTCACCGAGACTGGTCCGCCGATAGACGCAAACTCCGTCAATCCGCTGGGACTCACGGTCACGGTCGATCCGGCCCCGTCGATGACCATCGCGGATGAGAAGACGACAGCCAGGCTGGGGGTCTGCAGCGTCCCGCCATTGATGACGGAAAGCGTTCCGCCTTCGACCACCGTGCCGAGGCCGGGGTCGGTGACGTTGAGCGATCCGCCATTGATGGTGAGACCACCATTGGCGTCGCAGTTGCAGAGATCGACACCGCCGATCGTGCTTCCCTGGCCGGTCAGCGTCAGCACTGCGCCGCCGTCGATTTCGAGCGTGCCCGCGCCCGACAGTCTGCCGGAGAACGTGGTGCTGTTGCTTCCCGAGATAATCAGGGTGGTGGAGGGATCGGAGGGACCGACAACGACGTTGCCGCCACCGGCAAGCGACGCGATTTCGGCAAAAGCGCCATCGCCGAGCGCCATTGTGGCGCTGGTGTTGACCGTGAAGGCGGGCAGAAGCGAGGAACCGGGCGATATCTGATTGGTGATCGTGAAGGTGGCCCCGTCCTGAACGGTGAACGAATAGGCCGGTGCCGCGACGTCGAACTCGATGGTGTTGATCGAGGTGCTGTTGGAGATGGTGACCGATGTGGGGGCCCCGTTGTTCGTGAACGTCGCAATGTCGTCGGGGACGGTGTTTGCGGTGGGGGTCGAGGTCCAATTGCCGCCCGTGGTCCACTCGCCGCCCGGACCGGTCCAGGTGCCACTGACTTGGGCATGTGCGAGGTCCGGACAAAACGCGCCGAGCGCGCCAAGCCACACCCCCCCAGCAGCGCCGCGCGCGTCAGCGACGGGCGCGCGGCCGGCGCCGCAATCCGGACGGCAAAATCGCCAATAGAAGCCTCAGCCGCGCGCCGCCCCGCTTGTGCTGCCCGCGGCTGCAACCGATGCGAACGCATTACCCGACCCCTGCAACGACACGGCCGGGAAAACCCGGCCGTGCGCCACGCTGTCTGCCGCCCCCGCGACTGACGTGAGCCAAACGCTAAGGGGGGAATCGCGCCCAATCAATTCGCGGATGAGGTTCGGGAATAGATGGTGGCGGCCTGTTGCAATCGCGCCACGCCAGCCGCAGGTCGTGCCGCAAGGGCGGTGCTACCGGATCCGCACGGGCGAACGCCCATCCAAAAAGTCGTGGGCGGGTTTTGTCTTGACTCGCGTTACCCGAATCTCGTATGGTTAAGACAGAATTCAGAACCATGCGACATACCCGGGCGGGACACCGCGCCGGGTTTTTTGTTGCGGCTTTGGTGTGCGGACTTCGATATGCCGAACCTTGTTGCAAAGGACCATGGTACGCCCCGTCGATTGTTGCGCTTTTGCAACGTGGGTTCGTTTCCCCAAAATGAAAGACGACCTGCGGCGGGCTGGCGAAGCGCCCAGTCGATCCGCCAGCTGAGTCCGAGAAAGTCTTGCCGATACAATGGCTTGGTGGCATTCTGCCGGGTGTCCAGCGCGCTTGCGGAGGCGAGCCGGGCATTGGGGCGACCGCTCGGAGCCGTTTTGATGTCGCCAGTGTCGCGCCGTTTTGTCCTCACCGGAGCGGCGCTGACAAGCGCGTCCCTCCTCGTCCCGATCGCCGGGCGGCCGGCGCGCGCGCAGCGCAATGGCGACGCCGACTACGAGATCACGGACTGGATCCTGATCGCCACCAGCGGGCAGGTCACGCTCGGCCTGTCGCAGCCGGAGGTCGGGCAGGGGTCGTACACCGCGTTGCCGCAGATCCTCGCCGACGAGCTCGACGCCGATTGGCAGCGGGTGAAGGTCCGGTTCGTGACCGGCAGGGCCGCCTACAAGATCGCGTTCCGGCAGGACGCGCCGGCGCAGAAAGAAGGCGCCTCGATGTCGACCACGGCGCTGTACTCGCGCTTGCGCACCGCCGGCGCCGCCGCGCGTGACGTGCTGGTTCGCGCCGCTGCGCAGCGATGGAATATCGCCGCTTCGACGTGCCGCACCGAGAACGGCGTCGTCATCAATTCGCGCGGCGAGCGGCTCGCTTATGGCCAGCTCGCAGCGGACGCCGCCAGGCTGCCGCTCAACGCGGCGCCTGTCCTGAAGGACCGGAGCCGGTTTAGCCTGATCGGCAAGCCGTTGGCGCGACTGGATACGCCCGCCAAGTGCAACGGCAGCGCGGTGTTCGGCATCGACGTCGTGGTGCCGGGAATGCTGAACGCCGCGATCCGAACCGCGCGTTCCTACAGCGGGCAGGTGACGGCGATCCGGAACGAGGCCGATATTCTCAAGATGTCCGGCGTGCACGCAGTGGTGAAGGTTGCGGCGCTGGCGATCGCCAACGAGGACGCTGGCTCCCAGCACCCGCGCGTACCGCATCTGCCGCGTTACAACGCGGTCAGTGTCGTCGCCGATCATTTCTGGCAGGCCAAGTGCGCGCTCGATGTGCTCGACGTGGAGTTCGACGGCGGCGGCGCGGGCGATCTCTCGAGCGCCGGGATCGACGCCATGCTGGAGGCGGGCCTCGATGCCGAGCGCGCCGTCACCGCGCTGGTCAGGGGTGAGCCGAACGAGGTCCTGAAGGAGCGCGCCGCTTCGCTCATCGAGCGCCGCTTCGTGTTGCCGCACATCGCGCACGCGCCGCTCGAGCCGGTCAACGCCACCGCGAGCTACCGCAACGGCACGGTCGAAATCTGGGGGTCCATCCAATCGGTCACCGCGTGCCAGGAAGCGGTGGCGCAAGCGGTCGGCTGCGCCGTCGACGACGTGAAGATCAATGTCACCTTTCTCGGCGGCAGCTTCGGCCGCAAGATCGTGCCGGACTACGTGCTGCAAGCGGTGCAGGTGTCGCAAGCGGTCGGGCGTCCGGTCAAGCTCACGCGCACGCGTGAAGAGGACATGCAGCATGACGTCTACCGGCCGAACGCGGGTGGCCGGCTTCGTGCGGTCCTCGACGATGCCGGCTATCCGCTGGCGATCCATGCCCGGGTCGCGGGTCAGTCGCTGTTCGGCGCGACGCGCAAGAGCTGGCTCGATCAGACGCCGGAGGGCGCCTGGGACGAAAGCATGGTCGACGGCATCTACAATCAGAGCTACCGGCTGCCGCACTTCCTGGTGGAGACGGTGGACACGCCGTTGCCGATCCCGGTCTACTTCATGCGCTCGGTCGGTTCGACCGCGGCGGTGTTCTTCTGGGAGAGCTTCATCACCGAGCTCGGCCATCGCGCCGGGATCGACCAGTATGCTTACCGGCGCAATCTGCTGACCGACGATCCGCTGGCGCTGCGCGTGCTCGACGCCGCCGCGCAGGCGTCAGGGTGGGGAACGCCGCCACCACCCGGCACGTTTCGCGGCATTGCCTACAATTGCTATATCGGCCGCGGGGCGCGCTTCAAAACATATGTCGCCGAGGTGGTGGAGCTGCGTCGGATCGGCGACCGGTTCGCCATCGCGCGGGTGTTCTGCGCGGTCGATCTGGGCCTCGTGGTCAACCCCAACACGCTCGAGGCGCAGATCCAGGGTGGGATCGGCTTCGCGCTCACCAACACGCTCAAGAGCAGGATTACGTTTTCGAACGGCGGCGCCGATCAGACCAACTTCTTCGACTATCCGCTGCTGCGCATCGACGAGATGCCGGAGATCGTCCCGATCGTGCTTGCCAGCGATCGCCCTCCGCAGGGATTCGGCGAGGTGGTTCTGGCGCCGGTGGCGCCCGCCGTTGCGCAGGCAGTGTTGCACGCAACCGGTCGGCGCCTCGATGTGATGCCGTTCCCGCAATCCGCCTTTCGG
>Ga0307281_10000527_pt1 | contig 10074 bp, 9 predicted proteins | sample ER_DNA_120_FD_194486 | JGI IMG/M metagenome (GOLD analysis project Ga0307281, IMG submission 194486) | Bulk soil microbial communities from the East River watershed near Crested Butte, Colorado, United States - ER_DNA_120 | ecosystem: Environmental > Terrestrial > Soil > Floodplain | place: USA...
GTCCCATTCCGCGCGTACCTGATGAATGTCGGAATGACAAATGCCGCAGTAGTGGATGTCGATGAGGACATCGTGCTCGCCCGGCTCGCGCCGGCTGAAGGAGTAGGGCACGAGCGGCGATTGCGCGGCGAGCGCGGCGAATCCGATGGCGGTCGGCACGGTGCTGTCCTCGATCGAGAAGTCACGTCGCGTAGCGCAGCACGGCAATGTAGTGGCACGCGGAACCGGCGAGCACGAAGAGATGCCAGACGAAGTGGCTGTAGCGCGTACGCCGGGCCCTGAGGAACGCCACGCCGGCCGTGTACGCGAGACCTCCGGCGAGCAGCCAGAGCACACCGGGCAGCGGGACGTGCATCCACAGGGGCTTGATGGCGATGATCATCAGCCACCCCATGCCGAGATAGACGCCCGTGGCGAGGCGGGGGTAGCGAAACCCGGTGCGTGCCGTCAGCACGATTCCCGACACCGCGAGGCTCCAGACCAGGCCCAACAACGTCCACCCCCACGGTCCACGCAAGGCCCCGAGCGTGAACGGCGTGTACGTCCCGGCGATGAGCAGGAACACCGCTCCGTGGTCGAGCACTCGAAACACGCGCTTTGCCTTGTTGTTCGGGAGGGCATGGTACAGCGTAGACGCCGCATACAGGAGTAGGACGGTGGCCGCGAACACGCTCGCGCCGACGACGTCGAAGGCGTCGCCGCGCCGGATCGTGGCGGCGAGGAGCGACGGGATCGCCGCGACACTGGCGAGGAGTCCCACCCCGTGGCTGACGCTGTTGGCGATCTCCTCGCCGGCCGTCTGGGTGCGCTCGTCCAGCCCCGGGGGTGCGGTCACGCTGGCTGGGGCTAGGGGAAAACGAGATGCGCGACGCGGGATTCGAGGTTCTCGTAGATGATCGCGAGCGCGGTCAGGTCGAACGCGGCGTGCGCGCACATCAGCATGAACAGTCGCCCCGTGAAGGTGAAGATCGTTCCGAATACCAGGCCGGTGATCGTCGCCTGCTCCGCGCCGGCGAGTCCCTGATCGGGGTAGTGCGCCAGCCCGAACAGCCCGGCGGTCAGCAGCACGATCGTCGTCTTGGCGCTCCGGCTCGAGCCGAGCAGCCTGCCGAGGCGCTCGAACAGGTAGCCCCGCCACAGCGTCTCTTCTCCGAATCCCGCGACCACGATCATCGTGACCACCGCGGCGGGGAGCGCGGCCCGGTTGCCCACCAGATAGTGGTAGGTGTGATTGATCGGATCGGCGCCGAGCAGCGGCATGACGATCGTCTTCATCAAGAGCTTGAGCGCCACGCCGAGCCCGATGCCCGTGGCCAGGCTACGGGTCCAGCTCGTGGGGCGCACGTAGCCGATCTCGGGCCATGGGGTGTGCGACGCGCGGGCCCACACCAACACGAGCACGGCGCTGAGTGGCGGGTCGACCAGATTCCCGGCGAGGACAACGAGGATCGCGAGGATGCCGAGTGGCCCGAACCCGCGCAGCTCCGCGGCCCAGCGGTCGTTCACATTCGCTCGTCGGCCGTGGGACCGTAGATCGACGGCACCGGCACGTCGAGCAGCCGGAGGTAGACGGTGAGCTGGCCGCGGTGGTGGCTGAGGTGACTGATATGGTTGCGAACGACCGATCCGCGCGGCGCCGTGAACAACACGCGCTCGCCGTGCTGCAGCGACCACGCCACGGCGAAGTCCGCATCGTGGGACGCCGTCAACGCCGCGCGCGCATCGCGCACGTTCTTGTCGAACCCGGCGAGCAGCGTGTCGGTCTGCTCGAAGCTGTAGCCGCCGGCATTTGCGAGATTGAGCGACGTCTGGCTCAGGGTGTTGGCAATCCAGCCCGGCATCCACGAGACGAGCTGGGCGAGGTGGCCCAGCGCGAACGATTTGGGATGCGGCTTCCACTGTCCCCGCTCGCCGGGCACGCGTTCCAGCACCCTACGGGTCGAGGCCATCTCTTGATCGAACTCGGGGAGTAGGTCTGCGCCGATGCTCATGGGTCTCTCCGTGAAGGGATCGGCGGCGTCAGCGGAAGCCGCAGACCCGCGTCCGCGCCGGATCGAGCCCCGCGGACGACCGGGCCTGGAGCGACGGGGACACGTCGGTGAACGCTTCGCCCACACCGCGCCAGCCGTCCGTGCGCCACACGAGGTGCACCGTGACGCCGACGTAGCCGGTCGTGAAGATCACGACCAGCGTGTCCGCGGCCGGCCGCTCCCACCACGCCAGGTACGGGAAATAGGCGGTGTCGCCCGGCGCGGGGCGCACCAGCCGCTTCCCGGCCTCGAGCAGGAAGGTCGAACCCGAGCTCGGTTCCCTCGCTCACGCGAATGGCGACGGTGTCCGGCGGGGCGAGGGTTCGAGCAGAGGTCACCCGGTGCAGAGAACCGGTAAGGACCACGAGGACAACGAGCGGGATGGGGAAATAGAGTCGAGCGGTCAACATGCGTCCTAAGCTGCCGAGCGGAGCGGCGGCCATCAAGGGTGAGCGGTCCTCACTCCTCGAACCTGAGATACCCGATCCACTCCCCCGCGGGCGTCTTGACGGCAATGGCGTAGCAGCTCGCCACGTAGTCCATATCCGTCAAGTACGCATCCTCCTCTTCAGTCTGGATCCGGATGGGGAACCACCCGATGAAGTTTTCCTCCGTCACTTCGACGGGGACGGTCGGTCCCTCGGTGCGGTCCTGTCGCACGTCTTCGTATCGCATGGGATTCGAGCTCACATGACACGCGCCGGCCGGCGGGGGCTCGGCCAGGTCGAATCCGGCTGCGATCTCCCGGGCGGACGCGCGCACGGTTTCCGCCAGGCGCGTGTCGGTCCACACGCCGGCGAGCCAGGGCGCGAGCGTCTCGTGCGCGGCGGCGTAGTCCCCGCGCGTCAACGCCGCGGCGAAGCGTTCCGGCGCCGAGTTGCCGGGCGGTACGATCGCCGGCGCCGGCCAGCGCCCCGTCGCGCGGTCGCGCGTTTTCTGCAGGAAGAGGTTGCGGCACAGCGCTGCCGCCGCGGCGCGCATCCGGGCATCCTGGGTTCCGCGTACCGCGCGTTGATCCTGGCGCGACAGCGCGCCGAGCGCGCGATCCAGCGTGGCCCACACCTCCTGCAGCTCCGCGACCATCGGTTGCAAGTCCCGGTAGGATTGCGACTCGTCCTCGGAGTGCGCACGCATGTCTTCCAGCCGCCGGGCGGTTCGCTCCACCGCGGCGGCCGCCTCGGCCCGTGCGGCATCATAGTCTCCGGCCGGTCCCAGGGCCCGGGCGAGGTTCGCCGGCACGCGCTCGACCAGCGTGGTCCGATTCACTCGGGCGGACTCGAGGAGCCCCTCGAGTTGGGCGCGCTCGGCGAACGGGGCCGTGGCGGCCAGCGCCGCTTCCAGCCGCGCGATCGCCTCGTCGAGGGTCTTCACGACGGCGGGGATCGATGCCACAGCGGCTTGCGCGGGTGTTCTCCAGCGCTCCACCTCGGCGGGCCCCCGCGCGGCGAGGAGCCGGTCGAGGCTGGTGTGGTCGAAGTCCCCGAAGGCGGCGAACCAGGGCTGCAGCGCGGCGTGGACTGCGGGATGGCTGTGCTCGAGGTTCTCGACGGTGTAGCGGTTCAGGAGACGGTCGTCGAACTCGAGTCGATCGGTCATGGTCTCAGCGAGTCAACCACGGCATCGAAAAACGCCCAATCATCGATAACCGCACCTCCGGTGGGTTTCGGTTGCGCTCCCCACACTACGATCACCACGTTCACGACGGGGTTCACGTACAGGAACTGCCCATGGATCCCTTCCGCCGCGAAGGCGCGGTCCCGTCGTGCAGCCGGGGTCGTGCCCGGCCACCACAGATATCCGTACGAGAGCGGCGTCCCGTCGCGCAGCACCTTGGCACTGGCCGCCTCATCGACCCAGCCGGCGGGCAGGATCGCTTCCCCCGCGGCGACGCCACCGCCAAGGAGAAAGAGCCCGAAGCGGCCGTAGTCGCGCAGGGTCGCGCTGAACCCGCTGCCCCCGATCTCGACGCCGTCCGGCGACTCGAGCCACCAGTTCGCGTCCGCCTCCATCCCGAACCGGCTCCAGATGCGCTCGGCCAGGTACGCGGCCAGCGGGCGCCCCACGGCGCCGCGCAGAACTTCCGCGGCGACTTGCGTCTCGCCGGTGTTGTAATTGTTCACCGTGCCGGGCTCGGCGGCTCGCGGCAGGCCCCGCATGATCGCCAGCGCCGACCCGGGGACCTGAGAGATCTGCGCCTCGAGCAGACGCCGCCGGTCGGATGCGGGATCCGTGTAGGTCTCGTCCCACCGTACACCGGACGACATCATGAGCACGTCGCGCAGCGAGACGCCCTCGTATGCGCTGCCTGCCAGTGACGGGACGTACCGCGTGACAGGGTCGGACAGGGCCGCGATATACCCCTGCCGCACGGCTGCGCCGATGAGAGTCGAAGTAATCGACTTCGCGATCGACATCGACATCCACCGCGTGCGAGCGGTGTTCCCGAACCGATACCGTTCCAACTTGATGTGGCCGTCCTGCAGCACGAGGATCGCGGCGATCTGGTTGAGGTCGAGGTAGTCCTCGAGCCCATAGCGCTGGCCGCGGTCGCTGAAGGTCACCGGCCCGAGCGGCGTGGCAGCCGGCGGCAAGGGCAGCGGCGTGTGTGCCCGGGGAACCGTGCGCGTGGGAAACAGCCGGTCGATATTCCGGAACGTATGCACCGCCAGTTCCAGCGGCAGCACGCCATCGTACATCTGGTGCACGGTTCCGATGGGCTCCCTCGCATGTGGATACTGATCACGTCCCGACCCTTGTTGCGCCGACCGCGCCGCGACCGTGGGCGTCGCGACCAGGGTGGCCGCGAGCACCACGGCGGTGCATGAGCACAGCCGGGCGATGCCGACTATTGCGATCCTCCGCGTCGACTGGCGTTCTCCGCCATCCTCGCTTTCACCAGCTTCCGCACCAGGGCGACCGGCAGGGGCTTGTCGGGCCGAAAGCGGATGGTGCCTTTGCTGGTATCGTACTGTTCGAGCTCGTGCCGGTAGGTCTTCAGCGTGGAGGAGCTCAGTAAGTAGAAGGTGCAGTGGTTGGCCGTCGCGCCGAAGCCCACGAGCATTCGGCCCAGGCGGAACGTGGGGATCCGATAGCTGATGCACTCCTCCGCGTCGGGAGCCGCGGACCGGATGGTCCGCCGCAGCTTCTGGAGCGCGGCGCGTTTGTCAGGGCTTACCGCCGCGAGGTATTGGTCGATGGTCTTGGTGCCGGCTCTCGCCGCCATGGTCGTATGGCTCCGCTGCCTCGGAGCACTTAAGGTGCGGGCCGGAGCGGCTGCAAACAAGAAGCCCCGTGCGAGTCGTCACGCCACGCCGTCTGGGCTCACGGAGGAAGGTCAGGAGTCCCGGCCCAGGGGCGTCACGCGATCATCGGTGAAGCTCATCCCACGCGCCGTAATATCGTAGCGGACCCGCAGGACGGCGCGCGTCACGGTATCGACCCAGACCGACGCGGGCGCCCCCGATTCCGGCACTCGAAGCGACCCTGACCGCCGTCCTACCCGATCCCAGCATACACGCAGAGCACGAGCCCCGCGTTGTACGCCGCATGCAGCGCCACCGAAGGCCCGAGCGCGCGGGCCTTGAGGCGCACCGTCATGGCGATCACGGCCATGATCGTCACCGCGATGATGGCGGGCCAGTAGGAGATCGTCTCCGGCAGGTGGAACAGGGCGAAGATCACAGTGACGGCCGTGGCCGAGACCGCCGGCCCCCACGCGCGGGCCAGCCCCTGGAACAACACGCCGCGAAACAGGAATTCCTCGATCGGCGGCGCGATGGCGATGGCGATGAGCGCCCAGACGTCGCGCTGCCAGCCGGGCGTGCTGGCGGCGACGACCAGCGGACTCAACGGCCCGGTCGGCTCGACCGACAGCGTGCTCAGGACGAGGACGTAGAGCAGGGACATGGCGAGGCCGAGCGCCGCGCCCGTGGCGAGATCACGCGGCGATCCGCGCGAGACCGCGAGGGAGCGAAACGCCTCGGCGCGTGAGCGGCCCGGGAACGAACGGCGGGTCATGCGGACGACGATCAGTGCTCCGAGCAGGATGCCCACGACGGCCGCGGGGAGCACGGCCACACTCCGGATGCGGGCGGCGAGCTGCTGCGCGTCGTGGATTCTCGGTGTGTAATAGCCGCTGACCGCGACCAACACGCCGATCGCGGCGACGAGCTGGGCCGCGAAGTAGGCGAACAGGATGAGAACCGCCCGGCGCGCGGACAGCGAGGGGACGACGGCGGGCGGGAGGTCCGTCATCGGGCGGTCCTTATCCCACCGGCTGGCTGAACATCAACTCGACCCCGTTCGGATCACGGATGCCGAACTCGCGTTGGCCGTAGAACGCAGTGTGGAGATCCAGCGTGAATCGCACATCCGACCCGTCCGTCGCTTCCCCGGTGAGCGCTGTGTGAGCGCGCGCGAGCTGCCGGCGTTTGAGGGCGGCGTAGAGGTCGTCGAGACGGTCCGTGCCGAACCAAAGGCTGAGCCCGGAGGTCGGCCCGTGCCACGGATCGGCGGACGGGATGAACATGATCTCCACGCCGCCGAGCGCCACAGCCGCCCAACCCATGCGGCCCTCCTCCCCGTGGCTGCCTTTGAGCTCGAACCCGATCGCCCGGTACCAGGCCACCGTCGCCTCCACATCCGGCACACCCAGCATCGGTGTGAGTGCGCGAATCGAGCCAGCGAACGAGGCGAGCGTCGCCGGGAGGCCCGCATCGGGGGACGCGGGCTCCCTGGCTCCGGCGGCGTGCAGGCGGCGCATCGCCTCCCGGTCGCCGCGCAGCATGGCGACCGCGAGTGGGGTCCGCCCCTTCGAGTCCCGTGCCTCCAAGTCCGCGCCCAGGTCGATCAGCGCGTCGAGCGTCCGGTAATGGTCCCCGGTCCGGAACATCCCGCCGACGAGCCCATCGGCGGGTGCGACCACGTAGTGGAACGCCGTCTGCTCCTGCTCCGAGGCCGACAACCGCCGTTTGATCGCGTCCGGATCGTCCGCAACGATTCGCCGCAGGAGATCGACGTCCCCGAGGGCGATCGCGGTGAAGACGTGATGGCGGGCGCCGCGCTCGACCAGCAGATCCACCACGTCGCGGTGCGCCACGCCGAACACCGTGGCCCAGCCGATGGCGTCCATCCGGTGCGCGTCGCCGGCGCCCTGGACCTCCGAGCCCGCATCCAGCAGCGCGCGCACCGACTCGACGTACCCGCCCCCCGCCGCGAAGTGGAGCGGGAGCGCGTTGTCGCCGGTGTCGCGCGCGTTGGGATCTGCACCGTGCGCGAGCAGGAGCCGCACGGCGTCCGGGTGGCGTACCGCCAGGTGGAGCCCGGTCGCGCCGCCGGGCTGTCGTTCGCGCGCCAGCGCGGGACTCTGCGCGAGCATGTCGCCCAACGCCGCGATGTCTCCCGTGGCGCAGGCCGCGAAGTACGCCTCGAGCGGCTGCGCGTGTCGCTTGTCCACCTCCGCCTTGAGGGCCCGCCAGCTGGGGAACCCGTGGTCCCGTGCGACGGCGAGCTGGGCGGCGGAGAGGCGCGCGTCCGGATTGGTGCGGCGCAGCTCCCGCAGTCGTTCTTTGGCGAGCTTCTTGAGGTATTCGAGGGACGCGCGATCGGGGAGATTGGAGCTCGACATGGACACCCTTCCTTCCAGAACGCCCGGTGTCCGCGTGGCTCGGGCTGGAAGTCAGGGTCGCTGACCGTCGCTGGGACTGCTGGGTGGGTTCGACCCTTTACGCGGACCGTCGGCCGCCCTGGTCGGCCGTCGGGGACTTTAACCGACGGGGGGACACCGCGCCAGAGACTACTCGGCCTTCAGCACCCCCACCACGTCGGCGCGCGTCGCGCGCCAGGCCGGGCCGAGGCAGGCCACGAGGCTCACCGCCGCCAGCGTGACCGCCACGCCGAGGAACGTCGGGACGTCGAGCCGCTGCACGTCGAACAGCAGGCTCTCGATGAAGCGTGTGAGCCACAGCGCTCCCAGCAGGCCGATCGCGACGCCCAGACCGGCGAGCACCGCGCCCTGGCGCAGCACCATCCCCAGCAGGGCGCACGGCTTGGCGCCCAGGGCGAGGCGCACGCCGAACTCCCGCACCCGGGCGTTCACGTTGAGCGAGATGACGCCGTAGATGCCGATCGCCGCGAGCACGAGCGCCGCCAGGGCGAACCCGACGAGCAGGGTATCCGTGGTGCGGCGTGTGCTCAGCGTGCGATCGAGGGCCTGCGCCATGGTGCGAATTTCGTACAGGGGAATCAGCGGATCGAGGGCGGCGACCTGGACGCGCAGCGCCTTGACGAGCCCTTCGCTCGCGAGCGCGCTCCGCACGACCAGAAAGTCGTTCCACGAGGTGCGCTGCGCGAAGTGCTCGTACACCTGGAGGCTCGGCCGCTCGTCGAGCGCGGCGTGCTTGACGTTCGGCACGAGGCCGACGACGGTGACCCACCGGCCGGTCCCCGTGTCGCCGCCGTGGCGGAATCGCTTGTTGATGGGGTCTTCCCCCGGCCAGAAGTGCTGCGCGAACGATTCGTCGACGATGGCCACGCGGGGTGCGGCGCCTGCGTCGGCGCTGGTGAAGGTGCGCCCCTTGAGCAGCGGCGTTCCGATCGCCTCGAAGTACTGCGGCGTCACGTTGCGGACGTTCGCCACGAGCACCGGCTCGCCGGGGCGCGGGTCCTTGCCTTCCGCCATGACGTTGTCCTGGTTGTTGCCGGGTGTGAGCGGCACCCGGTTGGCGATCCCGACCGCCCGAACGCCGGGAATCGCCCGCACGCGCTCCAGCAGGCGGTCGTAGAAGATCCGCACTGCGGTATCGCTCGCGTATCGAGGATAGGGAACCGGCACCCGCGCCAGCAGCACCTGCTCGACGCGATAGCCGGGACTCACCGCGGTGAGGCGGCGGAAGCTCTTCAGCGAGAGACCCGCGCCCACCAGGAGCACGAGCGACACGGCGAACTGGGTCACCACGAAGGCGTCGCTCAGGCGGCGGCTCGCGGCGCTCGCCGATGCGCGCGCGCCCTCCTTGAGCGCGAGCTGCAGCTCGACCCGCGAGGCGCGCAGTGCCGGGGCGAGGCCGAAGAGCAGCCCGGTGACGAGGGCCAAGGCCACGCCGAAGCCGAGCACCCGGGGGTCCACGCTCAGCTCGTCGCCGCGCGGCAGCCAATCCGCGCTCACACGGCGGAGCGCGCCGATGCCCCAGATCGACAGCAGGATGCCGCCGACGGCGCCGGACAGTGAGAGCACGAGGCTCTCGGTCAGGAGCTGCGAGGCGATGCGGCTGCGGCTCGCGCCGAGGCAACAGCGCACGGTCAGCTCGCGCTCGCGTGCCGACGCGCGCGCGAGCAGCAGCGTCGCGATGTTCGCGCACGCGATGAGCAGGACGAGCCCGCCGGCGGCGAGGACCACCAGGAGCGGCCGGCGGACATCGCCGACGGTGCGCTGCAACAGCGACAACGCCACGGCGCGCGCACCCGGCTGGTATTCGGGGAAGACGTCCGGCCGACCCGGCGCGAACTCGTCGGTGATGCGCTCCACTTCGACGCGGGCCTGGGTGACGGTCTGTCCCGGCGCGAGTCGCGCGACGGTGTTCAAGCACCAGCAGTTGAACTGCGTGGGATGGAGCCGCAGGGGAATCCACAGCTGCGCGTGGTTCGGGTAGTCGAATCCCGCCGGCATCACGCCGATCACCTCGAACGGCTGGTTGTTGAGGCTGATCGTACGGCCCAGCACGGCGGAATCACCCCCGAACTGGCTCTGCCACAGGGCGTGACCGATCACGGTCACGGTGGCGCTGTCGGACCGTGCGTCGTCGGCGACGAATGTGCGCCCCAGCAGTGGCCTCGTGCCCAGCACGGTGAAGAAGTCCGTCGTCACGAGGCCCAGGTCGAGCCGCTGCGGATCGCCGTAGCCGGTCAGGGTGACCCCCGCGCTGCTGAACGCGGCCAGGGACTGCATCGTCCGGCTGCGCTCCTGATAGACCATGAACAGGCCTTCGGGATAGCTCACCTCGGGCAGGCCTTTGTCGGGGGCGGTCCCGAAGAACGTGATCAGTTGCTC
>Ga0307281_10000529_pt1 | contig 10064 bp, 1 predicted proteins | sample ER_DNA_120_FD_194486 | JGI IMG/M metagenome (GOLD analysis project Ga0307281, IMG submission 194486) | Bulk soil microbial communities from the East River watershed near Crested Butte, Colorado, United States - ER_DNA_120 | ecosystem: Environmental > Terrestrial > Soil > Floodplain | place: USA...
GACCATCGCGGGCACGGTGTCTGGAATCGAAAACAACACATTGCTGACACGCAACGACGACACCGTGAGCGGCGGCACGGGCTCGATCACGTTACAGACACCGGCCCAGCTCATCGTGGATTCGGTGACGCCGTCGCAACCGTCGATCACAACGTCGACCTCGGCGGCCTGGAACACCACGGTCGCGCTCCGCAACGCGGGACAGTCGGCCGCGCGTCTCGATCTTCCGGCCGGCTTCACGATCTCGATCCAGAGCTCGACCGGTGGCACCGTGTTCGTGAAACCCGTCGATCTCGAAGAGGGCGGCGTACTGCTCGCGGGCGGCGCCAGCGGCACGCTGGTCGCGAACACCACCAGCACGGGCACCTTCTCGACTCTCGGGAGCAGACAACTCAACGTTTCCATCGGCGCCACCGAGATCAACAGCGACCGCGGGTTCTCGGCGCCGGGCACCGGAGCGGTGCTCGTGCAGTCGGCGCCCAACCTGGTGGTCACCGCGATCCGCCCCGTGCTGGTCACGAGCGGCTCGCTGGTTGATTTCGAAGTGGATGTGCAGAACCCCGGTGCCAGCTCGGCGACGGTGCACCTGGATCGCGCCACCACGCGCGCGGGCTTCGCGTCCAACGCGTTCAGCGCGGTCCTCGACGTGTCGAGCCCGGATTCGATCGTGGGCGGCGACACGGAGACCTTGCGCTTCGAGGGCAAGGTGATCCCCACCTCGATCGCCGTGGCTTCATACGATTTCAATGTCGATCTCAACTACACGGCGAACCACGTGATCAAGAGCGAACCCGAAGTGGTGACCAACGGCGTCGCCGTCCAGGCCGCGCCGCAGCTCTTCATCCAGCAGATCGTCGTGTCCCAGCTCACCGCGACGGCCGGGCAGGCGCGTGACTGGACCGCCACCATGACGGTGACGAACAACGGCGCGGCAAGCATCGATCTCGATCTCGCCGGCAACAAGACGTTCCTCACCTTCATTGCGCCCGACGCGCTACCGGACAACACGTACGTGGTGAACCCGCCCGTGATGGCGAGCGGCAGCGACATCCTGCTCACGGGCGAAACCGACCAGATCATCTTCACGATTGCCCAAACCGGCACGCGCACGGGCAACATCGTGATCAGCGGCAAGGTAACAGGCACCGATCTGAACCAGCTCTCGATCGTCACCGACGACACCTTCGATGGCGGCCGCGGTGGTGTGCTGGTACAGACGCCCGCGGTGGTGGCCGTCACCGCGATTCATCCTTCGCAACCGCAGGTCACGACGGGGCAGGGCTCGTTTGGTATCCGCGTCGTGCTGGCCAACACGGGCGGCTCGGACGTCGTCATCAATCTGGTCAAGACGGACCCGTTGTTCAATCCGGCATCGGGCTGGCAGTACGATGACACCCAGCCGCTCCAGGGCGGCGGCAACGTGCTCGAGGGCGGTGCGGTCGACAGTCTCGTGATCCCGGTCATCCAGGCGGGCAGCCCGGCACTCACGCGCATCGACGCGCTCGTGCCCTGGACGGAGCTCAATTCGTCGCACACCGACACGACCCTCACGGCATCGTCCGGCTTCGGACAGGTTCGGGTGGAAGGAAAGGCGGACGTGCGCGTGCTCACGACCGTCTCGGCCTCGCCCAACCCCAACGCCGTGAACGTCAACCAGGACTTCAATATACAGGTGACGCTTCAGAACCGGGGTGAGGCCGACGCGCGTGACCTCGTGGTTTCAATCACCACCAATGGCGCCAGCTCCATCCTGCCGGTGGCGCCTTTTGCGGTGGTGCCGGGCGGGCAGAGCGTCTCTTATATGATGCCGGTGACGGCGGCGGCCGTTCCGGCCGCGTCGGAGACCTTCACGACGTCTCTTGATTCGTTGATTGACGAGAACTCGGGGCAGGCCAACCTGGCCATCATCTCGCCGGGAGTCGACCGGACCGCCGTGCTCGCGGTGCAGACACCGGCCGATGTGAACATCACGGGCGTGCTTCCGTCGCAGCCGTCGGTGACGCGCGGGCAGTCCACCCCGTGGAATGTGACCGTGGCGCTCCACAACCCAGGGCAGTCCGCCGTGAATCTGACGCCGCCTGTCGCGGCCGACCTCGACTTCTCGATCGCGGGTGCGACCAAGATCGATTACATCGTGCAGCCTCCGACCAAGTTTGGCTCCGGCGCGACCGGCTGGACACTCGCCGGCGGTGCGACCGAATCGCTGGTCTACAACGTGACCACGACGGGCATCGACACCGGCACGGTGGACGTCGCGCTGGGTGTGGCCGGCAACGATCGTAACGATCCGCCGCAGGCGCTTGGCGACAGCGGTGCGACCAGCGTGCGCGTGCAGGACGTGGCGGGTCTCGCCATCGCGTCGACCTTCCCGGTGGGGACGTTCAACCACGCCAACGCGGCGCGCGATACCGTGAACACCGCCTTCGCGTACGAGATTCACGCCACCGTGCAGAACTCGGGCGGCGAGGACGTCGACAGCGTACGCGTGCAACTCGCCAGCGACGCCACCGGCCAGCCGGGCGGCCCCTCGAGCATTGCGGCCACGACACTCAAGCGCCAGTCGATCCCGGCCGGAGGCAGTCACGAATTCGTTTTCCGCGTGACGTCGCGCGCGACACCGCTCGCGCTGGAGACGTTCACGTCGAGCATCATGTCCGGCGTGGTGTCGCACAACACCGGACTGCCCGTAATTCCGCAGGCGCCTCTCGACAATACGCACCTGGTGGTGACGCAGACGCGCGCCAACCTGTCGATGAATCTCTGGATCTCCTCGCCGCCGGGTTCGGCGGGCGGTGTCGTGGGGACGAACCAGTTGTTCACGCTGTCGGCGCTGGTATCGAATCTGCCGCTCTCGCCTCCGCCGCCGGGCCGGGCGAACGTTTCCGGCCCCGCCTTCATCACGCTAACGGCGCCTCCGGGCTTCGCGGCGCTGGTTGATTCGTTGCAGACGTTTGCGGCCGACGACACCGTGCGGTGGAACGTGACCGCGCCGTTGGCGCCGCAGGCGTCGTCCGATTTCAGATGCGCGATCACGACGTTTCCCAATGACGTCAACACGGCGGCGGTCGCGTTTGTGTCGAAGGCCAGCGACTTGCAGGCCGTGATCGTCAGCACCGGCGGCGCACTCGCGAACCCGACGGTTGCGCTGACCGCGCCGGCGGGCGCCACGGACGACACGCTGAGCGTGGGGCAGTCGTTCACCCTGCATTGCGCGGTGACCGTGAACCACGTGAAGTCACTGGTGTCGACGCTCTCGGTTCCAGCCGGTTACTCGGTGGTGGGATCGCCGATTCATAATTTTGCGAATGGCGTCGGCACTCGGCAATTCGACTACACCGGCATCATCGCGCCGGCGCTTCCCAGCGCGAACGATGAGCTCTACGTCACCTTTACCGCCCTCGATACCATCACGGGCGCGCCGGTTCCGTCCGTTGCCGATACGGTCGTGACCACGGTGGTGCCGCGCACGTCACTCGCCGTCTCGGCGGCCGTCACCGCACCCGCGGACGCGATGGACAACACGGTGGCGATCGCGGAGTCGTTCACGGTGACGGCCACGGTGGCGAATACGGCCGGCGCGGCGGACATTGTGGCCGCGGGCAACCTCACCATCAACCTGCCCGCGAAGTATTCGCTCGCGGGCGGGGAGGCGCAGGTGAAGTCGTTCACGGTGGGAACGCCGGTGAAATGGGCCGTGAACGCCGCGCAGCAGCCGTCGGGACCGGACCAGATCGCAATCACCATCTCGACCATTCCGCTAGACGAGAACAGCGGGCAGCCGGCGCAGGTGACCAACGGCACCGCGAACATCGCCATGGTGACCGAAGGCTCGGCCGTATCCGTTCGCGACGTGTCGTCGTCACAGAACGTGGGAACGCCGGTGGCGCCGGGCGGCGGCACCAACCTCGACGTGCTCGCGTTGGAGATCGCGTACAACGTGACCGACACCAGCGTACCGCAGGCCGAGGTGGACACGGTCGCCATCACTATAATTGACCGGAGCGGCGCCGCGCTGGGGCCAAACGTGGTGGCGCGGACGCTCAAGCGCGTCGCACTCGATCTCGGCGGCACGACGCCATACGAAGTGCTCAATCCGAACACGAATCCGGTCATCGTATCGCTCACGTCGGGTGGCACCGATCGCCTGATCAATCCGGATGGGTCCATCACCGGCACGGTGTACCTCGACCTCGACCCGACCCCGAAGGCAACCGAGCTTCGCGTGCAAGTGCGCGGTACCGGCGTGGTGGTCAGCGATCGTCCGGGTACGGGCTCGCGGCTGGGGGTCACGAACGCGCAGGGCCAGGCGCTCGACTTGAAGTCGGGACCGCTGGTGATCCTGAGTTCGAACTTCGAAGAGTACGCGCACAACTATCCCAATCCATTCAGCGCGGGCGGGGAAAATACGAAGATAGCGTACTTCATGGAGACGCCCGCGAGCGTGAGCGTGAAGATCTACGCCATTACCGGTGATCTCGTGCACGAAGAGAACATTCCTTCCGGTGACCCACGCGCGCAGTCGGGCCCGCAGGAGACCACGTGGGACGGCCGCAACGACAAGGGTGAAGTGGTCCGCAACGGTATATATGTCTGCGTGCTGAACGCGGGCTCCAAGAATGCGAAGTTCCGCATCGCGGTGGCGAAATGACCGGTATACGGAATAGACATCAGGCGGCACTCATGGCGCGCGCGTGCACGCTGGCTGTGTTCTTCGCGCTCGCGCCCGCGCTCGCGCGTTCCCAGGACGGCGGCACGGTGAGCACCTTTTCCCTCGGTGCAGGCTCGCGCGCCATCAGTGTGGGCCGCGCCTTTGTCACCAATGCCGACGACGCCAGCGCGCCGTACTGGAACCCGGCCGCGCTCAAGAATGTCCAGCAGATGCAGTTCATGGCAATGTACATGAAGCCGAACAGCGATCTGGATTTTGGCGCCAACTACACGTACTTCGGCTTTGTCTATCCGACGCTGTCGGCGGGCGCGTTCGGCCTGGGCTACATGCGCACGGGTACGACGTTCCCGATCTATGACGACGCCAGCCGGCCCGGTGGTGAAGGGAACGCGAGCGAGAGCCAGCTTCTGATTTCGTACGCGGCAGAGCGCCATTTGCACTATCTGTTTGGCACGCTGGCGGCGGGCGCGAGCTTCAAGATCAACCGGCAGATCGTGGATCCGTTCTCGGATACCGCGCCCGGCATGGACCTCGGTTTCCACTACACGCCGGATGCGTTCCCGGACTTCGCCATCGGTCTTAATTTTCAGGATATCGTCGGGGGTTCGTACCACCTCAACAATGCCGATGACACCATCGACAGGACAATTCTTGCCGGCGCCGGCTACACCAAACACTTCGAGAGCGGCGCCGCGTTGCGGATGATGTTGCAGTACGACAGCCCACAGCGCGCGGACGCCCGGTTCCACGTCGGCGCCGAGTACATGTTCACCAAGTACATCGCGCTGCGCGCGGGCTTCGACGACGGCACGGCCACCTTCGGCCTGGGGGTAGGAGTTACCGACTACGGCCTGGATTATGCTTTCTATTCCAAGGCCGATGCGGGATCTACCCAGTCCTTCAGCTTCAACGCGCGTATCGGGGAAACGCTGGATGAACGGCGGACGGCCCTGGAGGAGCAGCGCGCGGAAGACGAGAAGGCGCTGATCCAGCGCACGTTCGAATCGCGCGTGGCGGCGCAGCGGACCAAGGCTAAACAGCAGCAGGCGGACGGCGATTGGTCCGGTGCGCTCAACTCGTGGCAGATCGTGCTGGAGTACATGCCCGACGATCCGGAGGCGACTGCCGCCGCGGCCGCGGCCCGCGAGCAGGTGCTGGCCCAGCAGGCGGCGCAGGTGCGCGATGTCGAGAATCAGGCCGTGGTGCGCACGCGCTTCGCGCAGGGTCTCGACCGCTTCAACGAGAAAGACTGGCTGGGTGCCCGCACGGAATGGAAGGCCATCCTCGCCGTCGATCCGCAGCACGCGGGTGCCCAGGATTACCTGGCGCAGACCCAGAAGAGAATCGACGACCTGGTCGCGATCCACATGGCGCGCGCCAACCAGCTCGAGCGCGACAACCGCCTCACCGAGGCGATCGGCGAGTGGAACAACGTGCAGCAGTACAACCCGGCCGATCCCGAGGCCAAGGTTGCCATCACCCGCATCCGTGGCCGCATCGAATCGATGAGCCAGGACTACAGCGCCACCCAGCGGAAGCTCCGCATCGTGACGCTCTACAACGACGCGCTGCAGATGTACAACGACGGCAAGTACGCGGACGCCATGAAGAACTTGAACGAATTGCTTTCGCTGCAGCCCGACCACGCCGACGCGAAAAAGCTGCAGACGCTGGCCAAACGCCGCACGACGCCCTTGACCGACGCGGAGAAGGCGAAGATCCGCGAGCTCTACCTGGCCGGCATGCAGTCCTTCTCGAAGGACGAATACGCCAGGGCCATCGAGGCATGGGAGAAGATCCTGGAGATCGATCCCACCAACACCAGCGTGCAGCGCTCCATCGACGAGGCACGCGAACGCCTGCACAAGGTGCAGGAGCAGAAGTAGTCCGACATGGTCCGCGCCGCATCCACTGCTGAACGGAAGAACTCCGCGATCGTCCACGAACTGACGGTGCCCGCGGAAGAGGGCCAGCTCGGGCGTGTCCGCGATTTCATCGTGAACGTGTGCGAAGAAGCCGGCTTCTCGACGCGCGAGGTGTCCAATACCAAGCTCGCCGTCGACGAGGCCTGCACCAACATCATCAAGCACGCATACTCGGGACGCCGCGAGGGCGGCGATATCACGGTCGTGGCCGAGATCGAATCCGGCCGCATCAAGATCCACCTCAAGGACCGCGGCAATCATTTCGATTTCTCCGCGGTCAAGGATCCCGACCTCGACCAGTACGTCGAAACCGGCCGCAAGGGCGGCCTGGGCGTGTTCCTCATCAACCGCCTGATGGACGGCGTCGAGTACCGCACCACCGGCGCCGGCAACGAGCTCATCCTCACCAAGCGCAGCCAGGCCACGTTTTCGTCGTCAATTCTTTCCGAGCGGGTGCCCGTGCGCGGGACACTGCGCTTCAAGTTCATGGTCCGCGCGGGCAGCGGGCTGTTCCTGTTGATGGTGGTGCTGTGGGCGTTCGTATTCATGCGCCAGACCCACGACATCCAGTCGCAGCGCACGACGCGCTGGCTGGAGAAGCGGCGCACGGCCGAGAACCTGGCCAGCCGCGGCGTGTCGGTGTTGCTCGACCCCAACGATTACTCCATCGACCAGACCAACCTGAGCGCCGAGCTGGCGAAGCTCCTGGCCGTCAGCCCGGACGTTGCGTACGTACGCCTGGTCGACGCGACCAGCAACATCCGCGCTTCCGGGAAGATCGACGAAGTGTTCCAGCACTACACGCCGCCCGCGGGGAAGGTCGTGCTCGACGAGGGCCGCGTGGTGTGGACGCGCGTGCGCCTGGGTGATCGCGAGGTTCGCGACATCTCGTCCGCGGTCACGGTTCAGGGCAACGACAGGGCCTCGCTCGACGTCGGCCGTCTGCACATGGGCGTGTACGAGGATCTCGTGGAAGCCGCGGTAGAGGACACCCGGCTCACGACCTCGCTCCTGCTCCTGGCCATCTTCCTGGTGGGCATGCTGCTGATCATCGGGCTCGTGCAGGTGTTCGTGAAGCCGATCCAGATGCTCACCGACGGTGTGCGCGCCATCGGCGACGGCAACCTCGACGGCAAGCTCGACGTGAGTGGACCCGCCGAGATCGGCGCCATCGCCGGCGTGTTCAACGAGATCACGGAGAAGTTCAAGAAAGCCCGCGATTCCGTGCTCGAGCAGGAAAAGATGCAGAAGGAGATCGAGGTCGCGAAGCAGATCCAGCAGTCGCTGCTCCCGCGCAAGCGCCCGGAGATCTCCGGCTACGACATCGCTCCTTTATACCAGGCGGCGGCGGAAGTGGGCGGCGACTACTACGACTTCGTGCAGGTGGACGACGACACCATCGGTGTGGTGGTGGCGGACGTCTCCGGCAAGGGCGTTCCGGGCTCGCTGGTCATGACCATGATCCGCACCGCGCTGCGCATGGAGGCGCGCGGCAACCGCAACGCTTCCGACGTGATGTCGAAGATGAACTCGTTTGTGACCGACGACATGAAAAAAGGCATGTTCGTCACCATGTTCTACGTGATCCTGGATTCGAAGAACCGCGTGATCTCGTATGCGAGTGCCGGTCACAACCCGATGATCCTGTACCGCCACGAGACCAAGGAGACCTTCTTCCTCAATCCGCGCGGTTTCCCGGTCGGCATCAGTCTGCCCGACGAGACGCTCTTTCGCCGTTCCATGAACCTGGAGAAGGTCCGCCTCAAGAAGGACGACATGCTGGTGATCTACACCGACGGCGTCACCGAGGCGATGAACGTGCGCCGCGAGCAGTATGGCGAGGAGCGCCTGATCCAGATGGTGAAGGAATACGCGTACCTGCCACCGACGGAATTCATCGAGCGGCTCGACGCCGACATCAAGGTCTTCACGGGCGACTACCCGCAGAGCGACGACATCACCGTGGTCGCGGTGAAGGAAAAGCTCACCGCCGACGACGTGCTCTACGGTATTCGCAAGAAGCTCCTCGATATGGTCGACGTGGACGGGGTTGCCGTCAAGGAAGCGTGCCGGCAGATGCGCGTTTCGCCCGCCACGTACTATCGCTACAAGAAGCGCCTCGAGACCATGGGCGAGCGCGGGCTTCGCAACGACGTGCTCCGCGACGACGTGAGCTTGAAGCGCGTGAGCCTGGAAGCGCGCAAGGCCATCATCCACATCATCGCGGACAACCCCGACCTGGGTGCCAAGCGGATCACCGAGGAGTACAACAAGGGCCGCGAGCCGTCGTACCAGATCAACGAGCGCATGGTGTACGACGAGCTCAAGCGTTTGAACATGAACACGCGCGAGCTGCGCATCGACTACCTGCGCCGGAACCGTCTCCTTAAAGACGAGTTCGCGACCGCGGAAGGCATTCCGATTGCGCCGCCGCACGCGGCGGACCGTCCGGCGCCCACGGCTTCATCGTCGCGGCCGCGTGACCTGGTCGAAGACCTGCTGCGCGAGATGCCCGGCATTGCGCCGGGAGGGCGTCCCGTGCCGCCCGGCGGCCGTTCCGGCGAACCGCCGGTCCCGCTGGATGCAGCGGGGCTGTCCGCGCTCGATGACGAGGCGGATGCGTTCCTCGACGTCCCGGCCACCTCGCGCGAGAGCGGCATCGGCGTCGCGGTGTCGTCGTCGGACGGCATCACGGAGGTGCGCGCGTCCGGGCACCTCGACTCGGGATCGTCCGGCGCGCTCGAGAAAAAGCTCCATGACCTCATCGCGGCGGGTGCGACCCGCATCGTCGTCGATCTGACCGACATCTCCTACGTATCGAGCGGCGGTTGGGGCATCTTCGTCGGGGAAGTGAAGAGTCTCCGCGACAAGGGCGGCGACATTGTGCTCTCCGGCATGACCAGCGAGGTGTACGACGTCTACGAGCTCCTGGGCTTTGCCGACGTGCTGCGCGCGTTCAAGACCATCGCCGATGCGCGCGCGTTCCTGGCCCTTCCGCCCGATGCGCGCCGCACCGGAGGCGAGGAGATCAAAGCCGCGTGGGCGCCGCGCGACGCCGGCATCCGCATCGATACCGCCGAGGGCGACTTCGGGCGCGAGTGGCAGAGCCTGCAGGTGGAAGCAACCACCGTTGGAGACCGCGGCGAGATCGCCGTGCTCTCGCTGCGCGGCATCATCGATACCGTGAGCGCGGAGAAGCTGCGCGATGCGCTCGACCAGGTGATCAAGGGTGGACGCGCGCGTGTGGTGGTCGACATGTCGCAGGTGGAGTACGTGTCGTCGGGTGGTTGGGGCGTGTTCACCGAGCGGCTGCGCGAGCTGCGCCGAGCGGGCGGCGACATCAAGCTCTTCGGCATGGACCCCGACGTCTACTACGTGTTCACGATGCTGGGCTTCAACATCGTGCTGTCTTCGTTCGACATCATGGCCGACGCCATCGAGGACTTCCGCGCGCCGCGCGCGGATGTGGA
>Ga0307281_10000530_pt1 | contig 10045 bp, 5 predicted proteins | sample ER_DNA_120_FD_194486 | JGI IMG/M metagenome (GOLD analysis project Ga0307281, IMG submission 194486) | Bulk soil microbial communities from the East River watershed near Crested Butte, Colorado, United States - ER_DNA_120 | ecosystem: Environmental > Terrestrial > Soil > Floodplain | place: USA...
CGACCAGGGCATCTCCGGCCAGGCGGTCGTCACCGGTCGCGCGTTCTGGTCGGGCGACTACATCAACGACACCCGCTTCCCGCACGGCTCCGGTGCAGACCAGTACATCAGCGGCTCCGGGCTCCACTCTGTGATGGCCGCGCCGCTCACCGTCGAGTCCGGCCCGATCGGGGCGCTGACCGTCTTCAGCAGCCGAGCCGACGCGTGGGGCGAGACCGACGGCGCCCTGCTCGAGGCCATCGCCGACCAGGCGGCGATCACGATCCGCACGACCCGCCTGATCGACGAGCTCGACCGCTCGCGCGAGGCGCTCGGACGACGGGCGGAAGCGGAACAGGCGCTGCGCGAGATCGCGGCCCGGATCACCATCCTGCGCGAGCCGGCCGAGATCCTCCAGGACGTCGTGGCCCAGGCCGGGCGCCTGGTCCGTGCCGATGGGGTCATCCTCGACCTGCTCGACTCGGCGACCGGCAATCTGCACTGGGCTTACGACGACGGCCTGTCCGACCAGTTCAGCCCCGACGAACGCGACGCCCTGTGGATCTCGGTCGGGGTCGGCGCCACCGGGGCCGCGGTCGCGGAGGACCGGGTCATCGTCGCCGACGACGACCTCGCCTCGCTCTTCCCGCCGTCCCCCGAATCGACCGAGTTCTACGACCGCACCGGGTTCCACTCGATGATCGCCGCCCCGATCACCGGCGACTCCGGGCCGCTCGGCGTCATCGAGGTCTACGCGAGGGAGCGGGCGGCCTTCAGCGAGACCGATGCGGCGATGGTCTTCGCCCTCGCCAGCCAGGCCGCGATCGCGATCACCAACGCGCGGCTGATCGACGCATTGGCCCGGTCGCGCGCGGAGCTCGCCCGTCGCGCCGATTCGGAACAGACCCTGCGCGAGATCGCGGCACGCGTGTCGGCCATCCTGGAGCCCGATGAGGTCCTCCAGCAGATCGTCGACGAGACGACCCGGCTGCTGGAATCGGACGGCGCGCGGATCGACCTGTACGACCCGGAGATCGATGCGCTGCGCTGGTCGTACGCGGCCGGCGATGCGATGTCGGTCGTCCCCGAGTGGGCCAGGACCGGCGGTCTCAAGCCGGGCCAGGCCGTCGCCGGCACCGCGTTCCAGGAGCAGCGCCCGGCCCGCACCGACGATTACCTCACCGACGACCGCTTCCTCCGCGACGACCTGGCCCGCGCCTTCGTCGCCGAATCCGGGATCCGCTCGGTCATCGCCGTGCCGCTCGCCGGCGACGGCGCGCCGCTCGGGACGCTGTCGGTGGTCTCCCGTCAGCCCGCCGCCTACGACGACGCGGACGGCGAGGTGCTGACGGCCTTCGCGACCCAGGCATCGATCGCCATCCGGAACGCGCGCCTGATCGAGGAACTGGCACGCTCGCGCGCCGTCATCGAGCGCCGCGCCGAGGCGGAACAAGCCCTGCGCGAGATCGCCACCCGGATCACCGCCATCCGCGAACCCGGCGACCTCCTCCAGCGGATCGTCGATGAGGCGCGTCGCCTGCTGCGCGCCGATGGCGCGGTGATCGACGAGTTCGACGAGATGGAGGGCGTCCTCGTTTCCGCATACGACGCGGGCCTGACCGACGAGCAGCGCGAATCGGTGCGCGCGACCCGCCTGCACCTCGGCGAAGGGTTGTCCGGACGGGCGATGCTCGAGCGACGGGTCATCGCCGCCGGCGATTACCTCGCCGGAGAGTTCCAGCACGTGCCCGAAACGGACGTGATGGCAGCGCAAACGGGGATCGGCGACTTGATCGTGGCGCCGATCATCGGCGACGACGGGCCGTTGGGCGCCATCGAGGTCTACCGCCGCGACCGGCATGCCTTCGACGACATCGACGCGGCTGTCCTCGGCGGCCTTGCCGACCAGGCGGCCATCGCGATCACCAACGCACGCCTGATCGAGGAGCTGGAGCGCTCGCAGGCGAGTGTCGCCAAGCGCGCCGACACCGAACGGGCGCTGCGCGACATCACCGCCCGGATCGCGGCGCTGCGCGAGCCCGAGGTCATCCTCGACCGGGTCGTCGACGAAGCGATGCGCCTGCTCGGTACCGACGGCGCGCACCTGACCCGGATGGGCGAGGACGGCACGTTCCTGGTCCCGGTCGTCGTGGCAGGCGCGTCGGATCCCGCCATGCAGACCTGGCTTCTCGGCCTGCGCTTCCCGTTGGGGGGCGGCATCAACGGGCTGGCAGCCGAGCTCGGCGAGCCGGTCTGGACGAAGGACTACATCGCCGACGAGCGCATCCCCCACGAAGGCAACGACGACGAGGTCGCCGAGCGGATGGGCCTGCGCGGCATGGCCGCAGCGCCCCTCCGCGCACCGGGCGGCGAGGTCATCGGCACGCTGGCCATCTCATCGGCGACACCGCGCGAGTTCGAGCCGGAGGAACGCGACCTCCTCCAGGGCCTGGCCGACCAGGCGGCCATCGCGATCACCAATTCGACGCTGCTTACCCGCCTGACCGAATCCGAGGAGCGCTACCGCTACCTCGTTGAGAACGCCCCGGACCTCGTCTGGTCGATCGGCGCCGATGCCCGCCTGACGTTCGTGTCGGATGCCGTCGAGCGCCTGACCGGGGTCCACCCCGACGAGCTCATCGGGCGCCATTTCGGGGCGCTCGTCCACGAATCCTCGCGCGACGTGGCCGACTACGACTGGGCGTCCCAGATGGAACAGGGTTCTCAGGAGATCCGCGGCCGGGTGAACCTGCTCGGGCGAGACGGATCGCCGATCGCGGCCGAGTTCATCGCCGTCGCCCGGCTCGACGAGGCCGGCCGCTTCGCGGGTGCCAACGGGTCGGTCCGCGACATGCGCGACCGCGACCGTCTCGAACGCGAACTGCGCGAGTCCGAGGATCGCTACCGCACTCTCGCCTCCTCGTCCCCGGACATGGTCTTCGCGACCGACGCCGAGGGGCGTTACACGTTCCTGAGCGACCAGGCCAGCGCGTTGCTCGGCTGGGACATCGAGGGGTCGATCGGTCGCCACTTCATGGAGTACGTGGCACACGGCTGGGAGGAGGAGGCGGCCGCCAGCTACGCCGCGCTCGTCGCCCGGCCCGATAGCGTCCACACCGCCCGCATCGACTTCCTCGGTGGCGACGGGAAGGCGATCCCGCTCGAGATCAACGTCGTCGGGAGCCTGCACGACGGCGCCCTGTCGGCGATCCACGGCGTCGCGCGCGATGTGTCCGAGCGGGAGCGCCTGGAACGCGAGCTACACGAATCGGAGGGCCGCTTCCGCCAGCTCGTCCAGACCAGCCCGGACGTCATCTACAGGTGCGACGCGGAGGGACGGTTCCTGTTCATGGCCGAGGGCTCCGAGGCGCTGTTCGGCTGGACCCCGGCCGAGATCTCGAGCCTGGGTCTCACTTTCGCCGATCTGACCGCCGAGGAATCGCTCCCCGAGGCGCTGGCCAACTTCGAGCAGCAGACGACCGAGCACGACGTCGTCCGGCGCTTCCGCTACATGGTCAAGTACCGCGACGGGACGACCTTCCCCGCCGAGATCACCTCGGTCTCGGTCTGGGAGGACGGCCGCTTCGCCGGCGTCCAGGGGACCGTCCGCGACGTCACCATGGCGGAACGTCTCGAGCGCGAGTTGCGCGAGTCGCAGGATCGCTACCGCTTCCTCGTCGAGAATTCGCCGGACGTCGTCTTCTCGAGCGACGCCGTGGGCCGCTTCACGTTCATGTCGGAGTCGATGGAGCGGATGACCGGCTGGCGCCCGGACGAGTTGATCGGCGAGCATTTCTCGAAGGTGGTCGAGCTCGACAGCCTCCCCGAAGCTGGGATGCGCTGGGCCGCGCTCGAGGCCGACCCGGCGACCGAACAGGTCGCCCACATCAGCCTCCAGGGGCCCGATGGCCGGATCGTCCCGGTCGAGGTCAGCGCGATCGGCATGACCGACGACGAGGGGCGGTTCGCCGGCATGCATGGCTCGACCCGCGACATCAGCGAGCGGGCGCGTCTCGAACGCGAGCTGCGCGAGTCGGAGGAGCGCTACCGCTACCTCGTGGCCTCGTCGCCCGACCTCGTCTGGCTGACCGATGCGGACGGGACGCTGACCTTCGTCAGCGATGCCGCCCGCACGATGCTCGGCATGGAGCCGACCGAGCTGATGAGCCGTCCCTACGCGGAGATCTTCGCGCCGAGCGCGCGACGCGACGCAACGGTGCGCTTCCGCTGGCTCGCTCGCCACCCGAGCGCCGTCCATCGGATGCGCCTGCCGTTCCGGCATGCCGACGGCCACGACGTCGTGGTCGAGATCAACGGGACCGGGATGGTCGCCGACGGGCGCTTCATCGGGGCGCACGGGGCCGCCCGCGACGTGAGCGAGCGCGACCGGCTCGAGCGCGACCTGCGCCGCCAGGCCGGCGAGCTGGCCGCCGGCGAGGAGCGGGCGCACCTCGCCCGTGAGCTCCACGATTCGGTCACCCAGGCACTGTTCTCGATGACGCTCGTGTCGCGCTCGGTCGAGCTCCTGCTCGATCGCGACCCCGAGGCGGCCCGCACCCAGCTCGCCCAGTTGCGCGACCTCCAGCGTGAAGCATTGGCCGAGATGCGGGCACTGATCTTCGAGTTGCGTCCCGGCAACCTCGAGCAGGACGGGCTCAGCCGCGCCCTGCGCACGCACACCGCCGCGCTCCAGGGCCGGATCGGGCTCCCGGTCGTCGTCGAAAGCACCCTCGACGAGCGCCTGCCGCTGCCCATCGAGGAGGTCCTCTACCGCATCTCGCAGGAGGCGCTTCACAACGTCGTCAAGCACGCCGGCGCCCGCCAGGTCCGGCTCGAGGTCGGTCGCATCACCAGCGGGGTCCGCCTGCGTATCCAGGACGACGGCAAGGGCTTCGACCCGACCAAGGTGCCGAGCGGCCATCTGGGCCTGACTGGAATGCAGGCACGTGCCGACAAGATCGGCGCGCGCTTCTCGGTCAAGAGCGTGCCGGGGGAGGGGACGACCATCGAGGTGGTCGTGCCGCAGGCGGCGATCGCCGCCGGCGGCGTGGCGCCGCTCACGGGTGATCCGGTCTCCATCCGCGACGGATGACGTAGGCCGGCCCCGTCGTTCGGCCGGGCGGCCATGGGCGATGGTCCGTTTCGCGCGCCGCGAGCCGGCGGCACCATCGGGCCATGCACGCCGTCCCCGCGAGTTCCGGACCGCTCCGCGTCGTCGTGATCGACGCCGATGAGCGGGTCCGCGAGAGCCTGGCCGGCCTGCTCTGCATCGGCGATCAACTGTGCGTGGTCGGCGACGCCGGCCAGACCGGTCCGGCCATCGACATCGTGACGGCCACGCAACCGGACATCGTCGTCCTCGACCCTCGGCTGTCCGAGGCGGACGAGGGGCTGGCCGTCATCCGGCGACTTCGAAGCGTCGCGCCCGGCGCCCGCATCCTGATCATGAGCGGAACCGATCCGGTGGAGCAGTCCGACCTCGTCGGATCCGCCGACGGATTCGTCCGCAAGACGTTCCGCCCGAGCGACCTTGTCGCCGCCGTCATCGCGGCCGCCGTCCCGCTCGCCGGGTGACCCAGGAGGTTGGTCCTTTGCTAGACTCAACAGACTCCCCGCGAACCAGCCAACCGACCCCGGGCGCCGCCGCCCCAGGAGCCGATGTGACCGATCAGCCCAAGATCCGCGTGCTCATCGTGGACGACCACTCGGTCGTCCGGATGGGTCTGCGGATGTTCTTCGACCACCAGCCCGACATCGAGGTCGTCGGCGAGGCCACGGACGGCTCCGAGGGCGTGGCGATGGCGCGCCGGCTCGAGCCCGACGTCGTCCTGATGGACCTGCTGATGCCGAACATGGACGGCGTCACGGCCATCGGCCGGATCAAGGCCGAGCGACCGGTGACCGAGATCGTGACCATGACCTCGTTCATCGAGGAGGAGCAGGTCACCGCGGCGCTCGAGGCGGGCGCGTCCGGCTACGTGCTCAAGGACGCCGAGGCCGAGGAGGTCGCCGCCGCGGTCCGGGCCGCGTACAACGGGGAGGTCCACCTCGACCCGGCGGTCGCCCGTCTCCTTGCCCAGCGGATGCGGGCCCGGAAGTCGCCCGACGAGGCGCTGGTCGAACCGCTGACCGATCGCGAGAAGGACGTCCTGAACCTGCTCGGGCAGGGGATGAGCAACAAGGAGATCGGCACGGCCCTGTTCATCACCGAACGGACCGCCCGAACCTACGTGTCGAACATCTTGGGCAAGCTGGGGCTCGCCTCGCGAACCCAGGCGGCGCTCTACGCAGTCGAACACAAGCTGGTCGAGCCGCCGAAGAACTAGGGACTAGGTGATACCCAGGATCCGGTAGCGCCTCTCGCCGGCAGGCGTCGCAACCACCACGTAGTCGCCCGTGTCGCGCCCGACGAGGGCGCGGCCGACCGGCGACGATGACGAGATCCGCCCGCGCGGTGGATCGGATTCATCTGCGCCCACGATCGTGTAGGCGACGGTCTCGCCGTCGTCGTCGACGGTCACCACGGACCCGAGCCCGACCCGCGAGCCGGCGACCGGCGCCTCGACGATGACAGCCGAGCGCAGCCGCGCCTCGATCGCCTGGACCCGGCCTTCGAGGAATGACTGCTCCTCGCGGGCTGCGTGGTACTCGGAGTTCTCCTTGAGGTCGCCGTGCTCCTTCGCCGTCCGGATCCGGGCGATGACCTGCGGGCGCTTGACCTGGGTCAGTTCGTCGAGCTCGTCCCGCAGCCGGGCCTCACCCTCACGGGTCAGGGCCTCGGCCGCGACGACCGGGGCCGGCGGCGGCGCCGCGGCCAAGGTGGAGACGCTGGCCTTCGTCGCTCGCGGGGCTCGCGACGCCGCCGGACGGCGCTTCGGGGCGGCCGGTTCGCCGCGGGCGCCATCGGCGTCGCCATCGGGGACCCGGACGACCCGCGTCGGAGGCAGCGGCGCGGCCAGCGGCTCGGCGATGAGCGAGCCGGTCAGGCCGGTCGCCTTGCGCTCGCCGGTCGGTCGGCGAAGGTTCGCCCAGGGCAGCACGACGGTCCGATCGGGGAGTGCCGCCAGGTCCGCTTCGGGGACGCCGGCGGCGAATGCGGCGAGCAGGGCGTCCTCGTATTCCTCGGTCGCCGCGGTCGCCGCCCACCAGACCTTCAGGCCGTCGAGCGAGCGCAGGGTCTTGAGCCAGTGCCCGCCGGCCGCCGGCCGACGGTCGCCGAGCTCGGTCTTGGCGATCGCGGCCACGCGTCGGGCCACGGACACCTCGGAGTTCCCGATGTAGAGCACGGTCTGCGACGGGAGCCAGAACGACCCGATGCGAGACGCCACCGCCTTCGATGTCGGGACCTCGCCATCGAGCCGGAGCGTGTCGACCCGCTCGATCCACTTGCCGACGCGGGTCAGTTCGATCGGGGCGGACCGCAGGGGAGCCGGCGCCTCGACGACGAAGACACCCGGTCCCTGGGCCTGGACCGGTCGCCCCCAGACCGCTGGCCCATCGGCCAGCAGGCCGACGGAACGGAGGAGTGAGGGAGCGCTGACGTCGTGGGTCATCGGTCGATGGTACAGGTGACACGCCCGCGCTATGGTTCGGCCGTCATGTCGCCCCGTCGCCACTCATGAACCGAGGGCTCCGCAGACCACTCATCGCCCTCGTCGCGACGGTGGTCGTGGTCGGCGCGTGGGTCGGGGCGCCCTTGATGGCGGCCCCGGCCGATCAGGTCGGGAACGACGCGTCAGCGGGCCCGGTCGTCGCCGGCGTCGGGCCCAGCCCGCGGCCGACGTCGCCGGATCCGTCCGTCGCTCCCGGGTCTTCGTTCGCGACCGCCCCCCCCTCTGCGTCGGCGACAACAGGCCCGCTCGCGACCCGTGCTCCCGGTGTCAGCCCGCGGCCCGGTGGGCCTTTCACGACCCCCGCGCCGCGTCACGGATCGGCGAGCGCCACACCTCTGTTGCGCGCCGCCCTCGACGCTCGCCTCGAGCGCATCCGGGCGAAATACGGGATCCCGGGCATCACCGCATCGATCCTGTTCGCCGACGGCTCGGCCTGGCACGGGACGGCCGGTCTTGCAGACATCGCCGCGAAACGCGAGGTGACCGACGACACGGCGTTCCCCGTGGCGAGCGTTTCGAAGACGTTCACGGCGGCGCTCATCCTCGCCCTTGCCGAGGATGGCCGGCTCGATCTCGACACATCGGTGCGTTCCTACGTGCCGACGCTCGGTATCTCCCGGAAGGTCACTGTCCGCCAGTTGCTCGACCACACCAGCGGGTTGCGCGATTTCTTCTTCCACGCCGGCGTCGATAAGGCACTGCTGACCAAGCCGAGCCGCGTCTGGGACGCCGCCCGTTCGCTGACCTACATGGGCAAGCCGTACGGCAAGCCCGGCGAGTCGTGGCATTACTCGAACACGAACTACCTCATCCTCGGCCTTGTCGCCGAAGCCGTCGGCGGCGCATCGACCGCGGAGCAGCTGCGCTCAAGGTTCTTCACCCCGCTCGGCCTCGAGCACACCTTCTACCAGTCGGTCGAGAAGCCGAAAGGACCGCTCGTCCGGAACTACCGCTTCGTCGGCACCGACCCGAAGCTGCCGGCCATCGACCTGTCCGACGGGACGCGGGTCGCGCCGTTCACCTCGGTCGTCACGGCGGCCGGGGCGGCCGGCTCGATCGCCTCGACCTCGGGCGACCTCGTCCGCTGGGCGCGTGCTCTGTACGGCGGCTCACTGCTTGGACCGGCGACGCGGGCGGCGATGGTCGCCGATGTCGTCCGCACGGCGCCGTACAAGCCGGCCGTCGCCTACGGACTCGGTGTCCAGTCGGTCACGATCGCCGGCCATCCGACACTCGGGCACTCCGGTCGTTTCCTCGGCGCGCGCGCGGCGGTCCGCTGGCTGACCGATGAGCACGTCGCCATCGCCATCATCACCAACCAGAGCCGGACCGACACGAACGCCATCCTTGCCGACCTGCTCAAGTTCGCGCTCAAGCCCCAGTCCGACTGCATCACCTGCCCTGCCATCCCCTGATCCTGAAGATTGCGGTGCCCACGGGAACCGGCGTCGAGGGGGACCGGTACGACTGCCGGGGCCAGGAGGTACCCCCGGGCTCTTCCCGACGGAGCGTGCGACACTGACACTCCTTCCACGCCGTGGGGACCAGAATGGCGATCCGAGTCGACGCCTACACCAGCGGGGGATTGGCAAGCGGGACGCTTGCGCGTCCGGGTGCGCTGCGCGATGCCCTCGAGGACGACCGAGCCCTGCGTCTCGATGAGGCAGCCTGGCAGGGCCTCGACGATGCGACCTCCCGCCCGGCCGGCTCCCTCGCGATCCCGAGCGATGACGTGCTCGTGGCGGTCGCCGACGACGATCCGGGCGTCCCGGTGCACGCCAACTGGCACCACGTCCACCTCGAGTCGGGGCCGTACACCCTCGAGGGCGAGCTTGCGACACTGCCCGGTTTCGACCCCGGGCGCGCTCTGACCCGGCCGTCGGGCGAGTTCCTGCTGTTGCGCGACATCCGCCTGTCCGTCCGGGCCAAGCCAGACGCCGGGGTGGCCGTCGGTGACCACGCGCTGGTCAACCGCTACGCCGTCGAGCGCATCCGCGCCGAGCTGATGCTCGGGTTCTTCTTCCCGGGTGCCGCGGTCGACCCGATCGGGACAGCCGGCGGCCTGGCCTAGCGGCCGCTCCCCGCGCCCGCCCGGCGACGCACCGGCTTGCGGTGGGCGTGGTGTTCCGGACTGGTCCGGGCGTGACCCGCCCGAGCCCCCAGCGGACGTGGCTCGGTATCGCGGTCGGGGATGAATCCCTCTTCGACGGTCCATGGGATCGCCTGCTTGAGCATCCGTTGGACGCTGCGCAGAAGATCGGTCTCATCGATGCAGACCAGCGAGATCGCCTCACCGGTCGCCCCCGCCCGGCCGGTCCGCCCGATCCGGTGGATGTAGTCCTGCGGGTTCCACGGCAGCTCGAAGTTGACGACGGCTGGCAGGTCCTCGATGTCGAGGCCTCGGGCTGCGACGTCGGTCGCGACGAGGACCCGGATCGTGCCGTTCTTGAAGC
>Ga0307281_10000531_pt1 | contig 10041 bp, 7 predicted proteins | sample ER_DNA_120_FD_194486 | JGI IMG/M metagenome (GOLD analysis project Ga0307281, IMG submission 194486) | Bulk soil microbial communities from the East River watershed near Crested Butte, Colorado, United States - ER_DNA_120 | ecosystem: Environmental > Terrestrial > Soil > Floodplain | place: USA...
GAAATCCCCTACCAGGTTGACCCGCTTGGCGTTGGGGTTCCGATAGCGGAAGAGCACCCCGCCCTCGACGGCCTCGGGTCCTCCCGCCTGCGGGACCGGCGGCGGTCCGCCGCAGGACATGGCCGCGATGGCGGCCACCCCGGCGAGCACAATCCAGATGATATGGCGTCTGAAAGCGGCTTTCATCAGCGAACCTCCATTCCCCCACCCCGTTCGACGACGATCAGTTCGCAAGCCCGGCGGGCGGGCCCGGCTTCCACTTCAGCGGGATTTCCCGGGTCGAGGCGCCAGGTCGCTTCGTCGAGCCAGAACACGTACTGGTATCGGCCGGGCGGGAGCGGCACCACGATCTCCCATACGCCGTCATTGTCGTCGTCCTGCATGAGCCCGATGTCGGCCTCTCCGGCGGGGCCGTCGCCGCGCGCCCAGTTGTTCTCCGGCCAGTTCCCCGCGAGCTGCACGCGATGCGCGGAGGGTGCAAAGAAACGAAAGCGCACGCCGTCGTCCGTCATGGCCGGACCGGATGCGCGCGAGCGCGGCGCCAGCGATGCGCAGCCGGTCGCCGCGACGACGAGCGCGACCAGCGCGATCGCGACGCACGAAGAGCGGTTGCTTCTCATCTCAGGTCCACCACAAGCTCGATCTTGAACACGCTCGCGTCCTCGAGCAACCGTTCCTGTTCGATGAGCGCGCGCACGATGTCATCGGCGCGGCTGCGCGCGACGCCCCCGGCGAGTGCGCCGCGCAGGAACTCGGTGTATCCGATGTCATTGTATTCGGCCGTCACCGGATTGAACACCAGCGGATCGAAACCGTATCCCGCGCTCAGTTCAAACGGCCCGCGACGGTAGCTGCCTTCGAGATAGCCCGACCACAGGAATCCGCCCGACGTCCATTCCCCGGCATCATACCACGCCGTGCGCAGGTAGGCGCCCGCGTGCCACGGACCGCGCACGTCGGCGTCCGCATGTGCGCGCACGCTCGCGTGCACCAGCTCCTCCGCGACCCCGCGCATGCCGGCGGTAAGATCCGCATCCGCCAGGATGCGTTGCCACCGGTGGGAAACGCGGAGCGTCGCCACATCGTAGCGATCGAACACGAGGCCGACGATGGCGGCCTCGTCGTAATCATCCCAGATGGAGAGCCAGGGATTGAGCTCCGGCCAGTCGATGGCCAGCGCGTCCGGCGTGTCACCATAATCGGCATGGGTGTATCGCACCCGCGCGTCCAGCATCCAGCCGCCGAGCGAATCCGCCGCCGCGACGCTCACGCGGTGCACGTCGGCGCGCGATTGGCCGCGCAGGCCATCGAAGTCGAAGCGCGTGAAGTCCCAGCGCGCCGATCCGTGCAGCCCTTTGGGCGACCCCGCGCCGACCTCCGCCAGAAGCCGCTTCGTGTCCATCACCGGGAGTGTACGCTCGTGTTCGTTCAGCGGCAGCGCCGGGGTCACTTCGTGCCCGTCGCTGATGCTGTCGACAAGGGTAGTTCCCCAGCCGTACGCAGCTTCGATGCCGAGCCCCGCGACACGGTCGTGTCGCACCCATACGTCGGAGACTGACCGGTTCTCGCGCGTGGCCACCACATCATCGAGCGGTCCCGGATGCTCGATTGTCGCCACACCCGGGTTGAAGCCGGTCTCGCGCCGGTACACGAAGCCGGCTCCGGCGTTGCCGAAATCGAGATCCGCCTCAGCGGCGAACGCATCGCTGCCCTCGAACGAGTAGTGTGTGGCGTACGTGGAATCGCTGTTCGCAGCCACCAGCGGCGCTGTGTTCGCCGGCGTGCGCGTGGTGCCGCCGGCATAAAGTGCTCGCAGCGCGGCGTGCGCGTTCGACAACGTCGCCGCGACACCGTGGCGCTTGAACCCGGCGTCATAATGATAGACGCCGGCATTCCCCACCAGTGTCGCCGGGTCCGAAGACGTCCACGTGGTGTCGTTCTCGAACCCGCGCGCAAAGAGTTGCCCGACCCTCACGTCGACACGTGCGCGATCGAACCACACGTCGATGGACGGACCGGAATTCCACGCCCACGATGTGTCATCGGTGGCCACGGACGCACGCGCTGCGACCGCATCGAACTTCCCTTTCACGGTGAGATCGACACGCTGCGACACGTCGGTGTTGTCGCGCGTGCGCATCGCACCGATGTAGCGCAGGCCGGGTGTGGCGTGGGTCGCCGTGGCCGTCTTGCTGGACGCCTCCGTGCTCAGCATGAGTCCCTCGCCGCGCTCGACGAGCACCAGCGGCGAGCCGCCGTGGATGCCGGCGAGCGGCTTGCCGCGCGGAGGATTGTCCGGGTCGTTGATGGCCTGCCCGTCGACGATGAACTGGTATCGATACTCGCCTGCCACCAAGAACAGCCCCACTTCGAAATGATCGTCCGCGAGATTCATCGGTTCGACGGTGGGGTTCCACTGGTTGAAATCGCCGACCAGATACACTTCTTTCGCCTCGGGTGCGCGCAGCGAGAAAATCACTTCGTCGCCGTCGACACGCACCGCCGCGAACACCGCGCCGGCAGAAACCGCGCCGATAGGCGCGGCAAACAACACGGCAGCTATGCACCCAATCAGGCGACGAGACTTCATCACAGGTCGCCCCTCACGGACAGGGTGACGACGTTTCCGTCGTCTTTCCCCGGCATCACGTCGCGGTCTTCGATGAAGTACGGATCGTCGCCACGCGATTCGCGCCCGTAGCCCAGCGTCACCCACGCGCGGCGCGTGGGACGGAACTCGAGACGCATCCACAGCGCGTCACTGCCACCGGCGCGATCAGTGACGATCCAGCGCCCGCTCACCGCGGTGGTGGAGCTCCAGTTGAGGCGCAGCTCGGCGCCCGCTGCTGCGTTCGCGTCCTCACCGATATCATCGACAAGGACGTGAATGCCGCCCATGAATTCCCGCAGCTCGCGCGTATAGGCGGCGTGCACGAATCCGCTCGACTCTTTCCCGGTCACCAGCGCATCGCGCCGCGCACCCGCGCGCAGAAGGCACTCCGAATTGTCGATGAGTCGCGCGCGCGCGGTGAGATCGATGCCGCGGCGGGTCGACTCTTCAAAACCGGAGCGGACCACCCGCGCCGCGGCCAGGCGCGCATCGAGCGCATAACGCCGGTGCGCCCAATCCACCCAGGCGCGGTTGGTCACCGAACCGGGAAGCAGCGACGAAAGATCGTTCTGGTAGTCGCGCCCCACCGCACCGTACTGGTACGACGCGTCGAACAGATTGTTCTCGCCGATGCGGGTGCGCCGCGTGCGCGCCTCGACAAAGGTGGCCGCGTTGTCGGGCGCCGCGGCGGCGTAGTGTCCGCTGTCGAACTCCGTCCACGAGCCGGAAGGAAACGCGGCCCCGCTCCCGGTTCCGCTCTCTTCGAAGGACGCGATGGCGGTGGCGTGGCGCAGATAACCGGCCGCCTCCACTTTGGCAACTGAGCGATTTTCACCCGCGGCCGGGTTGTCATGCAGATATCCCACCCCCACGAACGCCGGCATGGGCGAAAAACGAATGGAACCGTACTGGCTCGCGCGGCGCGTGTCACCGTCATCGAGCGCCGCAATCCAGTACACCGCGCGCAGCGAACGCGCGTGCGCGTCCGCGCGACCGCCAATGCGGTGCTCGAAGGTCGCGGCGTGGTCGTCGTCCACCACCGCGGTTCCCATTTCACCGGTGAAGAACCGGCGCTCGTCGCCGAAGAGCCGCAGCTCCGCGGTCGCCGAGTCCGCCCAGGTGAAGGCGTGCAGGTAGTCGCCCTGTTCGGCGCGGAACTTGACGCGCCCCAGCGCGTCGTCGGCCTCGCTCCAATTCGACGCGCCCTTGAGATACGCGACGCCAGTCGCGCGGTTGCCCGCCGTCACGTCGGCCATGAAACGCGATTCATCCCCGGGCGAGCGAGACGTCACGGTCCACTCCCCCGCGCTCTCCGTAGCAAGGAGTTGCACATCAATCCGTGCACGCACGGCAACCGGAAAGGGCGCGCGCACGCCCACGGCGTTCCCTTCCCTGGCATGAAGCGCCAGTACCGCCACACACGCGGTGATGATTCTGGCTGCGCGCACTGTCATCAGTACGGACTCACCACCGGTCGCGCGTAACGCAGCGTGAAGAGATAGGTGGCACCTAGGTCATCGTTGGAGGTCATGCCGATGTCGGCCGTAAAGCCGCCCGCCGCGATGCCGGCGCCCGTGGTCACGTGCGACTGCTCGAGCCCGCCGCGCAGGAAGACCCGGTTCTGGATGCGCACCTCGAGTCCGCCGCGCGCCTTCCAGTCGCCTTCGGCGTTCTGGCGCGACTCGACGGTCGCCAGCAGCCGCTGCTGCCAGTAATAAGACAGGCCGAAGGCCTGTCCCCGGTTGAGCCCTGTGGCCCCTCCACCGTCGATCAGGTCGAACGATGGCTCGATGATGTTGCGGATGGAATAACCCAGCCCGATGAACGCAAACGGACGAAGGAGCACCGATGCCCCGAATGTCACCGCTGTTTGAGAGGTCGCATCCGTTGCTTCAACAGACACGTGCGCGAGATCCACCGTGGCGCCGACGGAGAGCGACGCGTCTTCGGAGGTGCGTTTCAGGTCGCGAGCGATAGCGAGCGTAAACAAGTCCTCGGATAGCGCGCCTTGAACCCCACGATGAAACCACGAGACACCGGCCGACAGCCCGGAAAGTGGCACTGCCGCGGCGAGGTAGCCCTCATTGATGCCCTCGACGCCGTAAGGCCTGTCGTAGGTGGATAGAAACGAGAGCGATTGAATGCCGGTGAGGCCGGCGGCGTTGTCGGCCACCGCGGAGGGATCATCGGCCACGGCGACGAAGGCGCCGCCCAGGGACGCGCTTCGCGCCGAAAGCACGATGCGTTCGAAGTACGCGTGCGCGTTTCCGGCGTGCGAAAGCACGCACACGGCCACGGCGGCCCCAAGCCGTATGCGGCGCGCGCGCAGGATCAACGGGCCACCACCACGGCGGTTTTCGTACGCCCGTCGTGCGCACCGCGGTTGTATCCCCAGTCCGCCACGATCACGTAGGTACCACCGCGCACGATTTCGCCGTGTTCGTCGCGTCCATCCCAGGCAACCGGCACCTCGCCGGCGTTCATCTCGAGATCCGGAAGGGTGGCGTTCAGATACTTCACCCGGTCGCCTTCGAGGGAATAAACGAAGAAATTGACGTAGATGTGCCCCTCGTCGACCACGAACGACACTTCGGGTGTCTCGCCGCGATCGGGCGCAAAGGCGCGCTTGCTGACGCTCAAGCGAGCAGACACTTCCGAGCGAGAAGCGGCCGGTTGGTTTGCGGGCCGAATAAGGCTCCAAGACGTGCGCGGCGGGATGCCGATGTCGGCGAGACCATCGCCGTCCACATCGGCCTCGAACTGGAACCAGCGGTCCAGCACGACGCGGGCAAAGCGATCGGTGTCGAACGCGGCGGAAGCATCGGGCGCAGCGTCACCCGCTCCGGTTCCGGGTTCGCCCGTGATCGCGGCCACGAGCTTCACCGGCTGCGCGATCGAGAGCATCGACCACGGCACTGCCATCTCGAGTCCCACCGGACCCGTGCGCACGCCGGAAATGGCGACGCGCACCGCGCCGCGATCGACGAGGCCGAACGGATGCGAATCGTCTGCGCGCGCCACGTCGGGAATGCGGCCCGGCTGCGCGAGCGCGATCAGGTTGACGGGAAATGGAAGCTGGATCGCGCGGCGAAATTCGCCGGCATTCTCGAGCGTCGTGAGACCACCCGCACGGTTGGAGATGAACAACACGAGAAAAGAATCGAACGTACGCGCTTCAACGCCGATATAAAGGAACTCGCGGTCCCAGGTGAGCGCCACGCGCGAGATGTCATTGTCGCTTCCCCACCGGGAGTCGACGGCGATTTCAGGGAAAGCGGTGGCGGAGTCGAGCACCCACTCGTCGGGGGAGTATTCGTCGAGCACGCCGTCGATGACGACGCGGCCCGAGAGCGAATTCGCGGTGGTGGCGTGCGCCGTGGGGGGCTGGAACAGGGCGACGATGAAGAGGCCGGCGAACAACCGCCCCATCACCGGGCGACCCCCTCCTCGTCGAGACGCTTCAAGCCTTCGAGAATGAGATGGTCGAGGGGAATGTCGATGAAGACGTCCTGCGCCTTGGGACGGCGAGCGTTGGTGAAGCGAAAGCGGCCCGTCTTCCAGCGCACCAGCTCGTACATGACTTCCTTGATCTGTTCCTCGATGGCGCGGCGCAGCGTCACGGCGTCGATCGCACCCATCTCCACGAGGAGCGAGCCGAGGCGCTTCTTGTCATCCTTGAGTTCCAATGCGCGCTCGAGGTGTGCGCGCGCCACCAACCCCTCCGCAACCAGGTATTCGCCCAGCTTGACGCGCCGGTTGGCGATCTCCGCAAAGGTGACGCTGCCGGCGTCGAAGTAGACACGCGCCGTGTTGATGCCGCTTTCGAAGGTGAGCTCGCCCGTGCTGCTCTGCAGGCTGATGAGCTGCAGGACAGAGATGGGGCCGAAAACGGCGAGATTGCCTCGAAGATCCACGTCAACCTCGGGTGCGCGGCGGCGCGCGACGGACATGCCGGTATCCGAGAACCGTTTGGGAGACCACTATAGACACAAATCCCACGGCCAGGAAAGCAAATAGCGGGCCGCCGGCCGGGGTAGCGACCCCGCGCGCGGCCCAGGCCATGATCCAGAGCGCCACCGACCCCTGCACCACCCCGACAATTTTGCCGGGCACGGTGGAATGAAAGTCGATGGGCCCCGACGCGCGCGTCAGAATGAGCGACCCCACGCCCAGCATGAGGTAGCGAACCAGCAAGAGGCCGTAGAGCCACACCGGGATGAGTCCGTCCACGACGAAGACCGTGAACACCGCGAAGGTCGAGAGGATGTCCGCGAGCGGATCCATGAACACACCGAACGCGCTGGTCTCACCCCGGCGCCGGGCCACGATACCGTCGGCCACGTCGGTGATGATGAGGGCGAGATAGCAGAGCGCGGCCGCGAGGTAATGATGCCGAACGAGACACCAAGTCGTGGGCGCGATCAGCACCAGGCGCAGGATGGTAATGCGATCAGCGATGCGCAGCGGCTCGCCGCGAGCACCACGTCCGCGCCTCACCCCCCCAACCAAAAATACCGTGAGCGCGAGCCCGGCGAGCGTCCAGGAGATCAAGTCGACGATCGAGTGAGGACTCATAGGGGGAGACCCGGGTTCAGGCGGCGCGCGACCGATGTGTCGTGGCCGAGCCCATCGCGAAGGAGCGAAGGAGGATCACCCGCTGCGGCACGCTGCTCAAGATGGCGCGCGCCGCAGGCGGGAAGCCGACTGAGCGATCGCTGGGCCGGACACGACACATCGAGACAGCGCCACCATTCGCACGATTGGAAGTCTAGAGAGCCGCCTGGGCGGCAGCGAGGCGCGCGACCGGCACGCGGAACGGCGAGCAGCTCACGTAGTCCAGACCCACCTCGTGGAAGAAATGGATCGAGGCCGGGTCGCCGCCGTGCTCTCCGCACACGCCCACTTTGAGGCCAGGCTTCGCGGCGCGGCCGTTCTCGGTGGTCATGCGCACGAGTGCTCCCACGCCCTCCACGTCGATGGTCTCGAAGGGATCGTTCTGCAACACGTGCGTGTCGAGATACGCCCGCAGGAACTTGGGCGAATCGTCGCGGCTGAAACCGAAGGTCAGCTGGGTCAGATCGTTGGTGCCGAAGCTGAAGAAGTCCGAGACCTCCGCGATCTCCGCCGCCACCAGCGCGGCGCGCGGCACCTCGATCATGGTGCCCACGGTGTAGTGCACGCGGTGTCCCGCGTCCGCCATGACGCCGTCGGCGACGCGCACAATCATCGTGCGCAACAGGGCCAGCTCCGCGCGCAGCCCCACCAGCGGAACCATGATCTCCGGCTTCACGGTGATGCCTTCGCGCGAGACCGCCACCGCGGCCTCCATGATGGCGCGCACCTGCATCTCGTAGATCTCGGGGAACGTGATGCCGAGACGGCACCCACGGTGGCCCAGCATGGGATTGAATTCGTGCAACATGCGCACCTTGGACGCCAGCGCGTCTTTGTCCACGCCGATGCGCTGCGCCAGCGCCTGGATCTCGGCCGGTTCGTTGGGAACGAACTCGTGCAGCGGCGGGTCGAGGAGCCGGATGTTGACGGGCAGGTTGGCCATGGCGCGGAACACACCCATGAAGTCCTCGCGCTGCATGGGGAGGATTTTTTCCAGCGCGGCCACGCGCGCATCGCGCGAATCAGCGAGAATCATGCGACGCACCCAGTCGATGCGGTCCTCGCGGAAGAACATGTGCTCGGTGCGGCACAGGCCGATGCCTTCCGCGCCGAACTTGCGCGCAATGCGCGCGTCCTCGGGCGTATCCGCGTTGGCGCGCACACGCAGACTGCGCGCGGCGTCCGCCCACTGCATGAACTGTTCGAAATCGTTGTCGAGCTCGGCCTGCACGGTCGGAATCACGCCCGGATACACGTTCCCGGTGCTGCCCTCCACCGTGATCTCGGTGAGCTCGGGATACGATGTCCCGTGCACGCGCATCTCGCGCTTCGCGTAGTCCACCTCGACGTCGCCGCATCCCACCACACAGCACTTCCCCATTCCGCGCGCCACCAGCGCCGCGTGCGAGGCCATGCCGCCGGTGCAGGTGAGGATCGCCCGCGCGACGCGCATGCCGTCGATGTCCTCGGGCGACGTCTCCGAGCGCACCAGCACCACCGCGACACCGTCCCTGGCCAGCTCCACCGCGCGCTCCACGTGGAACACGATCTTCCCCGACGCCGCCCCCGGTGAAGCCGGGAGCCCGATGGCGATGGGCGCCGGCGCCTGCTTCACGTCGATGGTGGGATGGAGGAGCTGGTCGACCTGTGCCGGTGACACGCGGCGCACCGCCGTGCGCGTGTCGATCAAGCCTTCCTTCACCATCTCCACGGCACAGCGCACGGCGGCCCGGCCGGTGCGCTTGGCGCTGCGCGTCTGTAGCAGCCAGAGGCGCGCGGCTTCTATCGTGAACTCGATGTCCTGCACGTCGTGATAGTGGCGCTCGAGACGGTCGGCGATGCCGACCAGTTCGGCGTACAGGGCGGGCATCTTCCTCTCGAGGCTGTCGGGTGTCCCGTTGACGCTGACCGGCGTTCGGATGCCGGCCACCACATCCTCACCCTGGGCGTTAATGAGGTAATCGCCGCAGAAGTGTTTCGCGCCCGAAGACGGATCGCGCGTGAACGCGACACCCGTGGCGCAGTCGTCGCCCATGTTGCCGAACACCATGGTCTGCACGTTGACCGCGGTGCCCCAGTCGTCGGGATAGCCGTTCATCTCGCGGTATGAGATGGCGCGCGGCGAATTCCAGGAGCGGAACACGGCCGCGATCGAGCCCCACAGCTGCGCCTGCGGATCCTGCGGAAATTCCTCCCCGGTGGATTCCTTCACCAGTGCGCGGTACTGCACCACCAGCGCCTCGAGCGCCGATGCGGGAAGGTGCGCGTCGTCGGGCACGTTCGCGGCCCGGCGTGCGGCCGAGAGCACCTGTTCAAAACGCGACGAGTGGACGCCCATTACCACGTCGCCGTACATCTGGATGAAGCGCCGGTAGCTGTCGAACGCGAAGCGCGGGTTATTGGTACGCGCGGCGAGGCCCTTCACGGTGGTGTCGTTGAGCCCCAGGTTGAGCACGGTGTCCATCATGCCGGGCATGGACACGCGCGCACCCGATCGAACCGACACCAGGAGCGGATTGGCGGCATCACCGAAACGTTTGCCCGCGGTGGCCTCGAGCTTCTCGAGGTGCGCACTCACCGCTTCCTCGAGCCCGTCGGGGTAGGCGCCGTCGTGGCGCATGAAGTGGGTGCAGACCTCCGTGGTGAGCGTGAAGCCGGGCGGAACCGGGATGCCCAGCCGCGCCATCTCAGCAACATTGGCGCCCTTCCCCCCCAGGAGGTCGCGCAGCTCAGTGCCGCCATCGGCGCTGCCCGCGCCGAAGAAATAGACCCACTGCTTCATCGCCGTCGGGTTCATGACTTTCTTACGAAGTCGC
>Ga0307281_10000532_pt1 | contig 10028 bp, 9 predicted proteins | sample ER_DNA_120_FD_194486 | JGI IMG/M metagenome (GOLD analysis project Ga0307281, IMG submission 194486) | Bulk soil microbial communities from the East River watershed near Crested Butte, Colorado, United States - ER_DNA_120 | ecosystem: Environmental > Terrestrial > Soil > Floodplain | place: USA...
GGGTCAGATTGAGCAGCATGCGTGCCTCGTCGCAGCGGGCTCGCCGGGGTGCAATCCTCGGCGTCTTCCGAGCCCGGCGCCGACGATAGCATCCGGCAGCGGATGCATATATACGGTGGCGAAACGGAGTTAAACAATGTCCGACAAGGTTCCCGTCACCGTGCTGACCGGCTATCTCGGCGCCGGCAAGACCACCCTGCTCAACCGCATTCTGTCCGAACCTCACGGTCAAAAGTACGCCGTCATCGTCAACGAATTCGGCGAGATCGGCATCGACAATGACCTCGTCGTCGGCGCTGACGAGGAAGTGTTCGAGATGAACAACGGCTGCATCTGCTGCACCGTGCGCGGCGACCTCGTGCGCATTATCGACGGGCTGATGCGGCGCAAAGGCAAGTTCGACGCCATCATCGTCGAGACCACCGGGCTCGCTGATCCCGCCCCGGTCGCGCAGACCTTCTTCATGGACGAGAACGTCGGCCGCAAGGCCAAGCTCGACGCCGTGGTGACGGTCGCCGATGCGAAATGGCTGCTGGAGCGGCTCAAGGATGCGCCGGAGGCGAAGAACCAGATCGCGTTCGCCGACGTCATCCTGCTCAACAAGGCCGATCTGGTCACGCCCGAGGAGCTGCGCGAGGTGGAGGCGCGAATCCGCGGGATCAACCCGTATGCCAAGGTGCATCGGACCGAGCGCTGCCGGATCGCGTTGCCCGAGGTCCTCGGCCGCAACGCGTTCGACCTCGACCGCATCCTGGAGATCGAGCCCGAATTCCTCGAGGGCGACGGGCACGCTCACGCGCACGATCACCATCATGACCATGATCATGGTCACGACCACGACCACGCTCATCATCACCACGATGGCGGCGGCCTGAAGCACTATCACGACGAAGAGATGCAATCGGTCTCGATCCGGACCGACAAGCCGCTCAACCCGGACAAGTTCTTCCCCTGGGTGCAGGACCTGGTGCAGAAAGAGGGGCCGAGCATTCTGCGCTGCAAGGGCATCCTCGCCTTCAAGGATGACGACGAGCGCTTCGTGTTCCAGGGCGTGCACATGATTCTCGACGGCGATCACCAGCGGCCGTGGAAGGCCGGCGAGAAGCGCGAGAGCCGCCTCGTCTTCATCGGCCGCAAGCTGCCGGAGGACAAGATCCGGCAAGGGTTCGAGGGTTGCCTGGCGTGATCGCATCTGAATCCGGTGCAGCCATGACGTCGGCCGCGCGGTCGAACGCGACCATGCAATCGCACCTGCTCGGGCTGGCTGAGCCGTGACCGACACCAAGAGCGATATCCCTTCCGTTGTGGAGCGCACGCGGCCGTTCCAAGCCGACGCGCCGGTCGTGGCCGCGCATTTTCTCGGCCAGACCGCGGTGTTCGTGCTGGGCGAGGAGAAACTGCTGTTCGTTCCGAAAACGGGCGACGTGCGCACGGCGGCGGTGCACAGCGGCGCCATCCTGTGCTCGACCGCGGACGCCGGCCGCATCGTGACCGGCGGCGACGACGGCAAGGTGGTGTCGACCGACGCAGCCGGCGACGGCGCCGTGGTGGCCACCGACGGCAAGCGCCGCTGGATCGACCATGTGGCGGTCGGCCCGAACGGCGCCGTCGCGTGGTCGGCGGGCAAGCAGGCGTTTGCGCGCAGCGGCAAGGGTCCCGAGCGCATGCTCGAGGTGCCATCGACCGTCGGCGGATTGGCGTTCGCCCCGAAGGGTGTTCGCCTCGCCATCGCGCATTACAACGGCGTCACGCTCTGGTTCGCGAACGCGCAGAGCGCGCCCGAGACGCTGGAATGGAAAGGCTCGCATCTCGCCGCGCTGATGAGCCCGGACGGGCGGTTCGTAGTCACGTCCATGCAGGAGTCGACGTTGCACGGCTGGCGCCTGGCCGATCGCAAGGACATGCGGATGTCGGGTTACAGCGCACGCGTGCGCTCGCTCGATTGGACCGTCGGCGGTAAGTGGCTGGCGACGTCGGGATCGACCCAGCTCATCCTGTGGCCGTTCCAGGCCAAGGACGGCCCCATGGGCAAGACCCCGCGTATCCTGGCGCCGGCGGAGGCGCAGGTCGAGGTCGTCGCCTGTCATCCCAAACAGGAAGTGGTGGCGGTCGGCTATGCCGACGGCCTGGTGCTGCTGGTGCGCCTCGACGACGGCGCCGAGGTGCTGGCGCGCCGGCCGGGTGACGCGCCGGTGACGGCGCTCGCCTGGAGCGCGACCGGCAACCTGCTCGTCGTTGCGGCGGAGGACGGCGCGGCCGGCGTCATCGATCTCGCGTGATGCACAGCGCGCGCTAGTGTCCCGATTCCGAAGTTCGCATCATTGCGCGGCACACTCGTTGGCCCCGAACCGCCATCGAGCGGGGCCGGACGAGATCACAGGAGTCGCCGCTATTGCTTCTTCTGCGCGCCGCCCTTGGGTGCGGGCCGCGCGCCTGCCGGCTGCGGGCCGAGCGCATTGTCGGGCAGACGGTTCCAGACCTGGCTGCGGCCGAACAGCGAAATGCCGAGATAGCCGCGCACCTCGAGCTTCTGGCCATCCGGGCTGAGCTTCATCAACGCGCGGTAAATCGATCCATCGCGCGGATCCATGATCGTCCCATCCTCGTAGGACATTCCGTTGCGCTTCATTCCCTTGATCAGCGCCAGTCCCAGCACGGGAGCGCCTTTCTCGGCGCCTTCGCACTTGTGGCAGACCCAATTCTCATCCTCGCCGGGCTTCTGGAAGATCTTGACGATGTTGCCTTCGTAGGCGCCGTTGCGCTCGACGATCTTGAACCAGCTCTCGGGCTTCCCGGAATTCTCGTCGACCTGCTCCCACAGGCCCACGGCCGTCGGGTCGGCGGCGCGCAACGGGACGCTCGTGGTGGCCACCACTGCGACAGCGCCCAGCGCGACGGCACCCGAGACAATCAGTTTCAGCAACGACCCTCTCATCACAACACCTGCGATCTGTTTGAGCCCGAAAAGTTATTTGATCCCGCTGCCCAGTCGGGCGGTTTTCGACACCGTCCCATGGCCTCAGACTGTGGTGATTTCGCGGAAACTTTCAATGCCGGGGAATTCCGCCTGACGCCGCCCCCCGCAACCGGGGGGATATCCCGTCCTGCAATCGAAAAAAGCGGCCAACTTCATGGCTTTCCGGGGGGCGCGGAGGGAAAAGGCCGGCGGCGAGGGCAGGAGCGAGCGTCCGCAACGAAACGGGCGGCCGTGGGGCCGCCCGTTCGTTTCTGGCGCTGCGGCCGGGCCCCGCTCCCGGGGCAGCCGCGCCGTTCCCGTCAGCTGACCAGGACGTTGGTGAACTGCCAGGGGTCGCTGGTGTCGAGGTTCTCCGGAAACAGCTCGCCGCGGCGGTCGAGCGGCGTCCAGTCGGTATAGCGTCCGACCACCGGCCCGAGATAAGGCCGCTGCAGCTCGAGACAGCGGCGGAAATCCATCTCGTCGGCCTCCACGATGCCGCGCTCAGGGTTCTCCAGCATCCACACGATGCCGGCGAGCACCGCCGAGGTCACCTGCAGGCCGGTCGCGTTCTGGTAAGGCGCCAGCCGCCGCGTCTCCTCGATCGAGAGCTGCGAGCCGTACCAGTAGGCGTTCTTGGCATGGCCGTAGAGCAGCACGCCCAGCTCGTCGATGCCGTCGACGATGTCGTCCTCCGACAGGATGTGCCAGGTCTGCTGCGGCTTCCACTGCGCGCCGGCGAGCTCGTGCAAGGAGAGCACGGCATCGTCGCACGGATGATAGGCGTAGTGGCAGGTGGGCCGGTAGACCACCTTGGTGCCCTCGCGCACCGTGAAGTAATCCGCAATCGAGATCGACTCGTTGTGGGTCACGAGGAAGCCGTGCTGCGCCTGCGCCGTGGGCGTCCACGAGCGCACCCGCGTGCCGGCGCCCGGACGCTTGAGGTAGATGGCGGCGTCGCAGCCGAAATCGTGGCGGGCTCCGCCCGGCGGCAGCGTCTTTTCATGCGTGCCCCAGCCGAGCTCGGACGGCTGCATGCCCTCCGAGATGAAGCCTTCGACCGACCAGGTGTTGACGAACTTGCCCTTCGGCTTGGGGTCGCGCGCCCGCTGGGTGTCGCGCTCGGCGATGTGGATGCCCTTGACCCCGGCGCGCTGCATCAGGCGGCCCCAATCCTCGCGCGATTGCGGCTCGGCGAAATCGAGCTTGAGCTCGCCGGCGATGTCGACGAGCGCCTGCTTGACCATCCATGAAACCATGCCGGGATTGGCGCCGCAGCAGCTCACGGCGGTGACGCCGCCGGGGCGCCGCCGGCGCAGATCGAGCAGGCTCTCGCGCAGCGCATAGTTCGAGCGCTCGGAGATCGAACGGTTGCGGTCGGTGTAGAGACCAGGCCACGGCTCGACGACGGTGTCGATGTAGAAGGCGTCGAGATCCTTGCACAGCTCCATGAGGGCGACCGAGGAGGTGTCGACCGACAGGTTCACGCACAGGCCGCGGCCGGGCCCCGCGGTGAGCAGCGGGGTGAGGATCTCGCGATAATTCTCCTTTGTCAGCGCCTGGTGGATGAACTGGATCTGGCGCTCGTCCAGCAAGCCGCGATCGCTGTCCTCCGGCGCGATGACGGCGAACTTCGAGCGGTCGAAGGCGATGTGGCGCTCGATAAGCGGCAAGGTACCCTTGCCGATCGAACCGAAGCCGATCATCACGATCGGACCCTCGAACCGGGCGTGCAGCGGCCAGCCTTCGGTCACGGCGGCGGGTGCATTCATTTCAACTACTCCTGAAGCAAAAAAGGGTGAGGGATCACGCCGCGCGCGGCGCGAGCGTCGGCTCGCTGCCAGCGAGGCCGGCAACGAGCGCAGCGAGGTCGGGCTGTCGCTCGGGCCGACCGGAGGCGCTGATCAGCCCGCGCGCACCGTCGAGCGCGCCCGGATTGAGCTCGCGGGCGAGCAGCCGATGCGGCTCGTAGGGTCCGGGCAGCCACAGCGCCGCGGTCTTCTCGTTCGAGAAGCCGAACCGACCATAATAAGGCGCGTCGCCGACCAGCAGCACGGCGGCATGGCCTGCGAGGGCCGCTTCACGCAGCGCGACCTGAACGAGCGCCGAGCCGATGCCGCGCTTGCGGCAGTCGGGCGCGACCGCGAGCGGTCCGAGCAGCAGCGCTGGCCGGCCCGGACCCGCCGACACGTCCCACAGCCGCACGGTGCCGACCAGGCGACGGCCGCTGGCGGCAACGAACGACAGGCCCGGCCGGCGTCCTTCGCGCAGGCGCTCGGAGGTCTTGCTGAAACGGATCGGCCCATAGGAGACGTCGAGCAGCGCTTCGCGCGGCGCGACGTCGGCCTTCCGCTCCCGGCGGATGGTCACCATCGTGTCCTCCCGCCGGTCAGATGTGGAACGTCTTCAGCGGCGCAAAGCCGTTGAAGGCCACCGACGCATAGGTCGCGGTATAGGCGCCCGTGCCCTCGATCAGCACCCGGTCGCCGATTTCGAGACTGATCGGCAGCGCATACGGCTGCTTCTCGTACATCACGTCGGCGGAATCGCAGGTCGGCCCGGCGAGCACGCAGGGCGCGAGCTCGTCGCCGTCCCGCGTGGTGCGGATCGGATAGCGGATCGACTCGTCCATGGTCTCGGCCAAGCCGCCGAACTTGCCGATGTCGAGATAGACCCAGCGCACGTCGTCGTTCTCGCTCTTCTTGGAGATGAGCACGACCTCGGCCTCGATGATGCCGGCGTTGCCGACCATGCCGCGGCCCGGCTCGATGATCGTTTCCGGGATGCGGTTGCCGAAGTGCCGCCGCAGCGCGCGGAAGATCGCCGAGCCGTAGGTCTTCACCGTCGGCACGTTCTTGAGATACTTGGTCGGGAATCCGCCGCCGAGATTGACCATGGTGAGCGTCAGGCCGCGCTCGCCGCACTCACGGAACACGGCCGCCGCCGAGGCGAGCGCCCGGTCCCACGCATGCGGATTGCGCTGCTGGGAGCCGACATGGAACGAGATGCCGTAAGCCTCGAGGCCGAGCCGATGGGCGTGCTCGAGCACGTCGACCGCCATGGCGGGCTCGCAGCCGAACTTGCGCGACAGCGGCCATTCCGCCCCGACGCAGTCGGAGAGGATGCGGCAAAAGACGCGCGTGCCGGGGGCGGCGCGGGCGATCTTCTCCACCTCGGCCACACAGTCGACGGCGAACAGGCGCACGCCGAGCGCATAGGCGCGCGCGACGTCGCGCTCCTTCTTGATCGTGTTGCCGAACGAGATCCGGTCCGGCTTGGCGCCGGCCGCGAGCACCATCTCCACCTCGGCGACCGAGGCGGTGTCGAAGCTCGAGCCGAGCCCCGCGAGGAGCGCGAGCACCGCGGGCGCCGGGTTCGCCTTGACCGCGTAGAACACTTTCGTGTCCGGCAGCGCCTTGGCGAAGGCCAGATAGTTTTCTCGCACGACGTCGAGGTCGACGACCAGGCAAGGGCCGTCGTCGGCCCGCTTACGCAGGAACTCGCGGATGCGCGCAGTCATGGCGCTCTTCCCCACAGCTCAGGGGGCGGCGAACCGCCCGATGATGCGGATCGGAGTTCGTCGCCCGCGCGCGATGGGGACGCGCTGGCGAACGTTGGGCTCTCGACCCGCTTGTGCTGCCTTGGATTGGAATGGGGATGTCCCGTTCCGCACGGCCGGCAATGATGAACAAGCCTCTTCGGTAGCCACGCCGGCTGATGGAAAGCCGGCAGAGACCAAAAAAGCCCGGTCCGTCGTTGCTTTAAGCCGCGTCCCCCGTTGAGAGCGGGGTGCGCCGGTTTCGCCTCCGGCTGCCGGTCAAGTGGTTTCGGAGCTCAGACGATCGCAGCGACTTGCTGCGATCTCGCTCCGGGCGGCTGTCCGGCCTCTTGTCCGGATGCCCACCGACCGACACACGGCCACAGGCACGTGCGAAATTGGGCAATCGCGCACATAAGCGATGTGCGCGCGCATTACAAGAATTTTTTTCAGAAATGCCCAGCGCAGTCCATCGCGAACACGGCGCGAGGCGCGTAGCCCGACCTCCCGCGCCGTCAGCCGCGCGTGACGAAGGGCTCGACGCGTTGCGCGTTGCGCAGGAACGCGATCATCACGGCGACGCCGCAGATGAAGAAGAGGCCTTGCACGATGTGCTCGCCGTAGATCCCCAGATCCAGATAACTGGCGACCGCCCAGCCGCCGGCAAACGCGGCGCCGAACACCTCGGCCCCGATCAGGATGGCCGCGCTGACCACGGTCATCACGTTCTGCCACAAAATGCGGCCGCTGCCGCCGGTCGGTTTGCCGTTCATGGCCTGGGTCCCTGTTGGCGGGCGCAATCTCGGCCAAAGCGATGGCGGAATCAAGTCGCCCGGGCGGCCATCGGACGCGTACGCCGGGCAGCGTCGGCTATGCCGGCAGGAACAGCGCGAACGGCTCCTCGACCGTGCGCCGGAGGTAGCTGCGATAGCTGTCGTGGCGCGGATGATCGGCGGCGATGCGGCCGAATTCGACATCGCCCAGGCCGTCGAGCGGTATATACGCGATCGGGGCGGCGACCGGGATGAGCTGGGCGCCGCGCCCGGCCTGCAGCGTGGTCATGATGCCGAACATCTCGCCGTTGATGGTCGGACGCGAGATCAGCACCAGGCGAAACTGCCCGTGCCGGTTCGTGATCAGGTAGATGTAGCCGGACTGGTTGGGTACGGAGACCAGACCCTGCTGCGCGAACTTGGCGTCCAGCCGCTCGGACTCCCGGAAGATCAGGCTCGATGTGCCGGCATCCCAGCAGATTTCCGTCCGGTAAGCATAGATGGCGCTCGGGTCGCCAAAGGACGGACGTAAGGTCAGATAATTTCCCTCGATGAAGGACACCGCCGGCCGCGAGTAGAAGCCGAGCTCGCCGGGCGCCAGGGTGATGGCGACCGCCGCCGCGAGCGCGGCCTCCGCGTTCGGCTTGCGCAGCGACACGCCCAGCGCCTGCTCGAGCCTGATCGTGGTGGCGAGCGTGAATGGCCGGCGCCCGGAGAGGGCCTTTTCCAGTGTCGAGATGCTGATCTTGGCCATCTCGGCCAGGTACTGGCGCGAGATGCGGCGGCGCGCGAGCTCCTCGCGGACGATGGCGGCAACCGATCGGCTCTGCTCGTCGGAGAGCTGGTTTTCGGAGAGCTGTGTTTCGGAGTTAGCCCCCATCATTTGCACTGTAGGCAAGCTACGTCCGCACAATCCCCCGCCCAGATCATAGATCCCTCGCCGTGCCGCCCCGACATCATTGATTACGCCGCGTCGCGGCTCGCCTTGGCGTCGAGCAGGCCCGACTCCACCAAGGCAGCGCGGATGCGCTCGATCTCGGCGCGGCCGAGCTTGACCAGGGGCGGGCGCACCACCGCGCGCGGCAGCCGGCCGAGCAGCACGAGTGCCTCCTTCATGCGGTTGTGCATGTCGGCCCAGGGCTCGGCATAGAACACGCGCGCCAGCGGATAGATGCGGTCGTTGAGGCGGCGCGCCTCGGCGAGGTCGTTGGCACCGACCGCGCGGAACAACTGGGCTTGCAGATCCGCGATCACGCTGCCGCTGCCGGAGAGGAGGCCGTTGCAGCCGAGCACCAGCGAGGAGAACAGCCAGGCGCTGTGGGTGGTGAGCACGTTCACCGGCCGTGCCAGGTTCTGCAGCGTGCGGATGTGCATCTCGTGCTGCGGCACGTTCCCGGCCCAGTCCTTGATGGCGCGGATACTCGGCACCTGCTCGATCATTTTCAGCAGCGTGTCGCGCGGGTAGCCCTGGCCGGTGGCGAGCGGATACTGGAATGCGATGATCGGGAGATCGGTGGCATCGCCGATGCGCTTGAAATGCGCGACCGCCATCTCCGGCGACTGTCCCAGCGTGAACGGCGCCGGCGGGAACACCAGCAGCGCCGAGGCGCCGCCCTCCGCCGCCATGCGCGCGATCCGCGCCGCCTCGATGCTGCCGTCGGCCCACACGCCATTGACGATCGGGAGCCGATCGCCAATCTCGTTCTCGGTGACATCGAGCACGCGCCGCTGCTCATCGAAGCTGCAGGAGGCGACCTCGGTTGAATGCGCATTGATGGTGACGGCGGACAGCCCCTTGACCGCCGCCACGTCGCGCAGGTGCCCGCGGAAGCTCTTCTCGTCGATCGAGAGATCGTCGTTGAACGGCAGCAGCACGGCCGGAATGACGCCGTGGGGAATATAATGAGGGTGACGGGGCATTGCTGTCTCCTTGGCCGCGGTCGGCTGCATCGAAATCGACCGCCATCCTACCACGCCGGCTGCACCGAAGTCCTGTGCGGGCGCGCCGTCCTCGTCTTGATGTTTACCGAGGGTTGAGCGTACGCTCGCCGGCACCGAGGCATGAGGAGAATTCCATGACCGCCCGTGCTCGCCCCTTCCGCCGCTCCTGGTTCGTGCTTGCGCTTGCCGCGTCGTTGCCAGCGCTCCCGCAGGCAATGTCGTCCGCCTGGGGCGGCACCGCGCTGATCTACGTCACCAACAGCGCGGGCGACAGCATTCACGTGATCGATCCCGTCACCAACAAGGTGGTGCAGGAGATCAAGGGCGTCGAGGCGGCTCATGGCATCGCGCCGGCGCCCGACGGCGCGCGGGTCTATGTCAGCAACGAAGCCGACAGCACGCTCGATGTGTTCGACCGCGAAAGCGGCGCCCTGATCAAGAAAGTGCCGCTCAGCAACCATCCCAACAACATCGCGGTGACGAAGAACGGCGATCGCATCCTGGTCGGCATCGCGCGCGGGCCGGGCGCGGTCGATGTCATCGACGCCAAGACGCTGACGCGGACCAAGAGCATCCTGGTCAAGGGCCGGCTGCACAACATCTACGTCACGCCGGACGGCAAACATCTGATCACCGGCTCGATCCCGGGCAAGCTCATGACCGTCATCGATCTCGAACGGGAAGTCCCGGTATGGGAACTGCCCTTCGATCTCGGCGTGCGCCCGATGACGATCGAGGCCGGCCCTGACGGCGCCACCAAGCGCATCTTCGTTCAGCTCTCGGACACCAACGGATTCGCGGTGGTCGATTTCGCCGCGCG
>Ga0307281_10000533_pt1 | contig 10019 bp, 8 predicted proteins | sample ER_DNA_120_FD_194486 | JGI IMG/M metagenome (GOLD analysis project Ga0307281, IMG submission 194486) | Bulk soil microbial communities from the East River watershed near Crested Butte, Colorado, United States - ER_DNA_120 | ecosystem: Environmental > Terrestrial > Soil > Floodplain | place: USA...
TACGCGGAGATCTCTCGGCGGACGGGGGCCAGCACGGCCACGATCACCCGGATCGCCTCGTGGCTGCGTCACGGGGAAGGTGGCTATCGACGGATGCTGGCCCGTCTCGACGACGAGAGCCGGACCGGTTCCACGCCCTACGCCCAGGGTCGCGAGCGATGAGGGATCGACTGCGGCTCGCCGTGCCCAACAAGGGCCGCCTGGTCGAGCCGACGCTGGCCCTGCTCCACGACGCCGGGCTGGTCTTCGAGGAGCACGATCGGAGCCTGGTCGCCCGGGTCCAGAACCTCGACCTGGACATCCTGTTCGTCCGGACCAACGACGTCATCGAGTTCGTCGGCGACGGGGTCGCGGACCTCGGGATCACCGGTGTCGACCTGCTGGCCGAGACCGGCGCCGACCTGCCCCGGCTCCGAGAGCTCGGCTACGGGCGCTGTCGTCTGGCGGCGGCGGTCCCGGCCGATGCCCCGTACACGACGGTGGAATCGCTGGCCGGGCTCCGCGTCGCGACCGCTCACCCGAACACCACCCGGCGCTTCTTCGCCGAGCGCTCGATCGAGGTCGAGGTGATCCCGATCTCGGGCGCGGTCGAGGTCGCCCCGCGACTCGGCCTGGCGGAGGCGATCGTCGACCTCGTCTCGACCGGTTCGACCCTCCAGATGAACGGCCTTCGGTCGATCGGCGACGTGCTCGCCTCGCAGGCCATCCTGATCGCCGACCCGAATTCCCGGACCGAGCGTCCCGCCGAACTCGAGGCGATCGACACGATGCTGTCCGCCGTGCTCGCCGCCCGGGGCCGGAAGTACCTGATGATGAACGCGCCGGTCGCTCGACTGGACGAGATCAGCGGGATGCTGCCGGGCCTCGAATCGCCGTCGGTGATCCCGCTCGCCCACCTCGGCATGATCGCCATCCACGCCGTCGTCGAGTCGGACGCGGTCTGGAGCCTGCTCCCCCGGCTCAAGGCCGCCGGTGCCTCGGGCATCCTCGTCCTGCCGATCGAGAAGATCGTCGCATGAGCCCGACCCCCGTGACGACGAGCCTTCCCACCGCGCCGGCCGGCTACAGCTGGGAGGCGACCGACGAGCAGGTCGCCGAGCGCTACGGCGTCCCGCTCGACCGGATCGTCCGGTTCGACCTGAACACGAGCCCCGCGCCGCCCGACCTGGTCGACCGGATCCTCGCAGCCGGTCGGTTCGAGACCAGCCTCTCGGAATACCCCCCGTCCGACTATCGGCGCCTCGTCGCCGCGGCGGCCGGTCGCTACGGGGTCGAACCCGACGAGCTCGTGGTCGGTGCCGGCGCCGACGAGATCCTCGACCTCGTGGCCAAGGCATTCCTGCCGGCCGGCGGGGTGGCGGTCATCCCGACCCCGTCCTACGCGATGTACCGGGTCCTCAGCGAGCAGCGCAGCGCCACCGTCCGAGCCGTTCCGCGGCTCGACGCGGACCGCGGCTACGCGATCGACCTGGCCGCGACCGCCCAGGCGGTCCGCGACGCCGATCTCGTCTGGCTGTGCAGCCCGAACAACCCGACCGCGCTGCCCGAGCCGGACGGCACCATCGCGGAGCTCCTGGCCCGCTTGCTCGAAGTGGCCGGGACCGCTGGCCGGACGGCGCCGGTCTGCTGTCTCGACGAGGCCTACGCGGAGTTCGTCGGGACGAGCCTGGCGACCCTGCGGACCGTCTATCCGCGTCTCGTGATCGTGCGCACGCTCAGCAAGGCCTACGCCCTGGCCGGCCTCCGGGTCGGCTTCGCGATCGCCGCTCGACCGGTCATCGCCGCGATGGAGCCGTACCGGCCGCCCGGCTCCGTCTCCACCGTCTCGGTCACCATCGCGACCGAGGCGCTCCTCGATCCGGCCATCCTCGAGGCGAACCTGGCCCGGGTGGCGACCGAACGCGACCGGCTCGCGGCCGCGCTCCGCGAGCTCGGCTGGCGGCCGGGCCCGAGCGTCACGAACTTCCTGCTGGTGGACCTCGGCGATGCCGAACGCGCGGCGGCCGCCGCCGAAGGCCTGCTCCGGCACGGCCTCGTCCCGCGTACGTTCCCGGCGTTCCACCCGCTCGCCCACCATCTCCGGCTGACCGTTCGCTCGGCCGAGGAGGACGACCGCCTCCTCGCCGCCGTGGCCCGCATCCAGACCGACTCCAGGGAGGGCGAGACGTGACCGGCGCTGCTGCCGCCGGCCGGACAGAGGTCCTGGCCCGGGACGGGCGTCGGGTCAGCCTGGAGCGGACGACCCGCGAGACACGGATCAGGCTGACCCTCGACCTCGACGGGACCGGTACGACCGGGATCGCCACCGGGATCGGGTTCTACGACCATCTCCTCGGCTCGCTGGCCCACCACGGCCTGTTCGACCTGGCGATCGAGGCGACCGGCGACCTCGAGGTGGACGAGCACCACACGGTCGAAGACGTCGCCCTGGTCCTGGGCAGCGCGTTCGCGGAGGCCCTCGGCGATCGGGCGGGGATCGCCCGGTTCGGCGAGGCCCGGGTCCCGATGGACGAGTCCCGAGCAGATGCGGTCCTCGACATCGGCGGTCGACCCTACGCTGCGATCGACCTCCCGTTCCGCGGCGAGCGGGTCGGCGCCCTACCGCTCCAGCTGGTCGAGCACGCCCTCGAGGCCTTCGCCCGGACTTCGGGCACCACCCTCCATCTCAGCGGCACCGGACGCAACGACCATCATCTCGCGGAGGCGGCCTTCAAGGCCCTCGGTCGGGCGCTCCGGATCGCCTGCACGCCGGATCCGCGCCGGAGCGGCGTCGCGTCCACCAAGGGCTCGCTCGGCTGATGGCCGGACGCCCCTGATGGGACCGCTGCGTGTCGCCGTCGTCGACTACGGCGCCGGGAACCTGGTGAGCATCGGGCGGGCCCTCGAGACGCTCGGTGCCGAGGTCCGCCCGGCGACCGGACCGGGAGACCTGGCGTCGGCCGACGCGCTCGTCGTCCCGGGCGTTGGCGCGGCCGCGCCGGCGATGCTCCGCCTCGAACGGGCCGGTCTGGCCGACGCGATCGGCGACTGGGTCCGGGCCGACCGCCCCTGCCTGGGGATCTGCCTCGGGCTCCAGCTGGCGTTCGAGGGCAGTGACGAGGACGGGGCGACCACCCTGGGTCTCCTCGCCGGCCGAACGGTGGCCCTGCGCGACGCCCCGACCCTGCCCCACATCGGCTGGAACCAGGTCGTCCGCCGGCGACCGCATCCCGTCCTCGACGGGATCGCCGACGGCGCCGACCTCTACTTCGTCCACTCGTACGTGGTGGCCCCGACCGACCCGACCATCGTCGTCGCGGACACGACCCACGGCAGCACCTTCCCGAGCGTGGTCGCGAGCGGCTCGTTCGTCGGCGTCCAGTTTCATCCCGAGCGGAGCGGACCCGACGGCCGCAAGATCCTGGCCGACTTCGTGCGCTGGGCCGGAGGACCCGGTCCGATCGCCGGAACGCGGTCCGACGCCGAGGCAGCCGGTCGAACCGCGATCGTCGGGGGTCCACGCTGATGCTCCGTCGCCGGGTCATCCCCTGTCTCGACGTCGCCGACGGACGGGTGGTCAAGGGCACCCGCTTCGTCGATCTCGTCGACGCGGGCGACCCGGTCGAGCTTGCCGCCTTCTACGCCGACGAGGGTGCCGACGAGATCGTCTTCCTCGACATCGGCGCCGCACCGGAGGGCCGATCGACCCTCCTGGACCTCGTCGAACGGACGGCCCGCGACGTCGCCGTTCCGCTGACCGTCGGCGGTGGGGTCCGCTCCGTGGACGAGATGCGGGCCGTCCTGCGAGCCGGCGCCGACAAGGTCAGCCTGAACACGGCCGCGGTCCTCGATCCGGACCTGGTGACGCGCTGTGCGACCCGCTTCGGACGCCAGGCCGTGGTCGTCGCGATCGATGCCCGACGGACGAGCGGAAGCGTGAACACCTGGCAGGTCCTGGTCCGCGGCGGGCGCGATCCGGTGGGTCTGGATGCGGTCGAGTGGGCGGTCCGCGCGGCGGAGCTCGGCGCCGGCGAGCTCCTGGTGACCTCGATCGACCGCGACGGGACCGGGAGCGGCTACGACACGTCGCTCCTGCGGGCCATCGTCGAGCGGGTCTCGGTGCCGGTCATCGCCTCGGGTGGCGCCGCCCGACCGGCGGACCTCGTCGGCGCGATCGTCGAGGGCGGCGCCGACGCCGTCCTGGCCGCCTCGATCTTCCATCGGCGGATCCACTCGATCGCCGAGGTGAAGGCCGCGCTGGCCGCCGCCGGCCTCTCGGTCCGGCTCACCCCCGGGGTCGCCGCGTGACGACGGGAACCGTCCGGCCCGACCCGTGGGCAGGTGGTCCGACGCCCAGCGATACCGACGCGATCCTGGCGGCCGTCCGGTTCGATCGGCGCGACGGTCTGCTGACGGCCGTCGTCCAGGACCTCGCGGACGGGCGTGTGCTCATGGTCGCTCACATGGACGCCGAAGCCCTGGCCGCGACCCTCGAGACGGGCGAGGTCCACTTCCACTCGCGATCCCGCGACCGGCTCTGGCGCAAGGGCGAGACGAGCGGCAACGTCATTCGCCTGCGCCGGCTCGAGGTGGACTGCGACGGCGATGCCGTCCTCCTCGCGGTCGAGCCGGCGGGTCCGACCTGTCATCGCGGGACCCGGAGCTGCTTCGACCGGGCCGACGACGAGGTCCGGACCGCCGCAGCCGACCGCGAGGCCGAGGCGCTCGCCGCGGGCATCGACCAGGGGTTCGCCTGGCTCGAGGAGCTCTGGACGACCCTCACCCAACGGGCCGCCACGCGACCGAGCGGCTCCTACACCGCGGCGCTCCTCGACGACGGGGTCGACGCCGTCGCCCGGAAGGTCACCGAGGAGGCCACCGAGGTGCTCCTCGCCGCCAAGGACGACGCCACCGCCCAGGCCGCCGGCCGAGACCGCTCGGGCACGCGGGGCGCACTCGCGGGCGAGGTGGCCGATCTGCTCTATCACCTGCTGGTCGTCCTCGCCGAGCGCGACCTCCCGCCAGCCGCGGTGATCGAGGTCCTCCAGGCACGCCACCGACGCTGACGGGAGACGGGTCGGCCGACCGGTCTCAGGCGGCCTCGACGCGGACGATCCGGTAGGTCTTCTTGCCCGACCGAAGGATGAGGTGACGGCCGGCCAGGAGGGCCGGGATCGGGGCGTCCAGACCGGCGACCCGGATCTCGTTGATCGACAGGCCGCCCTGGGCGATCGTCCGCCGCGCTTCGCCGTTGGAGCCGAACAGGCCGGCCGCCATGACCAATCCCAGGACACCCTCGTCGAGCCGGCCGACCGGGACCACCGAGCTGGGCAGCTGCTCGAAGGCGAAGCGGAGCGCCGCCTCGCCCAGCTCGGGCAAGCGTCGGCTGAAGACCGCCTCGCTCACCTCGACCACCCGGTCGGCCACGTCGCCGCCGTGGACCCGGGCGGTCAGGTCACGGGCCAGGGCATGCTGGATCGGCCGTCTATCCGGATGGGCGGCCGCCTCGGCCTCGAGCGCCTCGACGGTCGCCCGCTCGAACAGGGTGAACAGTCGGACCATCCGGGCGGCATCCGGATCGGGCAGATCGAGCCAATGCTGGTAGAACGCGTACGGCGAGGTCCGCGCCGGATCGAGCCAGACCGAGGTGCCCTCGGCCGACTTCCCGAACTTGGCACCGTCCGAGCCGAGCAGGAGCGGGTACGAGAGGGCGTGGGCGAGCTCCGCGCCGCCTTCGCCGCCCTCGGCCCGGCGGATGAGCTCGAGTCCGGCCGTGATATTGCCCCACTGGTCGGCGCCGCCGGTCTGGAGCTCCACCCCCAGGTCGCGGTAGAGGTGGAGGAAGTCGTACGACTGGAGGAGCATGTAGCTGAACTCCGTGTACGACAGCCCGGCCTCGAGTCGACGCTGGACGGAATCCTTGGCGAGCATGTACGGGATCGTGAAGTGCTTGCCCACTTCGCGCAGGAAGTCGAGCATCGAGACGCTGCCCAGCCAGTCGTGGTTGTCCACGACCCGGGCCGCCGTCGGCCCCGGGCTGAAATCGAGGAACCGCTCGAGCTGGACGCGGATCGAGGCTGTGTTGGCGATGACCTCCGCCCGGCTGAGGAGGTTCCGCTCGGCTGACTTCCCGGAGGGATCGCCGATCATCCCGGTCCCGCCGCCCACGACCACGACCGGCCGTCCGCCGTGGCGCTGGACATGGACGAGACCGAAGACCGGCACGAGGTGGCCGATGTGGAGGGACGGGCCGCTCGGGTCGAACCCGTTGTAGGCGGAGATCGGCCGGCCCTCGGCCAGCCGCGCCGCCAGTCCCGGGGTCTGGTCCTGGAGGAGACCTCGCCAGGCGAGCTCGGCCAGCAGCCCGGCGGGATCCGGGGCGCCCTCGAGCGGGCCCGTCACAGCTGCTGGATCCGGGCCGTCTGACCGCTCGGGTTCGGGGGAAGCCTGTCCATGTCCGCCCCTATGCTATCGTGACCACGCTCATGCAGACCAGCCTCGCGCGGCGCCAGCGCCATCGCCGGAACGGCCATGGCGGACGCGGGACCCGCGGCAGCGCCGCCTCCAAGGTCGCCATCGCGCTCCCCCTGTTCCTCTTCGGGACCTTCGTCCTGCTCGCATTCGTCGGGGCCGTCGCCGCCGTGGGCGCGTACAACTACTACAGCCAGGGTCTCCAGGATCCCAAGAAGCTGCTCGAGGCGCTGACCTTCACCGAGGAGACGGTGATCTACGACCGGACCGGCAAGATCGAGCTGGCCCGCTTCGGCGAGCAGCGGCGCGACGTCGTCGCCTTCGAGCAGATCCCGCCGTGGCTGGTCGATGCGACCACCTCGGTCGAGGACAAGACGTTCTGGGAGAACGCCGGGTTCGACCCGGTCGGGATCGTCTCCGCCGCGGTCGACACGATCAGCGGCAACGCCCGGGGCGCCTCGACGATCACCCAGCAGCTCGTCCGCGACCGTCTCCTGCCGGCCGACGCGCTGGCGGGCTCGCGCTACGAGCGGAAGGTCCGCGAGATCATCCAGTCGATCCGGCTGACCCAGGAGTACCCCGGGATCGACGGCAAGAAGAAGATCATCGAGACCTACCTCAACAACAACTTCTATGGCAACCGGAGCTACGGCGTGAAGGCCGCAGCCCGGAGCTACTTCGGGATCACCGACCTCTCGAAGCTGACTCTCGCCCAGGCGGCGATCCTGGCCGGGATCCCCCAGTCGCCGACCACCTTCGACCTCATGCGCAACGCGGAGCAGGTCTGTGCCGTCCAGGTGGCCGAAGGCGCCGATTGCCCGGCCGGCAAGACCCGGCTCGAGGTCCCGGCCGACAATCCGATCGTCGATCGGCGGAACAGGATCCTCGACCTGATGCAGACCCGGAGCGTCCTGTCCAAGGACCAGTTCAGCACGGCCGACTTCGACGCCGCGAGGAAGTCGCCGGTCATCCTCACCCCGCCACCGACCTCCAGCTGGCTCGCCCCCCACTTCGTCAACCAGGTCCGCCACCAGCTGGGCACGATCCTGTGCGGAGCGGACGAGGCGGATACCTGCGAGGCCGTCGACACGGGCGGCTACAAGGTCATCACCACCCTCGACTGGAACCTCCAGAAGAAGGCCGAGAAGTGGGTCAAGGCGGCCGCCATCGCCCCCAACCGCAAGAACACCGCGGCCTACCTGAAGACGATCGGCGTCTCCTATGCCAGTTGGATCCGCAACCTCAAGGGCCGGGGGATCTACAACGCCGCCCTGGGTGCGGTCGACTATCGGACCGGCCAGATCATGGCCTACGTCGGCAGCGGCTCGTTCTACGAGAAGGCCCGGGGCAAGAAGTTCCAGCCCAAGTTCGACGTCCTCGGCGACGGCTGGCGGCAACCCGGCTCGGCGTTCAAGCCGATCAACTACCTGACCGGGCTGGAAGACAAGACGATGACCGCCAGCACGATGTTCATGGACGTGACCACGAACATGGGCGGCGGGTACACCCCGGCCGACGCGGACCGGGCCGAGCGTGGGCCGGTCCGGATGCGCCAGGCGATCCAGCTCTCGCTCAACATCCCGGCGGTCAAGGCGGCCCTCATCAGCGGCCCGGACCACGTCTTCGAGTTCGCCAAGAAGATGGGCATCCAGTGGCAGAGCTCCAAGAACCCGGCCGGCGGCTCGATCGGGATCGGCACCGTCGAGCTCCACTTCATCGACCTCATCAGCGCCTATGGAGCGATCGGCAACGCCGGCGTCCTGATGCCCCGCACGGCCATCCTGTCGGTGACCAACGGCGACGACACCCCGCTCTACCCGAGCCAGAAGGATAAGATCGCGGGCGCGCACGTCATCAGCGCTCAGAACGCCTGGATCATGCAGGACATCCTGGCCTCGAACACCGACCCCCACTCGAACCCGTTCTGGGCCAAGCGGGCGCTGTCCGAGGGCGGTCGCCGTCGACCGGCGACGCTCAAGACCGGTACGACGAACGACGAGATCGACCTCGCGGCGATGGGCTTCGTGGCGACGCCGACGGCCAAGAAGGACCCCGCCCTGGTGGCCGGCGCCTGGATGGGCAACTCCGACAACAGCGCTCCACCGCGCGGCACGGTCGCCCTCGAGACGGCGGCCAGCCTGTGGCAGGCGTTCATGCAGGACGCGATGCGCGGCAAGCCGATCGCCAGGTTCGACGACAAGCCCAAGGGTGTCAGCCAGGTCTCGGTCGACGCCAACAGCGGGATGCGCCCCGGACCGTTCACCCGGCGGACGTTCAAGGAGTGGTTCGCCACCGGGACCGCTCCCAAGCAGGTCGACAACACGAAGGTGGGGGTGACGATCGACGGCGCGACGAAGCTTCTCTGGCAGGACGGCTGCCTCGGTCCCAAGAAGGTCGTCGGGGCGCTCGACCTGTCCGGCGTCGACGCCGGCCATCTCAATTGGCAGAAGGCCGATCGCGGCTGGGTCGCCCGGGCGATGCGTGGCCCAGGGAGGGGCGGCGGCCTGAAGGGCACCCGGACCGCCTACTTCGGCTTCGGCAGCTTCTTCCCATTCGGCGCGACCTGGGGAGCCCCCTTCGCGCCGAAGAAGGACTGCCCGATCGGCGGCCCGGAGCCCAGCCCGTCCCCGAGCTTCAGTCCGCTGCCATCCGGCGAGCCGACGCCGACGCCGTAGCCCGGCCTCGACCGCGATCGACCGGGAGCCGGTGCGGCCCGACGGCGAGGGCGCCTAGAAGCTGACGATCGTGGCCCCGTCGCCGCCCTCGCCCCGCTCGCCGGGGCGGACCTCCCGGACGAGCGGGTCGGCGGCCGCGCTGGTCCTGACCGCGTCCCGAAGCGCCCCGGTGCCGAGGCCGTGGACGATCGTCACCCGCTCCAGCCCGGCGACGGCGGCATCGTCGAGGTAGCGCCCGAGGAGCTCGAGTGCCTCGTCCACCCGGGCGCCCCGGAGGTCGAGCGAGGATGCCACCGACCGGGCTCGGTCGAGACGCAGGTCCGGCCCGGCCGGGTCGGTCGGCGTCGGGCTCGGGCCGGCCCGCCCGCCGGCAGCGCGAACGGGGGGCGGGGATGGCCGCTGGCGGGACATCGAGGCGCGCTCGCTGGGCCAGATCGCCGCCAGGGTCTCGCCCGCCGGCGTGGCCGGCTCCCCACCAAGCGCCGGCTCGAGGTCGGCCGCATCGACCGTGATCCGGAGGCCACCGGCCTCGAGGGTCGCCCGTCGACCGCCCCGTTCGAGGGCGACGACCCGGCCCTCCCAGCCCTGGCTCCGACTCCGGGCGCGCTCACCAAGCCGCCACTCGTGGGGCGCCGGCGCGGCGGTCTCAACGGTGACAGGCTCGACCGCCAGGGGCAGCTCGGCGAGGCGGGCCTCGACCGACTCCACCGCCTCGTCGAGGCGACGCGCGGTGAGCGTCTCGCGCTCGAGCGTCCGGCGGGTCTCGCGCACCTCGGCGCGCAGCTCGCCGACGATCCGCTCGGCCTCGTCCCGGGCCCCCCGGACCGCCTCGGCTCGCTCGCGCCGGGCGATCCGACGCTCCTCCTGGGCCTGGCGGAGCGCATCGGCGGCGCG
>Ga0307281_10000534_pt1 | contig 10008 bp, 12 predicted proteins | sample ER_DNA_120_FD_194486 | JGI IMG/M metagenome (GOLD analysis project Ga0307281, IMG submission 194486) | Bulk soil microbial communities from the East River watershed near Crested Butte, Colorado, United States - ER_DNA_120 | ecosystem: Environmental > Terrestrial > Soil > Floodplain | place...
ACGTAGGTTCCGGAAACGGTTTCGAGCGCTACACCCAAAACCCCACTTGCACCAATGTCAGGCATTTTGCTTGTCCCCTTCCTTGAACGGTAGCTCTTGCTGTTGCTTGTCGGAGGCTCGCGCGACCGTGATGTACTTGTTGCCCTTGAATGCCTGGAGCACCGTCGGCCCTAGTGTGACCTCCGTATGCATGTTGCCTTCGGCATCCGTTTCGGACTTGGCAACCTGATGCTTCACACGAAAAGCCTCAGCCTGCTCTTCCGTCACTTCACCTTCGGAGCCGTTCGTGAAGATGCCGAGACCATCGATCTCGACCGTTTGACCCTTGCCCAGATTCGGTAGGTCAACTGAAATGCGATACACTATCCCTCCTAACTGGGAAGTCGATACTGCGAGATGCCTTCGAACTGAAGTCTGCTTGTCTTGATCAATGTTCCTGCTTTGGTAGCGTAGCCTGACGCTAGCTCAGTGATCATGCAGTGAATCAGCAGCCCACCAAGTGTACGATCGGCGTGGATGAAATCCTCGATATCCTCTGCGACCTGATCGGATGCTTGACGGTTAAGCTCTGGTGACTGCACTGCACTGATGTAGACGAAGATCTGGCAGTACATCGTCAGCTCGGTTCCACGCTGCGCATTCTTCAACGTGCGCCTCTTGACATCAGGCTCGACGCAAGCTAGCGGAGTCCCCTCAAGTAGTGACTGATCGCCGTAGTGCACAGCGTACAAACCAAGCGTCGTCTTGTTGGCCTCTAGATTGGTAACAAGAGCGTTCGCGACTTCGAACAGGCTATTGGTTAACGTCACGTCACCGCTCCAGCACCTGAGGGCCAAGCCCGTTCAATGCGCTCATCAAGCCACTCGATGAAGACCTCAGAGATGCCGTCCTCATCTTCAGGCTGGAGGATGAAGAAGGGTCGAGCAGGAACCTCGGAGCCGCCTCCGCCTTTCATCTTTGTGCCGCTCTGTATTGCTCGTCTCTGTTCGCTCAGAAGCGACCCGAACGCGGCGCTCCTATTCCCCTTGAACTTGGCAACGCGCTTACCCATCGAGTTCGCCTGGTAGCCCGCCTGATGGATTCGACCATACCAAACTCGTTCTGGCAGATCAGATATGTAGGCTGTGGCCTGGTCGATCTTCCAAATGCTGAACTGAGTAGCTCCCCGCTCAAGAGCTCCCGTGCGTACGAGCGGCTGCGCCCCATCGAATCCATAGTAAGACCTGATTCTGAGAGTTGCTTCGGTTAGAGAATCCCACGTCGGACGTCCGCCGGAATCGAAGTTCTTTCGGATGCTTGGGATCATGATCTTCTTGACTGCGCGTGTCAGAGGCTCCTTGAACGAGCGGATGTCCATACCCATACGATCGACTCGACCGGCAGCAATGAGTAGAGTAGGTTCAAAGTGAATGTCAAGTGTCGGCGCCATCCCAGATGTGACGTTGCCGTACATCCCAAGCTTGCCGAGGACGGCTCTCTTCGCGTTGAGGGCGGCCATATCTACCAGATCTTCCCCATGGTAAATGCAGGTCCGCCAAGACTCGGATCGTCCGTAGTAGGCTCTAGAGCCGAGGAAGCATCTGTTGGGTAGTACAAAGGCGACTGAGTAGAATCGATCGTGGCAGGCACAACCCCCCCGGGAATCTCGAGTGTGCCTGCCACGAGCCCTTGCAACAAGCTATCGGCCTGGCCTAATAGCATCAAGCCGTAGCTGTTAGTACTTTCGTCTTCGCTGTACGTCTTCTGGTAGTACCATCCCATGTACATCATCGCAATGATCTTGCGAACTAGAGATGGCGTCATTGTTTCGTTTATCCATGTAGAGATGTCGTAGACGCGTGAGAGGCTAGCCAGTACTTGGCTAGCCTGCGCAGCTTCCAACTCGATGTCGAGATCACTCAGTAGGAGTTTTGTTCCATCTCCCCAAGCATTGACCTCTTCGAGCGTTACATTCGCCACTGCATCTCACTCTCGTGAGGGTGGGGTTCCCTTAACCCCATCCGATCACTTCGTTGGTGCCTGCGGACCCTTCGGGGCCTCGGGCTTCGCAGCGCGTGCCTCTGCAAGCTGCGCCTTGAGATCTGCGACCTGAGCCTTGAGCTCGTCCTTCTCGCTGTCCGCCTGAGCCTTCGTCACTGGAGGCTCACCAACAGCCCCCTGTTCCTTGAGGTTCTCGAGGACATCAGTCGGGATCTCGGACACTGAGTCACCAGGCTCGAAGACGAGAACCTCACCCTCGTCAGTGCCGTAGTGAATGGTGGTAAGAGCAACATCTGTCATGATTCACACCTCCTATCAGGCGATAGCGGCTTTGAAGAGGTAACCCACGATGGACTTGCCGAAGTCACCCGAACCTGGGTTGATCTCGAGACCGACCAGCTTGAGGTCGTAGCGGCGACCGACCCGAATGAGGTCGCTCTTCCGCTGCTCCTCGCGCCAACGGTCGACGGCCTGCGCGCCCGAGCCGGTGTAGCTCCAGACGAACTCGTACCCGAAGGCAGGGATCCGAAGACCTGCACGCGGTGGCACGTAGGCAAGCAGGACATCCTTGCCCCACAGGTATCCAAGCGTCAGCGCGTTGCCGGGAGAACCGACCGGGCCGGTACCGTAGCCGACACCAGGAACGATGACCTTGCCCAGACCCAGAACCGCCGCGATGATCTCCTTCGTGAGGATCGCACGATCGGTGTACTGGATACGCGCGATGATCTTCGGGTGGTCCTGAAGAACCGACATGACCTGGTAAGGAACCACTGCCACGTTCGGCTCGAAGAACACCTTGGCGTGCATTGCGCGAACGGCCGCGTGAACGGCCAGAATCGGGTCGGAGGCGGCGAAGTCGCTCCATTGTGTGGCGCCCGCCAACGTGACCGTCATGCCGGCCGCGTAGTTGGCGGCCGTGGTGACGAGGTTCTTCATCGCGAGCTCGCGCCCGAGAAGAATCTTCGCTGTCACCAACTCAGTACCATCTCGATCCGGCGCGAACTGAGAATCGACGTTCTCTCGCTCCTCGTCGGTGACTGCGATCTGCAGCGCGTGTTCCTGAGCGTAGTAGGTGTCGATCGACACCTTACGACCAGGAATCTCGTTCGCCTCGGTACCAGGAGCTCGGTAGTCGCTCGTCTCCGGGAGCCATTCCTCTCGGCCGAAGACGTAGTACTTATCCGACTGCTTCTTCACTGGAACCACCGGGAAAAGCTGCTCCCCGACAAACTCGTTGTTCGGGAAGGCCAGTGAGACCTGCGTGAGGATGGCGTCGAAGTGGACGTTGCCTGTTCCAGTGGGCTGGTAAACTGCCATTTAGTGCACCTCCCTTACGCAGTTGCGCCCGGCGTGAGCAGGACTTCGATGTGATCCCCGGCGTTCGCCGCGGCTGACAAAGCGATGCCGATCACGGGCGCACCCGAACCGACAACACCGACTTGCACGATCGCTCGCGCGGTCGCATCGTTGATCAACTTGGATCCCTTGGCGACAGCGGCACCGGCTTGCACACGTGCAATCCCGGCGATCTGGACACCGATGAAAGCCTTGCCAGTCGCAAGCCTCGTGGTGTCCAGATCTTCCTGGCACACGAAGGCGAACGTTCCAGCCGCCGTCGCTCGCACGATCGACTGTTCACCTGCTGCCGGAACGACGAGCTCTCCGAACGCGTACGCGGTAGCGCCAGTAGCGAGGAATCCCTTGCCTAGACCGTAGTTGGGTCCAACACCCATTGTGTATCCCTCCCTTCACTTACGCGCGGAACGCGTAGGACTCGTTCTGGTACTCCTCGTAGAGCGCAGGGTTCGTTGCTGCAACCCTGACAGCTGCGTCGGAGTAGTCCAAGCTCTTGTCCGCCTCGCGGAGCTTGGCGATCTCTTCAGTGAAGCGCTGCGACGCCGTGTGATTCTGGTCGCCACCTCGCGTACCGCCCCGCTCGCCGAGTTCCACGACCTGAAGGTCGATGAGGGACCCGAACGACTTGACGATCTGCTCCGAAAGCTCCTTGGTCACGTCCGTGGCCATCAGCGTCTTCTTGAGCTCTTCGAGCGTGGCTGGAGGAACGGCGAAGTTCTTGGCCCTCGCACGATCGGTCAGCTGGCGAATGGTCGTATCCACCGTCGCTTCCTTGAGCTGCTTGGTGTTGTCCGAGAGCTGCTGACCCTGCACGTTGATCAGGTCGACAAGAGCCTTGATCGCCGGGTTGCTCTCTGACAGCTTCTTGATCTCGGCGGAGATCTCGCCAGCCGAAACTGGCTCCTTCTCCTTCCCCTTCTCCTTCTCAGGCACCGGTTCCGGGTCGGCCGTCATGGCCGTGATGACCGTAGCCTCGTCGGCGTCGTCCGGCAGTGCGAACTTCTTCCGAAGCTTCTCGAGCTGCTCGGGAGTAAGCGCCATATCCTTTCCTCCTTCTGTGAACTGGTTGTCTCCCGCTGCATGCGAGAAGAACTCGGACATGTTGATCGGAAGAATGTCCTTCAAGAACGGCCTGTTTGTGATGCCGCCCCCAAACAGAACGTCCTTGAACTCCTGCTTGGTCTTTGGATGCGTCCAGCTGTCATCGAACTCAGGCGAGAAGTACTTGTATGCCTTCGACCGAATCGCATCGGCTGCCTTCTGGGTCCAATCGACAAGAACCCAAAGGCCGTCTGGGCGTGCGTCGGCGGTCTTGATCCAGCCGGCAGCTTCGCCCGAGAACATCTTGTGGTCGTAGTCGATGTCCAACTCCGTACCACGAACATTGGAATTGACGTTCTGAGCGAAGCGTTTGGTACGCTTCTCCGTGATCTTGATCGTGCCAAAGAACGGATGCTCATACTCACCAATAGGCATTGCCTGGATCCATGTCTGGTTGGTACCATCATCAAACTGGACACCATTCAGGTCGACCCAGTACCCCGCACGCCCCATTATGTTCCTCCTCTACTTCGTATTGTACAGGCTTCCCCTTGAGAAAACCTACGGGTCTTATATAACGGTAACTCATACCAAGGTTACCTGAGGTCCTACTCGAATGATCACCTCGGGATTCGAGACAGCTCGGATCTTGGGGTGCATGTCGCTCACAACAGCCTGTGAAGCAGGTTGTGTGCCCGAGTTGTCGAAGTTGGGTCCTCTAACTAGCCATCGTGTCACGCCGCCAGCAATAGCCTCACCAGTAGCCCAAGTACCTTCACTGTCGAAGGAGGCCTCCCAGGTAGTGATCGGCGGATCGGTAACGATAATCAGGCGGTAGAACTCTCTACCCTTCCTAGGCAGCTGCATTAGCTCTCCTTCCACGTTCTGTACCATGAACAGAACTTCTTGTTCGGCGATATCGACCGTTCGACTAACGTCGGTGATCGTAACACTACTCTCTGCCTCAGTAACTACTACAGCTGTTACGATCTCTGTGATCGTAACGACTCGACTGACATCGTCGATACTTATCACATCGACGTTGAACGCCATTCCACCAGCAAGCGCACTGATAGTAAGTGTCGAAGTCTGCGTGAGTTGAACAGCCCCTTGCTTACTTACCGTCGCGCCAACAGACAACGTTGTTGTTTGAGTAAAATTAGCAAGGCCCAACGTAGTTATACCGGCAGCAACGCTGAGCGTGCTACTCTGAGTAAACGAGACAGATGTAACAACACCACGTATCGCACTTACTGTAAGTGTATTCGTCTGCGTAAGTGCTACAGCACCAAGCTTAGTGACTACCGCAGATACTACCAGAGTCGCAGTCTGCGTAAGAGGGGCGGCGCCGAGCTCTGTAACGAGAGCGCTAACAACAAGAGTTGAACTCTGAGTAAGCGCAGCCGAAGAGGTACCAACACCTGTTACTGTACCTGCAACTGTTAACGTTTCCGACTGGGAAAGCGCGGCCCCCGCTATCACAAAGACCACAGGGGGGATTGTTAAAGTTGCATTCTGACTAAGAGCAGCAGCGCCAAACCTTGTTAGTACTGACGTGGTAACTAGTGTGTTGCTCTGCGATAGAGCTACTGCACCCAGTCGCGAGGTAATTGCCGTTGTGGTTAGTGTATTGCTCTGAGTAAGTGCGACAGCGCCAAGTCGTGTTAGCGTCGCGGCAGTAGTTAGTGTGCTGCTCTGAGTAAGAGCGGCGGCGCCAGATGCCGTAGCGGCACCAACAGTCCCGGTCGTAGTAAGTGTCTGACTCTGGGTGAGTGGGGCAGCTGCCGGTACAACTGGTACAGCGCCAATCGTAAGAGTCGCACTCTGAGTAAGAGTAGCTGCTGCAAGTTCAGTTACTAGAGCGGCAGTCGTCAGTGTGGCGCTCTGAGTAAGCGCAACTGCTCCTAGCCGCGTAAGGATTGCATCTGTCGTGAGTGTATTGCTCTGCGTGAGTGCAACGACACCAAGACGTGAGATGGTCGCGGCGGAAGTAAGTGCCTGACTCTGCGTAAGAGCTACGGCGCCGAACCTAGTAACTATTCCGGCAGTAGTAAGCGTGTTGCTCTGAGATAGAGCTATAGCGGCAAGAGCCTCACGAAGTGCAGAGACTGTAAGAGTCGAACTCTGAGTAAGAGCAGCAGTACCAGTAAGAGTAGCCGAACCGGCCGCTATGCCGGTGGCGCGGATGCGGAAGAAGATGCCTCCGCCGGTCTCCGACGTTGACCCGGACACGGTTGCAACCGGGGCAGCGCTGGACGGGCCGGTGAGGACCGTCGCGTACGCGTACGCCGCGCTGATGTCGTTGCCCTGCGAGTTGACAATCGTGCCAGCGGGGGACTGGACGAGGGACCCGAACGTGCAGCCGGCGGCGGTCAGATTGGAGATGGTGTGGGTCGATGACTGGTCATCGGCGGAGATGGACAGAAACGCGAGGACGTCACCAGCGGCGAGGTTCAAGTTCGAGGCGCCGGTCCCGCCGAACGTCGTCGACGCGGTGGTGCGGCTGTAGAACGTGTAGCCTATCGGTTCCCACTGCGGGTCGGTGTAGTCCGTCGCGTTGTACTTCCACGCCTTCATGTGCGCGACGGGACTCGACCCGCTGGTGATGGTGAATGCCTGAGAGCCGCCAGACAGAGAACCGTCTGAAACCCGATACCGGAGGATCGCATCGCACGCCCCGGTGCCTGCACCTTGGGTACCGCCGCCAACCGCCACCGAACCGCCAGCAGTCCAGTTCGCCGGAACGTTGACCGTCGCCGTATCCGGCTTGACCGCAAGGGTCGCGACGATCAGGTCATTGGCATCGTCGGCCGGATAGACGGGGACGATCGTCGTTGACGACGCAGGCGCGATCCACGCAGCGGTCGCGCCGAGCGACACCGGCATCGACTCACGAGTAGGTCCGCCGGAATCCAGAAGCTCCAACGCGGCCATCGTGTAGGTCTGGCCAGTTGGAGTTGTCAGGCCATAGGTTTGCGACCCTGCCGCACCTGCAGTCTGATATGCCGTGTAGATGGTGAACTGCCCACTGACCGTATGGGTAGCCGTCTCGATGGCGCTCGAACGGTAAGCAGCCGTCCCGGTTTGTTGTGTCCAGTCGCCGTTAGCCCACGTGACGGTACTACCATCCGCTTCGGTGACGATCGTGTCGGTCGGCGCGCCCGACCCACCGTTCACACTATCCGTGACGGGCGTGGCGTCGAGGGTTACGCCAGTGTGCACTTCGACGATCAGCGCGCGTGGATTTGTCCCGGTGGAGAACGCTGCCGTCACAGTCACCGAAGCCCCACCACCATCAGCCGTCCATATACTCGTCCGGCAAGTCGAGCCGCTCGTACCCACGTTCACCCGAGAAGCGAAGGTCAACCCGGTCACAGAGCTATGGATTGCGTTCGCGTCGGCGCTGATTACCTTCGCAACAACGACCGAACCGCTAGGTGGTGTGAAGCTGGCGGTGACCAGTGACGTCGCAGCGTTGTTGTCCCCGTAGACAGGTGGCGGAGTTGAGCCATCTAAGGCCATAATTGGCCTACCGCTCGCAAGTAATCTGGACCGTCATCAGTTCTTCGATGGTGTTATATCCCTGATTCGCTATCTGCGTTCCCGTGTAGGTGCGAGGACCGGCTCCGTCAACGGGCGCAGGAAGTCGCCGAGACTTCACCCCATCGTCGGGTACGTCAAACACGATCTTGGTCCACAGACACCCGTCGTCGCGCGTGACGGTGGCATTGATGATGGCCCGCGTGTCGTCGTCGAAGTTGACGACAATGCGAATGGCACGACCGATGTAGTCAGGAAACGGTCCGGGTGTCCATGGAGACAAGAACGGATCACCATGTACCATTTCAATATCCCTTCACTCGATTGGCATCAAGCAAATGATGCCCATGGATGCAAGCGAAATGCCGAGTGCCGCACACATCAGTAGTTTGACATCATCGTCAACTGTCTTCGTCGATGACGTGTTCCAGCGGCGTGCTAATGATCGACATATCATGTTGCCGATCAAGAAGCACGCCGCCCAGATCTTCATGTCACGGCAACGCAGATGTGAGGGAACCGGACGGGATCGTGAACGTGTCGCCCAGGTTGGTCGTCTTGTTGGCCGACAGCGCGCCCCATTGCTTTCGCAACGGCGTACCTGCCTGATCCCAAACCTCAACGCCCACGATCGTCGTCGCGGGCATGTTGGTTGTGGTGATCGCTGAGTTCGACGCCTCTGTGCCTGCCGCAGCAGCGGCCGTCGTGAACGTGGGAGCGCCTGCGCCGGCAGTGTAGCCACTGGCCGTTCCCAGCTCAGTACCGTTCGAGGTCGCCGTACCGTTCGCTGTCATGTAGCGACAGTGCATTGGCCCTGTCGAAAGACGAACAGACGCACCTGCACGATCGAACGCTGCGTCGAGGACGGAGTTCGCGAATGTCTGGTCGAAGGAACCCATTACGACCCACTCCCATGAAGCTTGATGATCTCCGTGCGCAGCTTGTCGCCATGGACACCCGACTCAGCGAGCTCCATGATCTTGCCCACCTTGTCCGACGACGCCAATGCTTGCTCCTTGAGATCGTACGGCACACAATCGTGGTGGTACGATCCCAAACCCGCGAAGTGGTGCTTCGGGTGGTCGTCAGATTGCCCGCACTGGTCGCATCTCATGACATGGCCCATTACTTGCCTCCTCCATCTTTACCTGCGTTTGCATTGCCAGGTCCACTCGAAGGAGGACCTTGCCTTGGCATGCCTGGTTGGTTCTTGTTCGTATTCTGGTTCTGCTGACCTGGCGTCCCTTTCGCACCTGCGGCACCAGGCTGTTGCTGTGAATTGCCGGCTTGCGGCTTCGCTGTCGCTCGCGACGTCGCAATATCGCGAATCGGCAAGTCCATCTCTTCGCGCAGGTGCTCTTCGAGCTGGTCGTCTGGCGTAAGCACGTTCGCGCCGATGAGGTTGCGGATAGAGAACGACATCGTTCGCCAATCGGCCTGCTCACCAATGCGCCTCGCACGTAGCTTCGGCACGCCAACCTTCGAGAAGTTGTACTCCACGAGCTGTTCGATGGCGTACTTGTTGAAGGTATCGCAGACCATGTCGGCCACAAAGCGGGTAGCCTTGAGGAAGATCGTCTGGTCTTCTTCCTTCGACGTGACGTCTGCTGCGATGAATCCGCCTAGTACGTTCTCGCGGATCGCTGCGTTGTGGTGCTCGATCGACACCATCGCATCGACAAAGTGACCTTCGAGCTTCGCGAACAGCAACTCCCAGTTCGGCGGCAAGACGACGTGTGCGCGCTCATTCGTTCGAAGGTTGCGGCCGAGGTTGTCTGCCTCGCGCTTGTCTTGGTCTGTGAAGCCCATTGGCAACTTGATGACTGGGATGCCGATACCATGCCGTTCCTTCTGGATCGCATCGATCTTGTACAACTGATCCTTGAAGTACCAGTGCTTGTACGCCGACCGGAGAACCGAGATACCCGTCATGTCGCCAGCTTCGCGATCGAACGTGAAGACCAGCAACTTGTCGATCGGGATCGGGATGTCATCCTGGAAGCCCGCGCTGATGTCTGTCGGGTACATCACGACGCCGTTAGGGCCGCCGTGAGCGTCCATATCCCACTTCTTGACGTCCATGGGGTG
>Ga0307281_10000535_pt1 | contig 10001 bp, 11 predicted proteins | sample ER_DNA_120_FD_194486 | JGI IMG/M metagenome (GOLD analysis project Ga0307281, IMG submission 194486) | Bulk soil microbial communities from the East River watershed near Crested Butte, Colorado, United States - ER_DNA_120 | ecosystem: Environmental > Terrestrial > Soil > Floodplain | place...
AGCGACCCGACGGCCACCCGACCGAGAAGACCCTGGTCACCGATCTGACTGACCTCGGGCAGACCCAGGACGCGCTCGCCGGCGCCGACGCCGTCGTCCATTTCGCCGCCATCCCGGCGCCGGGCCTGCGACCCGAGGGCGAGACCTTCCGTATCAATGCGCTGTCGACCTACAACGTCTTCCAGGCCGCCGTCGATCACCGCATGAAGCGCGTCGTCTGGGCATCGAGCGAGACGGTCCTCGGGCTCCCGTTCGACATCCCGCCGGCCTTTGCCCCGATCGACGAGACGATCGAACCGCACCCGGAGTCGTCCTATTCGCTGTCGAAGCTCGTCGGCGAGACGATGGCCACGCAGTTCGCCCGCCGCAGCGGGATCGGTTTTGTCGGACTGCGCATCTCCAACATCATGGCGCCCGAGGACTACGCCGCCTTCCCGTCGTACTGGGACGCTGCCCGCATCCGCAAATGGAACCTGTGGGGCTACGTCGACGCGCGGGATGTGGCGGCTGCCGCTCGCCTGGCGCTCGAGGCGTCCATCGAGGGCGCGGAAGTCGCGATCATCGCGGCGGCGGAGACCTGCATGACCCGGCCGAGCGCCGACCTGATGGCCGAGGTCTTCCCGGACGTTCCGCTGCGCCGGCCGGTCGAGGGTCGCGAGACGCTGCTGGCGATCGATCACGCCCGCCGGCTCCTCGGCTACGAACCGAGCCACCGCTGGTCGGATCACGTGAGCGAGTAAGCGCGCTCAGACGCGAACGTCGTTTCAGAGCATGCGCCGTCCCGGCGCCCACAGCCCGACGATCGCGGCACCCAGCGCGCCGCCGAGCGTCCCGAGCGTCAGGTCGCCGAGCGTATCGAGGTACGCGGTGTCGAGCTCCGGCGAGTCCCGGATGAACGTGACGTACTCGGCCAGCTCCCAGGCGATCGCGGTCAGGGCGGCGAACCCGAGCGCAAGTCCGAAGCAGATCAGCCGACCCGACCCGGTCGAGCGGAGGACGAGCGCGGCCGCGGCGGTGATCAGCATCCAATTGAAGAAGTGGTTCGCGTCGTCCCACCACTCGATCGAGTCGTACAGGCCCAGGGCGTTCCCGGCGACGTCGATGACGAAGGGTGCCGTGAGCAGCAGGTCGACATCGACGGGATACGGCCGGTCCCGGTAACGCAGCCACCAGACCGCCGGCACGAGGAAGGCCGCGATCGGGAACGTGAGCGCCCGCCCGAGCATCGCCTTGCCGTTGTACTGGGGGAGGTCCGGGTTCAGGACCGCATACGCGAGCAGAGCCAGCAGCACGACCTTGAGCGCGATGTCGAGCGCCAGGAGAGTCCGCCGACCCATGGGCGGATGCTAACCCTCGTTGGATCGGCGAATGAGACCTGGAGGCACGGATTCGCGGGTGACGGCTGGCCGAACGTGTGCCATCGGTGATTTCCGTGCCCGTGAGTCACGTTTCGCGCCCGTGGACCGCCCAGGAGGGCCGACAACCCAAGAAACGAGACTGGCAGTCTCGGCCGCGGCACGAGCCGAGCGATCCCCCGCGGACGCGCCTCGGACGCCGCCGCTGGGTCGGGTCGGTATCATCGTCGGATGCAGACGACCGTTCCGCCAGGTCAGGACATCGTCACCTGGGACGTGCTCGATGAGCTCGTCGCAGGCCTTGCCGATCGGCTCCGTGGTGAGCGATTCGACCTCATGCTGGCGATCACCCGCGGCGGCCTGGTGCCGGCCGGTATGCTCGCCTACCGCCTGGGCATCCGCAACATCCTCGTGGCCGCCGTGGAGTACTACGACGACGAGGGCCAACCTGGTCCGCACCCGACGTTCCTTCAGTTCCCGGCCGATTCGCAGCTGCGTGGTCAGCAGATCCTCGTGGTCGACGAGGTGTGGGACTCGGGGACCACCATCCATGCCGTGATCGAACGGATCCGCCAGGCAGGCGGCATCCCGACGACCGTCGTCCTTCATTGGAAACCGACCCATTCCGTGGTCCCGGGCACGCCGGACGTCCATGCCGTGACGACCGACGCCTGGGTGGTCTATCCGTTCAAGGCAGGGGGCTAGAGGAGGGATCCGACGATGGCCAAGCGAGTCCGACTGCTGGTCGGGACGAAGAAAGGCGCGTTCATCCTCGAAAGTGACGAGGCACGACATGACTGGTCGGTGCGCGGGCCGTTGTGCGAGGGCTGGCCGGTCCACGACATCATCGTCGAGCCGGGGAGCGGCGCGCTCCTCGTCGCGGCGGGGAACGCGTGGTACGGCCCGGCCGTGTGGCGAAGCGAGGACGATGGCGAGACCTGGACGCACTCCTCGTCGGGCCTGACCTATGGCGACGGGGCCGAGCCGATCAAGACCATCTGGAGCCTGGCGGCCACCCCGGACGGCGGGCTCCTCGCCGGCGTCGAACCGGCCGGGCTCTTCCGCAGCGACGACGGCGGATCGACCTGGCGACATGTCGAGGGCCTCACCAACCACCCGACGCGCCCGACATGGGGACCGGGGGCCGGCGGCCTGATCGCCCACACGATCATCCCCCACCCGACCGACACCGACCGGACCTGGGTCGGCATCTCGGCGGTCGGGGTCTTTGAGACGCGCGACGGCGGGGTCTCATGGGAGCCGCGCAACGTCGGCGTCCGCGCCGAATTCAACCCGGAGAACAGGTTCCCCGAAACGGGGCAGTGCGTCCACAAGTTCGCGATGGCCGCCGGCGAGCCCGACACCTTCTACCAGCGCAACCATTGCGGCGTCTATCGCTCGGACGACGGGTCGGCGACGTGGCAGGAGATCACGGGCGACCTCCCGACCGACTTCGGGTTCGCGATGGCTGCCCATCCGCGCGACGCCGACACGTGCTGGGTCATCCCGCTCAGCACGCCCGAGGAGGGCCGCTTCATGCCCGACGGCCACACCGCGGTCTGGCGGACGCACGATCGGGGGGCCTCGTGGATCCGGTCCGACGACGGATTGCCGAAGCAGGATGCCTACATGTCGGTCCTGCGCGAGGCGATGGCCCGCGACACGCTCGATCCGGTCGGGATCACGTTCGGGACGGCGACGGGCCAGGTCTGGCACAGCTCGGACGAGGGGGTCTCGTGGCGGATGATCACCGACACGCTGCCGGAGATCTGGGCGGTCGAGGCGGCCGTCATCGACTGATCGATGGCGACCGTCCTGCTCCCCGCGTCGCTCATCGCGCTCTTCCCGGGCACGACCAAACGGCATGAGGTCGCGGGCGAGTCGGTCGCCGCGGTCATCGATGGACTCGACGTGGCCGTGCCGGGCGTCCGTGACCGGCTGCTCGAGACGAGCACCAGCCTGCGGCCGCACATCAACGTCTTCGTCGACGGCCAGCCGGCCGACCTCACGACCGCGGTCGGTGCGGCGGCCGTCGTCCACGTGCTCCCCGCGGTAAGCGGCGGATAAGTCGCAGATACGCGCCGATGCATGGCTCGTCGCCATCATCGGAGGATGTCGAAACGTCGGACCCAAGGAAGCGACCGGCCACGGGGCAAGCACGGCTCGCACCGGCACCTGACCGGCGCGGGTGCCGGGTTCCTCGAACGGAACCCGCATGTGCGGACTCTGCTCGGCCGGATCGATCGGGGTGGCCTGACCTGGGAGGACGTCGCGGACGATATCCTGCCGGTCTTCGAGCGCGCCCGGCCGTTCACGTACGAGATGGAGCCGCCGGCCCACGCGGTCGTCCCACCCGGGGTGACGGTCGGGTTCGGTGTCGATCTCGGCCTGGCGTTCGCGCGCGTCGGGGCGGCGCAGCTCGACGACTGGCCGGTCGATCTGGCCGAGTTGACCGAGCGTGCTATACGCAACCTTCGGCGGCGGGCGAAGCAGGCCCGCGACTACGACCTCGTTCGTGAGCCGATCGGCGGCTACCCGACGATCGCCTTCCAGTCCCGCGATGGCTGGGCATCGACGGCGGTCCTCGTCCCGGAAGCCATCGAGCGGTTGTTCGGGCCGGGGCCGGCACTCCTCATCGCGCCGTCACGGGACCTTCTCGTCGGGCTCCCCGACGGTGTCGACCTCGCGTTCGCGACCTGGTTGGCCGAGGAATTCGAGGCGGACGACCCGAACGCCTTGCGGCTCGAGGCGTTCGAATGGCGGGACGGCACGGTCCGCTGCCGGCCGTTGTTGCGCGACGCGGTCGCCGTCTGAGCGTCAGCCGCGCGGGCCGAGCATCGCTGCGAACGGGTCGAACGCCTCGGTACGCTCGGTCGCGGCATCGCGCGCCCGTGATGCGCGGCCCACGGCGGGCGGATCCCCGGCGACGGTCCGCCAGCCCTGGTCGCCGAGCCGATCGAGGGTCACGAGCGCTGCCTCGACCATCCCGCGAGCGTGGTCGCTGGCGATCCCCGTCAGGGCGCCAGGGATCGTGGCGCCGGCGACGTCGACCGAGACCACCGACGCGGCCCGAGCGGCCCGTGCCGCGGCGACCGGGTCGTCGGGGGCGATGTCGAGGGCTCGCAGGACGAGCGCGATGTCACCGCCATGGACGGCGGCCGCGGCCTGCACATAAGGCCACAGGATCGATCGATCCGTCCCGGTCGGCGGCTCGACGAAGCCGAGGGGATGGGTCGGGAAGAGCGCCCGGCGGACTGCGACCTCGGCGATCGCACGCGCACCGGCGGCCGGCTCGTCGGTCAGCCATGGCGGGAGCGCGCTGACGATGATCTGGTGGGGGGCCAGCCCATCGCCACGCGCCAGGGTGACGCCCAGGAGCTGGAGCGCGAGTGCGCGGCCCGCCCGGGTCGCCGGGTCGGAGGGCACGCCCGACGACAGGTCGGGCGCCACGACGAGAGGCCCCGGGCCGACGAGGATCATCGTCCCGGCCCGCCGTGCGAGGCGATGCGCGAACGCATGATCCGCGAGAGCGCGGTCGGGCTCGACGGCGTTGGCCACGATCTCGGCCATGGCATCCGAGGTGAGCAGGTCGATCCGCTCGAAGGCGGCCACCACCGCGCCTTCGGGCGCCCCGAGGGCCGGCGCCGCGATCGCGAGCCGGACGTAGGCGCGGCGGCGTGCGGCGGCGCGATCGATCGCGCGACGCAACCGGGTGATCGCCCGCTGGCTGCCGGTCGGGACGGACTCGATCGGATCCAACCCGGTGCCGCTCTCGCGCGGCTGCCAGAGCGGCACCTCGACACCCGCGTCGGTCAGCCTGTCGGCCAGCTCGCGCCCGATCGGCACCTCGATCCGGATCAGGTCGATGCCGGCCGCGATCAGGCTGGCCACCTCCTCCAGGGCGGCCTCGACCTCGGGCTCGCGGAGGGTGACCCCCAGCCAGGGGCGATCCGCCTCGCCGAGCATCCCGACGGTCTCGCGCCTGACCGTCCGCTGGGCGTCGATGCGCTCGATGGCGGCGCTGGCCAACCGCTGTGCCTCGGCCTCGGCGACGCCGCGCCGGTCTGGCTCGCCGAGCAGTTCGCCTTCAAGCGTGAGGTCGATCGCGCCCGACGCGACATCCATCGCCAGCTGTCTCGGCTCGAGGTCGTATTCGACCAGTGCCATCGCGAACGGGAGCGCGATGCCGTTCCCGAGCGTGCCCGGGTCGCCACTCAACCAGCGGTCGACCGTCGCGCCGGCCAGTGGCCGTCCCGCGGCGTCGAGCCCGGTGACCCCGAATAGCCGCAGGATCGCCCGTTCCTGCCCGACCGTCGTCGAGCCGCGGGCGCGGGCGCCCCACGCGCCGGCGAGGGCATCCGCCCGCGCCATCAGGCGGTCGAGCGGCCAGTCGGACGTCACGGCGTGAACGTGACAGGGATCAGCGACGCCACGGGCACCTCATGTGGCCCCCGGCCCCCGGGTGGTCTCGCCAGTATGGCGCGCCGGGTCGCACGCACGCGTCGCGTTCCGGCCCGTCCCCGCCCGTCGACGGGCCTCTCGGTCGCGTCATCGATCGACGGTGCCGGCCAGCCGATTACCGGCCAGGAAGCCGCGATAGGCGGTCGCCGGATCATCCGAAGTGAAACGGACCCCGCGATCGCCGAAGCGCTCGGCCCCCGGCACGATCGCCGCGTAGTCCGCCTCCACGCCACGGCTGTAGTCGACCTCGATGACGACCGGCGATCCGACACGTAACAGCTCGAGCTTCCCGGCCGCAGCGGCGCGGACCGCTCGTTCCGATCCGGCCCGGATCCGGTCGGCCGCGACCGTCGGGTGGACCGACGCGGCTGCGTTGCCACCGGCCGCGGTCTTGACGACGACGCGCTCCGCCCAGGGCAGCCAGATGGCCACTTCCTCAGCCAGGGCATCGTCGCCGGCGACCAGGCCGACCGGGACGCCCCACGTCGCGAGGATCAGGGCATTGAGTCCGTACTCACCTGTGGGCCGACCGTCCAGGCGCGTCTCGACCGGTGCGAGCGAATAGGTATGGGCGATGGTCCCCCGCGGATGCCCGGCGCGCGCGTGGTAGCCGATGAACAGCGCGACATCGAACCCGGCGTTGGGACCCGCTCCCTCGACCATCGACCACGGCTTCTGGCCCTGCAGGACGCGCGCCGCGGGGTGGATCCGCTCCGGCAAGAGGTTGAACATGCTGCCGTGGCTGTCGTTGACCAGGATGTCCTCGGCACCGGCCGTCAGGGCCCCCTCGATCGCGGCATTGGTCTCGCCGACCATCAGGTCCACGGCGGCCGGATAGCGGGCGTGGCCGGAACCGGTCGGACCGGGGTGGTTGACCCCGGCGATGCCCTCCATGTCGACGCTCAGGTAGACGCGCATCACCCCTCCTCAGGACCGGTCCGTGCCTGGTGACCGATCCAGACGTGCCCATCGGCGAACCGCTCGGCCTTCCAGATCGGGGCACGCGCCTTGGTCTCGTCGATCGCGTAGCGCGCCGCGTCGAAGGCCGCTCCACGGTGCGGGGCGACGGCCACCACCGCGATCGACGGCTCGCCGAGCGGGACCTCCCCGATCCGGTGGAGGATCGCCAGGCGATCGACCCCGAAGCGGGCCGCGATCTCGTCAGCGATGTCGGTCAAGGTCCGCAGCGCAAGCGTGTCGAGTGCCTCGTACTCGAGCGAGTCGACGCTCCGTCCCGCGTGGCGAGCGGCCTCGGCCTCCTGGCCGGGGGCGGGCGTCCCGGGCGTCGAACGTGTCCGACCGAGGAACCCGACGACCGCGCCGTCCTCGGGGACCGCCAGGGCATCGGCGAGCTCGGCCAGGATGGATGTCGTGAACGGGGCCTCGCGAAGCTCGAGGATCCGGGTCGGGGCGGCGCCGGCGCCGGCGCGGGCAGGCCCTTCCGCCTCGCCGCTCCCCCCGGACACCGGCGGGATCATCGCAACCTCGTCGCCGTCGGCGAGCGTCGTCGTCGGATCGGCATAGTCGCCGTTGCGCGCGAAGCGGAGCGACGCACGACCAGGCGCCAGGACCGGATGCCGGACGATCAGAGCCGTCCAGGCCGCCTCGACATCGGCTCCGTCGGCAAGATCCAGCGCGACCTCGCGCGTGCCCGCCAGCTCGCGTTGGATGGCGAACAGCCGGACCCGGACCCTGATCGACACGGCCGGCTCGATCAGCCGCGCCATGTGCCGATGAGCAGGCCGTCGCCGACCGGCAGGATCGTTGCGGAGAAACGCGCATCGGCCATCACCGCGACGTCGAACGCCCGGAGCGCCGCCGTGTTGGCGTCGTCGGCCGCGGCCGGTCGCGTGCCGGACGTCCGGCCGCTCCACAGGACGTTGTCGGCGACGATCAATGCGCCCGGCAGCAGCCGGACGGTGAGTGCCGCGAGATACGCCTCGTACTCGGGCTTGAGCGCGTCGATGAAGACCATGTCGAACGGGCCATCGAGCGCCGGATCCGACCCGATGGCGTCGAGCGCCGGCGCGTTCACGACCGTGATCCGTTCGTCGGCGATGCCGGCCTGGCGCCACCAGCCGCGCGCAAGGTCGGTCCGCTCGCGGTCCGGATCGATGGTCACGATCGTGCCGTCGACCGGCTGGCCGAGGGCCATCCACAGCGTCGAGTAGCCGTAGGCGGTGCCGACCTCGACGATCCACCGACGGTCGCCGGCGAGGACCTGGAGGACCCGCCCGGCGTCGCGATCGACGATCGGGATGCCGGGTCCCTCGGCGGCGGCCTCGATCGCGGCCAGGGCGGGCGGCAAGGGCGGCGCCAGCGACTCGATCCAGTCGAGATCGACGGCGTCGGGGATCCAGCTTCGATCGTTCTTGCTCATCTCGCCCTCACACCAGGAGTCCGGCACCGAAATAGAGTCCCGCGGCCAGGATCGTCCCGGCGGCGATCGAGCCGACATTGATGTATAGCAGCCCCGTCGCCGACTCCATCGAGCGCGACCTAGCCGTCTGGACCGACGCCCAGCAGACGATCAGCGGGAAGATCAGCCCGACGATCAAGCGCAGCCAGACGAACAGCGCCCATGGCCCGACCAGCGAGGAGAACGGCGCGACGTCCGCCGGTCCGGCGCCCGTCCCGACCCATGCCACGAACAGCACGACCTGGACGACGACCACCAGCAGCAGGACGCGGGCGAGCAGGATGAGCGGTGCCTCGGGCAGCTTTGGCGTGACCAGGTACCAGTGGCCCAGGATCATCGCCGCGAAGACGCCACCGATGGCTGCGCTGACGACGGCCAGCTGGACGAGCAGCGCGAGAGCGCCGAGCGACCCGCCACCCCATGCCAGGGCGCCGAACAGGAGCGTCGCGACGGCGGCGGCGATCGCGGCCCACTCCACCGCCACGGCGAGTCGCCGGTCGACGCGGCGGGCGACCAACGAGGCAGCCGCGAGCACGCAGAAGAGGAGCAGCGCCACGTGTCGCGGCTCGTCCCAGGTCGGATCGACGACGACCGGAGATGTGCCGAGCGTGTCCGGCAGGGCCCCGTCCGAGATCACCGCGAGGACCCCGAAGCCGAGGGCACACAACGTCGTGAAGCGAAGGTAGCCACCGGTTGCGCCGGTCCGCACCCGAAGCAGGACACACGCGGCGTAGGAGCCGAGCGCCAGACCCGTCAGGACGGTCCAGTTGATGAAGGCGAGGTTCTGGGCGATCTGCGTCGCGGGCACCGCCCGAGTGTAGCCGCGTTGTAGCATCGCCCCCGGAGGTGTCCCATGGGTCTCGATCCGGATACGACGTTCACCTGGTACGGCCACAGCTGCTTCGAGGTCGGGACCCCCGGCGGCAAGACGATCCTGATCGATCCGTGGCTCGGCAACCCGCGCAGCCCGCGCACGGCGGATTCGATCGAGCGCTGCGATCTGCTGCTGGTGACCCACGGCCACTTCGACCACATGGGCGACGCGGTCGCCATCGCAAGCCGGTTGCGGCCGACGTGGCCTTGCATGCACGAGATGAGCCTGTGGCTGGCCCGCCGGCTGCCGGGCGGCGCCGATGCTGCCGTCGGCATGAACAAGGGCGGCACGTTCGAAGCCGACGGGATCAAGGTCACGATGACCCACGCCGACCATTCGGCCGGGGACTGGAACCCGGGCGGCGAGACGACGCTGTACCTGGGCGAACCGGTCGGCCTGATCGTGGAGCTCGAGAACGGGTTCCGGTTCTATTTCGCAGGCGACACCGCAGCGTTCGGCGACATGGCCCTGATCCGGGAGCTGCACGCGCCGCAGCTCGCCTTCCTGCCGATCGGCGGGCACTTCACGATGGGTCCGCGCGAAGCCGCTCTGGCGGCCGGGCTCCTCGGCGTCGAGGACGTCGTGCCGATCCACTACGGGACGTTCCCGATCCTGGCCGGCACACCCGCGGAGCTGCGGATGGCCCTCGACGAGCGGGGCCTCAGCGGCGTCCGGGTCCACGCGCCGGAGCCTGGTGGGAGGGTCAGCTGATCAGCGCGACGCGTACTACCGCCGACCGCCGATCCCGTGGTAGTCGACGTTGCCCGGCAGGGACAGGTCGCGGAGCGAGTTCCGACCGTCAACAACGGCCCGCAGCGCCGGGAACCAGCCAGGATCGATCGCGCCCCAGGTGCGATCCGCGGTCTGCGTGATAACGGCGGCCACCGTCGGA
>Ga0307281_10000536_pt1 | contig 10000 bp, 9 predicted proteins | sample ER_DNA_120_FD_194486 | JGI IMG/M metagenome (GOLD analysis project Ga0307281, IMG submission 194486) | Bulk soil microbial communities from the East River watershed near Crested Butte, Colorado, United States - ER_DNA_120 | ecosystem: Environmental > Terrestrial > Soil > Floodplain | place: USA...
GCGGGCGCCGCGGTACGCATCCGGGATCGTGGGCTTGAAGTGCTGGAACACGTTGAGCGCGGTTTCCAGAGTGTCACGGTTGTTGAGGTCCTCGTGATAGCGCCCGCGCCAGTGGAAGGTCTTCCCGGGCATCGATTCGATGCCGCGCACGTCGACGCCATGGTCGCTCATGCGCGCCATGTGGTGGGCCTGGAAGTCCTCGCCGACAACACCCACCACCTGCGGCTTCGTGAAGTAGCTGGCCGCGATGGAGACATAGCTGGCGGAGCCGCCGAGCGCCATGTCGACGCGTCCCTCCGGCGTCTCCACGGAATCGAACGCGACGGAACCGACGATGAGCAGCGAATGGGCTTCGGGTTGAGTCGACATCGAATGTTCTCCGGCGTTACATGCTGCTGGGCGCGCTCACGCCGAGCAGGTGCAACGAGTTCTTGAGGACGGTGCGCGTCGCGCGGGCCAGCTCGAGCCGCGCGGCCGAGAGCGCGGGGTCATCCCCCACGATCCGGCACGCATGATAGAACTGATGGAATGCCGTGGCCAGCTCCTGCGCGTAGGTGGTGAGCCGGTGCGGCTCGCGCGCTTCCGCCGCGCCCGCGGCCACGTTCGGGAAATGCAGGAGGTGCAGCATGAGCGCGCGCTCCTCGGGCTCCGCGAGCTTCGCGAGGTCGGCGCCGGCGCCGGCGGCGATCCCGCGCTCCTCCGCGAAGCGCACCACACTTGCGATGCGCGCGTGCGCGTACTGCACGTAGTAGACCGGGTTCTCGTCGGACTGTTTGCGCGCCAGCGTGAGGTCGAAATCGAGCGGCGAGTTTGCGCGCCGCATGAGGAAGAAATACTTGGCCACGTCGACGCCCACGTCGTCGATCAACTCGCGCATGGTGATGAACTCGCCCGCGCGCTTGCTCATGCTCACGGGCTTGCCGTCCTCGAGCAACCGCACCCAGCCCACGATGATGATCTCGAGCCAGTCTTTCGGCGCGCCGAGTGCGGCCATCGCGGCCTGCATGCGCGGCACGTGACCGTGGTGGTCGGGGCCGAGAAGGCCGATGGCGCGGTAGTAGCCGCGCTCGAGCTTGGAAGCGTGGTATGCGACGTCCGCCAGGAAGTACGTCGGCTCGCCGTCGCCCTTCTGGATGACGCGGTCCTTGTCGTCGCCATAGGCGGTGGAACGGAAGAACAAGGCACCGTCCTCCGTATAGGTGTGGCCGCCGTCGACCAGGCGCTTTCGCACCGCTTCGATCGCCTCCGGATGCAGCGAGGATTCGCCGAAGTAGCCGTCGAAGCGCGCGCCGTACGCGGCGAGGTCGGCGCGAATGGTGGAGAGCAGATGACCTGCGGCCTCGCGGCCAAGGGAAGACGCCGCGAAAGCGGCGTCCATCCACTCTTTGGCATCACGCTCATCCACCGCGGTCGCAAGCGTCGATAAATAATTCCCGGGATACTGGTACTGTTCAATGCTCTCGCCGGCGGCAGTCTTACCGAAACGCTCCTTCAGGCGGAAGCGAAAGCTCTCGCCCAGCGCCTCGACCTGCTTGCCGTAATCGTTGACGTAGTACTCGCCCTGCGTGGCGTAGCCGGAGAAGTCGAGGAGATTGAGGATCGAGTTGCCCACCGCGGCCGCGCGCGCCGATACGATCACGAGCGGGCCGGTCGGGTTGGCGGAGACGTATTCAACCTGCACGCTCTTTCCCGCACCGTCGCGCGAGGCGCCGTACGCATCGCCCTGTCCGATCACGTCACGAACGGTGGCCTGCAACACGGGGAGTGCGAGGCGGAAATTGATGAAGCCGGGCTTCACCGCCTCCACGCCGGCCACCACGTCCGCGGTCAGCTCCACGGTGCGCGCAATGGCTTCCGCGATCTCGATGGGGTTGCGCTTGAGTTTCTTCGCCAGCGACATGGCGACGGGCGTCGCGATGTCGCCGTGCGACGCGTCGCGCGGACGCTCGATCGTCACCGGCACGTCCGGCGCCACGATGTCGAGCCGCCGCAGCGCTTCCGACACCGCCGCGGCGATGGTCTCGCGCATGCTCACGAACGGGCCCGGGCCGCGGGCTCTTCGATCTGCTCGGCGGGGGCGTCGCCCCAGAGCCGCTCGAGCTGGTAGTAGCGGCGTACGTCGGGTTGGAAGATGTGGACGACGATGTCGACCAGGTCGATCAGGACCCAGCGCAGCGAGTCATAGCCTTCCACGTGGTAGATCTCGAGCCCCGCTTCGCGACAGCAATCGATGACGTGGTCCGCGATGGCCCTGACCTGCGGCGCCGACTGGCCCGAACACACGACGAAAAAGCGTGTGACGTCCGTCACCTTGCGCACGTCCATCACGGTGATCTCGACGGCCTTCTTTTCGAGTGCGAATTCGGCCACCTTCCGGGCGGTGGCGCGGGTGGCGCCCGCCGTGGAACGGCGCGGCGCGGGCAGCGGACTCTTGACCGGTTTGCGTCTCGGCGCTTTCTTGGTTTTCGGCGCCGTCTTGCGTTTCGTCACATCGCCTCCGTTTTTTTCTCGCGACGCCGCGAAACGACCAGCGCCGTCAGAGCGCTCCCAATATACAGGAGACACAGGGGAGTTGCCATGAGTACCTGCGACACCGGGTCGGGGCTGGGTGTGGCGACGGCCGCCACGATGAAGATGATCACGATGGCGTAGCGCCAGTTGCGCAGAAACGTCCGCGCCGAGACCAGACCCGAGAGGCTGAGCAGGAACATCACGATGGGGAGCTGGAACACCAGCCCCATGGCCAGGCACAGCTGCGCCACCGTGTCGAAATACGCACTGATCGAGATCAGCGGCTGCACGTGCGCGGTTCCGTAGCGCACCAGGAAATTCACCATGCCCGGCGCCACCATGAAATAACAGAAGGCGACGCCGATGTAGAAGAGCATGATCGACCAGCCCACGATGGGCATGATGCGGCCGCGCTCCATCCGAAACAGTCCCGGCATCACGAACTTCCAGATGCGGTAACCGATGTACGGAAACGCGGTCATCACGCCGAGGATCAGGCTCAGCTTGGTCCGCACCATGAAGGCTTCGGACGGCGACTGGAAGATGAAGTGGTCCACGGGGACGTCGCGCACCATCCATTCCAGGATGGTCCCGCTGAAGCAGAAGTACGCCGCCGCGAACGCGAGAAAGACGAGCACGGACGCGGTTATGACACCGCGCAGCTCGCCCAGGTGTTCGAGAAAGGACATTTCGCGCAGGCGTTCCCTGCGTGGGAGAGGTTGACCGGGAAATTCCATCCGACTACTCGATCAGTTCCCTCTCGATGTGATTCGTGACCGACGTCTTCATGGGGTCTCCGCCGGCCTGCGGCGTCATGTTGATGTCGGTCACCATGCTGCCCGTGAAATAGCGGATGGCGCCGTTCGCGGGATCGAAGTGGAATTCGAACTTCCCCTTGCCGGTGCCGTCGAGATTGAACACGCCCACCGGAGTCTCTGTGCTGCCGCCAACCTTGGTGGTGACGTCCTCGTCCACCATCGCAACGTCGTGGCCCTTGTTGTTCTTCATCTCGCGGAACTTGAAGCTCTCGTTGCTCACGTACTCGGAGCCCGCCGCGGACTTGTCGCGGTAGTTTTCACGCTTCCACGTGCCGCCCACGGGCACCGCGCTGGCGGGCAGGTACACGTACCAGTTCTTGAGCGTCGGCTCGATGACCTGCTGCACTTCCGGCCAGGCGTCGAAACTCGGCCCCGGGCCGATGTCGCTCACGGTTCCGTGCGCATCCACCGTGAAGCCCACCGATTTCCCCACCATCTTCATCCCGGACGGATCCACCTGCTTGTCGGCGCCGATCGTGTTGGTGGCATCCACCTTGTCGAAGGTGAGACTCATCGCGTAGGCGTCGCCCTTCTTGGAGACGCACGCCACGGTGACCATCATGTCGGCCAGCTGGTTCGCCGTCATGCCCGTCATTTGCATGTCGGTATTGATCTTCAGATGGTATTTCTGCGCCGAGCCCGGCACGAACGTGTAGCCGAACGTGACGTTCTTCGCCGCGGCCGCCAGCCCCGCCACCGCCGTCAGCGCGACGGCCGTCATCAGCATCTTCCGGATCATGTGCCTCACCTTTCCGGTCACGATTTGCGCTCGTCGCGATTCTGGCGATCGAGCAGAACTTTCACTTCGCTCATGAACTGATTGATGTCCTTGAACTGCCGGTACACGCTGGCGAAGCGGACGTAGGCCACTTCGTCGAGCGACTGCAACCGGTCGACCACCAGATTTCCGATCTCGGTGCTCTTCACTTCGTTCTTGAATTTCCCGAACAGCGCGGTTTCGATGTCGTCGATGACGCGCTCGATCTGCTCGCGCGAAACGGGGCGCTTCTCGCACGCCTTCGAGAGTCCACCCAGCAGTTTCTCGCGGCTGTACTCCTCGCGCCGGCCGTCCTTCTTGACCACCATCATGGGGACGCGCTCGATGTATTCGTAGGTGGTGAAACGATGGCCGCACTTCAGGCACTCGCGCCGGCGGCGGATGGCTTCGCCTTCCTTGGTCGTGCGCGAATCGACGACCTTGTCTTCCTCGAATGAGCACTGGGGACACTTCATCGCAGCCCTGCCCGCCTCACGCCCGTAGCTCGGGGTAGAGGGGAAATGCGTCGCACAGTTCGCGCGTCTGCGCGCGCACGGCGCGGATGGTTTCCTCGTTGCCGGTGTCTTCGAGCACGCGCGCCATGAGCTCCGCGATGGTGCGCATCTCCTTCTCGCGCATGCCGCGCGTGGTGAGCGCCGGCGTACCGATGCGCACACCGCTGGTGACGAACGGGCTCTTCTTGTCGAAGGGCACCGTGTTCTTGTTCACCGTGATGCCCGCCGCTTCGAGCGCGGCCTCGGCCTTCTTGCCCGAGAGGTCGCGCGCCGAGAGGTCGAGCAGGAAGAGATGCGTGTCGGTTCCGCCCGAGACCACGTCGAAACCAAGCTCCATGAAGCGCGACGCGAGTGTGCTTGCGTTCGCGATCACCTGGCGCGCGTACGCCTTGAATTCATCTCCCATGGCTTCCCGGAAGCACACTGCCTTGGCGGCGATGATGTGCATGAAGGGCCCGCCCTGCATGACCGGAAAGGTGAACTTGTCGATCGTGTCCGCGTGTCTGGCCGGCGCCATGATGAAGCCGCCGCGCGGCCCGCGCAGGGTCTTGTGCGTGGTGCTCGTCACCACGTCGGCGTACGGCACCGGGCTGGGATGCAGCCCGGCCGCCACCAATCCCGCGATGTGCGCGATGTCCACCATCAGAAGACATCCCGCTTCGTCGCAAATCGCGCGCAGCGCCGGAAAATCCCACTGGCGCGCATAGGCGCTGGCGCCGGCCACCAGGAGCTTGGGGCGCTCGCGCAGCGCCTGTTCACGCAGCACACCGTAGTCGAGCACCTGCGTCTTCGGGTCCACTTCGTACGCCGACACCTGGAAAAAGATCCCCGAGAAATTCACCGGGTGCCCGTGCGTCAGATGCCCGCCATGTGAGAGCGACAGACCCATGATCTTGTCGCCGGGTTTCAAGAACGAGAAGTAGGCCACCATGTTGGCCTGGCTTCCGGAGTGGGCCTGCACGTTGACGTGTTCGGCGCCGAAGAGCGTCTTCGCCCGCGTGCGCGCGGTCTCCTCGATGCGGTCGACTTCCTCGCAGCCGCCGTAGTAGCGCTTGCCGGGATATCCCTCCGCGTACTTGTTGGTCGGCACCGAGCCCATCGCAGCCAGGACGGCCAGGCTCACGAAATTCTCCGACGCGATCATCTCCAGCGTGCCGTGCTCGCGCTTCGCTTCCGCGCGGATGAACCCGGCCACTTCCGGGTCGGAGCGATCGAGATTTGCAAAAAGGTCGTGCACTCAGTTGCCCCGCTTTCCGGTTTTCTTCCATCCATCGAAATGGGGAAGCTTGCCCGCCATGGACTCGATGCACTCGGAGATCACGAGGTAGGTCCGTTCGTAGACCGCGATGTCGCTACCGATCGGGTCGGGGATATCGCCGTCGTGCCGGTCGGAAAAATTGGTGAGCAGGAAGGTGCTCTCGAGCGCCTCCGGGTCGATCTCCCCCACCGCCTCGCGGTGGCGGACTCCCATGGTGACGATGAGGTCGGCGTCGTGGACCAGCTCGCGCGTGAGCATGCGCGACCGGTGCTCCGAGAGGTCCAGCCCATGCAACTGCGCCACCTCGATCGAGTTCTGCGAGGCCGGGCTGCCTTCCAGCGCGGAGGTACCGGCCGAGGCGATATCGACCTCGAAGTTCAGGCGGCCAGGAAGCACCTGCTTCCCGAGGGCCTCGGCCAACGGGCTGCGGCAGGTGTTACCGGAACAAACGAACAGGATTTTCTTCATTTGTTCTGGTCACCACAGACCGCCCGCGCCCCGGCGTGGGTGGCATGAAAGTCCGGGCGACCACGGCAAGAGACGTCATCACCGGCGGTTGCGTCACGTGATTCGCCCGCAACCATACAAACAACCCGTTGACTTTGCAACGGATTCCGACTAAGTACTGTGTCCAACCCCACGGACGGAACCCAAAGGACATGCGACGATGACAAGACGATGGCTGGCGCTCGCGACGGGCGCGATGCTCTATCTGCATGCTTGCCCGGCTTCGGCCGAGCCCATCCTCGCCCCGCACAAGTACAGCGGGCCCATCCCGCAGAACTCGATTTCGCTCCGCATCGGGACGTTCGGCGGCGGATCCAACCAGGAGATGATCGACTACCTGGACGGCCGCGTGAAGCCTCCGTTCGAGTCCAACCCGGAGGACTTCGGCAATGGCCTTGCGATCGACGTGGGATTCATCCACAAACCGCATCCCCAGTTCGGCGTGCGCCTGAACGGCAGCGCCACGTCCCTCAAGTACACGAGCACCGGGGATTTCGTCCCGCAAACCGCCGACACCATCCTGCCTCAGTTGAAGTTCAGCCGCGAGTTCAAGGTGGACCTGTTCGTGTTGGAGGCGTCCGGCATCTACTTCTTCAGCGACGCATCCGTGAAGGAATTCCAGTCCTATCTCGGCGGCGGATTCAGCCTCGGCTTCCCCCATCAATCGTTCACCGAGACCCGAACGGACGCGGATACGGGACAGCCATATACGGAGGAAATTCAGGGCCGGCCCTCCGACGTCAGTGAATGGGACGTGAGCCCGGGCGCCCACCTGGTGGGTGGTTTGCTGTACTACTTCACGGATCGCTGGGGATTGTCGGCCGAGGGGCGCGTTCAGTTGATGGAGAGCCGCTTCGACCAGCTGCAGGCCGTGGATCCCGATACAGGTGAGTTCGAGAATGTCGGCTTCGTGGTCGACTACACGGGATTCTATCTCTCGATCGGCGCTTCCTACGGCTTCTAGACCCATGATCCGTCAGATCACCGTTCAATCCCCCACCGGCGCCGCGCGCGAGCAGGCGCTGGTGCTTCCCGTCTACCGCGGCACGAAGCGGCTGTCTCCCGGCGCGGCCCGCATGGATCGCGCGTTCGGAGCAGTGGCTGCGCTTCTGATCGCGGATGGCTTCGCCGCGGAGCGCGGCGAGACGCGCGTTGCTTCGGTGAAACGGGGCCGTCGTCTCGTCCATACCATCGTGGTCGGACTCGGCGATCGGTCGCGCGCCAATGCCGAGGATCTCGCCGATGCGGCCGGCGCCGCGGCGAAAGTGCTCCTCTTGCACCGCGTCGAAAGCGCGGCCATCTACCTCGACGACGTGTTCACGGGCACCGCGCTGGACGCCGCCGATGCAACCCACGCCTTCGTGAAAGCGTTCGGCCTCGCCTGCCATCATCTCAAGCCGCGTCCCACGGCGCGCCTCTCCCGGCTTTCATTGCGCACCCGGCGTCCGTCAAGCGAACTCGCGCCCGCCGTGAAGCGCGCGCGGCTTCTCGTCGACTGGATGGTGCGCGTGCGCGACTGGGTCAACCTGCCCGCGAACGCACTGACGCCGGCGACGTTTGCCGCCGGCGCCAGGCAGGCGCTCACGAAGGATGGCTTCACCTGCCGCGTTCTGTCGCGCGCGCAGATCGAGGCGGCCGGCATGAACGGCGTGCTCGCCGTCGGCGCGGGAAGCCGCGAAGAGCCGCGTTTTCTGGTCGCCGAACATGCGCTCGCGAAGAAGAACTGGCCGCTCGTGTGCCTGGTGGGAAAGGGCGTCACCTTCGACTCGGGCGGACTCTCCATCAAGCCGTGGGAGAAGATGAACGAGATGAAGAGCGACATGGCGGGCGCGGCGAGTGTCATCGCCGCGGTTGCAATGGCCGCCCAACTCGAGATTCCCCTGCGGCTGGTCGCTCTCGCTCCGTGCGTGGAGAACATGCCGGATGGCACCGCCTTCCGGCCCGGCGACGTGCTCAAGCTCGCGTCGGGAAAGACCGTGGAGGTTCTGAGCACGGACGCCGAGGGCAGGCTCATTCTCGCCGACGCCGTGGCCTACGCGCGCGCGAACTACCAACCCTCGGTGATCGTCGACATGGCGACGCTCACGGGCGGCGTGCTGATCGCACTCGGCACGCGCATCGCCGGCATCATGGGAAACTCCGAGCGCGACCTCGACGACATGCGCGCGGCGGGCGAGCGCTCCGGCGAACCGGTGTGGCCGCTGCCGCTGGACGAGCGTTTCGTTTCGATGATCAAAGGGGATGTCAGCGACTACAAGAACTACGGCGGGCGCAATGCATCGGTGATCACGGCCGCAGCGCTGATCGGCACGTCGGCGGCCACGACGCGCTGGGTCCACATCGATATCGCCGGCACGTCGTGGAACGACGGCAACGGCGCTTCCTACCAGGCCCGCGGCGCCACCGCCTACGGCGTCGATCTTCTGCTTCGCTTCCTGGAAATCGTCGCGGCACGAGCGTAGCTTCCATCTCCTCTTCGTTTGGGCGGTCGCATGTCCGGCCGAAGCGACTCACCTGTCCGGTTGGGCCGACACGCAGTGTCGGGACAACGGGATCTATGAGCGGTACCAGTCTCAATACTGCGCTCCCCGCGAATAGCAGGAGCGAGGACGGACCGTGCGACCGCGCATAACGAAGCAGAAGGAAGGCCCCATCAACGTGCTCGCGCAGATTAGGTCTTCCGCCAGATCTCGTTGTCGTCGCGGGTCAGGTACATCCACAGTCCCGCCACCGCGGCGGCGTTCATCACCGTGAAGGTCCACGAAACCCGCGGCATCGCGGCCAGCCGCGCCGACCGAAGCGGCGTGAGATTCAACAGACCCATCGCGTAGAACAGCGTTTGCACCACGAAGAGCACCAGATACACCGGCTGCTGCAGCAGCAAAGCGCTGGTGATCCATGCGGCGAGGCAGAAGTACGGCACCACCAGGCGCAGGAGCTTGTGTGACACGAACTGGAAGAGCACGGGGTTGGCGCGCGGGTCGAGCAGGCGCGGCTCCATGGCAACCGCCTGGTAGTTGCCGGCCAGCGTGCGCACCTTGCGCGCGAACTCGCGCGCGGCGGTTGCGGACGAGAAGTCGAATGCGCGCGCGGCGCGCAGGAAGATGACGCGGTAGCCCGCCAGCACGATGCGCATCGGCACCAGGAAATCGTCGAGGAGCGTGTTGGGCGCAAGCGGCACGTACAGCGCACGGCGCACGGCGTAGATCGATCCCGTCGCGCCCACCACCGAAGCGATGGCGCTCTCGCTGCGACGGATCAGCTTTTCGTACTGCCAGTACAGCCCGACCCCCTCGTGCACCTCTCCCACTTCTTCGCCCGCCACCAGGATCAGTTCGCCGCTCACGGCGCCGACGGCCTGGTCGTGGAAAACACTCACCAGCTCCGCGATGGCATTGGGGCTGAAGCGCTGGCGCGCGTCCGCGAACACCACGATGTCGCGCGTGGCAGCCGCGACGCCGATGTTGAGCGCCGTCGCCTTTCCCACCGGAGTCGCGCACTCGAGCAGCTGGACCTGGCCGGCGTAGAGTTTCACGAGCTCGGCCGTGCGATCGGTCGAGCCGTCCGACACCACGATGATCTCGAGCAGCTCGCGCGGATATTCCTGCGCGAGGAGGTTCTCGAGGCGCGCCGA
>Ga0307281_10000537_pt1 | contig 9989 bp, 9 predicted proteins | sample ER_DNA_120_FD_194486 | JGI IMG/M metagenome (GOLD analysis project Ga0307281, IMG submission 194486) | Bulk soil microbial communities from the East River watershed near Crested Butte, Colorado, United States - ER_DNA_120 | ecosystem: Environmental > Terrestrial > Soil > Floodplain | place: USA...
CTACGGGCCGTGGGCCGGCGACGTCACCCACCGAACGAACGGCGTCCTCGTCTCGGACCGCGCCGGCACGTCGAACGCCTATGGCCTGTTCAACCTCGAACAGCGCGCCGATCTCTTCATCGGGGCCGGGGTCGAGGTCTACGAAGGGATGATCGTCGGCGAGAACAGCCGGTCGGGCGACATGGATGTCAATCCGACCAAGGAGAAGAAGCTCACCAACATCCGAACCCACTCGCACGACGAGTCGCTCCGACTGACGCCGGCCCGCCCGATCACCCTCGAGACCGCGCTCGAGTTCATCGCCGCCGATGAGCTGGTGGAGGTCACACCGCATTCGATCCGGCTGCGCAAGCGTGCGCTCGCCCAGCACGACCGCCGGCGCGAGGCCGGCCGGGCCGACGACCTCCGGCGGGCGTCAGAGCGCGAGCCGACCACGGCTAGCTGACCGGGTCTCAGGCCTTCTGGCGGTAGCTCGGCGTGCCGGGCAGCTGTCGTCGCCAGGCCATATGGAGCAGGACGGTCGCCCACATGCGGTACGGCCGCCACGCATCGGAGATGGTCGCCCAGGTCGCGTCGTCGGGCGGCTCCGGGAGTCCGTAGAGCGCGGCCACCGCGTTGCGGCTGATCTCGTCGGCCATCGGCACCGCGTCGGCGACGCCGCAGCCGCGCAGCAGGATGCCCGATGCGGTCCACGGCCCGACGCCGGGGAGTGCCTGGAGCTGGGCGAGCGCCTCGGCCTCGGGCAAGGCGCGCAGCCGTTCGGTGTCGAGGATGTCATCCATCGCGGCCCGGGCGAGGTCGTGGAGCCTGCCGACCTTGACCTGGCTCAGCCCGGCGACCGATGGGACCTCGAGCAGCCGCTGCGGTCGTGGGAACGGTCGGACGGTCCGCCCGCCGATCTCGACGGCGTCGCCGTGCGCCTCCGACAGCCGCTCCTTCACGACCCGGGCCTGGCGCATCGCGATGCGCTGGCCGATGACGAACGACGTGGCGGCCTCATACGCGGAGTAGAAGCAGACGGGGCGCAGCCAGTCGTATTGCGCCTGGAGGGCACCAAGGACCGGATCGCGGGCACCGACCTCCATCCAGCCCCGGCCGTCGTGATCGAGCGACAGCGAGCGCGCGACCTGGCGCCGGACGGTCTCGACGTCGTCCGAACCGGATGCCTCGCCGTGGACCGTGCCGTCGGGCGTCTGCCAGACGTCGACCGCGGCGCTGTCACGCCAGCCCTCGACCGGGAAGGTCATGAGCAGGCCGATGTCCGTTCCATGGGCGCCGATCCCGGCCGCGAACCCCCCGGCGAAATCCTGGGCAGCGGCCAGCGAGAACCGGCCGACCGGCTCGATCGTGAATCGCGTCATGCGACGCGCTGTTCAGCCATGACCGGATGGTCTCATCGCCGTCCAGCGGCCGATCGCCGGGCGGTCAGGCGCCGACGCCGCGTGAGGCGCCGACGTCGGGCTGACCGGCCGGACCGGCTCGCGGCATGGCTCGGGTGTACGATCGGGCCCATGCCGATCTACCTCGATCATGCCGCGACGACACCGCTCCGGCGCGAAGTCCTCGAGGCCATGCTCCCGTTCCTGACCGAGTCGTTCGGCAATGCGAGCTCGGCCCACAGTTACGGCCGGGTCGCCCGGGCGGCCCTCGACGAGGCTCACGAGCGCGTGGCGGCGCGGCTCAACGCGAGCGGTCGCGAGGTGGTCTTCACGTCGGGCGGCACCGAGGCGAACAACCTCGCTCTGAAGGGGGCCGCCTGGGCGGGCAAGGCGCGCGGCCACCGGATCGTGACCTCTTCGGTCGAGCATCACGCGGTCGGGCACACCGTCCGCTACCTCGAGAAGTTCGGCTTCGAGATCGTCGAGCTGCCGGTCGACCGCTACGGTCGGGTCGATCCGGACCAGCTCGAGGCGGCCCTCAACGACAAGACGATCCTCGTCTCGATCATGCTCGCCAACAACGAGGTCGGCACGATCCAGTCGATCGCCGAGATCGCGAGCCGCGTGCGGGCGCGCAAGGGCGTCGTCTTCCACGTCGACGCGGTCCAGGCCGCCCCGTACGTCGATCTCGACGTCGAGACGCTCGGCGCCGATCTCGTCTCCCTGGGCGCCCACAAGTTCGAGGGGCCGAAGGGCGTCGGGGCACTGTACGTCCGCCACGGGACGCACATCCTTGCCCAGCAACAGGGCGGCACCCAGGAACGTCATCGGCGCGCCGGGACGGAGAACGTGGCCGGGGCCGTCGGTCTGGCGGCCGCGTATGAGCTGTCTTGCGTCGAGCGGCCGGCCACCGTCGCTCGGCTGCGTGCTCAGCGCGATCGACTGGCACGGGCGGTCCTGGCCGGCCCGGGCGTCGAGGCGACGGGCCATCCGAAGGAGCGGCTACCCGGCATGCTTTCGGTCGTGGCCCGTGACACCGACGGCGCGTCGGTCGCGATGTCGCTCGACCTCGAGGGCATCGCCTGTTCGGTCGGCTCGGCCTGCACGACCGGCTCGACCGAGGTCAGCCACGTCCTCACCGCGATGGGCTACCCCGAGGAGGAGGCGCGCGGCGCGCTCCGACTATCGCTCGGCCGCACGACCACCGACGACGAGGTGGCGGTCGCCTGCGACGTGGTGCCGCGGGTCATCGCCTCGATGCGGCTCGGCAGCGTTGCGGTAGCGGCAGACCCGCTCGGCGAGGGCGTCCCCGCGTGAGTCGGATCCTGGTCGCGATGTCGGGCGGGGTGGACTCCTCGGTCGCCGCGGCGCTGCTGCGCGGCCAGGGCCACGAAGTGCTGGGCGTCTGGATGCGCCTGCACGACGTCGCGGACACCTACTCCGAGTTCAAGAAGAGCTGCTGCTCTCTCGACGCCGCCGACGACGCCCGGCGGGTCGCGGCCCAGCTCGACATCCCGTTCTACGTCATGAACCTGGAGCGCGAGTTCGACGCCGGGGTCCTCCAGCCGTTCCTCGACGCCTACCTGTCGGGCGAGACGCCGTCGCCGTGCGTCGACTGCAACACCTACGTGAAGTTCGGCGCCCTGCTCGGTCGGGCGCGCCACCTGTACGACTGCGAGGCGGTCTCGACCGGGCACTATGCGCGGCGCGACGTCGGCCCCGACGGGCAGGCCCGACTGCTGCGGGCGCGTGACGCGGACAAAGACCAGACCTATTTCCTGTACGGCCTGCGGCAGGACCAGCTCGAGCATGCCCGGTTCCCGCTCGGCGAGCTGACCAAGCCCGAGGTCCGCGACGTCGCGCGCGGCCTCGGCCTGGCCACGGCCGACAAGCCCGAGAGCCAGGAGATCTGCTTCGTGCCGGGCGGCGACTACCGCGACGCGCTCCGGGACCGGGCGGGCTGGGTGTCGGAGTCCGGCCGGCTGCTCGACCGCGACGGGGAGCAGGTGGGGGAGCACCAGGGGACCCCGGCCTACACCGTCGGCCAGCGCCAGGGACTCGGGGTGGCGCTCGGTGAGCCACGCTACGTGAGCCGGATCGATCCGCTGACCAACACGATCACGCTCGGTCGGCGCGAGGACCTCGAGACGACCCGGATCGACCTGGAACGCTCGAGCTTCGTCGCCGGCGATGCGCCGGGCGGGCGGGCGCCGTTCCGTGCCGAGATCCGGATCCGCCATCGCGCGGCGCCGATCCCGGCGACCGTCAGGCCGGCGTCGGCCGACGAGCCCGCCCGTGGCGGGCATTGGGTGGTCGACACCGATCGTCCGGTCTGGGCCGCCGCCCCCGGTCAGGCCGCGGTCCTATACGACGGCGACGTAGTCCTCGGTGGCGGGCGCATCGCGCGGCCGGCGGCGTCGGAAGCGGGGCCGGACCGGCCGGCAAGGACGGCACGGCCGGCCGAGGCCGACGGACTCGTCGGTACGCGTCGATGAGCATCGGCCCGGCGCTCATCCTGGCCGCGCTGGTCGGCGTCTTCAATGCGGCGCTGTACGTGCTCATCCGCGGCAACACCGGCGGCCGGCTGCCGATCATCGTCGTCGCGGCGATCCTCGGCGCATGGGCCGGCGACGCCCTCGCCGGTCGGCTCGGGTTCGAGGCCATGACCATCGGCGATTTCCACCTGCTGGCGGCGATCGTCGTGGCCTGGATCGGGATCGGGATCTCGTCGGCGGTGGCGATCCTCGGGCCGTCGATGCGCAAGACATGACGAGCCACGACGACCGTTCGACCGCGTCGTTCCTGCGCGGCCTGACCATCGGCGCGATCATCGGGGCGATCCTCGCTGGCTCGTCCGTCTGGTCGCGGCGACGCCGCCGCCGGGAACGGGACGGGTAGGGTCGCCTCCGGACCCAAGGCGTTGCGTGAGAGGCGACGAAACGTTGCCTCATGCCCGCCCGACTTGGCGCCGTCACGCGCGCCATCGTCGTGCTCCGGTGTCCGGCGACCGTTTCATTGAACGAGGTCACGCGGTCTGGATCGCGAGCTCGAACGTCGCCTTGTAGCCGTCGCCGTCGGGGACGACGTCGAGGAGGGTCATCCCCTGGCTCTGCTGGAAGATGCCGTCCGACGTGTTGGGGGTGTCGGGCGTCCCCTTCGAGGCGTACACGCCGCTGCTGTAGACCTTGGCGCTGAACGCATCATCGAAGAAGAGCTGCGACGTGAACTCGAAGCCGCCCGACGTCGCCGCGGGGTCGGTCCGGATCTTGAAGTGGATGTGGACGGCACGGCCCTGGTACCAGCCGGGGTAGATCGTCGTGATGGTGGCCTGCCCGGTCGCATCGGTGTGCTGGTAGCCTCGCAGGAAGTCGTGGCCCTGCTCGGACCCGACGTCGGAGTACTCGCCGACGGCGTCGCAATGCCAGACGTCCACGACGACGCCCTCGAGCGGGACGCACGCGCTGCCGTCGACCTTCGAGACGACCCAGGCGATGGTCAGGACAGCCCCCTCGACGGCCTTCCCGGTCGACGTGTCGGGCCGGATATCGGAGCGCTCGAGCTTCTCGTCGACGTAGTAGGGGCCTTCAGTGAGCGCGGGGACGACGACGCACGAAGGCAGCGAGCTGGCACCGGCGACACCGGCCGCGGAGGTGGTCGCGGTGGCGCTCGCCGCCGGGGACCTCGAGGCGGAGGGCGAGGCTACGCCGTTGGCGACCGATCCGGGCGCGCAGGCCGCGGCGACCGCCGAGACCGACACCGCGCCCATCAGGGCGAGGACCTCGCGCCGCGTCAGGACCCTCCCGATGAGCCGATCGTCGTCATCGGGCTCGATGGTCGTGGAGGCGAGTGTGGCCGGCGGCGGACGATCGTGGTCGGTCGTCGGCGGGATCTCGATCGTCGTCATCGGGCGGCTCCTGTTGGGATCGGGTCGGGCCGATCGTCGCGGCGATCCCTGAGACGGGCCTGAGACGAGACCGAGGTGGCCGCACGGTCGCCCCCCGGGCTTCGTGTACCGGTCAGGCGGTCGTGCCCGCGATCAGCACGGCCGACAACGCCAGCGCCGCCGGGAGCGCCTGCACCAGGAGGATCCGCAGGTTGACCGTCGCGGCGCCGTACAGCCCGGCGACGATCACGCAGGCGAGGAAGAAGACCTTGACCGGGAACCCGACCGGGTCGGTGGCCAGCAGGCCCCAGGCGAGGCCCGCCACGAGGAAGCCGTTGTAGAGCCCCTGGTTGGCGGCCAGCGCCGCCGACGCATCGGCGAACGACTGGGTGGTCCCGAACGAGCGCAGCCCTCGCGGCGTCCGCCACAGGAACATCTCGAGCACGACGATGTAGACGTGGATCGCCGCGACGACGGCGACGAGGACTGCGGCGACGGTGGTCAACGGGAGCCTCCTGCTCGTTGAGGTGGATCCGTCCGAACGGCGAGCAGGTGGCTCGCGACGGGCGGTACAAGGGCTCGGGATCGCGCGTTTCCCGAAGGCTCTGCAGAACCCAGGGGAGAGCGGGCCTTTCGTGGTCGCGTATGCAGCCACGTAGCTCGGTAACGCTCCGCGATCGCCGCGAATTCGGAGATCGGCGCATCGACCGGAGAGCGGAAAGTGCCGACGGCCACTCAACGCGATGCGCACGTATTCGCGGAGGACGGGTGCCCGCTGCTCCGGCGGTATCGCGACCAGGCGGACGCGGCGCCGGCGTCCCTGGCGGATGACGGCTTCGCCATCCGCTGCTTCCACGTTCTTCACCCGATCGGAGTCGGGGCCGAGCATCGAGACGAGGTACTGCTTGTCCGCCACGGTGGCGATCGCCACGGGGTTCGAGCGCCTGCGGCCCGACGTGCGACCTCGGACTTCGAGGGCCGCCTGGGACTTCGGGGGAAGCCCCAGACCGGACCACCAGCCCCTGAGACCGGTTCATCCACCGGCCAAGCCGCGTCGGACGCCATCCCCGGTAGAACAGCCGCCCGAGTGCGCTGCGCTCAGCCGGATCGGCGGGTCTTGGTCTCACACGCGGAATCGATCGGGGATCGGTGGTGTCAACCGCTCGCGAAGGTCGTCAACGGCCCGCGCGGCGGCCGATCAGGCGTTGGCGGGCTCCGCCTCGGCCTCGACCAGGTCGAATTCGGTCCAGGCGCACTTCGGGCAAGTGAAATGTTCGAAGACGGGGTCCTTCGCCGCGTCGTCGTTCGACTTCCAGGTCACCCGGATGTCGACGTTGCCGCAGTTCTCGCACTTCCTGGCGACGGTCATGATCGATCCTCCGCTGCTGGTCGGACCGAGTCAGCATGGCCGATCGGCCATGACAGTCGCGCCTGACGGCGGGTCGCGAACGTTACGGCCGCCGTACACGATGGGTTGAGTACCATTGCGTCCGATGCCGCCTCCCGTCCAGACCCCAGATCCGCGGATCGTGGCGTTGCCCGCCGCCGAGATCCGCCGCCGGTTCGTCGAGTTCTTCGCCGAGCGCGGGCACGCGCCCGTGCCCAGCGCCAGCCTCGTTCCGGGAGGCGACGCGACGCTGCTCTTCACCAACTCGGGGATGGTCCAGTTCAAGGACGTCCTGATCGGGGCCGAGACGCGGTCGTACACGCGGGCCGTTGACTACCAGCGCTGCCTGCGCGTGGCCGGCAAGCACAACGACTTCGAGGAAGTCGGCCGGACGCCGCGTCACCACACGTTCTTCGAGATGCTCGGCAACTGGTCGTTCGGTGACTACTTCAAGCGGGAGGCGATCCACTTCGCGTGGGACCTGCTGACGCGCGAGTTCGGGATCCCGGGCGACCGGCTGGCGGCCACGACCTACACCGACGACGAGGTCGCCTGGAACATCTGGCGCGACGAGATCGGTCTGCCGCCCGAACGGATGGCGCGCTGGGGCGATGTCGACCACGGCGACGACCACAACTTCTGGCGGATGGCCGACACGGGGCCGTGCGGGCCATGCAGCGAGATCCATTTCGACCGCGGGGCCGAGTTCTCCGAAGGCCCGGAGTGCATCCCCGACCACAGTGAGCACTGCCCGCGTTGGCTCGAGATCTGGAACCTCGTGTTCATGGAGTTCGACCAGCGGGCCGATGGCCGGGTCCCGCTGCCGTTCACCAGCGTCGACACCGGGATGGGCCTCGAGCGGCTGGCGAGCGTCCTCCAGCAGGTCCCGACCAACTACGACACGGACCTGTTCACGCCGATCCACGCCCGCATGCGCGAGCTGCTCGGTCACGATCCGGACGCGTTCGAGAGCGAGCGGTTCAGCTACCAGGTCATCGCCGACCACTCGCGCGCGGTGACGTTCCTCATCGGCGACGACGTCTTCCCGTCGAACGAGGGACGCGGCTACGTGATGCGCAAACTGTTCCGGCGCGCGGTGCGGCACGGCCGCCTCCTCGGCCGGCGCGAGCCATTCATGGCCGAGGCCGCGAGCGTCGTCATCGAGGTCATGGGCGAGGCGTACCCACACCTCGTTGCGCGGCGCGATGAGATCCTCGGGGTCATCGCCCGCGAGGAGGCGCAGTTCGGCCGGACCCTCGACGCGGGCACGAAGCTGCTCGAGACCGAGATCGCCGGAGTCGTCGGGGAGGTCGCCACGCCGCGCGCTGTCGGCCGCTCCCCGGAGGACCTGCCGCCCGACGCACCTGGACTCGGCGGCGACATCGCGTTCAAGCTCCACGACACGTACGGCTTCCCCATCGACCTGACCGTCGAGCTGGCCGCCGAGTACGGGGTCGCGGTCGATCGCGAGGGGTTCGAGCGAGCGCTCGCCCAGCAGCGCGACCGAAGCCGGTCGGGGACGAAGGCCCAGCTGTCGAAGCACGCCGAGCTGGCGGCGCTCTACGGCGCGATCCATGGCCGGCTCGGGGATAGCCGGTTCCTGGGCTACGAGACGACCGCCGCGGAGGGCCGGGTGCTCGCCATCCTCCGCGACGGGATGGAGTACGACGAGCTGACCGGCCACGGCGAGGCGGAGGTCATCCTCGACGTGACGCCGTTCTATGCCGAGGGCGGTGGGCAGGTCGGCGACCACGGAGTCCTGCGCGAGCCGGGCGGCGGGAGCGAGCTGTTCTCCGTCACCGAGACGCAGAAGCCGCTCGGTGGCCTGATCGTCCATCGCGGGATGCTCCACGGACGCCTCCGGGTCGGCGAGCCGGTCGAGGCTGTCGTTGACGCGGACCGTCGCGCTCACGCGATGCGCAACCATACCGGCACGCACCTCCTCCACCGGGCGCTGCGGAACGTGGTCGGGGAGCGGGCACGCCAGGCGGGCTCGCTGGTGACGCCCGAGTCCCTGCGCTTCGACTTCCCGTTCGACCGTGGCCTGACCCGCGACGAGCTCCAGGCGATCGAGGACGAGGTCCACCGCATCATCCGCGAGGACCGGCCCGTTTCCATCGCGTTCATGAGCATGACCGAGGCGATCGAGGGTGGCGCGGACGCCTTCTTCGACGAGAAGTACGGCGAGACGGTCCGGACCATCCGGGTCGAGGGCTACAGCTTCGAGCTATGCGGCGGCACCCATTGCCGCGCGACGGGCCAGATCGGCGGCTTCCTGATCACGAGCGAGCGGAGCATCGGCTCCGGGACGCGCCGGATCGAGGCGGTCACCGGCGCCGCCGCCGATGCGCTCGTCCGAGAACGGTTCGCCGCGCTCGAGGCTGCCGCGGAGGCGCTCGGCACGCGATCGACCGACGGGATCGGCGACCGGATCGCCGCGCTCCAGGACGAGCTGCAGGAAGCGAAGCGCCGGCTGAAGGCCGGCGCCGGGGCCGGCCTGCCGAAGCCGGGCGAACTCGCGGCGGGAGCGGTCGAGGTCGGACCGGGGATCCGGCTCGTGGCCGCGACGCTGCCGTACGCCTCGATGGACGCGCTCAAGGCGGCCGCCCGCGACGTGAGCACTGCGCTCGGCTCGGGCGTGATCGCGCTCGGTCTCGACGCGGACGAGCCGCAACTATTCGTCACGGTCAGCGACGACCTGGTCGCGCGCGGGATCGCGGCCGGTGACCTGGTCACGCTGGCGATGCCAGCCCTCGACGGACGGGGTGGGGGACGACCCGGGATGGCGCAGGGGCGCGGGATGCGCCGGGCCGGCCTGGCGGACGCCATGGCCGCGATCCGGGCCCATCTCGAGACCGGGGCCTGATGGCGTTCTGGCGCCGCATCTGGCAGCGCGATGGGAGCGATGTGCTCGCCGCCTGCACCGCGCTCGATGTCGGCACCGAGTTCGCCAAGGCGCTCGTCTTCGACATCGATCCCGGCGGGCACGGGACCGTCCGCGGCGTCGGCCGCAAGCGCCAGGGGCTGTCGCACATGCAGTCGGGGACCGTGGCCGACATCGCCGCGGTCGTGGACAACTGCGCGGTCGCCCTCCAGGAGGCCGAGGAGATGGCCGGCTTCCGCCCGACGCAGGTCGTCATCGGCATCGCCGGCGAGCTGGTCAAGGGCTTCACCACCACCCACAGCCAGGAACGGAAGAAGCCCGACCAGCCGATCACCGAAGCCGAGCTCCAGCGGCTCATCGACGTCGTCCAGCGCGAGGCGCTCCACGAGGCCGAGCGGGCGATCACCTGGGAGACAGGGCTGCCACACGTCGATGTCCGGCTCGTCCACGCTGCGG
>Ga0307281_10000538_pt1 | contig 9981 bp, 8 predicted proteins | sample ER_DNA_120_FD_194486 | JGI IMG/M metagenome (GOLD analysis project Ga0307281, IMG submission 194486) | Bulk soil microbial communities from the East River watershed near Crested Butte, Colorado, United States - ER_DNA_120 | ecosystem: Environmental > Terrestrial > Soil > Floodplain | place: USA...
CGCGGGGCCCGGCCCCGGGCTACACGATCGCGACGTCACTCAGCAGGACGTAGTAGTCCCGGCGCGGCTCGAAGTTGCGCAGGCGATCGCTGACCCCGTAGATCGCGACGCTGTAGTAGGGCCAGATCTCGGGCTCCTCGTCCCACAGGATACGCTCCAGCTCCTCGTACTTGGCCTGGCGCACCTTGGGATCGGGCACGCGCCCCTCCGCGATGAGCTGCTCCACGCGCGGGTTGTTGTAGCGGGTGAGCTTCTCGGAGCCCGCCCGGGTGAACCACTGGCCGAAGTACCAGTCCGGATCGTGCGGCATGTGGGCCCAGCCCGAGAAGAACATGTCGTACGTCCCCGCGCTCCGGTGCTCCCGGGCCGTCGCGATCTCGAGATTCTTGATGTTGACCTTGATCCCCACCTCGCCCAGCATCGCCGCCACCGCCTGGGTGATCTCGAGCTGCTTCGGGTAGAGGTCCTTCATGAGCACGAAGTCGAGCGTCACGTTGGTGTAGCCGGCCTGCTTGAGGATCTGGCGCGCCTTCTCGGGATCGTAGGGCTTGGCGGGCAGGCTGGTGTGGCCGATCAGGCCGGGCGGGACGGGGCTGTCCACCGGCCGCCCGTAGCCCAGCAGCAGATCCTTGATGATCACGTTCCGGTCGATGGCGAGCGAGATCGCCTGCCGGAGCCGCTGGTCCTTCACCGGCTCCTTGGCGAGCTGGAAGATCCAGCGCTGGGCCTCGATCGCGGGCACGTCGAACACCTTCACGCCGCGGCTGTTCTTGAGCGTCTCGACCAGGTCGGGGGTGATGCGGTCGACCACGTGGATCTCGCCCGCGCGCAGGCCCGCCGCCCGCGTGGACAGCTCGGGGATGAAGCGGAACGTGACCTTCTCGACCCGGGGCTGGGCGGGCTTCCAGTAGCTCGGGTTGGCCGAGAGCACGATGTGGTCGCCGTGCGTCCACGACACGAAGCGGAACGGCCCGGTGCCGATCGGCTTCTGGAAGAACGCGTCCTCGTTCTTTCCGGCGCTGGGCGGCAGCATGCCGAGCATCGTGAGGTGGGCCGGGAGCGACCCGAACGGCCGCTTGGAGGTCACGACCACGGCGTAGTCACCGTCTTTCTCCACCGATTCAATATCCTGGTAGACGAAGGACTTGATGAGCTTGGTATTGTCCTTCACGCGCCGGAGCGTGAAGAGGACACTGTCCGCGTTGAACGGGGTGCCGTCGTGGAAGGTGACGTTTTTCCGAAGGTTGATCCGCCACGTGAGGTTGTTGACCGCGCGCCAGGACTCGGCCAGCGCGGGCACGAACTTCGAGTCGTTGGTGACGTCCACCAGCGGATCGAACATGTGCCGGTGCACGGAGGTGGAGGAGATCGAGTAGTGGTTGGCGGGATCGAGGGTCAGCATGCGCTCGGACAGCCCGGCCACCAGCTCACCACCGCGCTTGCCCTGCGCGCGGGCGGCGCGCGGAAGGCCGGCGGCGGCCATTCCGGCCGCGCTCAGGGTCAGGAACTGCCGTCGGCCGACCTGGGATGCTGCGTGCCTTTCGCGCATGGGGATTCTCCTCCTGAAGGCTGGGTGTATGCCATGCCCGGTGCGCTGTCAAGGCCGGGAGCCGCGGCGGTTGACACCCTCGGGCGCCGGACATAGGATCGGGGCGCTCATCCGGCTCGACGACCGTCACCGCCGACACGACGCGCAGGCCACTCAGTGAGGGAGGGCTCCATGAGACGAGGATTCCGATTGATTGTCCCGTTGCTCACGCTCGTGGGGGTCCTGGCAGTCGTCGGCCCCGCGGCCCGGGACGCCGCACGGGCGGCCGGCGAGCGGGACGTCACCATCGCCCAGGGCATCGACGCCGAGTTCCTCGACGTGCAGATGACCAACAACATCGTCACCCTGATCATCAACGGCTCGATCTACGACACCCTGCTCACCCGCGACAAGCAGCTCCAGATCACACCCCGCCTCGCCACCGCCTACAAGCTGGTGAGCGAGAAGGTGTGGGAGGTCAAGCTGCGCTCCGGGGTGAAGTTCCACAACGGGGAGCCGTTCGACGCCAGCGCGGTCAAGTTCTCGTTCGAGCGCATCTACCGGCCGGACTTCAAGTCGCCCCAGAAGGGCTGGTTCAGCACCATCGACCGGGTGGAGGTCGTCGACCCGACCACGGTCCGCTTCCACACCAAGGTGCCCGATCCCGCCATGCCCGCGCGCATGACGCTCATGTATCAGCTCGCCCCCAAGTACGTCGCGCAGGTCGGCGATGTGCAGGCCAACCTGAAGCCGGTCGGCACCGGGCCCTTCAAGTTCGTGGAGTGGTCCAAGAACGAGCGCATCGTGGTGGAGGCCAATGACGAGCACTGGACGGGCAAGCCCGCGGTGCGGCGGGCGACCTGGCGGCCCATTCCGGAGCTCGGCGCGCGCATCGCCGCGCTCCAGACCGGCCAGGCCGACCTGATCGTCAACGTGCCGCCCGACCAGCTCCCGACGCTTGCGGCGACCAAGACCGTGCGCATCGAGAAGATTCCGAGCTGCCGGATCATCTACTTCGGCATCGCCCAGATCAAGGGCGGCGCCCTCGCCGACCGCCGGGTGCGCCAGGCCATCAACCACGCCGTCGACGTCCAGGGCATCCTCGACGCGGTGCTGCTCGGCAACGGCAAGCGGATCAACTCGTCCATGCCGCCGAACGTGTGGGGCTACGACCCGTCGATCCCCCTCTACGATTACAACCCTCAGAAAGCCAAGGAGCTCCTCGCCGCGGCGGGCCAGACGAACCTCACCCTGACCCTGCAGGCGCCGAACGGCCGCTGGGCCATGGACAAGGACATCGCGCAGGCCATCGCGGGCCAGCTCACCGAGAACGGCATCAAGACCAACGTGAAGATCATCGGCGAGTGGGGGAGCTATGTCCGCTCGGTCCTCGACCACAAGACCGAGGACATCTTCATGAACGGGTGGTGCCTGCCGAGCCTCGAGCCCGACCACTGGGTGACGCCGAATCTCCACACCGGGGAGCCGGTGTCGCAGTACTCGAATCCCGAGGTCGACAAGCTCATCGTGGCGGCCCGGGCCGAGATGAACGTGGAGAAGCGGAAGCAGCTCTACGCCCAGCTCCTCCGCCTCATCCGCGACGACGCGCCGTGGATCTTCGGCTACCAGCAGATGGACATCTACGGCGTGAACACGCGTCTCAAGTGGACGCCGCGCGGGGATGAGTCCATCCGCCTCACCGAGATCGGCTTCTAGGTTTCCCGGGGGAGAGGGGGCGCGGTCCCCCTCTCCCCTCCGCTGATGCTCGCCTTCCTCGCGCGGCGGCTCCTGCAGAGCGGGCTGGTCCTGCTCGGCGTCTCCGTGATCGTGTTCGGGCTCCTGCATCTGACCGGCGATCCGACCCGGCTGCTCCTGCCGCTCGAGGCGCGCGAGGAAGACGTCCGGCAGCTCCGCACCCTGCTCGGGCTCGACGATCCGCTGTGGCTCCAGTACGTCCGGTTCCTCTCCCGGGCGGTGCGGGGGGATTTCGGCCTCTCGTTCAAGCATCAGGTGCCCGCCCTCGGGCTCATCCTGAGCACGCTGCCTGCGACGCTCCAGCTCACCGTCGCGGGCCTCTCGCTCGCCCTGATCGTGGCGGTGCCCGTCGGCATCCTGGCTGCGCTCCGTCGCAACTCGCTCCTCGACGCGGTCTGCTCGGTCGGTGTGCTGATGGGGCAGGCGATGCCGGTCTACTGGCTCGGGCTCCTGCTCATCCTCGTCTTCGCGGTGTGGCTGGGCTGGTTTCCCGCCGCCGGCCGCGACGGCCTCCGCTCCTTCGTGCTGCCGGCCTGCGCGCTCGGCGCCTTCTCGATGGCCCGCATCGCGCGGCTGGCCCGCTCGGGGATGCTGGAGGTGCTGGCGCAGGACTACGTGCGCACCGCCCGCTCCGCCGGCGTCCGCGCCTTCGTGGTCACCTACAAGTACGCGCTGAAGAACGCGGCGATCCCGCTCGTCACCGTCATCGGCCTCGAGTTCGGCATCCTGCTCGGGGGCGCCGTCATCACCGAGACGATCTTCGCCTGGCCCGGGGTCGGCCGGCTGGCGGTGGACGCGATCTTCAGCCGCGACTACCCGCTCGTGCAGGCCATCGTGGCGGTGCTCGCGACGCTCTTCGTGCTCATCAACCTGGCGGTGGATCTCGTCTACACCTACCTCGATCCGCGGATCGTCTACGTGCGGAGCGCTCGGTGACCGAGGCGGCCGCGGTCGCGGTCGCGCTTCCCGCCGTCGCCCGCGCGCGCCGTCGGCGCGTCAGCTTCCGCGCCGTATTCGGGATCACGGTGCTGCTGGCCATGGGCGGCTCCGCCCTGCTCGCCCCACGGCTCGCCCCGTGGGATCCGGCTCGGCAGATGCTGCTCAAGCGTCTCCGCCCGCCCGCGTGGGAGGCGCGCGGGCTGCGTGAGCACCCCCTGGGAACCGATCACCTGGGGCGGGACATCCTGAGCCGCATCCTCTACGGCGGGCGGATCTCGCTGCTGGTGGGCCTCTCCGCGATGGCGCTCGCCGCCGGCCTCGGGGTCACGCTCGGTCTGTGCGCGGGATTCTTCGGCGGCCGCACCGACGCGATCATCATGCGGATCGTCGACGTCTTCCTCGCCATTCCCTACATCCTGCTCGCGATGGGAGTGGTGTTCGCGCTGGGGCCGAGCCTGCTCAACGTCATCCTCGTCATGGGGGCCACCCGCTGGGTGCAGTTCGCGCGGATCGTCCGGGCCGACGTGCTGTCGATCCGGGAGCGGGAGTTCGTCACCGGAGCCCGGGCGCGCGGCAACCGCTCCGGGCGCCTCCTGCTCCGCCACGTGCTCCCGAACGCGCTCACCCCGATCATCGTGGTGGCCACGCTCGAGCTGGCGTTCATGATCATCTACGAGTCCGCCCTGTCCTTCCTCGGCCTGGGGGTCCAGCCGCCCACCCCGACCTGGGGCTGGATGCTCGCGGACGGCCGCAACTACATCGCGACCGCCTGGTGGCTCGCCACGTTCCCCGGCCTCGCGATCATGCTGACCGTGCTCGCGGTGAATCTTCTCGGCGACTGGCTGCGGGACACCCTCGACCCGCGGTTGAAGATCTAGCCCGTGCCTCCGCTGCTCCAGGTCGAAGGTCTCGTGACGGAGTTCAGCACCGGCACCGGCCCGCTGCGAGCGGTGGACCGCGTGAGCTTCACCGTCGACCGCGGCGAGGTGCTGGGGCTGGTCGGGGAATCCGGGTGCGGGAAGAGCGTCACCTCGCTGTCCATCATGCGGCTCGTGCCCCCACCGGGCCGCATCGCGGCCGGGCGCATCCTGCTCGACGGTGAGGATCTCCTCGCCAAGGACGCGGAGGCGATGCGCCAGGTGCGCGGTGCTCGCATCGGCATGGTCTTCCAGGAGCCGATGACGTCGCTCAATCCGGTCTTCTCGATCGGCGACCAGATCGCCGCCGCCGCGCTCGCCCATTCGGACGGCGGCCGCGCGGCAGCCTGGGAGCGGGCGGTGGAGATGCTGCACCTGGTCCAGGTGCCCGCGCCGCGCGAGCGCGTCCGCGACTACCCGCACCAGCTCTCGGGTGGGCTGCGGCAGCGCGCGATGCTGGCGCTCGCCCTCGTCTCCGGCCCCCGGCTCCTGATCGCGGACGAGCCGACCACGGCCCTCGACGTGACGATCCAGGCACAGATCCTCGACCTGCTCCGGCGTCTGCAGGCCGAGCGCGGCATGGCCGTGCTCATGATCACGCACGACCTGGGCGTCGTCGCCGAGCTGTGCCACCGGGTCGCGGTGATCTACGCCGGGCGCATCGTGGAGCTGGCGCCGGTGGAGCGCATCTTCGCGCGGCCGCTGCATCCCTACACGCGCGGGCTCCTCCGCTGCCTGCCGCACCCGAGCCGCTTCGGCCAGCCGCTGTTCTCCATCGAAGGCGCGCCCCCCGATTCGCGCCGGCCGAGCGCGGGGTGCCGGTTCGCGCCCCGCTGCCCCCACGTTATTGAGAGCTGCCGGCGCGACGAGCCTCCGCTCGAGGCGCGGGAGCCGGGCCATCTGGTGGCCTGCCCGGTGACCACGTGACGCCCGTCCCGCTGCTCGAGGTCCGGGACCTCGCCAAGCGGTTCGAGGTGGGCGGGAGCTGGCTCGGCCGGCATCGGCGCGTGATCCGGGCGGTGGACGGGGTGAGCTTCGCGCTGGAGCCGGGGGAGACGCTGGGGCTCGTCGGCGAGTCGGGCTGCGGCAAGTCCACCACCGGCCGCTTGATCCTGCGATTGATCGAGCCCAGCGCGGGACAGATCCGGCTGGAGGGCCGGGACCTGCTCGGGCTCCCGGCGCGGGAGCTCTGGGCCGCGCGCCGTCGCATGCAGATCGTCTTCCAGGATCCCTACGGCTCGCTGAACCCGCGGATGCGGGTCGGCCAGATCATCGCCGAGCCGCTCGCGATCTACCACGACGCCGACGCCGCGGCCCGCCGGCGGCGGGTGAGCGAGCTGCTCGACCTGGTGGGGCTCGATCCCGCCTTCGCGCTGCGCTATCCGCACGAGCTCTCGGGCGGCCAGCGCCAGCGCATCGGCATCGCGGCGGCGCTCGCGCTCCACCCCGCGCTGATCGTGGCCGACGAGCCGGTCTCGGCGCTCGACGTGTCGGTGCAGGCCCAGGTGCTGAATCTGCTGATGGACCTGCGGCGGAGGCTCGGCCTGACCTACCTCTTCATCTCGCACGACCTCCACGTCGTGCTCCACATGTCAGATCGGGTGGCCGTCATGTACCTGGGCGAGATCGTCGAGCTCGGGCCGCGCGACGCGATTCACCACGCGCCGCAGCATCCCTACACGCGCGTGCTGCTCTCCGCGGTGCCCGTCGCCGATCCCACCCTGCGCCGCGAGCGCCTCGTGCCGGCGGGCGAGGTGGCGAGCCCGCTCGCCATGCCGTCGGGCTGCCGCTTCCACCCGCGCTGCCCCTTCGTCATCGACCGCTGCCGGGTCGAAGCCCCCGCGCTACGCGAGGTCGGCGCCGGCCATCAAGCCGCCTGCCATTTGATTTAAGTGGGGGGAGCGAAGCGCCTGTTCTGATCTAAGTGGGGGGGAGCGAGCGCCGCTCCTCCCCCACGGCCCCCCACCGCTTCCGACGTCGGCCCGCCTTGCGCCAGGCCGAGTCGGCCGGCTTTCGGCTCAGGTCACGTCGCGCGCGATGCGGCGGCCGGCTTGATAGACGTCCAGCACGTCCCAGAGGGCGGTGATCTCGCGGGTGGGGTCGCCGCGCACCACGAGCACGTCGGCCTGGCGCCCGGGCAAGAGGCGGCCGCTTACCCCGCCCACCCCGATGGAGTCGGCGGCCCCCGCGGTGCCGGTGACGATGGCGTCCGCGTACGAGAGCCCGGCCTGGGCCAGCATGTGGATCTCGTGAACGAACTCGCCCGGCGCGTACCAGCCCCAGGGCGAGTCGGATCCGGCGGTCATCCGCACGCCGGCCTCGCTCATGCGGCGGACCGCATCCACGCGGACGTCGAGCGCGCGCCGTGACTGCTCGAGCTGCGCGATCAGCTCCGGGGTGAGCCGGCCCTCGCGCTCGCGCGCCTCCCGCAGCCGCTCGATGCCCGCCTTCATCACGTAGAGGGTGGGGTTCACCCAGGCCTTGGCGGCGGCGAGCCGCTCGACCAGGTCGGGGCGGAATCGAAAGGTGCCGTCCGGTTCGGTGAAGATGCAGTGGATGATCATGTCGACGCCCGCGTCGAGGCAGTTCTGGATGGACTGGGCCGAGGTGCAGTGGGCGGCGGTGAGCTTGCCGTGCCGCCGTGCCTCGTCGGTCATGGCGGCCAGCTCGGCCACGCTGTAGGAGGCGCGGTTCGGATCCGAGGTGCGCGTCGAGCCGCCGCTCGCCACGATCTTGATGTAGTCGGCGCCCTCCTTCAGGAGCTTGCGAACCTCCGCGCGCACCGCCACTTCCCCGTCCGCCTCGGAGCCGAAATAGCCCATGTGCCCCCCGGTGATCGCGATCGGACGGCCGCAGATCACCATGCGCGGCCCGGGGGCGAGCCGCCGGCGAATGCCCTCGCGCAGGGAGAACGCGACCTTGCCTTTCGCCCCGTTCTCCCGGAGCGTCGTCACGCCCGAGTGCAACAGGGTCCGGGCGTTCTGCGCCGCCTGGAGCAGGAGGATGTCGTCGTCCTCTTTGGCGATGTCGTCGCCCAGCGTCCCGTCGCCCGGCGCCACCAGGTGCGTGTGGGCGTCCACGAGCCCGGGCAGGATGGTGGCGGCGCCGTAGGCCTTCCGGTCGACGACGGCGCCGTCGGGCGCGCGCACCGTGCCTTCCGGGCCCAGGGCGATGACGCGCTCCCCCTGGATCAGGACCGCCGCCCGCTCGACGGGCGCTGCCGCGCTTCCGTCGACGAGGCGATCCGCGGTGATCAGCGTGAAGGGGCTCGGGGCCTCCGGCATGCGCTCATTCCTCTCCATGGTGGGCGGCCGCCGTCTTGCTCTCGGCCGCGGACACGTCTACTCTATGGCGCGTCGCCAACGAGGAGACCACTATGCCCGAGATGCCCCCCGACGTCACGCTGGACGAAGTGAAGGAGCGCGCCCGCCTCGCCGGCCTCCCGATTCCCGAGGCTCGCCTGTCCCTCGTGCGTAGCTTCCTCGCCAACGCCCTCCGCCCGATCCGCGCCCTCGACAGTCGGGCGATCCGGACGGTCGAGCCGGCGGTGACGTTCGATCCCAGGGGCGACGCCAAGGGCGGGCCGGAGGCCGGTTCATGAGCGCCGACGAGCTCTGTTACGCAGGTATCCGCGAGCTGGGTGGCCTCTTCCGGCGCCGCGAGCTCTCGCCGGTGGACTACGCCACCGACCTGCTCCACCGCATCGAGCGCCTCGACAAGAGCCTCAACGCGTATGTTACGGTCACCGCGGAGCGCGCCCTGGCCGACGCCCGCGCCGCGGAAGCCGCGCTCCGGCGGGGGGACGCGGGGCCGCTCGCCGGCATTCCCATCGCGTACAAGGACCTCTACGCCACCAAGGGCATCCGCACCACCGCGGGCTCCGCACTGCTGGCCGACTGGGTGCCCGACTTCGACTGCACCTGCGTGGCGCGCCTGCAGCAGGCCGGCATGGTCATGCTCGGCAAGCTGATCACCCACGAGTTCGCCTTCGGCATCCAGTTCCCGGGCCACCGATTCCCGCCCGCGCGCAACCCGTGGAACCTCGATCATATCCCGGGCGGCTCGAGCAGCGGCTCCGGCGCGGCGCTGGCCGCGGGCCTGACGGTGGGCTCCCTCGGCTCCGACACCGGTGGATCCATCCGGGGCCCGGCCGCCTTCTGCGGCATCGCCGGGCTCAAGCCGACCTACGGCCGCGTGAGCCGGGCCGGCGTGGTCACGCTCTCGTGGACCCTCGATCACACCGGACCCATGGCGCGCTCGGCGGAGGACTGCGCCTTCATGCTGCAGGCGCTGGCCGGCCACGATCCGGCCGATCCGGCCTCCGCCCGCGAGCCGGTCGCGGACTACCTGGCCAACCTCGAGGGCGGCGTCAAGGGTCTCCGGGTCGGGGTGGTGCGCGACTACTTCTTCGAGCAGGTGGAGCCGGAGACGGTGGCCGCGTTCGAGCGCGCGATGGGCGAGCTGGGGCGGCTCGGCGCCACCGTGCGGGACGTGGCGATCCCGAGCATCCACGCCACGCCGTCCTTCATGGTGATCATGCTCACGGAAGCGTTCGCGTACCACGAGCGCGATCTGCGCACCCGCCCCGAGCTCTACGGCGACGTGCTGCGCGAGAAGCTGATGGCGGGCGGGCTCTTCCGGGCGGACGAGTACATCCAGGCCCAGCGGCTGCGCTCCCAGATCCGCGAGGACACCGCGCGCGCGTTGCAGTCGGTGGACGTGCTGGTCACGCCCACCGCGCTCGGCCCGGCGCCCTCGTTCAAGGTCGTGCTGGATCCGGAGTTTCCGTTCGCCAAGAGCAATATGGGCCCGTTCAATATCACCGGGCTGCCCACCCTGGCG
>Ga0307281_10000539_pt1 | contig 9979 bp, 8 predicted proteins | sample ER_DNA_120_FD_194486 | JGI IMG/M metagenome (GOLD analysis project Ga0307281, IMG submission 194486) | Bulk soil microbial communities from the East River watershed near Crested Butte, Colorado, United States - ER_DNA_120 | ecosystem: Environmental > Terrestrial > Soil > Floodplain | place: USA...
GTAGGGGTTATCGCCGGAGGCGTGGTCGGTGATGTCCACGATGCCCTTCACCTCCGGGATGTGCTCTGTGAGCACTCCTTCGATGCCTTGGCGCAGCGTGACGCTCGCCATGCCGCACCCCTGGCAGCCACCGCCCATGCGCAGCAGGACGATGGCGTCCTGCACGTCGATCAGCTCGACGCGCCCACCGTGCCGGGCGACCATCGGGTTGACCTGCTGCTCGAACAGATCGTTCACGCGCTCGTAGAGCTCATCGTCGGTTTGGCGGGCGGCTCCGGTGGCAGGCCCTTTGTCGACCACGGCAGCGGTCCCGCCGGCGAGGGCCTGCCGGATCGCAGCGCCGACCGACTTGCCGACGACCTGCCAGGGTTCCGCCGTGTCTTTCACGACGGTGACGAGACTGGCCGACACGATGATTTCGCTCACGCCGGGAATCGCGTAGAGCGCTTCGGCGAGGGGGGAGCCCTGCGCCTCGGCGCGGGACGTGAAGCGTCGCACACCTTGATAGACCGGTCGGTCCACCAGGAACTTGCAACGCTGCTCATCGACCGGCTCGGCGGTGATGCGGACTTCGGGTGAGGCCATGTCTCAAGTATAACGAAACGCTTACCCGTCTCGCATCTGCTTCGCCGCCGCGACCATATTGCGCAACGACGGCAGGGTTTCCTCCCAACCACGCGTCTTGAGACCGCAGTCGGGGTTCACCCAGATCTGGTGCTCGTCGAGTCCCTTCCGCAGCGCCTGCAACGCGGTGACGATCTCCCCGACCCCCGGGACGCGTGGCGAGTGGATATCGTAGACTCCGGGCCCGATTTCGTTGGGATAGTGATATTGTTCGAACGCCCGCAAGAGCTCCGATCCCGAGCGCGCGTTTTCAATGGAAATGACGTCCGCGTCCATCCGGGCGATGACCTGAAGGACGTCGTTGAACTCGCTGTAGCACATATGCGTGTGGATCTGAGTCGCGTCTCCCACGCCGCTCGTCGCCAGCCGGAATGCGCTCACCGCCCAGTCCTGGTAGGCCGCCCAATCGGCGCGCCGCAGCGGCATCCCCTCCCGCAGCGCCGGCTCGTCGATCTGGATGATGCGGATCCCGGCGGCCTCGAGGTCCTTCACTTCCTCGCGGATCGCGAGGGCGAGCTGCCGCGCGGTCTCGCTCCGAGGCTGATCGTCGCGCACGAACGACCATTGCAGGATCGTCACCGGCCCTGTGAGCATCCCTTTCACGGGTCGCTTGGTTCGCGATTGGGCGAACGCCGACCAGCGCACCGTCATCGGCCCCGGCCGGGCTACGTCGCCGTAGATGATCGGCGGCTTGACATACCGGGTGCCGTAGGACTGCACCCACCCGTGGTCGGTGAACGCGAATCCGGCCAACTGCTCGCCGAAATACTCGACCATGTCGTTACGCTCGAACTCACCGTGCACCAGGACGTCGAGGCCGATCTCCTCTTGCAGAGCGAGCGTCTTGGTGATCTGCTCCTCGATGAAGCGCTCGTAGTCGGCCTGCGAGAGTTGGCCGTCCGTGAACCGGCGGCGCGCGGCCCGCACCTCCGCGGTCTGCGGAAAGGAGCCGATCGTGGTCGTGGGGTAGCGCGGCAGCTCCAACTGCCGGCGGCGCCGCTCCGCGTAGGCCGTCGGTCGTCGCAAATCACCGTCTTGTACCGCCGCCACGCGCTGGCGCACCACGGCGTTCAGGGTGAGGGGGGACGCCTGGCGGGCAGCGATCGCGCTCCGGCTCTCAGCGAGCCGCACCGCTACAGTCTCGCGCCCCTCACGCACCGCGCGAGTGAGCGTGGCCACTTCTTGGAGCTTCTGCGTAGCGAACGCGAGCCAAGGCTTGAGCTCCGGATCGAGTCCGGTTTCGAGGTCGAGGTCGATCGGCACGTGCAGCAACGAGCACGACGGAGCGACCCAGAGGAAGTCGGCGCCTACGCGCCGCGACGCCCGCTCCAGCAGGGACACCGCCGCATCGAGATCGGTGCGCCACACGTTGCGGCCGTCCACGACCCCCGCGGACAGGACCCGCCCCGCCGGCCACCGCTCGAGCAGGGCCTCGAGCTGTCCGGGAGCGCGCACGAGGTCCACATGCAGTCCGTGGGTCGGCAGTGCGAGCGCGGTGGCGGCATTCTCGGCCAGCCCCGCGAAGTAGGTGGCGAGCATGATCTTGGCTGTGCCGGAGCGCTCGGCCAGAAAGCCGTACGCAGCGCGATACCGCTCGAGCTGCGCCGGCGTGCGATCGAGCGCGAGACACGGCTCATCCACTTGCACCCACTCAGCACCGGCCGCCGCCAGCTGCTGCAACACCTCCCCGTACACCGGCAGCAGCCGGTCGAGCAAGTCGAGGCGGTCGAACCCGGGGCCCTTCTCCTTCGCGAGCAGCAGGAAGGTCAGCGGCCCGATGAGCACTGGCGTGGTGCGAACCCCGAGCGCCAGCGCTTCGGAGAACTCGCCCACCGGCTTTGCGGAGGCGAGCCGGAATGACTGATCGCGCGCGAGCTCGGGGACGATGTAGTGATAGTTCGTGTCGAACCACTTCGTCATCTCCATCGCGGTGACGTCCCGGCTCCCTTTCTGAGCCCCCCGCGCCATCGCGAAGTACGTGTCGAGATCGACCTCCTTCCCCTTCCACTCGTAGCGCGGCGGTACCGCGCCGACCAGGGCGCAGGTGTCGAGCATCCGATCGTAGAAGGAAAAATCGTTGGACGGAGGGAGATCGATCCCCGCGTCGCGCTGCAACCGCCAATGGCGGGCGCGCAGCTCCGCGCCAGTGCGGAGCAGGTCCGCGCGCGGCACCTTGCCGCTCCAATAGCCTTCGGTGGCGCGTTTCAGCTCGCGCGCGGCGCCGAGCGGTGGGAACCCGAGGGTGTGTGAGATTGTCATGGGGTGGGGAATCTAGCGAGAAAACCGTGATCTCTCCACAAACGACAGCGGGCGGACGCGACCGCGGTCCGCCCGCCCACCCTCACAATTCCGTCCCGAATCTCAGGACGCGCGGGTCAGGGAATGGTGAAATCGACTCCGGTGACGTGCTGGCCAGCAGCGACCACAACCGACTGGGTCGGAGCCTTGTTCCCGCTGGCGGTAGAACTGTCCAGAACGGTGTACGTAGCGGCCGGCAGGAAAACGATGGTGTACGCCCCGCTGGTCGGATCCGCATCCGCTGTCGCGACTGTATCCGTCCCGTTGACCGCAAACACCCTCCCGAGCGCCGTCGCAGGACTCGAGGTGCCCGAAATCGAGCCAGACAGGTCTGTCAGGACGCCATGCAGTACGGGCTTGAACAGTACCTGGCGCGGCGGAGTCGGCCCGGTGATGACGAAGCTCCGCGCCACGTCGAAGTCCACCGTGAGATCCGTCCGGCCCGGCTGGATGTGAACGGGGCCGCCGAATTCGACCTTGATCCCCGTCTGCATGCCGCTCGGTACCTTGAGAACTCGGGGGTCCGTCTCGCCGTCGAGGAGCACGCTCGCCGAGTCGACCACCAGCCGCAGCTGCTCGTAGTCGCCGGCTGGAATCGTCTGGTCGCCCAGCAGCACCGTGACGCCGCCCTGGAGCGCCAGCAGGTCATACTCTGTCGAGGGGCCGGTGGTGATCGTGTCGCGGGAAGTCCCGTCGCCTCCGATGAGATACACAGTGGAAACCCACGCCGACGCCGCGGTGACGCCGGCCGGTGCGTCCGTCAGGCGTACGAACACGTGGCTCATCTGAGGTCCGGCGCCGCCCTCACACGCGGTGAGTCCCGCCGCTACCGTCAGGGCCCAATATCTTGACATTCGCATGATTACCTTAGCTCCGCGTAATGGGTTTGAGATTCTCTAACCCTAAAGAGCCCTGACCTGGTCGCGGAGTAACGCGCTGCAGGATGGCGGTGGCCTCAGGGCTTGTGCGGGTTGTCCCTTCCTTTTCCCTGCCCATGGGGCTGCGGGGCTTGGTGCGCGGCGGCTCGCTCGAGTCCCGCCGCGGCCGCCGCCGGCAACGCCCCCCGGGCCATTGCCGCTTGGACCTGCCCGGGCAGGCTCACGAGATCGCCCACCGGTTGACCGGATCGAATCGACGCCCGCACCAGCCCGACCGTCTCCGCCCGAGGGACTCCGAGAGCGGCGAGCGCTCCGGCGACCTGCAGCGCCACAGCGGTCGGATGCGTGGGGTCTGCGGATCGAGCGATTGCGCCGACGTCCGCGGGTGTGAGACCGGCCGCCAGGGCGAACGCCCCCGCCTCAATGGCATCGTCGCCGGGAGCGAGACTGCCCGCTGCGCGCTGCGCGGACGCCGACGCGTCGAGCTGCTCCAACACCGTCCGCACCGCAGTCAGGATGCGGTCCGTCGGTACGCCCTTCACCGCTCCCTCGAGGGCTTTGTCGACCAGCGGCGCACCGGGCAACCCGCGAGTCCGCGCCGAGTCCACCAGGGCGGACACCGCGGTGGCGACGGCCGGAGGGACGCGACCGGCGAGACGCGCCGACACGCCTACCTGGGCCGCGAGCCCAGGCCCGCACAGCAGCACCAGCGCCACGAAGGCGGACGAGCGCCTCATAAAACCCGTCCTTGAGCGGCGCTCACGCTGACCACGCTGTTCCGGCGACCGAACCCGTCGTCGACCGCTGGGGCGGCCGGGTCGGGAACCCAGCGACGTCCATCCACGATGAACGAGTACTGGTGCTGACCGACAGGTAGCGCGACCGTCACCGTCCAGGTCCCCTCCGCCCCCGCCCGTACGAGCGGCGCGGCGGCCGGATCCCAGCTGTTGAAGGTTCCGGCCAGGGCGACCTGCCGGGCGTTCGGAGCGACCAGGATAAAGCGCACGTACACGCTCTCCGGACCGGCGGCCGCCGCAAGGGGGGAGGCCGCCCCCGGACTGCCGACGGGCGCCGGCCGGAGAAGCACAAGGGCGAGGACCACGGCCGCCGCCGCCAACAGGGCCCATGGGGGCACGCTGGGCGCGGTGAACCAGTGCCAGGCGCTGTACCGCGGTGAAGCGGCGCGCCGACGGACCGCGGCCATCACGCGCGCCTCGACCTGCGACGACAGCGATACCGGCCGGCGCGCCGCCACGACCTCGGCCAGCAACGAGGGCGGCAAGTCGCTCGCCTCGCGCTCGCCCAGCGTTTGTCTCTCCCGCGGATCGAATTCCTGGCTCATCGCGTCTCTCCAAGCAGCTCCCGCAGCCGATCGTAGGCCCGGTGCATGCGCATCTTCAAGGCCGGCACGCCCGTGCTCACGCGCGCCGCGATCTCATCGTACGACAATTCCTCTACGTGCTTCAGCAGGAACACTTCCCGCTGCTCCGGTGTGAGCTGGAGCAACGCCTGCTCGAGTGAACGCACTTGCTCCGCCCGCTCGAGCGCCGCGTGCGACACCTCTGGCGCCGTCAACTCACGCGCCTGATCCAGCCCGTCCGAACGTCGATCCCGCCGCCTTTCGGCGAAGCACCGGTTCCTCAAGATGAGGAAAAACCAGCCCGCGAAATTCTCCGGCTCCCGGCACTGCGCCAGCCTGTCGTAGGCCCGGATCAACGCGTCCTGCACGGCGTCCTCGGCCGCGTCGACCGACCCCAGCATCCGGCTGGCATATCGGGCGTACCGATCCTTGTAGCGGCGTACGAGGACGGCATATTGCTCGACGTCCCCCGTCAGCACCGCTCGAACGACCGCCCCATCGGACGGCTCCACCGTTCGCTCCACCCGGTCCCCTTGGATCATGCCCGCACCCCGCGGGATGCTAGGAGGCCGGGGAGCCCCCGGCAACCGTCCTGAAGATGCCCCCCGGGGGCCCCTGGTAACGCCCTGCCGATCCAAGCCTTGGCACGGCGCGTTACCAGCGTGCCCGGCGATTCCTCTTTAATTGTATTCGGGCACATCCGTCACCGAGACGAGGAGGCCGTGAGTGCTGGACACCACCACCAACCGTCGCTTGAATCCTGATCGCGACCTCGTCGCGCGGATGGCGACCAAGGACGGAGCGGCGCTGGACGAGCTGCTGGCACGCCACGAACGTACCGCCTACGCCGTCGCGATCGGAATCCTCTCCGATCCGGCCTTGGCTGAACGGGCGGTATCGCAGGCCTTCCATGAGGCGTTCCGTCAAGCCGACCGTTATGTCCCAGGGGAGCTCACGGTTCTCGCCTGGCTTACCAGTCTGACCCGCCTTCACGCGGAGGCCATCAGGGCCGTACCCAGCTGACGCTGGTAGACCAGCATTGGCTTCGGGGGGGGGCGCAGGCATCTGCGCCCCCTCGTATTTTGCGGGTCCATGGCCGGCCGCCTCGTTCAGCTCATCACGGGAGCACTGCTCCTCGTTTGTCCCGCCGCCGCCCCGGCGCAAACCGATGCATCGCTGGGAATCGGACTCGGTACGGTGCGGTTTCGGCTGGACACCGCACCGCCGGGCGATTCGCTCGCTCCCGCCTTGAGTGTCTTCTCGGTCAGCCCCATCCTGCACTTCGTCGGCCCCGGCCGCGACCTGGAAGCGAGCGGCATGTTCGCGGCCCTGCCATCCGGCGGCGGCTATGCGCAGGGTCGTCTCGCAGCGTGGGCGGCCACCGCTCCCCTGGTCGGTCGCTGGCGCCTTGCGGTGGAGGCCCGACTCTCCGGTGCGACGAGCGGGCCGCGCTCGGCGAGCGGAGCGGGGCAGCTGGGTGTCGAGGGGTTGTTGACCGGTCCCCGCTGGGGTGTCGCGGTCGGTGCTGGAACGGCATCTGGCTGGATCGTATACGCGGCGCCCGTCACCGCCTGGCGCGCGCGGTTCCGCGGCTGGTCGCAAGGCATGCTGGGGAACCCGAATTTCTTCGCCAGCATCGAGCCGACACGATTCCAGGGGGCCTGGTTTACCGACATCACCGGGGGGGTGGTACTCCACCGCGGACGGATCGAGACGAGCCTGTCGACCTCGGCGCGAGTGAGCCGGGCGTATGGATCGAAAGCAGCCGCCCTGGCCGCGCTCGATGTCCATCTCGCCCCGAACGTTTCGCTCGAAGCGGCGGGTGGCAACGTCCTCCCCGATCCCTACCAGGGGTTCCCCGCGAGCGGGTTCGTCACCGTCGGCGTCCGGGTCCACCTTCCCTCCCACGCTGCCGCTCCAAGAGCTCTGGTGCGCTCGGGACCGCTCACCGCGCTCCGGCGCGGCACCGAAGTCGTGATCCAATTCCGAGTGCGTGATGCGCACGTGGTCGCGATCGCGGGTGACTGGAACGATTGGACGCCCACGCCACTGGCGCAATCTGATCACGACCAATGGGAGTTGTCCATTCCGCTTGCCCCGGGACCCCACCGATTCATGGTCTTCGTGGACGGCACGCCGTGGCAGATCCCCGAGGACGTGCCAAGTGTGCCGGACGGCATGGGTGACAGGGTCGCGGTGCTGAACGTCTTTTGAATCGTGCTCCCCGGGCCGAACTCATCCGCGAAGAAAAAGAAGACCGCCGAACGGCGCGGTGCCGTCCGGCGGTCTCGCCCTTCGGGGGAGAACGCCGCTACTGCCGCGATTCCACCTCGAAGGAATTGACCGGCATCGTGCTGAAGATCTTATCCGTGGCCGGCACGTCGAGGATGAGCTGATTGAGCCGGCCGGTGCGGCGCATGTCCACCCAGCGCATGCCCTCGTACAGCAGCGAGTACTTCCGCTGGATCAGGATTTCATCCTCCACCGCCTGTTGTGTGGCGGCCCCGAGGGCCCCATTCGCGGCGAGCCCGCCGGAGTTGACACGGATGAAGTTGATGTCCGCCGCCGCCGCCGCCGCATCCCGTGCGCCTTTGTTGTTGTTCGCCTCGGCCCGAATCAGGATCAACTCCTCATTGCGGATGATCGGGATCGGCGACGCGGGGTCCGGGTAGCGGATCCACGACAGGTCCGAACAGCGGGCCGGAGCCAACGGATCACACAGATTGGCGCCGCGACTCGCCACCTTGGCCGTGTACCGAGCGTCGCTCCCGCCGTTGACCACCAGGCTATCGCGCAGTGACCGGTGCGCCACGTTTACGGCGGACGACACCTGCTGCGACAGCCCGTTGGTGACGTCGCCCGAGTTGGCGCTGAAATCGAAATACGCGCCGAGGTCGAGCGAGGCCGTCGAGTCCACGAACGATTCGCCGAGCGCCGTGAGCGCGTCGTCGTAGCAGGTGAGACACGTGAACGTGCTGGCGCGATACAAGTCCGTGCGCGCCAGCAGGGCACGGTTCACCTTCAGAAACCCGGCGGGCGTGCTGAAGCCCGTGAAGCCGGGCGGGAGCGTGAACGAAAACGCGCCCCCCGCGGCCAGGAGGTGGGTCTTGGCGGAATCGAGCAGACTCACCACGTGGTCCCACGCCGCCGCGTTGGTCACGAACGGAGCGGGAGGATCGCTGAGCGGCCGGTTGACGTCGATCGGAATCGAGTCCTCGGTATGCGCGAACAGCACCATCATGTACGCATACGCCTGGATCGTCTGTGTGAAGCCGCGCACGCCCTCCTTTTGCGCGTCGGTGAGCTGCGCGGTGCCGACGACGTCCAACACGTTGTATCCGCTACGGATCGCAGCATACTCGGCCTGCCATTGTCCGCCCCCGAAGGCGCCGTTCGAGGGATCGAGCTTCGTCGCGGTGATCAACTCCGATATGAAGCGCGGATCCGCGACGTCGATGCGATACCCCTCGCGACCGAAGATGCCCGCCTTGAGGATCCAGCTGGGTACATCCGCCCGCGCCGCCATCAGCACCCCTTCCATCGCGGCCGCGACCCGCGCAGCGGAGGCGTTATTGCCGATCTCGGTCGGCGCGTTCGGGTTCGTAATGTCGAAATTGCAGGCGCCCACAACGAGCGCGCCGCCGAGGCACAAGGCCGTAATAGCTCGAGAGTTCGGTCGCATGGTCAGAACCCCAAATCGATCGAGAAGAAGAAGCTGCGGCTGGCCGGGAACGGAGCGACGTCGATGTTCCGGGTAATCGCCTGGTTACCGAAGTTCGACACCTCCGGATCCATGCCCAGGTACTTGGTGATCCGAATCAGGTTTCGACCGCTCAGGTTGAGCCTGGCGTACCGGACCCCGCCAAACAGATGACCCACCACCGACCGAGGCAACTCGTAGGTAACCGAAACCTCGCGCAGTTTCAGGTACGACCCGTCCTGAACGAAGACCTTCGTATGGCCACTCCCCCAATCCGCGATGCGCTGGTTGCCGGTAGGAACCTGGTCAGGGGAGTTGTTCCCGGCGTCGTACAGGAACGTCGTCAGGTTGATGATGTCGCCCCCCTTCTTCCAATCCCACAGGAAGCCGAGGTTCCACTGCTTCCATGTGAGGTCGTTGGAGAGCGTCGCCTGGAAGTCGGGCTCCGAATTGCCGACTACGCCTTCGGTCCCGACGATCTGGGTCGTGGACTTCCCCTGCTCGATGCGGAACGCGCCCAGCGACAGGCCGAAGCCGCCGATGTTGAACGCCGGAACGGGCAGCTCGACGACCGTACTCCGGTTGCGGGAGAAAGTGGTGCGGACGATCCAGTTGAGGTCCGGGCGGCGCAGCGGGGAGAACGACAAAGACACTTCCTGCCCCAGGTTGCGCAGCCTGCCGCCGTTGAAAATGCGGTTGGTCCGGCCCGTCGAGGGCGCCACGCGCGCCACCAGTAGCAAGTCGGTGATCGTCTTGTTGTAGTAGGTGAACGAGATCGTCGCGAACTCGTTGCCGAGCGTCGCGTCGAAGCCCCCTTCGATCTCCGTCTGGCGTTCCGGCTTGATGTCGGACGCACCGGCGTTCGCGCCAGCCAGCGTGCCGAACTGACCACCGATCACCCCGGTCCCTTCCGTCGTGAACTTCTGGCCGAACAGCGGTGGGTTACCGGTCTGGCCGAACGCGCCGCGGATCTTCAGCTCGTCCACCCCCGAAACCGGGGTGAGGAACCGATAGGAGGCGGAGGCCTTCGGGAAGAAATAGAACTTGTGTGTGTCACCGTTCACACTGGAACGATCCGCGCGGAAACCGACCGTGAGGAACAGTCGCTGGTCGAGCGCC
>Ga0307281_10000540_pt1 | contig 9976 bp, 9 predicted proteins | sample ER_DNA_120_FD_194486 | JGI IMG/M metagenome (GOLD analysis project Ga0307281, IMG submission 194486) | Bulk soil microbial communities from the East River watershed near Crested Butte, Colorado, United States - ER_DNA_120 | ecosystem: Environmental > Terrestrial > Soil > Floodplain | place: USA...
GGCGACTTCTACGACGTCATCCACAACACCCCCCAGGGTTCGGACCGGCTGGGGAAGTACCTCCACGAGAAGCTCCGCGGCCTGCCCGTCGGCACCCACGACGTGGCGAACTAGGGCGCGGGCGGAAACGGCCCCAGGTGCGCGATCTCATCGAAGAGCCCGCGACCCGTGATTACATAGTCCGTCACCACGCCCGTTGTCTCGATGGGCTGATACGCGATCTCGCCCTTCTCTGAAGCGGTTCCGATCCCCGGGAAATAATGTTCCTGCGTGTACGGGTTCACGAAATCCGTCGCCGAGGGGTCGTTCTCGAAATATAGAGCGAAAGCCGTTTTTCCACCGGGTGTCGTCTCGGTGTCAAGGTTGTGTGGATAAGAACCGCTCGCCGTCTTGAACGCCTCCACGGCTTCACGCAGGTTGTGGCACAACCCGTTGATGTCGTCTTCGGCTCCCGGATACGGCAAAAGGGAGACGATGGTGCCCAGGCAGCCGGATCCATCGATGATGTACGAGAAGATGAAACCATCACCGGCGGCCCGGGCCGCGTAGCCCACCTCTCCGGGGTTCACTGCCGACCCGTCGACGGGCTCGGTCTTCATCCCGCTGGCAGGGTTGACGAGCAACTCGCCGTTCGGGAGATAGTCGATCAGCGTTTTGCCATCCAGATCGGTGCTCGACAGGTCTTCAGGAAACTCCCCGTCGTTGTGGCTCGCAAACTGCCTGGCCGCGTCCGCCGCCACGAGCGCGTTTGCCACGACCCCGTCGTGCACGTCACGCGCGTCGGTCGGAACGTTGGCCACCGATTCGAGCATGATGAGCTGGTGATCACGGCCATAACCCGTAATCCGGTAGCCGAGCACTTGATGGCCCGAGGCGCATACGAGATATTGATCGATGCCAATCTGGCCTGCTGATAACGCCAGCGTACCCGAAGGCTCCTGGGCCCCGGTGTAAGGATTGGTAAAGGAAGTGAGGCCGGCGTCATTCCAGTGGATGTAATAATCCCCGAAGGATCCCCCATGGGCCGCCGCATACTGATCCAGCGCATCCTGAATGGCGTGGCAGTCGGCGACGATTTGCTGGTCCGCAGTCAACGGGACTTTCGTCTCCTGAACGGGAGACGGATCCTCCTCGCAGCCGAGGAGCAAGAGCGGCAACAGAACCCAGGAAAAGCGTCTGATCATCATGGCAATCCTCCCCTGGAAAATGCTGCAGTGCATCGACCGTGCCATGTAGGCGCGTGGCCGCGGCGCCGACCAACCCTGCGACACAATTCTCCCTTTGCGGAAAGAATCGCGCAAACCATAGAATAGACACACCACGGAGGAATCATGAAAACGCCGCTCGCTTTGAGTCTGGGTATCGCAGCCGCCGTCGTCTTTGCGACGGCCGGCATCGTGCACGCCGCGGGTAACAACGCCGCGAAGAAGAAGACGGACATCGCCATCTTTGCAGGCGGTTGCTTCTGGTGCATGGAAGCGCCGTTCGACGACGTGAAGGGTGTTATCTCCACCACGTCGGGTTACACCGGCGGAACCAAGAAGAACCCGACCTACCACGAAGTCGGCTCCGGCACCACGGGCCACTGCGAATCGATGGAGATCGAGTTCGACCCTTCCAAAGTGACGTACGCGACGCTGCTCCAGGTGTACTGGCACAACATCGATCCCACGCAGAGCGACGGACAGTTCTGCGACCACGGGAACCAGTACCGCGCCGAGATCTTCTATCGCGATGACGCGCAGAAGGCGGCCGCGGAAGCGTCGAGGAAGGAAATGGAAAAGAAGTTCGGTGTCGTCGCGGTGAAGGTCACGCCGGCCAGCACGTTCTATCCGGCAGAAGACTATCACCAGGACTTCTACAAGAAGGATCCCGACCAGTATCACTCGTACCGTGAGGGCTGCGGTCGCGACCGCCGTCTGCACGAAATCTGGGGCGACGACGCGGGCATCGCACACGCTTCGAAATCCAAGTAGAGGAGAACCGCCATCCCGTTAAACGACTCATTCAATCCGCTTGCCACTGATTTTTGGCTGCCCGTACTGGTTTCGGTGCTGTGCGGCATCATGATCGGGCTGGAGCGCCAGCTGCGCGGCAAACCGCTCGATGTTCGGACAGCGGTGTTGATCTGCCTGGGTACGCATGTCTTCATCCGCCTGGGTGTGGTACACGCAGGCCCCACCAGCGATCCGACGCGCGTGCTGGGACAGGTCGTCACGGGAATCGGATTTCTCGGCGCGGGCGTGATTCTCACGCGCGGACACCACGTGGTCGGCCTCACGACGGCGTCGGTGATCTGGGTGCTGGCTGCCATCGGCGCCACCATCGGCTTCGGCAACTATCCGGCCGCGATCGCGCTGGCCCTGGTCACCGTGCTGGTGATGAACATTCTTGAGGTGGTCGAAGCGCGGATTGCGAGCATGCAACGCGGGGCGCACGCGAAGGACAGCGTCGACAAGGACCTCTAGCCGAAGTCCCGCGACACACTACGCACCCAACGGACTCAGTGGCTGGTTTTGGAAGCGGCCGCTGCGGCCGCTGCGGAATTGATGCGCTGCTGCTGTCGTCTGTGTTGCTGCTCGTGGAACACGCCCGCCACGCCGAGCAGCGTGAGCGCGGAGCCCGCCACCGTCCAGCGCGTGATCGGCTCGCTGATGAAAAGCGCGCCGAGAATCACCGCGATCACCGGGTTCACATAGCCGTACGTTGTGACGACGCTCATGGGCAGCATCTGGAGCGCCTTGACGAACGACGTGAAGGCGATCACCGACCCGAATATGATGAGATAGGCCCACGCGGCGAGCGCTTGCGGCGTCGGCGTGGGCCACGGTTCGCGCGTTAGAAGCGCGGCGATCAACAGGGCGACAGAGCCGAACAGAAGCTGATACGCGGAATTCGCCTCGCCGGAAAGCGACACCGGCCGGCGCTTCTGCAGCACCATCCCCGAACCCCATAGCATCACCGCGACGCACAGCGCGAGGGCCGGCATCACCTGGTCGCGGGAAGGATGCTGCAAGACCGGAAAATTCAGCACGATGATGCCTGTCAGGCCCACAATCAGGGCCACGATCATCCGCCGCGTCGGCCGGCGCCGGTCGATGACGGATTCGAGGAACATCGTCCACAGCGGCTGCGAACCCACCAGGATGGCGGCATAGCCCGACGCGGCGCGCATCTCTGCCCACGATACGAGCCCGTTTCCGCCGAACCACAGGAGTACGCCGGACGCGGCGAAGACCTTGAGGTCGAGCGGGGTGGGCTTGAGCGACTTGCCGCGGGCCTTGCAGAGGAGGAACAGGATCAAGGACGCGATCAGGATGCGCGTGCCGGCCATGTAGAAGGGTGGGAAGCCGGAGCCTTCGCGCACGGCGATCCGGATCGCGAGATACGTGCTTCCCCAGACGATGTAGACGACGAGCAGGTGGGCGAGACCACGAACGTTCACGAACGGCACCTCGTGGAAACCGGGAATGTATACACCGGGCCGGGGGCATGTCCAGTTCCTTGTGGGGAGAACGGGCCTCCGCTATACTGCACACGTTCTCCCATGCAGCACATTCACGGCATCACCTTCAGCGACCCGCGCTTGATCCCGGTCTGGGAGCGCGTCCGCGCGGGCGAGCGCATCACGCCCGCCGACGGTCTCGCCATGTTCGAATCGGCCGACCTCATCGCACTGGGCGGTATGGCGGATTTCGTCGCGCGGCAGAAGAACGGCGAGCGCGTTTACTTCGTCATCAATGTGCACATCAATCCCACCAACGTTTGTGTGCTGAACTGCAAGTTCTGCGACTACGTGCACAGCCGCAATGACGACGGCGCCTGGGAGATGACACCAGAGGAGATCGTCGCGCACATAACACCCGAGATGCACGAGGTGCACATCGTGGGCGGCCACCATCCGGATTGGCCGTTCGAGTACCACGAGGGCTACATCAAGGCCATCCGCGCGGCGTACCCCGACATCCAGATCAAGGCCTTCACCGCGGCGGAGATCGATTACTTCGCCAGGCGTTGGAAACTCTCGGTGGACGAGATCCTCGACCGGCTCATCGCGGCGGGACTTAACTCGATGCCCGGTGGCGGCGCGGAAATCTTCTCGGCGCGCGTGGCGAAGGAGCTTCGCTACACCGGGAAGGCGCAGGCCGCGCGCTGGCTCGAGATTCACGCCAGGGCGCACGCGCGCGGCATTCCCTCCAACGCCACCATGCTCTACGGCCACATCGAGACGTACGCGGAGCGCGTCGAGCACCTGCGCCTCTTGCGCGAGCAACAGGACCAGAGTGGCGGTTTTCTCGCTTTCATTCCGCTCGAATACCAGGTGAGCGTGGAAAAGCTGGTGCAGCGCCACGCCTCCGCGCTGGAAGACTTGAAGACCATCGCGGTGTCGCGGCTCATGCTGGACAACTTCCCGCACGTGAAGGCGTACTGGATCATGCTGCAGGAAGACACGGCGGCCATTGCGCTCAACTTTGGCGCGGACGACATCGACGGGACCATCAACAAGGAGCGCATCGCGCACGCGGCCGATGCGCGCAGCCCGGGCGGCGTCACGCGCAAACGCCTGGTGCGCCTGATCCGCGACGCGGGCAAGACGCCGGTCGAGCGCGACGCGCTATATAATGACATCAAGGTGTACGGCGAGGACGACGTGGCCGCCGTGATGGAGGAGCGTTATCGCCCGGTGCAGCGCAGCCGTGAATCGCCCCGTGCCGGCCGTCCGCTCGAAAAGTTTGTCCCGCGCCAGATCCGATGAAAAGAAAACTCGTCATCGCCGCCATCGTTCTCCTGTTCGTCATCGGGGGGCTCTTCGTCTATCTCTACAACTCCATCGACTCCATCGTGAAGAACGGCATCGAGCGTTTCGGCACCGATGTGTGCGGGACCAGGGTGAGTGTGGCGTCGGTGGACATTTCGCTCAAGACGGGGCGGGGGACCATCCGCGGCCTGCGCGTGGCGAACCCGGACGGCTTCTCCCACGACAGCGCGGTCGAGCTCGGCGATGCCACGCTATCGGTCGACATCGGCTCGTTCAACCGCGACCCCATCGTGATCCGGGAGATCCGCGTGAAGGCGCCGGTCGTGAACGCCGAGGTGGACGAGAAGTTCGCCACCAACGTGGGCAGGATCCGCGACCACGTGCAGGACTACCAGGCGCGTTCCGCCAAACCGGCGTCGGGCAAGCAGGATTCCGGTTTCGAGAAGCGCATCACGATCCAGTCGTTCGTGATCGAGCAGGGTGTGATCAAGGGTGATGCGACGCGCGTCGGATCCGAGAAGCGCGAGTGGGACATGCCTCCCATCGAGCTTTCCAACCTGGGCGGCGACACCGGCGTTCGCCCCGAGGCCATGGCAAAAGTGATCTCGGCCGCGCTCTTCGCGCGTGTGGAAGAAGTGGCCAGCGATCACCTCAAGGCCTCGGCCACCGAGAAGATCAAGAACAAGCTGGGAGAGTTTCTCCAGAAACAGAAATGACATCATCGCTCCGCATCGGGCAAATTCCTTTTCTCAACTGCATTCTCTTCTTTCACGGGCTCGACGCCCAGGCGGGCGTGCGTCTTTCTCCGCTCGTGCCGCGGGCACTTTCCGCGGCCGCCGCGGACAACGCCGTGGACGCGGGACCGGTGCCACTGGTTGATACGTGGGAGATTGAAGACCGCTACGAGCCCCTCGGCGATTTCTGCATTTCGACCACCGAGCGCGCACGCAGCGTGTTTCTGTTCTCCAAACGGCCTTTTGACGAGCTCGAGGGAGCAGAGATCGGGATTACCGATCAAACATCGACATCCGTGCGACTACTGAAGGTTTTGCTCGCGAACATATGGAACGCGCGTTCCGCGCGTTTGTCCGCCATCGACCGCGATTGCAACGATGCTTTCTTGCTGATCGGCGATGACGCATTGCGAGCACGCGCCGGTATTCCGGAATTCCCGCACCTTGCCGATCTTGGCGGGGAATGGACGCGCTGGCAGGGACTGCCGTTCGTGTTCGCGCGCTGGGTTGTGCGCCGTGATGTGCCTGCGGCCGACCGCGAGCGGCTGTGCACGCTGCTCGAACAATCGATGGCCGGGAACTGGAAGGATCTTGATCGCATTGCCGCGCCGCGCGCCGCGGAGCTCGGCATGACCATCGCCGAGGTACGCGAGTACCTGGAGGGTTTTCGCTTCCACGCGGGCGCGCAGGAGCACTCCGCCATCGTGAAGTTCCGGCTGCTTGACGCCGCCGCCCGGCAGGCCGGCCCAGACCCCAGAACCACCCCCGCCATCGGGGTTCTCCGAGGAGAGGTGAAGTAGAGCCCGTTGCTTCGCAGCCTCCTTGGAAACACGACTTAAACCAAAATTGATCAGTGTGCTGCGCGAGGGATACACGCGCAGTCTCTTCGTCGGCGACCTCGGGGCCGGCCTGATTGTCGGCGTGCTCGCCCTGCCGCTGGCGCTCGCGTTTGCAATCGCGTCGGGCGTGAAGCCCGAACAGGGACTCTTTACCGCCATCGTGGGTGGTTTCGTCATCTCGGCGCTCTCCGGAAGCCGCGTCCAGATCGGCGGACCGACGGGCGCGTTCATCGTCATCGTTTACAGCGTCGTGCAGCGCTTCGGCTACGACGGGCTTGCTGTCGCCACCATGATGGCCGGCGTTCTCCTGGTCATCATGGGTTTCGCCCGCCTCGGCACGGTCATCAAGTTCATACCGTACCCCGTGACCGTCGGCTTTACCGGCGGCATCGCCCTGATTATTCTCAGCTCGCAGGTGCGCGATTTCTTCGGCCTGCAGATGACGGGTGTGCCCGCGGAATTTGTCGAGAAATGGGCGGCGTATGGCGCTGCCTTTCGCACCTACAATCTCTTTGCTTTCGCTGTGGCGCTCACCACGGTCCTGATCGCGGTGTACTGGCCGCGCGTGAACCGCAAAGTGCCGAGCCCCATTGTCGCCATTGTGGTGACCACCGCAGCCGTTCATCTTCTTCACTTTCCGGTGGAGACCATCGGCAGCCGTTTCGGGAGCGTTCCGCGCTCATTGCCGGGTCCCCACATCCCGCGCGTGGACCTCGCTACGGTACGCCAGCTATTTTCCCCGGCGGTTTCCATCGCATTGCTTGCCGGCATCGAATCGTTGCTTTCCGCCGTTGTCGCCGACGGCATGACCGGACGCAGGCATCGCTCGAGCATGGAGCTGATCGCGCAGGGTGCGGCCAACATCGTGTCTCCCATCTTCGGAGGCATACCGGTAACGGGAGCCATTGCACGCACCGCGACCAACGTGCGCAACGGCGGCCGCACGCCGTTTGCCGGCATCATCCATGCCTTCGTGCTCCTCTTGATTTTGCTCTTCTTCGGGAAGTGGGCCTCACTGGTGCCGATGGCGACGCTCGCCGGCATCCTCGTCGTCGTCGCTTATCACATGAGCGAATGGCGGCTCGCCATCCGTCTTTTTCGGAGCACCAAGAGCGACACGGCGGTGATGCTGACGACATTCCTGCTCACGGTCCTGGTCGATTTGAGCCTCGCGATACAGGTCGGCGTGGGGCTGGCATCGCTGCTCTTCATCAAACGCATGTCCGAAGTCACGCAGACCAAGGCATACCTCGGTGATGAGATGGACGAAGACGATGAGCCGGAAGACACGGAAAGCATCCGCCTGCGCGAGGTCCCGAAAGGGGTCGCGGTGTTTGAGATCAACGGCGCCTTTTTCTTCGGCGCTGCCGACAAATTCAAAAGTATGCTCAACACGGTGCAGAAGAAACCGAGGGTACTCGTGTTGCGCATGCGCCACGTGCTCGTGCTCGACGCCACCGCGCTTCGGGCGCTGGAGGATGTATTTCACCGGGCGCGCCGCGATGGAACCACCGTCGTTCTTTCCGGTGTGCACGCCCAGCCGCTGGTCGTGATGAAGCAATCGGGCTTCGCCGACCTGGTTGGAGTGGATAACATGGTCAGCACCATCGATCAGGCGCTCGCTCGCGCCCGCGCCATCGTGGAGGCACACGCCGCAAGGCACGCAGGATGAATCCATCATGTATCTGAACGTGGTTGAGCTGGCGGAGTCGCTCGGCGTGGACGAAGGCCTGATCGAGGCCTGGGTCCGAAACGAGGGGCTGCCGTATGTGCCTGACCGCGGGCGACTGCTCTTCGACCGGGCGCAGGTGGTGGCCTGGGCAACGTCACGCGGCATGGCAGCGAGGGTCGGGTTCCTCGCCCGCCGTCCCTCATCATCGTCCGTACGCCGGCTCGAACCGCTGCTTCGCCTGGGTGGAATCTGGCGCGATGTGCCGTCTACGCGCGTGCTCGATATCGTCGAGCAAGTCTTGCGACGCATCCCCGTGAATACGCCCGGCGCACAAGAGCTGCTCGTTCAGAGGCTCCACGCGCCGGGTGGCCTCAACTGGGCCCCCATCGGAGGCGGGCTGGCGTTGCCACACTTGCGCACGCCGGTTGCGCTCGGACACGGCATGATGGCCCTCCTGTTCTTGCTCGATCCGCCTGCCGTGGACCCTCCCGCGCCGGACGGCAAGCCCGTCACGCACGCGCTTTTCTTCATGGCGCCCTCGCCGCGCACGCATCTGGAATTGTTGAGCCGTCTCAGCACCGCACTCACGAACGGCGCGCTTCGCTCACTCATGCGTGATGCGCTCGACGACGCGATCCTCACAGCGTTCGCTGCGGCGGACGACGCGGCGGAGAAATCACAGGGCGGTGAAGGAGCGTGACACCGGGCCGGTATCTTCTCGTGGCGGCATTGTGCAGCGCATTCGCGTTCGTTTTCGCCGTCCGGGCGCGCCGCGCATGGCTCGTCGCCACGGTCGTCGCCGCTCTCTCCGCGATGGCGGCCTGCGTCGCCGTTTTTGTCGCCGGCGAGCCGTGGCTGGGACGCATCGCGCTAAGGCCGGGCGGCGAAGCGCTGCAATTTCGTCTCGACGCCATCAGCGCGGTGTTTCTCGCGCTGCTTTCACTGATCGGGGGCCTGGCCGCCGTTTACGGCCAGGGCTACTGGCGGGACGAGCAGCACCCCGGCTCCGCGCCTTCGGGGCGCGTGTGGTGGACTGCCGTCCTCATCAGCATGGCGATGGTGCTCCTCGCCACCAACGGAATTCACTTCCTCATCGCGTGGGAGCTCTTTTCCGTGTGCGTCTATTTTCTGATCGCTCGCGAGAGGCATAGGACCGAAGTCCGCTCGGCCGCGTGGCTTTTCTTCGCCGCGTCGCGCGCGGGTACGCTCTGTCTGGTTGCTTTCTTCGTCGGGCTCGCGGCGCGCACCGGGAGCTGGGAACTCGGTCCGATGCATGATCATCCGGAGCTGGCCCCGTTGTTCTGGCTTGCGCTGTGTGGTTTTGGGCTCAAAGCCGGCATGTTTCCGCTGCATATCTGGCTGCCATCCGCGCACGCGAACGCGCCGAGTCATGTGTCCGCGCTGCTCTCCGGCGTTTCCATCAAGATGGGGATCTATGGACTGGTGCGATTCAGTGGATGGATGCCGGTGCCGTCCGGTGCGGGCTGGGTCGTCGCCTCGCTCGGCGCGACGAGTTCGGTTCTCGGCGTCGCGTTTGCACTTGGCCAACACGATCTCAAGCGGTTGCTCGCGTATCACAGTGTGGAGAACATCGGCATCATCCTTACCGGCCTTGGATTCGCCATGATCGCCTCGGCCCACGGCCATGAAGGCTGGGGACTTCTCGCGCTGACGGGCTGCCTGCTCCACGTGTGGAACCATGGAATCTTCAAAGCGCTGCTTTTCCTGGGCGCGGGATCGGTATTGCACGCCACGGGAACGCGCGAGATGAGCCGTCTCGGCGGTCTCTGGCGAGTGATGCCGTGGACGGCGGGAACGTTTGCGCTGGGAGCGGCAGCGATCTCGGGCCTTCCACCCCTGAATGGATTTGTGAGCGAATGGCTGGTCTTCATGGGCCTGTTCGGCGCCATGTCCGCGCCGGGGCCGTGGTCGTGGGCGGCCGTTCCAGCGCTGATCCTGTTGGGCATGACCG
>Ga0307281_10000545_pt1 | contig 9935 bp, 11 predicted proteins | sample ER_DNA_120_FD_194486 | JGI IMG/M metagenome (GOLD analysis project Ga0307281, IMG submission 194486) | Bulk soil microbial communities from the East River watershed near Crested Butte, Colorado, United States - ER_DNA_120 | ecosystem: Environmental > Terrestrial > Soil > Floodplain | place: USA...
CAACGGGTTGGGCCAGGTCGGCGGCTTCAATGCCTTCGGCAACACCGAGGTCAGCCGTGGGCAGCGCAGCTATGCGCACGAGCTGACGCACAACTTCGGACTGGACCACAACACGCGGAACCTCGACCAGGTCGGTTGGGATGTGGGCGCCCGCATCGCCGACAACTGGCCGGGCAACGGCGTGACCGGGCGGATCCGGCCCATGACCCTGTTCGACATCCAGACAGCCGGACTCCTCACGAATCAGGCGTGGGTCGACGTGACCACGTACAACTTCCTGTTGGCGAGCCCTGTCCTTGCGAGAGCGGGCGGGCCGCAGCTCGCGACGACGAGCGGCGCAATCTTCGCCCGGACCACTGAGCCCTCCCAACGGGTCGCGGTCATCCAGGGCATCTTCGATCGGTCCGGAAGCAAGCTCATCCGCCTTGAGCCCGTGATTCGTTTCCCATGGTCGTCGGAGCCGAGCCTCCCGAGCGACGCAGGCGCCTATGTGGCGGAGTTGACGGATGACGCGGGCGCGGTCACCCAGACCCGCTTCGACGCCCGTGTCGCCGACGATCCGGACAAGAGCGAGGAGCACGAGGCGCCCGGCTTCTTCGAGGTCATGGTCGCTGTCGATCCCGCTCGCGAGATCTCCCAGCTCCGGATCATCGATGCGTCCGGACAGGAATTGGGTTCCCTGAAAGCGTCGGTCCCTCCGACCGTGCGCATCGTGTCACCGACCGACGGCGCGAGCATCGGTGAGCGCACCGAGGTGGGCTGGGAAGTCGCCGATCCCGACACTCCCCTCGACCAGGTCTTCGTGCAGGTCGCCTACAGCCCGGATGGTGGTGTGAGCTGGGTACCGATCGCCGTGGACGTGCCGGCCACGATCAAGTCGATCACGTTCGATTCGACGCAGATCCAGAAGAGTGACGGCCAGGGCGTCATTCGTGTCTTCGCTGCCGACGGCCTCAACACGGTGTCCCAGGACGTCGCGAACCTGACGCCGACCGCGGCGACAGAGACCCCCTGACGGGAGGCCCATGGCGCGCGACCCGAACATCCCTGACGAGTTCGATGTCTTCACGCTCGTCCTGCTGCGCCGCCCGGCCAACGCGCCGGACATGCCAGACGAGGAGCTCGATGCACTCCAGGCTCGACACCTCGCGTACCGCGCCGGGCTGCGCCAGCAGGGCGTTTTGGTCGCGAATGGACCGTTCGGCGAGCAATCGGACATATCGATGCGTGGGCTGTCGATCTTCGCCTGCGGTCTGGACGAGGCCGCACGGCTCAGCGATGCCGATCCTTCGGTCCAGGTCGGGCGGCTGAGCTACGACCTCATGGAGTGGTGGGTCGGCGCGGGGACGCTGGCCTTCCCGAACGAACCAAGGCCCGTCGGGGACCGGCGGGTCATGCCCGACGACTGAACGCAGTCGCGGCGGCCGGGGACGGACCCAGCGCTACGTGGTGAGGAACGGCGTCAGATGCGTGTTGCTGAGGGCGCCGACCAGACCCGCGATCGCTCCGACGATGAGGACGAGGCGAGCCAGGCCGGGCCGCCGCCGGTCGCAGATCTCGGCGGTCGCCACGGCGAAGGCGATGAGGGCGAGCTTCAGCGCCAAGCCGAGGACCGGCTGGGCGACCATGCCGGCCACGATCGGGTTCATCTCGCGGGCAACGACCAGCGCGGACACGAGGTCCAGCACCTGGGTGATCGTGAACAGTGCGACAAGCCACCCGAGAGGGATCGTCCGAGCTCGCGCGAAGAAGCTGGTCGCGAACGCGATCACGCCCCCGGCCCCTTGACGGGTGTCGGCAGCGGCTCGCCCCGGACCCCGGCCAGCAGGTTCGCGGCGGCCATCGCGGCCATCCGCCCGCGCGTGGCCAGCGTCGCGGACGCGATGTGCGGCAGAACGATGCAGTTCTCCAGCCCGAGCAGCGGGTCGTCGGCGGCGATCGGCTCGGGATCGGTGACGTCGAGGCCGGCCGAGGCGATGACCCCGTCGCGCAGCGCCGCCGCGAGCGCGCCCGGATCCACGACCGGGCCGCGGGACGTGTTGACCAGGACGGCGGTCGGCTTCATCCGTGCCAGGGCGTCCGCGTCGATCAGGCCGCGCGTGTCCGGTGCCAGCGAGACGTGCAGCGACACGATGTCGCTCCGCTCGAGCAGCTCCGGGAGGCTCACGTACGTCGCCCCGAGTTCCGTCTCGATCTCCGACGCGACCTGGTTGCGCGAGCTGTAGAGGACCGTCATCCCGAAGCCGGACGCGCGCCGAGCCACCGCCTGACCGATCCGCCCCAGCCCGACGACACCGAGCGTGGCGCCGTAGACGTCGGAGCCCATCAGCAGCATCGGACCCCAGGTCCGCCAGCTGCCCTCGTGGACGTAGCGGTCGGCTTCGACCACGCGGCGCGAGGCAGCCAGGATCAGGGCCCAGGCGAGATCGGCGGTCGTCTCGGTCAGCGCGCCTGGTGTGTTGCCGACCGCGATCCCCCGCCGGGCACACGCGGCGACATCGACGTTGTCGTAGCCGACCGCGTAGTTGCTGACGACCTTGAGGCTGGGCCCCGCGGCATCGAGCAACTCGTCATCGACCCGATCGGTGAGCAGCGTCAGGATCCCGTCGCACCCCGCGACCCGCGCCAGGAGAGCCTCGCGTGGCGGTGGCAGCTCGTCCTCCCACACATCGAGGTCGCAGGCTTCCGCGATCGGGTCGAGCCCGGCGTCCGGGATCCGCCGGGCGACGAAGACGCGTGGCCGCCCGCTCACACCCGCGCCGCGACCAGCGGCTCGACCACGCTCCGGATCCGCCCAAGCGCTTCGGTCAGGTTCTCCTGCGAGTTGGCATACGACACCCGGATGTGGTCGTCGCCATACTTCCCGAACGCCGAGCCGGCCAGGACGCAGACGCCCGCCTCCTGGAGCAGGCGCTCGGCGAGCTCCGCACCGGACAGGCCGGTCCCGGCGATGTTCGGGAAGACGTAGAAGGCGCCACTCGGCCGGCGGCACTCGATGCCGGGGATCGCGTTGAGGCCGTCGACGATCAGGTCGCGCCGTGCCCGGAACTCGACGACCATCGCGTCCACGTCGTCCTGCTGCCCGATCAGCGCCTCGACGGCACCGACCTGGGAGAACGTCGCGACACCACTGATCGTGTTGATGATGAGCTGGCTGTAGGTCTTGACCAGGGTCTCGGGCACGATCGCGTAGCCCATCCGCCAGCCGGTCATCGCGAACGTCTTGGAGAAGCCGTCGAGGACGATCGTCCGCTCGGCCATGCCGGGCAGCGACGCGATCGAGACATGCTCGGCGCCGTCGTACAGGATGCGTCCGTAGATCTCGTCGGCAAGGACCCACAGGTCGTGCTCGATGGCCAGCGCGGCGATCCGTTCGAGGTCGTCCCGGGTCAGGACCCCGCCGGTCGGGTTGGCCGGCGAGTTGATGACGAGGAGCCGCGTCTTCGGGGTCACCAGCGACGCCAGCTCGTCGACGTCGAGCCGGAAGTCGTTGGCCATGCGGATCGGGATCGGGACCGGGGTCGCGCCGATGAACCGGGTCAGCGACTCGTAGATCGGGTAGCCGGGGTCCGGGACGAGCACCTCGTCACCCGGGTCGACCAGGCCGAGGATCGCGTACAGCATCACCCCCTTGCCACCGACCGTGACGAAGACCTGGAACGGCTCGACCGGGAAGCCCTTGCGCGCCGACGCATCGGCGGCGATCGCCTCGCGCAGCGCGGGGATCCCCGCGAACGGCGGGTAGTGCGTCGCACCGGCGTCGAGCGCCCCCTTGGCGGCTTCACGCACGTTGGCCGGCGTGTCGAAGTCGGGCTCGCCGATCTGGAGGTGGATGATCGAGCGGCCCTGGGCCTCGAGGGCGCGGGCGCGGGCGGTCACCTCGAATGCGCTCTCGGTGCCGATGGTGTCCATCCGGGCCGCGATCCGCATGGCCTGAGACCTCCGACTACGGCAGCATCTGGCGAAGCGCGAACCAGACGTTGGCCGGCCGCTCCGCGAGGCGTCGCATGTACCACGGATACCAGTGCTCACCGTAGGCGATGAGGGCCTGGACACGATAGCCCGCTCTTGCCAGGCGGAACTGCTGGTCGGTCCGGATCCCGTACAGCATCTCGACCTCGAACCGGTCGAGCCCGATGCCGGCGGCGCCCACCTGCTCGGCGATCTGCTCGATCAGGCCGACGTCATGGGTCCCGAGACCGAGCCGGATCGGCCGCTCGCGGCTGTCGAGCAGGAACCGGACGGCAAGGCCGACGTAGCTCGCATCGACGCTGCTCTTGCTCCGATACGCGATCGATTCCTTCTCGTCGTAGGCGCCCTTGACCAGGCGGATCGCGGGGTCGAGCGGGCGCAGCCGCTCGACGTCGGCGGCGGTCCGGCGCAGGTATGCCTGGAGGCAGATCCCCGTGCGTGGCTGGGTCGCCCGCAGCTTCTCGTAGAGCTCGATGGTGGCGTCGACGTAGGCGCTCCCCTCCATGTCGATCCACAGGTACGAGCCCGCGGCCTCGGCGTGCGCGGCGATCCGCTCCAGGTGGGACAGGCAGACCGCGGCGTCGTGGTCGAGACCGAGCTGGGTCGGCTTGACCGACAGCTCGCCGGTGATCCCGGCGGCGACGATCTTGTCCATCGCCTCGATGTAGTGGTCGGCGACCTCGTCGGCGGCGGCCAGGTTCTCGAGGTTCTCGCCGAGCCGCGTGTACATCGTCCCGATCCCGGCAGCCTCGAGCGGGAGGGCGGCCGCGAGCGCGTCCTCGAGCGTCTCACCGGGCATGAATCGCCGGACGGCGCGGCGCATGAAGCGGAGTCGCGGCAGGCGCTCCTTGAGCCAGCTGTTGCGTGCAGCCCACAGGAAGACGCGGCGCATCGAGACCTCCGTGGCAATGGCCCGAACGGGCCTCTTCGGATGATAGGCGACGGTGGGCTAGAATCGCACCGATGACGCGCTATTACACGATCGACGCCGCCAACGCCGCGGTCCCCGAGCTCGACGGGATCCTCGGCGTGCTTGCCGAGCAGCGGGCCGAGCTCGTCCGTCTCCGCGACGAGGTCCTCGCGGCCGGGGGCGTCGCCGGCGACGGAGCGACGACGGCGGTCGCCGATCGTGCCAACCGCCCCGAGTCGCCCGAGATCATGCGCGAGGCGCCTCTCGACCCGCCGATCGTCGACGACCTGCGCCTGACTCGGCTCCGGATGCAGGGCCTCATCGATCAGATGGCGGCCGGCGTGGCCCGCATCGACGCGCTGGGGCTCACGCTGCGTGACATCGAGCACGGACTGGTGGACTTTCCGGCGCTCGTCTCCGGCCGTCAGGTCTGGCTGTGCTGGCAGCACGGAGAGAAGGCCATCGGCTACTGGCACGGCCTCGAGACCGGCTTCGCCGGACGCCGCCCGCTGGCCGAGCTGGCATGACCGAACGCTCGGTCGTCGTCGGGCGGGACGGGCGGGCGAAGGCGTACCGCCCGCTACCGGACGCGGACCGGGCAGCGGCACTGGCGAACGGGCTGGCCGCCTACGAGCGTGGCGACTTCTTCGAGGCGCACGAGGATCTCGAACCGGCCTGGATGGGCACCGACGACCGTGCCGAGCGCGCGCTCCTGCAGGGCCTCATCAAGGTCGCCGCCGCCTACGTCCACGACGTCCGCGGCAACCCGGCCGGGATCACTCGCAATCTCGAGGGAGCTCGGGCGTTGCTCAGCGAGGCTGCGACCGACGGTCCGGCCGTCAACGTCGCGCGGCTCGACATCGACGACCTGGTCGAGGCGATCGACCTTCGCCTGGCGGACCTCGCCGCGCACCCCGACGAACCGACACTCGGTCCCCCGATCCTCCGAAGGAGCGCCCGATGAGCCAGCCAGCGATCCCGACGATCGACGTCGCCGAGGCCGAGCGCCGGCTCCGCGAGGATCCCGCCTCCCCGATCCTGCTTGACGTGCGCGAGGTGAACGAATTCGAGGAGGTTCGTGCGCCCGGCGCGGTCCTGGTCCCGACCTCGCTGTTCATGACACGTGTCGAGAGCCTGCCCACCGACCGGCCGTTGATGGTCGTCTGCCACATGGGCGGGCGGTCGGCGGCGGTGGCCGGTTTCCTGATCCGAGCCGGCCGGACCGATGTCGTCAACGTGGCAGGCGGGATGGAGGCCTGGGAACGTGCGGGCTTGCCGGTCCGCCGCGGGACGGTCGAGCCCGGCGAGGGGGATATGCCCGCCGGCTGACCTAGTGGCCGGGTCCCCGACGGAGGACCCGCGCGATGATCGCCCGGGTCTGCGCCTTGTGCGCGTACGCCCAGCCGATGAGCAGCAGGATGATGAAGTTGACGGTCCCGACGCCGGCCGCGTTGAGGTAGCCGAGCTGCTGGCCGATCTCGCCTTCGATCTTGAGTCCGGGCACGGTCGCCCCGACGAGGCCCAGCTGGAAGAACGGGCTCTGCGGCGCAGTATTGGCCCGGAGACTAGTGGGGACCACGGCGCCACCAGCGGTCGTGCCACCGACCAGGATGGCGTCCGGACCGGAGATCACCGCCGGCGCGCCCTCACGGGGCTCGGGCAGGTCGCTGGCCGGGAGGTGCTTCCACTCAGGCAGGTCGCCGGTCGTCGTCGGCACCGCCCAATAGAGCTCCGTCTTGGGGCCGGTGGCGTCAGCGCCGCCGGCGAGGTAGATCGCACCGTTGGCGCCCCAGCCCGACCCGTTGGCGCGGGGCGCCGGCAGGTTCGCCTGGTCGTTGACGTCCCAGCGGATGAGCTTGCCTTCGTCGGGGTTGTCGGGCAGGCCCTCGGCCGCCGCCAGGCCGAAGGCGCCACGCTGGACCTTGTTGACCGGTCCGCTGGCGTCGCTCCCGCCGTACAGCCACAGGTAGTCGCCGATCAGGACCGCGGTCGCGCCGGACTGTGGCGCGAGGAGGGGCGCTTCCTGCGACCACGCGCCGAGCGCACCCTGGGCGTTGAGCCTCGTCTTCAATGTGGTCGCGACCGGCCCGTCGGCATTGCGTCCGCCGATCAGCAAGAGGCCATCCGGCGTGATCGCCGATGCCGTCTCGCTGCGCGCCTCGGGGAGCACCAGGTCCTTGGCGGTCGTCCACTCGCCGAGCTGGCCGGTCTGGCTGTCTGGGCTGAGCACGAAGACCGTGTCCGTCGGGGCGCCGGTCTCGTCCCGGCCACCGAACACGTAGATGCTGCCGGCCACGTAGGCGACGCTCGCGTCGGCGCGCGGCGCCGGGAGCGCCGGTCCGTCGGCCCACTTGTCGAAGTTGCCCGTCCCGACGGTCTGCGCGACATAGACCGATGACTGCGCGGTCGTCCCGTCGCTGCCGCCGATGTACAGGATCTGCGTTCCGACCTGGAGGACCGAGCCATCGGTCCGTGGCTGCGGAAGGTTCAGTTGCTCCGGCGACGTCTCCCACGGGATGACCGCCCCGACGGGCGCAGGGCAGGGCAACGACTCATTGGTCGGCGGACACAGGTTGATCGGCGACCAGACGAGGACGCCCAGGTCGACCGTCCGGCCGACAGTCAGGTAGTAGGCCCGGTCGGGCAGGTACCCGAGGATCAGGATGATGAACACGAGCCAGGCGAACGCCTTGACCGAAGCCCACGCCCAGCCGTCGGCGTCGAGCAGCCCGAACAGCGCTCGCTTCCGCGGAAGTACGGTGCCGGCTCCGAGCGCCTGCTGCGCCATCGTCCTCCATCCTCAGCCGCCGACCGTGAGGTCGGAGGCGATCTCACTGAGCGGTCAGGGTCCCTGTCATCGTCGGGTGGACAGTGCACGCGAAGGGGTACGTCCCGGCCGCGAGGGCCGGCACCTGGTACTGGCGTGTCGCGACGCCGGGGAAGATCTCGCCCTTGAACTTGACGGCCCCGGTCGAGTCCTTGATCTCGACGTTGTGCGGCGTGGACGCGTCCTGGTTGTCGAAGTCGATGACGAACGGCGCGTCGGCGGGAGCCGTCACCTGCGTCGTCGTGAACGCGATGCCCGACGCGACGATCTTGACTGCCGAACCGGCCTCGCCGGAAGCCGCGGGCGATCCCGACGGGGCGGCCGGCGAGCCTGAGGGAGCCGCACCCGATGCCGCCGGCGAACCGGACGGAGCGGCCCCGGACGGCGTCGCGAACTCGGTCGTCCAGCAGGCCGGGTAGGGCGTCGCGCCCGGTGCGGGCTTGTACGCCGGGTCGACCCAGCCCTTGAACGTGCGCACCTCGCCGGTGATCGGGTCGCGCTTGGGCTCCCCGAGCTCGGGGTCGCGGATCGTGTACGTCTCGGTCGACGGGGCGCGGATGAACGCGATCAGGTCCTCGATCTGGATGTAGTTCAACGGGCCGGGCGGATGGCCTGCGTTCGACCAGATCGGCATCAGCGAATTCGGGTTGCCGCAGACATACCGGCCGCCGACGACCAGCACGTTGTTGAGGTAGTCGACCGACAGGTGGGCGAACAGCTTGTCCTGGCGGTTGAGGGTCGGACCGATGCCACCCTCGCCGTTGACGCCGTGACAGCGCGAGCAGTTGGCCTCGTACAGGTTGTAGCCGCGTTCCACGGCGGTGACCTGCTGGGCGGCGGCCTCGGTGTCCAGGCGCGACTCGGTGATGCCGAGCGGCGCCAGCTCGTAGAACCAGTAGATGGCGATGAACAGGATGACGACGACCACGCCGAGGAATCCGACCCAGCGCGCGTTCGACGACTGGCGGACGACCTGCGCAGCGCGCTCGGGCGTCAGCTCCACGGCGCGGACCGATGGCGGGGAGGTGAACCGCTCGACCGGCGCGACCTCGGCCGGCGGCCGGGGGACGGGCAGGCGCTCCTCGGACTCGCGTCCGGGCGTGTCGCTCACCGGTCCCCTCGGTGGCGGGATCGATCGTGGCGGATCATCAGATGCAGCCCGTCGGCGTGCGCGGCGGGATCAGGCCGGGCTGGCCCAGGGCGACCGGCAGCGGGCCGAGGGTGATCTTGCCGGTGTTGATGGTCAGCACGCCGGAGCCGTCGACCACGATCGAGAAGCGGTCCATGCCGCGCGGCGCGGGACCGAACTGGGCGCCATCGGCCTTGATCCCGAGACGGTCGTAGCGCGAGCCGTGGCAGGGGCACTCGAACCAGAAGTTCTTGAGGCACGGGTTGGGCTTGCAGCCGAGGTGCGGGCAGCGCTGGTACAGCGCCCGGACGTTGAGCGCCGAGCCGTTGCCGGTCGTGTCCTCGCCCGGCAGGAAACGCTGCTGTCCGGGGTCGTACAGGATGACGAAGGCGCGCGCCTCGGAGTAGTAGGCCGGAAAGCCTTCCTCGATGGGGAGCGAGGAGTTCTGAAGCAGGACCGTGTTGAGGTCGCCGATCGTGATCGGGGCACCGAAGCCGCCCTTGAGGTTCGGCCAGATGAAACCGATCGTGCCGGCGGTCACCTCGAGCAGCCACAACCCGATGCCGGTCCCGATCGCGGCACGCATCAGCTGACGGCGCGAGATGCCCTGGACCTGCTGCTTGCGCAGCGACTTGATGGCTTCCTTGGTCAGGGCCTGCGGCTTGTCGATCGGTTCGACGTGGTAGTTGCTCATGCCTGGTTCCTTCGAGGGCGTGTCATAGGGCGAAGTGGAGGCCGGGGCTGGTCACGTACGGGATGACGAACGTGTAGCCCGGGCCGCGGAAGAAGATGCCGACGAACGTCACGATGAGTCCGAGGATGCAGAAGAAGGTGAACAGCATGACCGCGGTCTTCCGCTGCGAGGGCCGTGTGGCCAGGATGTTCTCGCGGTCGATGTAGGGGATGAACGCCGCCCCGACGAGGACGAAGGTCGGCACCAGGACGCCTGCGACCGTGGGGTGGAAGTAGGCCAGGAGCTCCTGCAGACCGAGGAAGTACCACGGCGCCTTGGCCACTGCAGGCGTCACGTTCCCGTTGGCCAGTTCCTCGAGCGGCGCGTTGATGAACAGGCCCATCAGCAGCAGGAAGATGCTCAT
>Ga0307281_10000546_pt1 | contig 9919 bp, 7 predicted proteins | sample ER_DNA_120_FD_194486 | JGI IMG/M metagenome (GOLD analysis project Ga0307281, IMG submission 194486) | Bulk soil microbial communities from the East River watershed near Crested Butte, Colorado, United States - ER_DNA_120 | ecosystem: Environmental > Terrestrial > Soil > Floodplain | place: USA...
GCAGCCGGGACCGGGTCCGGGTCGTCTACTCCCGCAGCGCGTCGCCCGGCGAGACATTCCGCGACCGCTGGGGCATCCCCGAGTCCACGACCGACCTGCAAGCCGCCGTCGACCATCCCGACACCGATGTCGTCGTGATCGCCCTGCCGAATTTCCTCCACGAGGAGGCGGTCGGGCTGATCGCCAAGGCGGGCAAGGCCATCCTGTGCACCAAGCCCCTCGGCCGGACCGCGGACGAGGCGCGCCGGATGCTCGCCACGGTCGAGGCGGCCGGCGTCTTCGGTGGCTACCTCGAGGACCTGTGCTACACGCCCAAGACGCTCAAGGCGATCACAGCGGTCGAGGACGGCGCGATCGGCGACGTCACCTGGGTGCGCTCCCGCGAGACGCATCCGGGCCCGCATTCAGCCTGGTTCTGGGATGGTCGGCTGACCGGCGGTGGCGCGATCATCGACCTCGGCTGCCACTGCATCGAGATCATCCGGAACCTCGTCGGCAAGGGGAACCGGCCGATCGAGGTGCTCTGCCATACCGATACCCTCGTCCACCCGATCGCCGACGAGGACAACGCGGTCGCGCTCATCCGCTTCGAGTCCGGCGCGATCGGCCAGTTCGAGGTGAGCTGGACGTTCCGCGGCGGGATGGACCTGCGCGACGAGGTGGCGGGCACGCGCGGCACGATCTGGATGAACCATTTCCTGCGGACCGGCTTCGAGATGTTCAGCGCCCCCGGCTCCGGTGGCGGCTACGTGGCGGAGAAGGCGGAGAGCTCATCCGGCTGGCTGTTCCCGGTCGGCGACGAGGTCTCCGAGCTCGGCTACGTGGACATGTTCAGCGACATGTTCCGCTCCATCGACGAGGGTCGCGCGCCGCGCGAGACGTTCTACGACGGCTACGTGGTCAACGCGATCATGGACGCCGCGTACCGCTCGGCGAAGGCCCACGCCTGGGAGCCGGTCGAGCTCGAATGGCGGGCCGGCACCACGGCCCGGATCGCGTCCACGCCCGAGACGTTCGACGGCCAGGTCGTCATCAAGCGGGAAATCCTGCCGGACGGACGCCACAAGCTGATCCTCAAGGACCCGACGTCTGGCGACTTCACCGACCGGGTGGTCGCGGGCACCTAGCCCAGGGGCGCGAGCGCGACGCCCGGCGATCCCGAGGGCGCGCCCGCCGCGATCCAGCGGGCGAGCGACTCGCGGGCGAAGAGCTGGTCGACGACCATCGCCGAGGCGCCGATGACGCCGGCCAGCCCGCCGAGCGACGAACGCTGGATGAGCAGGTCGCGGGTCGCCAGCGGCAGGGACCGCCCGTAGATCGTCTCGCGGATCGCGGCCAGCAGCTGGTCCGGGCTGTTCGCGACGCCGCCGCCGATGACGATCAGCGACGGGTTGAAGAAGTTCACGACGCTCGCCAGCATCGAGCCGATCCGACGCCCGGCCGCGCCGAGCAGGGCGACCGCCACCGGGTCGCCGAAGGATGCCGCGCGGGCGACATCCTCCGCGGTCACGATGCCGCGCTGGTCGAGGGCGGTCCGCAGCCGGGCGCTCCGGCCCGATTCGGCGGCGGCCTGGCCGGCCCAGCCGATCGCCGCTCCCCCGGCCAGCGCCTCGAGACAGCCGATGTTGCCGCAACGGCAGATGACCGTCGGGTCGTCGGTCACCTGGATGTGCCCGACGTCGCCGGCGCTGCCTTGCGCCCCGCGGTGGAGATGCCCGTCCGAGATGATGCCGGCACCGACGCCGGTCCCGATCTTGACCACCACGACATTGGTGTGGCCGGCGGCGATCCCCGAGCGCCACTCCCCGAGCGCCAGGACGTTGACGTCATTGTCGACCCAGACGGGCGCGCCGTATCGCGCGCTGAACCGTTCGCGGATCGGGTAGCCGTCCCAGCCGGGCATGATCGGCGGGGAGATCGGCTTGCCCGACTCGAACTCGACCGGGCCCGGGACCCCGACGCCGATCCCCCACAGCCGGCCACGCAGGTCGGGAGTCGTGCGCAGCAGCGTGTCGAACAGGACGTCGACCCGGTCGAGGCCCTGCTCCGGCCCGGCCTCGATCCGGGCCGGCTCGTCGTGATGGCCGAGGATGCGGCCGTCGAGCGTGGTGACCGCCACGTCGATGCTCGTCGCTCCGAGATCGGCGACGAGGATATGGCCGCCGTCGGCGTTGAAGGTCAGCTGGCGCGGCGGCCGGCCACCGGTGCTCGGTCCCACGTCGCCCTCGGTCACCAGCCCGCGCTCGACCAGCTCGCCGACGCGCTGGGCCACGATCGCCCGCCCGAGCCCGGTCCGGGCGACCAGCTCGGAACGCGACCTCGACCGGCCGAAGCGGATCTCGTCGAGGACCGTCACGAGGGCGTCGAGCGACTCCTCGGGGACCGGCCCGTACCGGGCAGTCCGACCACCGACCGTCTCCGGTCCGGCTGGATCGGGCGACCGCGTCGGTCCGTCGGTGGACGATGGGATCATCGCTCGATGATACGCCGTGGTGTCCTCGATGTGGCCACTTTTGCACTTGACATGACAAAGTAGGATGAGGGACGGAGGAAGTCCGGAGCGCAAGCGTCCATGACCGCATCAAGGTGCAGTCGATTTCGCTCGACTCCCATCTAGATCGTCTAGACAGATGGCCGACACCAGCCAGCGGGTGGGTCAGGGCATGAGGAGGATCGCCGACGTCGGCGCGGCCGTCATCGGCACGGGATTCATCGGCACCGTCCACGTCGAGGCGCTCCGACGGATCGGCGTGCAGGTGCACGGCGTCCTCGGCAGTTCGCCCGAGCGCGGCGCCGCCCGGGCCGCGACGCTTGGCGTCGCCCGAGCCTATGACTCGTTCGACGAGCTGCTCGCCGACCCGGCCGTCGAGGTCGTCCACGTCACCTCGCCCAACGACCTGCACCTCCCCCACGCCAAGGCGGCCCTCGCCGCCGGCCGGCACGTCGTCTGCGAGAAGCCGCTGGCGATGTCCGCCCTCGAGTCGCGCGAGCTGGTCGAGCTGGCCGCCGCCACAGGGCTCGTCAACGCCGCGAACTTCAACATCCGCTACTACCCCCTCAACCAGCATGCCCACGAGGTCGTCGCGGCGGGCGAGATCGGCGCGGTCCGGCTGGTCACCGGGCGCTACTTCCAGGACTGGCTGCTGCTCGAGAGTGACTGGAACTGGCGGCTCGAGCCGGAGCGCGGCGGCGCGTTGCGCGCCGTCGGCGACATCGGCTCCCACTGGCTGGACCTCATGACGTTCGTGACCGGCCAGCGGGTGGTCGAGGTGATGGCCGATCTCAGCACCTTCGTCCGGACGCGACGCGAGCCGACGGGTCCGGTCGAGACATACTCCACCGAGGTCGCCGCCGACACCGTCACCCGGGTCATCGCGACCGAGGACGCGGCGACCATCCTGCTCCGCTTCGAGCACGGCGCACGTGGGGCGGTCAGCATCAGCCAGATCAGCGCCGGGCGGAAGAACTCGCTCCAGTACGAGATCGATGGGTCGCGTTCCTCGATCGCCTGGGATTCCGAGCAGCCCGACCAGCTCTGGCTGGGGCACCGCGAGCGCCCGAACGAGATCCTGATCAAGAACCCGGCGCTGATGGGCGCGGCCGGACGCGCGGCGGCGGCGCTCCCGGGCGGCCACGTCGAAGGCTTTGGTGACACCTTCGCGGCCCACTTCCGGGCGATCTACGCGGATGTCGCGGCCGGTGGACCGTCAGACCACCCGACCTACCCGACCTTCGCCGACGGCCATGACGAGATGCTGGTCAACGACGCCATCGCGGAGAGCGCCCGCCTCGGCCGCTGGGTCGAGGTCATCCGGGCAGCGCTCCCGGTGGGCACGGAGGCACGACGATGAGACTCGGCCTGCTCACGGCCCCCTTCCCCCAGACGCCGCTGATGGAGGTCGCCGACTGGGCGGCCGCGAACGGCTTCGAGAGCCTCGAGATCGCCTGCTGGCCGCCGACGACGGGACCGACCCGTCGCTACGCCGGGACCACGCACATCGACGTGACATCGACGTCCGCCGCCGAGGGCCGTGAGATCGTCGACCGGATCGCGAGCAAGGGGCTGGCCATCTCCGGGCTCGGCTACTACCCGAATCCGCTCCACCCGGATCCGGCCCACCGGGCGATGGTCATCGGCCACCTGAAGCGGGTCATCACGACCGCGAGCGCGATGGGCGTCGGCCTGGTCAACACGTTCATCGGCGGCGACGCCTCGAAGAACCCCGACCAGAATTGGGAGCTTGCCCTCCAGGTCTGGCCGGACATCGTCCGTCATGCCCAGGACAACGGCGTCCGGATCACCATCGAGAACTGCCCGATGATCTTCAGCTACGACGAGTGGCCGGGCGGGCACAACCTCGCCAGCACGCCGCGGATGTGGCGACGGATCCTCGAGGCCTGGGGAGGGCCGATCGGCCTGAATTTCGATCCATCCCACCTGATCCTCCAGATGATCGACATGGAACGCTTCATCCGCGAGTTCGGCCCGTCCATCTTGCACGTCCAGGCCAAGGATCTGATGATCGATCGCGAGGGACTCTACGAGCGCGGCATCCTGTCGGCCGGGATCGGCTGGCAGATCCCGCGCATCCCAGGCCTCGGTGCCGTGGACTGGCCGTTGTTCTTCTCGTGGCTGTATCGCGTCGGCTATGACGGCGACATCATCGTCGAGCACGAGGATCGGACGTTCGAAGGGACCGACGACCTGGTCAAGCGCGGCTTCCTGGTCGCCCGCGACACCCTCCGCCCGTACATCAAGTGACCACCCGATGACCTACGACATCGAGCACCTGACCTACCGCGACGTCGCCAAGACGATCGACCACTCGCTGTTGCGCCCGGAGCTCGATGATGCGTTCGTCGAAGCGGGCTGCCGGCTGGCGGCGGAGTACGACGTGGCCTCGGTCTGCGTCAGGCCCGCCGACGTCGTGCGGGCCGCGGCGATCCTGTCCGGCACCGACGTCGCGGTCGGGACCACCATCGGGTTCCCGCACGGCAACCATCGGACCGAGACCAAGGTCTTCGAGTCGGTCCGGGCGATCGGCGACGGAGCGACCGAGCTCGACATGGTGATCAGGATCGGTGCGCTCAAGTCCCGGCGCGACGCCGAGGTGGAGGCCGACATCGCCGCGGTCGTCAATGTCGCCCATGCCGCTCGCGCGATCGTCAAAGTCATCTTCGAGAACGCCTATCTGACCGACGACGAGAAGATCCGGGCCTGTCACCTGACCGAGGCCGCCGGCGGCGATTTCGTGAAGACCTCGACCGGGTTCGGGCCGAGCGGGGCGACCCACGACGACCTGATCCTGATGCGGGCCAATACCGCGCCGCACATCGGTGTCAAGGCCGCTGGTGGCGTCCGCACGCTCGACGCGCTGCTCGAGGTGATGGCGCTCGGCGTCACGCGGGTCGGTGCGACGGCGACGAAGACGATGCTCGACGACTTCCGGGCACGGGCCGCCGGCGGCGCTCCCGTCGCGGTCGGGGTCCCGCGTGCGGCCGAGCCGCCGGAGAGCGACGACTGATGCCCATCGGGACCGCCGAGCCGACCGCGACGCAGCCGGCGCTCGAATGGCTGGCCGCGGCGACCGTCCTGCTCGAGCGCCTGGCAGCGACCCAGGGCGACGCCATCGAGACCGCCAGCCGGTGGTGCGCCGACACGATCGCCGCTGGCGGCCTCGTCCACCTGTTCGGGACCGGGCACTCGCGGATCCCGGTCGAGGAGATGTTCCCGCGCTACGGGTCGTATCCGGGCTTCAACCCGATCGTCGAGCTGTCGATGACGTTCCACACCCAGGTCGTCGGTGCCAATGGCCAGCGCCAGGCGATGTTCATCGAGCGGACGCCCGGGCTGGCCGAGGTCATCCTCTCGAACTTCACGTTCGGCCCGGACGACCTGCTGATGGTCTTCTCGGCGAGCGGGCTGTCGGCCGTCCCGGTCGAGATGGCCCGTGGTGCGCGTCGGCGCGGTCTCCGCGTCATCGCGGTAACCTCCGTCGAGCAATCGATGTCCGGCGAGCCGGATCCGGTCGTCAGGGGGCGCCTACTCGACGAGGCGGATCTCGTCATCGACCTCTGTTCGCCACCCGCGGACGCGCTCGTCACGATCGACGGCCTGGACACCCCAGTGGGCCCCGGCTCGACGATCACCGCCGTCGCGATCGTCAATTGCATCAAGGTGCGGACCGCCCGGCTCCTCCGGGAGCGGGACGCTCTGCCGCCGGTCCTCACCCGAGCGTCGGTCATAGGCGCCGAACGCTCACGGGAATCGTTCGATGAGGCCTATCGTGAGCACGCGCGGCGGATCGCTCGTGCCATCGCTCGGGAGGAGTGATGGTCACGGGGATCACGCGCAGGAGGTGAGACCGATAGATCGGATCGATTGGCTCCCCGGACGGGGAGCGGATCCATTCGTCGACGCGACCATGTCGGCGCGTCGTTCGCCACAGGAGGAGAACCGATGATCAAGGGATCCATCCGCTTGCGATCGCTGGCCGGCCTTGCGGTCGTCGCCGTGATAGCGACGGCGTGTTCGAGCTCGGGTGCCTCGACGGCGCCGAGCGCGTCGGCGGCCGCGGCCAAGTACACGATCGGGTATTCGAACGCCGGCGGGGTCGGCAACGGCTTCCGCGAGGAGCAGGTCTGCACCGCCAAGGCGCAGGCCTCCGTGTCGGGCCGGGTCACGACGCTGACCGTCATCCATCGCAACACGGACGCGGCCGGCCAGCTCTCCGACATCCGTGACCTGATCGCCAAGAACGTCAACGCGATCGTCTTCAACCCGAACGACACCAAGGCCCTCAACCCGGCGCTTGCCGAGGCGAAGGCCGCCGGCATCGTGACCGTCGCGGTCGACGCCAACGTCACCGACCCGAGCACCTACAACCTGTACAACAACCAGGTCAAGTACGCGGAGCTCGGCGCCAAGTGGCTGTTCGACCAGATGGGCGGCAAGGGCACCGTCTACTACATGCGCGGGCTGGCCGGCCATCCGGCCGACAACGACCGTGACATCGGATTCCACAACATCCTCAAGGACTATCCGAACATCAAGGTCGTCCCGAATGACAAGGGCGTCGCCACGGGCTGGGACCCGGCGACCGCCACCAAGCTGATCAACGACTTCATCGCCAGCGGCCAGTACGACACCATCCAGGGCATCTGGACCTCCGGCATGGACTCGATGATCGTCGACGCGATCAAGTCGGCCAAGAAGACGTTCGTGCCGATCGTCGGCGCCGACCTCGGCGCGTTCGTCAAGCAGCTGCTCGACCCGACCGGCTATCCGGGCCTCAAGGGCGTCGCGGTCACCAACACGGCGGCCGTCGGCGGCGCCGGCGTTGCGCTGGCACTCAAGCTCCTGGACAAGCAGACCGTCACCACCGACCCGTCGGCCAGCCAGCCGAACACGGTCCTCCTCGATCCGGTCGCGGTCGACAACCTGACCGATGCCGGCAAGACCCAGCTCAAGTCGTGGCAGTCGGTCCCGGGTCTCGACCCGAACTGGCCGCTCGGCATCCAGGTCGCCAACTTCACCACCTACACCCCCGATCAGGCCATCGCCTGCAAGGGCCCGGGCGAGTAATCTCCCCAGGTCGTCAATCCCGCGGAGGGACGCCGTGACCGGCGTCCCTCCGCGCTTCACATCCACCCCACGAGACCCGATGACCGTCACCACCACGGACCTCCTCCTGGAGGCCACGGGCATCTCCAAGACCTATGGCGCGGTCATCGCGCTCAAGTCCGCCTCGCTGGCCGTGCGCCCAGGCGAGGTCCATGCCCTGATGGGCGCGAACGGCGCTGGGAAGAGCACCCTTGTCAAGATCCTGACCGGGGCCGTCCGGCCGGACGGCGGCACCATCGTGGTCCGCGGCCGCGAGCGCACGGCACATTCGCCGGCCGAGGCGCGCCTCGGAGGCCTCGTCTCCGTCTACCAGGAGCCGGCGCTCATCCCGGACCTCGACATCCGGTCCAACCTGCGCCTCACGGAGACGCCGCTCGAACCGTTCCGCCACTGGCTCCACGAACTGGGCCTCGAAGACCTCGACCTGTCGAGCATGGCGCGGCGCGTGCCGTTGGCCTCGCTCCGGATCATCGACCTGGCCCGTGCCCTCGCCATCGAGCCAGACGTCCTCATGCTCGACGAGATGACCGCGGCCCTCCCGGCGAACCTGACCGAGCGGGTCCTCGAGGTCGTCGGTCGCCAGCGCAGCGGCGACCGATCGATCATCTTCATCTCGCACCGGATGATCGAGATCGCCGCCGTGTGCGACCGCGCGACCGTCCTGCGCGAAGGCGAGACGGTCGGCGTGGTCGACGTCACGGAGGGCTCCGAGGAGCGGATCGTCGAACTGATGCTCGGCCAGATCGTCGAGGACATGCCGGCTGTCGCGGCGCGGACCGCGGCCGGCGCGGGCTTCGATGGCGGCAGGCCCCGCCTCACAGCCCGCGGCCTCAGCGCCCGGACGAAGCTCCACGACGTGTCGTTCGACCTCCATCCGGGCGAGGTCCTCGGCGTGGTCGCCCTCGAGGGCCAGGGCCAGGACGAGCTGTTCGACATCCTGTCGGGTTCGGATCGCCCCAGTGCCGGCCACCTGGAGGTCGACGGCTCGCCCGTCTCGTTCCGCCATCCCGCCGACGCCATCCGGGCGGGTCTCGTCTACGTCCCGGCGGATCGCGCCGAGGCCCTGCTGATGCAGCGCTCGGTCCGCGAGAACATCGCCCTTCCGTTCTCGACCCGCATGCGCCGGTGGGGCCTGATCGATCTCGCGGGTGAGGGACGGACGGTCGACGGGGCCGTGGGCACCCTCCAGATCGACGCCCGTGCCGGCGGCGAGGTGCGGCGGCTGTCCGGCGGCAACCAGCAGAAGGTGACGATCGCTCGCTGGGTCGCCAAGGGCGTCCACACGATGCTCTGCTTCGACCCGACGCGCGGGATCGACATCCGGACCAAGCACCAGATCTACCTGCTGCTCCGCGACCTGGCGGAGGCGGGCGCCGCGGTCCTGCTCTACACGTCAGAGCTCAAGGAGATCCAGCTTGTGTGCGATCGCGCGATCGTGATCTTCGGCGGCCGCATCGTCGCCGAGATCGGCGTGGCGGACGCGGACGAAGCCACCCTGCTGCATGCCGCATACAACCTGAAGTCGGGCGTTCTGATGCCCGAGGAGATAGTGGCCGAGGCGGCCGCAGCCGAAGCCACGACGGCCGCGGCCGATGGCGACCGATGAGCGCAGCGACCGCGCCCGTCCAGGCTCGCCGCACCAACCTCGCCGACTCCCTCGGGTCGGCACTGCAGCGCAACGCCTGGATCCTGAGTCTCTTCGGGTTCCTGATCGTGCTGCTCGTCTTCACCAAGCTCATCCAGCCCCGGTACGGCGTGCCCGGCGTCCAGGGCCTGGCGATCTCCGTCCTGCCACTCGCCCTGGCCGCGGTGGCGCAGGCGATCGTCGTCATCGCTGGCGGGATCGACCTCTCGATCGGCTCGATGATGGCGCTGGTCAACGTGGTCGCGGCCGCCCTCATGCAGGATCAACCCGAGCAGTTCGGCGTGGTGGTCGTCGTCGGCGCCATCCTGCTGGGTTTGGTCCTCGGCGCGGTCAACGGCGGCGTCGTCGTGCTGACCCGGGTCCCGGACATCGTCGTCACCCTGGCGATGTCGTTCGTGTGGGCCGGCTGCGCCCTGCTCGTGCTCCCGGCCCCGGGCGGCGGCTCCGCGAAGTGGCTGACCGACATCGTCATCGGGTCGATCGGCAACGAGTGGATCCCGAAGGGCGCCGTCGTCCTGATCATCGTCGTCGCCGTCGTCTGGATCCCGCTCCGGCGCTCGAGATCGGGCCTGTCGATCTACGCCGTCGGCAGCAACCGGCTGGCGGCCTTCCGGAGCGGCGTGCCCGTCGGCCGGACGAGGATCCTCGCC
>Ga0307281_10000548_pt1 | contig 9903 bp, 10 predicted proteins | sample ER_DNA_120_FD_194486 | JGI IMG/M metagenome (GOLD analysis project Ga0307281, IMG submission 194486) | Bulk soil microbial communities from the East River watershed near Crested Butte, Colorado, United States - ER_DNA_120 | ecosystem: Environmental > Terrestrial > Soil > Floodplain | place: USA...
GCAGGGTACCGATCCGTGCGGTGAACGACAGCTCGAGCCGGTGGCCCATGCCTTCGCGCAGCCGATAGGCCGATTTGGCATAGCGGCCGGGACCGAAGGTCCGCTCGTGCAGGCGGTCGATCGGCACCGCGTCGTCGGCCGTTTCCGGCAGGATGGTAAGAGACGGTTCTGTCATCGGCGGATTTGCCCCAGGGCGCGCTTAGCATTTGACAGGCGGCAGGTCCATCGCCGGGCGCTGACGTCAAACCTGCTCTACCATGCGGGAGAGGTGAAAGCGCCCGAGCGGACGCTTAGATAGGCTGGGGTAGCCGAGCAAAGGATGTGGACATGGGCGTTCTGGTCGAGGGTGTCTGGCGCGACGAGCAGCATGGCGAACGCGCACCGACCGGGCGTTTTCTACGGCCGGCCACCCGCTTCCGCAACTGGATCACCGAGGACGGCGGTCCCGGCCCGACCGGCACGGACGGCTTCGCCGCTGCGCGCGGGCGCTATCATCTCTACGTGGCGCACGCCTGCCCGTGGGCGCATCGCACGGTGATCATGCGCATGCTCAAGGGACTCGAAGACCTGATCTCGATGTCGGTGGTCGAGCCGCTCTACGGCCCCCACGGCTGGCGATTCGGCGACAGTCCGGGCGCGATTGCGGACAGCGTGAACGGCGCGAGCGAGCTCGCCGAGATCTATCTGCGCGCCGATCCGCGCTACAGCGGCCGCGTGAGCGTGCCGGTGCTGTGGGACAAGGAACGCAGCACGATCGTCAACAACGAATCATCCGAGATCATCCGCATGTTCAACGGCGCCTTCGGCCGGTTCACCAATGTGCGGACCGACTACTATCCAGCGCCGCTGCGCGAAGAGATCGATCGCGTCAACGCAGTCGTCTACGAGAACATCAACAACGGCGTCTACCGCGCCGGATTCGCGACCACGCAGGAGGCCTACGAGGAGGCGTTCCGCGCACTGTTCGCCGCGCTCGACGAGATCGAGCAGCGGCTCTCGCGGCAGCGCTACCTTGCAGGGCGGGAGATCACCGAGGCCGACTGGCGGCTGTTCACGACGCTGGTGCGCTTCGATGCGGTGTATTACGGCCACTTCAAATGCAATCTGCGCCGCATCGTCGACTATCCCAATCTGTCGAACTACCTGCGCGACCTCTACCAGCAGCCCGGCATCGCGGGGACCGTGAACATGGACCACATCAAGCGGCACTATTACGGCAGCCACCGCAACGTGAACCCGACCGGAATCGTGCCGCTCGGCCCGCAGCTCGATTTCCTGGCGCCGCACGACCGCGGCAGGTTCGGAGATTAGATCGTCGGTTGACTGGCCCGGGTCCGCGCGACCCGACCTACGGATTCGATTTGCCCGGGCCGGCCAGCTGCTGCACCAGACGGTAGAGAAATTCCTTGCTGTCGTAGACCGCCTTCACGCCGACCTGCTCGTTGCGTCCGTGCACTCCGTTGTTGCCGGGATCGCTGAACAGGCCGGAGATGCCGTAGGCGGGAATGCCGGCGTTGCGCAGCCAGCGGCTATCGGTGTAGCCGCCGGACATGGCGGCATTGAGCGGCACGCCCGGCCACATCTCCACGCTCAGCTGTGTGATCGCCTGCATGACTTCGGGATTGGCCGCGGACGGCGGGCTCAGCACCGCCGTTCCCTTGGGAATAACGGCGACCTTCTCGTCGGCGACGACGCGGGCGAGCGTTCGTCCGACCTCCTCGACCGACTCCTCCGGCATGACCCGGCAGTTCACAGTGGCACGCGCGGTCTGCGGCAGCGCGTTCTCCGCGTGGCCGGCTTCGAGCATGGTGGCGACGCACGTGGTGCGAATCTGGGCGTTGTAGTCGGGGCGGGCCGTCAGCGGCGCGAGTGCGTCGGCATCGGTGCGGCCGGCGAGCAGCGCCTTCATCGCATCGGCCATCGGCGGCGTTTCGGTCGTGGCCATGCGTTCGAAGAATGCACGCGTCACGGCGTTGAGCCGCGGCGGGAAGTCGAACTGCGCGAGGCGGTGCAAGGCATCGGCAAGGCGGTAGATCGGGTTGTCGCGGCGCGGGGCGGCGCTGTGCCCGCCGCGATCGGTGACCTCGAGCTGATAGGTCTGGTAGACCTTCTCGGCGAGCTGAACCGCGAGACGGAAGGGTCGCCCGTTGCGCAATGCCCCGCCGCCGCCCTCGTTGAGGGCGAACTCGGCGTCGATCAGGTCGCGGTGATGCTGCAGCAGCCAGCGCACGCCGTTGTGAGGAGAATCCGAAAGCTCCTCGTCGGTCGTGAGCGCGAGGATGATGTCGCGCTCGGGCCTGTAGCCCGCTCCGGCATAGGCGATCATGTTGGCCACGAAGATCGCTGCCATCGCCTTGTCGTCGATGGCGCCACGGGCCCGGAAATAGCCGTCCGCCTCCTGCAGCTTGAAGGGATCGAAGTCCCAGTCCTCGCGTTTGGCCTCCACGACATCGAGATGGGCGAGAAGGAGAAGCGGTCGGCGGGCACCGGTGCCGCGCAGCCGCGCCACCACGTTGCCTTTGCGCGGCCCCGACGACAGCACCTTGATGTCCACGGCGGGAATGCCGCCGGCGCGCAGTCGCGCCGCCATGGCCTCGGCCGCGCGCAGCGTGTCGCCGGTGGAATCCGTCGTGTTGATCTCGATCAGTTCACGGTAGATGTCCACGAACGCGCGCTGGTCGGCCGACGGCGGCTCCGCGGCGAGCGCGCAGGAAAATCCTCCGGCCAGCAAGCCGAAGATGATCGCAGCAGGTACGCCCAGTCGCGAACGAAATGGCATCGGACCCTCCGGGCGGGCGCGGGTCACGTCGGCCCCGCATGCGGCTCGTTGCGCAGGAAGGCCGCGATGTTCGCATCCTTCTGCAGCCCCGCCAAATCCTGCTCCGTCGGCAGTTGCGGCTTGTCGCGCGTGGCGTTCACCATGCACAGGAAGCCGAGCGGCTCGCCGCGCGTGGCACGGAACTGGTGCCAGATCATCGGCGGCACGGTGACGAGATCGCGGGTCTCGATCGGCTTCACTTCGCTGCCGACGAGGCAGTGGCCGCGTCCGCGCAGGATCAGCACGGCGTGCATGTGCTGGTGCCGCTCGAGCGTCGAAAATCCGCCGGGCGCCATCTCGAAATAGCGCAACTCCGAGTGCATCTCCGGATCGGAGAACAGCACCTGCCGGGTGATGGTCTTGAACAGGGCGCGGTCGTCTTCCTTGTACGGAAGCTCGTCCACGCCATCCCAGCGGTAATCCTTCGCCTTGCGGTAGATCGGTCTGTCGTGGGTCGCCATGATCTCAACTCATTCGCCCCGATCGCCGGCCGCTACCCGTACGCATGTCCCCGTACCTTGGCGACAAACGCGGCGGTCGCTTCGGTGAGCTGCTCGCGCGCCTCGAGCAGAGCGCCGCCGATCAGCAGCATCACGTCGGCGCCGTAGAAATCAAGCATTTCCGGCACCCGATCGGTGGTCATGCCGCCGGCCGGCACCGGAACGCTGGGACGCAGGCCGTCCCGGTCGTCCAGGGCTGCGCGCGCCAGCGCACGGCACGTATCTGGGGAGTAGCCAAAGCGTCCGCCATAGTTCGGGAACACCACGGCATCCGCCCCCAGGACGCGGAACAACGTGCCCAGAAGGAAGGCAGGCGCGATCTGCGCCGCCCCGGCCATGGTGGGATGGGCGACGAAGGCGACCGTGGGATGCTCGCGCACCAGCCGGTGGAAGTTGGATAGGCCTGCGATCATCGGCGCAACCATGACTGTATCAACGCCGGCGCGGCCGGCGTCGTCGATCTGCTCGCGCATGGCGTCGAGATCGCCCGCGAGGCTCGGCACATAGCGCACCGTCTTGCCGCCCGGGTCGAGAGTCCGCAACGCCTCCGCAACGGCGTCGACGCGCGCGCGGAATGGCGAATAGGCCTGGTCGGCCAGGCCATGGTCGTCCTTGATATAGTCGACGCCGCCGCGTGCGAAACGCAGCGCGAGATCCGCGAGCCCGGCGGGGGGCAACCCTTGCGGCTTGAGCGCCGAGCAGGTCAAAGCCCGCGCCGGCGCGCCGACCCGCCGCCGCAACTCATGCAGCCCGTGACGGGGGCCGCCGAAGCCTTTGACCAGCTCGGCCGGAAGCGCGACATCGTGCAGCGTCACATCGTCGTGCAGCGACGTATTGCCGAACAGCATGTTGATGAGCTGCCCGGGATCGCCGCCGACGGTTTGCGCGGCGAGCGAGATGCGAACCTCGAACAGGCCGGGCTCCTGTTCGGCGATGCCCTCGACCCGGCCGACGATCTCGGCGTGCACGAACTCGTCCGCGATCGCCGACAGCGGCATCTCGACGCTTTGCTCGACCGCAATGGCGCGTGCGCGCGCCTCGATCGACCGGGCGTCGCTGCGGATGTGGTAGATCGCCTGCAGACGAGGGGACACGGGTGCTCTGACCAACTCATGGCGCTCGGGGCGACCATAGTGCGCGCGGTATCAAACTGCGAGCGCGCCTTTGCGGTCCCTACCAGTGCTCGCCGATGGGGGCACCGCTGAGCACCTCGATGATGCGCGCGCGCGTCGCAGCGGTTGTTTCGGCCGGCAGCGCGTCAGGTGCGAAGAAGCCGTGCGCCACGATCTCCCGATCGGGGACCGGCGCCGCCACCTGACGGAACGCGCGTACCACGAACACCGCGACATGATCGCGGCGGGAGGCCCGATCGTTGAAAAAAATTCCATGCAGCTGCGGCGGCGCGGTCATCTCGATGTTGCCTTCCTCGAGCAACTCGCGCGCGGCGGCTTCGGTCAGGGTCTCGCCAGCCTCCACGCCACCGCCCGGCAGGTGCCAGCCGCTGACATAGCTGTGTTTGACCAGGAAAATGCGCCCTTCGCCGTCGATCACCAGGGTGCGTACGCCCAGCGTCATGGCGCGCGCAAAGCGCCAGTAAAAGTGGAGCACGCGCCGCAGCGCCGGCTCGAGCGCGCGTCCGGTCCCCTCGAGCGTGAGCGGTTTCATGCCGGTTTTGTCACTCCTCGCGCCGCAATGACGTTTATCGCACCCGGCTTGTCAAAAGCTTGGTTTTATTGTTTAGAATAATTCTAATTTAATGGATTGGGGGAGATTTCGTGAAACGTTTTGCCGACCTTACCGAACAGGAAATCCTCGCGCTCGCCATCACCAACGAGGATGAAGACAGCCGCATCTATCGCGGCTTCGCCGAAGGGTTGCGCGAGAAATATGCGGCATCGGCAAAGGTGTTCGACGAGATGGCGGACGAGGAGGTGCGCCACCGCACCATGCTATTCGAGCTTTACCGGTCGAAATTCGGCGAATACCTGCCGTTGATCCGACGCCAGGACGTCAAGGGCTTCATCCAGAAGCAGCCGCTCTGGCTCATGTCGCCGCTTAGCCTCGATGAGGTGCGCAAGTTCGCCGAGAACATGGAGTACGAGGCAACACGCTTCTACCGGCGCGCTGCGGAAACGACTCGGGACACGTCGGTGCGTCAACTCCTGGTCGAGCTTGCCGAGGTCGAGGCCCAGCACGAGGGCCTCGCCCACCGGCTCGGCGAGCAAATCCTGACTCCGAGCGCGCGCGACAAGGAGGACGAGACCGCACGGCGGATGTTCGTGCTGCAATACGTGCAGCCCGGTCTCGCCGGATTGATGGACGGATCGGTCTCCACGCTGGCGCCGCTGTTTGCCGCCGCGTTTGCCACCCACAGCACCTGGGAGACGTTCCTGGTCGGACTGGCCGCTTCGGTGGGCGCCGGCATCTCGATGGGCTTTGCCGAGGCGCTGTCCGACGACGGTTCGCTCACTGGCCGCGGGGCGCCGCTCGTGCGGGGCATTGTATGCGGGACGATGACCGCGATCGGCGGGCTCGGCCATACCCTGCCCTATCTCATTCCCAACTTCTGGACCGCGACGATGGTCGCGATCGCGGTGGTCGTGGTCGAGCTGATCGCGATCTCCTATATCCGCCACCGCTTTATGGACACGCCGTTCCTGGCGGCCACCTTTCAGGTCGTCGTGGGCGGAGCGCTCGTATTTGCCGCCGGGATACTGATCGGGAGTTCGTGAAACCGTGCATTGTGCCGCCCGCTGGCACGGTGCCATCATCCGCGCCCACTCCAGCGGATGTCCTCCATGTTCGTGCTCGCACACCTGTCGGACCCGCATCTCGGTCCCTTGCCGCCGCCGCAATGGCGCGAGCTCCTGGGCAAGCGGGCGACCGGCTTCATCAATTGGCGGCGCAAGCGCCATCTGATCCATCGCGGCGACGTGCTCGCCCGCATCGTGGCGGATCTCAAGGCGCAGGCGCCCGACCACATCGCGGTGTCGGGCGATCTCGTCAACATCTCGCTGCCGAGCGAATACCTTCCGGCCCTTGCCTGGCTTTCATCACTCGGGCCGCCCGACGACGTCACCTTGGTGCCGGGTAATCACGACGTCTACACCCGCGGGGCGGCGCGTTTCCCGCAGTTCCACTGGAGCCGTTACATGCGCGGCGACGACGACGCCGAGACCGCCTTTCCATTCCTGCGCCGGCGCGGCCCGCTGGCGCTGATCGGTTTGTCCAGCGCGGTGCCGACGGCGCCCTTCATGGCGACTGGACGGCTCGGTGGCGAGCAGCTTGCCCGGCTCGCGCCGACGCTCGATGACTGCGGGCGCAAGGGGCTGTTTCGCGTCGTGATGATCCACCACCCGCCGATCAGCCCGCCGGCGCGGCGCTTCAAGCGTCTTGTCGACGGCGCCGATTTTTGCGCCGTGCTGGCGCGGCACGGGGCGGAGCTCGTCATTCACGGCCACGATCACCTGCATTCCCTGATCGAGCTGAAGGGACCGCGCGGGCCCATCCCGGTCGCGGGCGTGCCGTCGGCGTCGGAAGCGCCGCCCGGCGAGCATGACCGCGCCGGCTATAATCTCTATCGGGTGGAGGGCGAAGCCGGCGCGTGGTGCTGCGACGCCATCTCGCGCGGCCTTTCGGCCGGCGGCGACACGGTCGTCGAGGTCAGGCGGACAAGGCTTGCGGGCCCCTAGGCTAGGCGGCGCGGGCCAGGCGGCGCGGGCCGGGCCGGACACGAGGTCCGGCTACGGCTTCGAACCGAACAGCAGCGCGGCGGCGATCAGGATCACGCAACCCGCGAGCACGCCGAGGACAAAGGCCTTGACGACGCGGCGACGGAGCCCGCGGCGCTCCAGCCGCGCCTCCTCCTTGAGATCGCGCACGGCCGGCAGCGAACCATCGGCGAGCGCGCGTTCGCGCTCGATCAGGCGCTGCGCCAGATATTTCGTCACCGCTTCGACGATCTCCGGAATGCTGCCGGATTCGGCCAGCACTTTGCGGCCGTAGCGGGTGTCCTGCAGGAACCGGTACACCCGCTTGTCGCGGCCCATGCCCACATGGGCGATGGAATCGATCCACAGGCGCGGCGTCTCTCCCCGGCTGATGCCGCGATCGAACAGATCGACCTCTTTGGGGATTTCCTCGAACAGCGAGTCGAGCGCCTCGTCCAGAAGCTCGAGGCGTGCCACCTCGGCATCGTGCAGGTCGACGACGACCGCGCTGCGCTCGGCCTGGTCGACCCGTGCCTTACGCAACGCGTCCTTGAGCCGCTCGGGCCGCGGTTCGCTCGCCCTGGCGGCTTCAACGGGTTGACGTTTACGACCCCACATGGCCGCAACCTACCAACGGATGGCCGCAAGGCAAGGGCGCGCGGGCACAACAATCGCGATGGACAGAGATATTTCGGGTTTAACGGTGAAGAGCGGCTTACACGCAGCGTCCGCCATCGACCTCGAGCACGTTGCCGGTGAGGAAAGAGGCCTCGTTGGAGGCCAAAAACAGCGTCGCATTGGCGACGTCGTCAATGGTGGCGAAGCGGCCCAGCGGTACGGTGGCTTTGAACTGGGCGCGCAATTCGGGCGAATCACCACCCATGAACGTCGGCAACAGCGGCGTCTCCGCCATGACCGGCGCGATCGCGCAGACGCGGATACCGTCGGGCGCAAGCTCCGCCGCCATCGATTTCGACAGCAGATTCACCGCTCCCTTCGACGCGTTGTACCAGGTGAGCCCGGGCCGCGGCCTGATCCCGGCGGTCGAGCCGATATTGATGATCACGCCGGATTTTCTCGCCCGCATCAGCGGCACCACCGCATGGGCGAACAGAAAGATCGATTTCACGTTGACCGCCAGCAGCCGGTCGAACTCGTCCTCCTCCACCTCCAGCATCGGCCGGCGCACATGGCTCATGCCGGCGTTGTTGACGAGGATGTCGACCGCCCCGAATGCATCGACCGTGGCCTTGACCGCAGCATCCACGTCGGCGCGCTGGGAGACGTCGCAGCGTACGGCGATGGCCTGGTTACTGATCGCGGCCGCGGCCGCACGCGCGGCCCGCTCGTCGATGTCGACGACGGCAACGCGCGCACCTTCGCGCGCGAAGGTTTCGGCGATGCCCTTGCCGAAGCCCGAGCCCGCACCGGTCACCAGCGCAACCTTGTTGTCGAGACGCATGTCGTTTCCTTTCCAGCGCGATGATCCGGGATGGCGCCCCTGCGGATGGTTGACCGGCGATGGTGCACGGCTGGCCGGCGACACCGCGCAATTCAACGATCTCGCGGCACGACCCCATAGTCGCGGGCCCAACCGAGCCCGGCTTCGGTCGTGCCGCGCGGCCGGTATTCGCATCCGATCCAGCCGTCGTAACCGACGCGGTCGAGCGCCGCGAATATCGCGGGATAGTTCACTTCGCCTTCGTCCGGTTCGTGCCGCGACGGCACTGCCGCGATCTGCACATGCCCGACCACGGGCATGTGCTTTTCGAGGCGCTTGACCAGATCGCCGCCGACGATCTGGGCATGATAGAAGTCGAACTGGATGCGCACGTTCGGCCGCTCCACCTTGGCGATGATATCGGCCGCGTGCTCGGCGCGGGTGAGAAAATAGTCGGGCCGGTCGCGGGGATTGATCGGCTCGATCAGCACGGTCACGTTCTTCTCGCGCGCCGCATCGGTCGCCCAGGTGAGATTGCGGACAAAAGTCGCCTCCGCCGCTGGACGCTGCTCCGGCGGCACCCTGCCGGCGAGGCAGTGGATCTGGCACCCCCCGATCGCGGTGATGTAGTCGAGCGCCTGCTTGAACACGGCGGCGAATTCCTGCTCGCGGCCGGGAACCGCCGCCACGCCGAACTCCCCCACCGCCGATTGGCCGGGCGCGGTATTGACACCGAGCACGGTCAGGCCGTGGCGTTCGAGCTCGGCCCTGACGGCGGAAGGCGCGTGATCATAGGGCAATTGCAGCTCGACCGCGCGGAAGCCGGCCGCGGCCGCCGCCGCAAAACGCTCTATCAGCGGGCGTTCGGTGAAAAGATAGGCCAGGTTGGCGGCAAAGCGCGGCATCGGCAAAGGCTTCGATTGCTACTGGGCCACGACCCCGGCCCCCTTGATGATCGGCACCCACTTGTCGATCTCCTTCCTCACGAACTCGCCGAGCGCCGCGGGCGTTTGAGCGGATTCGGGAGGCAGCTCGACCGCAAGCTCCAGGAGCCGCTTGCGGGCGTTGTCGTCCTTGAGCGCCGCGCGCGCCACGACGTTGAGCCTGTCGACGATCTCTTTCGACGTTCCCTTGGGGGCGAACAGCGCGTTCCAGCCCACGGCCTGGAATTCCGGCAGGCCCTGCTCGGCCGACGTCGGCACGTCGGGGATGACCGCAAGGCGCGCGGGCAAGGCGACGACCAGCCCATTGATCATCTTCGCCTGGATGCTCGGCACGACGCCGACGGTCTGGTCGCAGACATAGTCCACCTGTCCCCCGAGCAGCGCGTTCAACGCCGGTCCCGAGCCGCGGAACGGGATGTGCTGCGGCTTCACGTTGAGCAGGGCGTCGAGAAACAGGCAGGTGAGATGCGACGTGGCGCCGACGCCGCCG
>Ga0307281_10000549_pt1 | contig 9893 bp, 9 predicted proteins | sample ER_DNA_120_FD_194486 | JGI IMG/M metagenome (GOLD analysis project Ga0307281, IMG submission 194486) | Bulk soil microbial communities from the East River watershed near Crested Butte, Colorado, United States - ER_DNA_120 | ecosystem: Environmental > Terrestrial > Soil > Floodplain | place: USA...
GGAGGTCAGCGCCGGGATCCTCAAGCAGCACGTGGTCGACGGCATCGACCTGGCCTACAAGTCGCGTTTGCCGAAGGCGCTCATCGCGTTCATCCCGCAGCACCATGGGACGGCGATCATGGGCTACTTCTATGCCCGGGCCAAGGAGCTGGCAGGCCCCGGCGTGGTCGTCGATGAACGCAAGTTCCGGCACGCCGGACCAAAGCCACAGTCACGTGAGGCCGCGCTGCTGATGCTCGCCGATGGTGTGGAGGCGTCGGTCCGATCGCTCGCCTCGCGCGACGAGCCGGCCATCCGGGCGATGGTCACGCGGATCATCGAGGAGCGGATCGGCGACGGCCAGTTCGACGAGTGCGACCTGACGCTGCGCGACCTCGAACTGATCCGCGAGGCGTTCGTCGGCCAATTGCTCGGGATGTATCACAGCCGGATCGCCTATCCGCAGAACACCGTCGTCGAGCTGGAGTCGCGACGGTCGGCGGCCGGCGGTGGCGCAGCGGGCAGGGGAGGCAGCGGCCCCGCATCGTGACCCGGGCGCTGTATATGGGGCCGTGGCGGATCGACCTGACCGTTCGCGATGGCGTCGAGTCGCCGATCCGGGGGGCGGCGCTGAGCCGCGCGATCGCCGCCGCACTCACGTCCGCAGGCGCCCCGACGCCGGCCTCGATCGGACTGATCCTGTCGGACGACGCCGAGCTTGCCAGGCTCAACGCCGACCACCTCGGGAAGCAGGGCAGCACAGACGTGCTGTCGTTCCCGTTGCTGCCGCCCGAGGCGTTCCCGCCACACCCCGGGACTGCTGCGCGCACGCCCGACCGCGCTTCCGCGCCCGACTTTCCCCTCCCGCCAGGCCGCCGACAGCATCTCGGCGACATCGTCATCTCCGTGGAGCGCGCCATCGAGCAGGCCGAAGCCGGCCGCGGTGGCCAGACCGGCGACGTGCGCTGGTCCGCAGCCGACGAGCTGCGCCTCCTGGCGACCCACGGCGCCCTCCACATCTGCGGCTGGGACCATGCCGAGCCCGCCGAGGAGTCGGCGATGCGTGCCTTCGAGATTCAGCTGCTCGCGTCGCCCTCGTCCTCGTCGACGTAGTCCACCTCGTCTGCGGAGTCGTCGGCCGTCCAGAGAGGCTTGTAGGCGTCCGACTCAGCGTCCATCGTCCCCAACATCCATGCGACCCGTGTGAAGCCATACCGCGCTGGACCGCCAGCGGCTTCGTGGACGTCAACCTCCAGATCCGCGATCACGTCCGTCACGCTCGCCGCAACGAGTTGCCCGGCCCGTGTCAGCGCGGCGTCGACAAAGCGCGCGTCGACCATGTTCGGATAGCGCCGAATGAGCCCCTCGCCCTCCAAGCGGTGTAGCGCCGTCGACAGGGTGGATCGAGGGAGGGCGAGCTCGATCCGGAGGTGCGCGATCCCGATCGACGAGCCGTTCATCCAGATCTTGCGCAGCAGCAGGGCGCAGAGCGGATCCAGCTTCGGCGGTGGCAGTTCGTCGCCGATGCGACCCTTGAGAGATCGATAGGCGATGTAAGCGCTGTCAGCAACCGTTTGCACCCTGATCACCTCCTGATGTGTCCCTGGCCACGCCGGCCCGCAGCAAGAATTGGTTCGGCGACGTACTTCGGGGCCGAACCGTGTTCGGCTGCGCGCGGAGCGGGGGCGGTCGAGGGTGATGGATAGGGTGGCAATGGCGACTCATCGGCGGGTTATCGAAGCCCTGCACGCCCGCGGGAGGGCGGGGCTGCTACCATCGATGCGGGCCCTCCCGGAGCGGGATCGGGCCCTGTCGTGTTGTCTCCGGAGGGTCGATTGAAGCTCGTCGTGGGTCTCGGGAACCCTGGGTCGCAGTACGCGGGCACCCGCCACAACATCGGGTGGCTGGTGATGGACCGCATCGCCGAGCGTGCCGGGTGGACGGGCAAGGGACGTCAGCGGGACGCCTCGAATGTCGCCATGGGTCGCTACCGCGGCCTTGACCTGACCCTCGTGAAGCCTCTCACCTACATGAACGACTCGGGGCTGGCGGTCCGCAAGGTCCTGGCCAGGGACAAGGCCCCGCTGACCGACCTCCTGATCGTGGCGGACGACTTTGCGCTGCCCTTCGGCAAGTTGCGCTTTCGCGAGGGTGGCGGCGCTGGCGGTCACAACGGTCTGGGCTCGATCATCGACGAGCTCAGGACCGAGAAGTTCAGCCGGCTCCGGATCGGGATCGGTGAACCCGACCGCAGTGCGGTCGACCACGTCCTGACGACGTTCGCGCCCGACGAACGACAGCGCCTCGACGAACTGCTCGACGCGGCCGCCGACGCCGTCGAGGAATGGGCGCGCGAGGGGACAAGCAAGGCGGCGAACCGCTACAACATGTTCGAACTGCGTCCTGCCGACACGACGCGTCTCGCCGCTGCGGGCGAGGTCGATGGCCCGCCCGATGCCGATGGCATCCGCCGGACGCGCACGGGCTGGCGTCGGATCAGGCCACCCAAGCCGGAGGCCTGACCCGTGCCGGACACACCGCTCCGTGGCCGTCGCGGCCGCGATCGACGTATCGCCGAAAAGGTCGCCACCGACTTCGCCGCACGCCACGCGCCGTCACCCGCCGACCATGAGGTCGACTTCGACGTGGCGGCGGTCGACGCCGAGGTCGAGGACGCCCGGCGCGCGCCGAAGCCTCGGCCGGCTCGCGTGGCGACGACGACGGCTGGAGGTCCGGGCGAATCGGCGCGCAAGGGTGGCCATCGCCTGCCGGACCTGTCTGCCCTTCCGCCATTGCTCGCGGCGACCGGCACGTTCGCGACCCTCCGCGAGCGCCTGGGGAGTGACGGGGACGACGCGCGCCGTGTGGGGCGGCACGTCGGCCTGGTCTCGGTGCCGCACGGAGCGAAGACGTACCTGGCGGCGACCCTGGCGGGTGGTGCCGTCGGTGAACGCCTCGTCTGGATCGCCCGTGACGCGGAGATCGCCGATCGGGTGGCGGAGGAACTGGGCGCCTGGCTCGGCGACCCCGAGGCTGTCGCCGTCCTCGAGCCGCGGACGGCGCTGGCGTATGAACGGAGCGAGCTGATCGCCGACGAGACGGCCGCGCGGGTGGCGGCCCTGGCCGCGTGGCAGAGTGACCGGGCGCGCATCCTCGTGGCGGGCGTCCAGGCGCTCCTCCAGCACACGATCGGCCCGGCCGACCTGCCGCGGGCGCCGCGCGAACTGCGGGTCGGCTCGCGGCTCCACCAGGACGCTCTGCTGCGCGAGTTGTTCGATCTTGGCTACGTCCCGGTCAGCGAGGTCGCGGGCCGCGGCGAATCGGCGCGCCGTGGTGGGATCGTCGACGTGTTCCCGCCATCGATGACGCTGCCGATCCGCATCGAGTTCTTCGGCGACGAGATCGACTCCCTGCGCTCGTTCGACCCGACCGACCAGCGGACAACGGCCACGATCGAGCGCGCTGTGCTGCTGCCGGCCTCCGAGTTCCTTCTGCCGACGGGCGGTGCCGCTGCCATCCGCGACCGTCTTGGTCGAGCCGCGGCGCGGCTGCCGGAGCGTCTCGCGGCGGACCTGGTTCGCTTCGACACCGAGCGGCTCGATGTCGTCGCGAGCGGCGAGGCGAGCCGGGCGATGGCCGTGGGCGACGCCGCCGAGGTCTGGGCCGCCCACCTCGCCCCGGCGACCGGCCTCGACCACATCGGTCCGGGCACCCTGCTCGTGCTCGACGAGCCGGGCGACATCGCGGAGGCGGCCACCTTCCTGTGGCGCCAGGCCGACGAGCGTCGCGCGGAGCTGGTCGAGGCCGGTGAGCTGCCCAAGGACTGGCCGGTGACCTACCTGCCGCCGCGCGACTGGAAGGGTCGCCTCGTCGCCTCGCGGACGCTCGAGCTCACCTGGGAATCGGTCCCGCCCGAGGACGTCGCGATGGCCCGTGGCGCGCTGTCGTCGGGGGATCCGTTCGGGTGGCGGGAGCCGGTCCTGCCTCCCGGTCGTGCCGGTCGACTTGTCGAGGCCGTCGATGCCTGGCGTGCCGATGACCAGCGCATCGTCCTCGCCTCGGACCAGGCGCCACGGCTTGCCGACGTGCTGGGCGAAGCAGGCCACCCCGTCGCTGTCGTCGGGCGGGTCGGGGAGGCGCCGCCGCCCGGCGCGATCGCGCTGATCGAGCGCAGCCTCAACGGCGGCTTCATCGGCGGACCGGACGGCCTCGCCTTCGTCACCGATCGCGAGCTGTTCGGCACGGTCCGCATCCGGCGCCCGAAGGCGCTCCGGCGGGTCGTGCCCCGCGACATCCTCGAGCGCCTCTCTCCGGGCGACCTGGTGGTCCACATCGACCACGGGGTCGCTCGCTACGAGCAGATGCTGCGGCGCGGCGGCGCCGGCGAGGACCGCGACTACCTCGAGCTGTCGTTCGCCGGCGGCGACCGGATCTTCGTCCCGGTCGAGCAGATCGGCCGGGTCACCCGCTATTCCGGCGGCGAGCGCCCGGCACTCTCCAAGCTCGGCGGCACCGAGTGGCTGCGTGCCAAGCAGCGCGTCCGCAAGGCGGTCGACGACCTGGCCGAGGAGCTGCTCGCGCTCTACGCGTCACGTGCCGGCGCACAGGGCCATGCGTTCGGTTCCGACACGCCGTGGCAGGCCGAGATGGAGGCGTCGTTCCCGTACGAGGAGACGATCGACCAGCTGCGCGCCGCCGCCGAGGTCAAGGCCGATATGGAGCTGACCCGGCCGATGGACCGGCTGGTGGTGGGCGACGTCGGCTACGGCAAGACCGAGGTCGCGCTGCGGGCCGCGTTCAAGGCGGTCCAGGACGGAAAGCAGGTCGCGGTGCTGGTCCCGACGACGGTCCTCGCCGCCCAGCACGACGCCACGTTCTCGCAGCGCTTCGCGGCCTTCCCGATCGAGGTCCGCCTGCTGTCACGGTTCGTGTCGCCGGCTGCCCAGGCGGCGACCCTTGATGGTCTGGCCGACGGCACCGTCGACATCGTCATCGGCACCCATCGGCTTCTCTCGAAGGACGTCCGCTTCAAGGATCTCGGTCTCGTCGTCGTCGACGAGGAGCAGCGCTTCGGCGTCGCCGCCAAGGAACGGCTCAAGCAGCTCAAGCGCGAGGTCGACGTCCTGACCCTGTCGGCGACGCCGATCCCGCGCACGCTCAACCTGGCCCTCGCCGGGATCCGTGACCTGTCGGTCATCGAGACGCCGCCCGAGGACCGGTTGCCGATCCAGACCCGGGTGGCCGAGGCGTCGGCCGGGCTCGTGCGCGACGCGATCCTGCGCGAGCTCGACCGCGGCGGCCAGGTCTTCTACGTCCACAACCGGGTCGAGACCATCGAGGCACAGGCCGAGCAGCTCCGCCGGATGCTGCCGGGCGTCCGTTTCGTGGTCGGTCACGGCCAGATGACCGAAGGCGCCCTCGAGAAGGTCATGATCGCGTTCGCGGATGGTGCGGCCGACGTCCTCGTCTGTACGACGATCATCGAATCGGGACTTGACATCCCGAACGCGAACACGATCGTCATCGATCGCTCCGACACGCTCGGGCTGGCCCAGCTCTACCAGCTCCGCGGCCGGGTCGGGCGGTCGGCGCGCCGTGCCTACGCGTATCTCCTCTACCGCCGCCGCGAACGGCTCTCGGACGAGGCCCGCAAGCGCCTCCAGGCGATCTTCAACGCGTCGGAGCTGGGCGCCGGGTTCCAGATCGCCCTGTCCGACCTCGAGATCCGCGGGGCGGGCAACATCCTCGGCGGGGAGCAGTCCGGGCACATGGCGGCGGTCGGCTTCGACCTCTACTCGCGGTTATTGGCCGACGCCGTCGAATCGCGCAAGGCGTCGATGGAAGGGCGGGCGCCGATCGTCGAGGCGCCGCAGGCCGTCGTCGACCTCCCGGTCGAAGCCCACTTGCCGGACGAGTACGTCCCCGACGAGGCCCAGAAGCTCGAGCTCTATCGCCGCCTGGCACGGGCGCGCTCGGCGGGCGATCTCGCCGCCTTCCGCCAGGAGGTCCTCGACCGCTACGGCCCGATGCCCGATCCAGTGACACGCCTGATCGAGGTCGCCGAGCTGCGGATGGCGGCCGAGGCCGCCGGAGTCGCATCGATCTCGCGCGAGGAGGGCTGGCTCGTCGTTCGCTTCGGCGAGGCGCTCACCCGGGCGACCGCGATGCGCCTGCTTGCAGGCGCGCCGCTCCCCGGCCTTCGCGCGAACGACGTCACGTTCGCGAGCAACCAGGTCCGCCTCCGCCTCCCGGCCGATCCGCGCAAGGGCTGGACGCTGACCCAGGCGGTCGTCGCGCGCCTGTCGGCCGTCACCGCGTAGAGGATCGTCGCCCGCGCGCGCCGGACCCGGGCGCGACGGACGTCGCCCACGCATCCGGGGCTTGCCTCCCGGCGTACCGTCATGGAAGGACCGCACACGCCAAGGAGGTGTCCCATGCGTTCCTATCTGATCGTGGGGAACCAGACCCTGCTGGGCCCGGAGCTGGCGGCGGCGCTCGCCGAAAGGATCGTGCCCGGTGACCCGCCTGACCTGTACGTGGTCGTCCCGGCGACGCCACAGTCCGGTGCCTTCACCTGGGACGAGGACCAAGCCAATGCCGCCGCGCAGGAGCGTCTCGACGCGATGCTCGCGCACCTCAAGGTCCTCGGTGTCGAGGCGACCGGCGAGGTGGGCTACCGCGACCCGGTCGAAGCGGCCCGCGACGCGATCCGACGGCATCCGGTCGACGAGATCATCCTGTCGACCCTGCCGACCGGGATCTCGCGCTGGCTCGGCCAGGACGTCCCGAGCCGGCTCAAGTCGGCCGTCTCGGTGCCGGTCGTCGTCGTGACCGCGCGAGCGGCGGTCGAGACCGAGGGCCGCTGACCGGTCAGCGCACTTGCCGGGCCGGTAGAGTTGGTCGATGGACGAGCAGCCGATCGACTCTGAACGCCCGAGCGCGCATGAAGCCCGCAACCGTGCGATGTGGGACGCCTACAGCGACGAGTACCAGGCGAAGCACGGCGCCCAGCTGGCCGACAGTGGTGGGCGTGCCTGGGGGACGTCGCAGATCCCCGAGGCGGAGCTGCGGGTCCTCGGCGATGTCGCCGGGAAGGACATCCTCGAGTTCGGGTGCGGCGCCGCGCAATGGTCGATCGCGCTCGCGCAGGCGGGTGCGCGGCCGGTCGGGCTCGACCTCTCGGAGCGCCAGCTCGAGCACGCCCGCAGGCTGATGGCCGAGGCGGGCGTCGATTTCCCGCTCATCCACGGCAGCGCCGAGTCCGTGCCGCTCCCCGATGCGTCGTTCGACATCGTCTTCTGCGACCACGGTGCGATGACCTTCGCAGATCCGTATCGGACGGTCCCGGAGGCGGCTCGGCTGCTGCGCCCCGGCGGGCTGTTCGCGTTCAGCCACCACTCACCGATCGAGACCATCTGCTGGGCGCTCGGGGACAAAAAGGTCGGCGACCGGCTCGCGATCGACTACTTCGGGATGCATCTCTTCGACGAGGACGACGAGACGTACTTCCAGCTCACGTACGGGGATTGGATCCGGCTGTTCCGGGCGAACGGTTTCGTCGTCGAGGACCTGATCGAGCCGCGACCGCCGGAAGGCGCGACGAGCTCCTATCGAGATGCGGACGAGCTGGCGTGGGCGAGGCGTTGGCCGTCGGAGGAGATCTGGCGGCTCCGCCGGGCGTGAACCCGCAGATCCTGCCAGTCCTGCTCGACCTGGCGGACGAGTCGGTCGCCCGGTCCGTGCTCGCGCTCCAGCGCGAGTCGTACGCGGTCGAGGCCGCGCTCATCGGCTCCGACGGCATCCCGCAGCTGACCGAGACGCTCGAGGAGCTGCGAGCGGCCGGGCTGGACTGGCTGGGCACATTCGACGAGACCGGGTTTACCGGCGCGCTCTCGTGGACGCTCCTCGACGACGGCACGGTGGACATCCACCGCCTGGTCGTGGCACCACGCGCATTCCGGCGCGGTGTCGCCAGCGCCCTGCTCAACGAGCTCGATACGCGCTTCCCGGGGCGCCCGACGCTGGTTTCGACCGGTCGCGGCAACGGCCCGGCGCTGGAGCTCTACCGCCGGCGCGGCTTCACGGTCGTCCGCGAGCGCGAGGCCATCCCCGGACTGTGGGTCACCGAATTGGAGCGCGTCGGGCGGACGAGCCCGGGCTAGGAGGCGTCCGCCGGCGCCTGGTCGATGACCAGGCCGTTGAGCGCGCCCGAGCCGTGGAGCTCGACCAGCGTCTCGCGCCGGCCGCCGGCACCGACCTGCCGGTTGGCGACGACCGCGTATCCCGACAGAGACCGGCCATCCGCCATCCGACCGGTCAATTCACCCTCATCGAGAGCGGGCCCGACACGGGTCACGATGCGCGCGCTCCAGCGCGAATGCCCCTCGCTGTCGTCCCAGCAGTCCACGGTCGCGCCCGGCAAGCCGATGCCCCCGAACGTGACGTCGTGGATGGCGAAGCGGACGTGCTTGGTGGTCACGCACCCACGGTACCACTCGAACGGCGAATCCCTCGACGGCCCTCGCCCCGGCTACCATCGGGCACATGGCTGGATCCCTTCGACCGTTCCGATTCCTGGCGGCTTTTCAGGCGGTCGTCGACGGTGCCGCGCTGGCCGCCACCGCCCGGCGAGCCGAGTCGATCGGCTTCTCGGCACTGGTCATCCCGGACCACCTGATCGAGCAGCTCTCGCCGGTCCCGGCGATGGCGGTGGTCGCTGCCGCCACGGAGACGCTCCGGATCGGCACGTTCGTGGTCAACAACGACCTGCGCCACCCGGCAGTCCTCGCCCAGGACATGGCCAGCCTCGACGTGCTCAGCGGCGGGCGCCTGGAGATCGGCATCGGCGCCGGCTGGAACAGGCCGGAGTACGACGCCATCGGCCTGCCGTTCGAGCCCGTGGCCATCCGCGTCGAGCGGCTGACCGAGTCGGTCGCGGTGCTGAAGGGGCTGTTTGGCGATGACCCGTTCTCGTTCCACGGGGGGTACTACACGATCACCGACCACGACGGCCAGCCGAAGCCCGTCCAGCGGCCGCACCCGCCGCTGCTGATCGGGGGAGGCGGGCGGCGAACCCTGAGCCTGGCCGCCCGCGAGGCGGACATCGTCGGTCTGGCGCCGCGCCAGCTGTCCGGTCAGCGGGTCGAGCCGCGGAGCCTCACCCTCGCGGCGACCGAGGAGAAGATCGCCTGGGTCCGCGAGGCAGCAGGCGACCGTTTCGATAGGCTCGAACTCAACGTCTACCCGTCGAGCTGGGAGATCGTCGTGACCGACCACGCCCGGGCCGAGGCGGGCCGGGTCGTCGACCACCTGCGGGCGCGGACCGGCATCGAGCTGACCGAGGACGAGGTCCTCGAGTCGCCGCACCTGTTCATCGGCTCGGTGGACACCCTCGTCGACAAGATCCAGGGCCTGCGGGCCCGGCTCGGGATCAGTTCGTTCATGCTCGGCGAGGTCGACGAGTTGGCGCCGGTGGTCGAACGCCTGGCGGGGACCTGACCGCCGGTCCGTCTCAGCCGAAGAAACGCGGCAGGTACGGCCGGTTCGCGGCGAGCAACGCGTCGAGGAGCGGCTCGGCCACCTCCCAGCCGACGAGCGGATTGGCGATCATCGCCCGCAGCGCGGTCCGCCGGTCGCCGCTGATGGCGGCCGCGACAGCCAGCTCCTCGTAGGCCTTGGCGGCCTGCACGAGCCCGCGCATCTCGGGCGCGAGGGGCTGCAACGCGAGCGGATGCGCGCCGTCGCGATCGATCCTGGCCGGGATCTCGACCACGGCCGCGTCGGGCAGTTCGGGGAGTGCCCCGTCGTTGCGGATGTCGACCACCTGGAGATCGCCGGCGCCGTCGTGCAGCGACGCGATGAGCTGTGCTGCCGCCTCGCTGTAGAACGCCCCGCCACGGTCGTCCAGGAGGGCG
>Ga0307281_10000550_pt1 | contig 9892 bp, 7 predicted proteins | sample ER_DNA_120_FD_194486 | JGI IMG/M metagenome (GOLD analysis project Ga0307281, IMG submission 194486) | Bulk soil microbial communities from the East River watershed near Crested Butte, Colorado, United States - ER_DNA_120 | ecosystem: Environmental > Terrestrial > Soil > Floodplain | place: USA...
CATTCACGTGTGGGTCGACTTCATCGACCAGGATCGCTTCGAGCGAGGGCACATCGACGTTCACGGGAACGTGGTACTCGCCGAGATTGGGGTTCATCAGCCGGCCCGAGCGCGGATCCATGACGGCGTGCTCGTGCAGCGCGAACGACACGCCCCAGATCATTCCGCCATAAAGCTGGCTGCGCGCCATGCGCGGATTGATGATCCGTCCGGCGGCGAACGCGCCGACCACCCGGGTCGCGCGGATCTGGCCGAGATCGGGATCGACCTTGACCTCGGCGAACACGGCCCCGTGCGCATGCATGGCATAGGTCGATTGCGCGGCCGGATCGGCCGCGCTGGTTCCGTGACCCTCGATCTGCGCAAGCCCGGCGCGGGCGAGAATGTCCGCGTAGCTCTCGCTGCGGCTCTCGTCGTCGCGACGGAACAGGCGGCCGTCGCGCGCGATCACGCCGGCATTGCCGGCGCCGAACAGCGGCGAGCGATCGTTGTTGGTCGCGAGATCGGCAAGCCGCGCGATCGCGTCGGCGCCGGCGTTGTGAATCGCCATGCCGGCGGTCGCGGTGTGGGCCGAGCCGCCGGCGATGCCGCCATCCGGCAGGTCCGACGTGCCGGACCTGAACTCGACCTGGTCGATGTCGAGCCCAAGCCCATCCGCCGCGATCTGCGCCAGCGCGGTCCAGGCACCCTGCCCCATGTCATGAGCCCCGATCTCCATGACGCCGCCGCCGTCGCGCCGCAGCACCGCCTTGGCCTGGGCCTGAAACATGAGCGCGGGAAACGTCGCCGTGCCCACGCCCCAGCCGACGAGCAGCCCGTCATCATCGCGCATCTGCCGGGGTGCGAGCGGACGGCGCTCCCAGCCGAACTGCCTGGCGCCTTGCGCGTAGCACTCGCGCAATGCCTTGGAGGAGAACGGCTTGCCGGAGATCGGCTCGACCTCGGCATAGTTCTTGAGCCGAAAGGCCAAGGGATCCATGCCGCAGGCCTGCGCCATTTCATCGATGGCGCTTTCGAGCGCAATCGAGCCCGTCGCCTCTCCGGGTGCGCGCATGAACAGCGGCGTGCCGGTGTCGACCCGAACGCCTTCATGCGACGTGGCGATTGCCGGGCTGGCATAAAGCGTATGAGAAGCGTCGGACGCCGGCTCGAAGAAGTCGTCGAAGGTGCTCGACGTCGTCTTGGTGTGATGATCGAGCGCGGTCAGCTTGCCGCCGCCGTCCGCGCCCATCCGCAGGGTCTGCCGCGTCGGAGCCCGGTGTCCCACCGGGCCGTACATCTGCTCGCGGCGCAGCACTAGCTTGACCGGCTTTCCCACTACACGCGCGGCGATGATGCCGAGAATCTGCGGCCCGGAGATGAAGCCCTTGGAGCCGAAGCCGCCGCCGAGGAACGGACTGCGGATGTGGATCTTGTCGGGCGAGATCCCGAACAGTTCCGCGATGCGCCCCTGCGCCATGATGAGGCCCTGGCTCGGCGTGTCGACCGAGAGCGCGTCGCCGTCCCACGCCGCCACGATCGCATGTGGCTCCATGGCGTTGTGATATTGCGGCGCGGTCTCGTAGGTCGCCGCAATCCGCTTCGATGCGGCGGCAAGACCGGCCTCGACATCGCCGCGATGCATTTCCGCCGGATTGCCGACGCCGACGCCCGGCGGCACGAAGCTTTCGGCCGCATCGAGCCCGATCCGCGCCGGCTCGCTGTCGTAGCGCGGCGAGAGCAGCGCGGCGCCTTCCGTCGCTGCCTCGAGCGTTTCCGCGACGACAACCGCGATCGGCTGGTTGGCGTAACGGACCCGATCGCTTTGCAGCAGGTCGAGCCGGAACATGAAGGGGTTGGTCTTTGCGTCCGGATCCTGGGCGAGCGCCGGCCGGTTGGCCGGCGTGATCACCGCGACGACGCCGGGATGAGCTTTCGCGGCCGCAACGTCAAGAAAGGCGACGCGGCCGCGCGCGATGCTGCTGACCGCCAGGACCGCGTAGAGCATACCGGGCGGATGCTGGTCGGCGGCGTAGCGTGCGGCACCGGTGACTTTGAGCACCCCGTCCCGCCGGGTGAGGGGCTGACCGATGTTCGAGCCGTGCCTAACATGCGCCGGCGACCGGGTGAGTGCGATTTCAGGCATGGATGACATCTCCGGAAACGGAGGCGAGCGGGGATGCCGGCAAAGCGGGCACGCGCTTCGGCGTGCCGGCTGCGGCGAGGGTGAGGGCGCGCACGACGATCCGCCGCGCGAGCTCGATCTTGAAGCCGTTGTCGCCCGAGGCCTTCGCCTGCGCGAGCGTCGCCTCGGCGGCGCGCGTGAACAATGCGGCATTCGCCCGTTTGCCGGCCAGGATGCCTTCCGCCTCGCGCGCGCGCCACGGCCGCAGCGCGACGCCGCCGAGCGCGAGGCGCGCCTCCACGATCGTGGCATTCTCGATGCGCAGCGCCGCCGCCGCCGATACGACCGCGAATGCATAGGACGTGCGTTCGCGAACCTTCAGGTAGCGGGCATGCGCGGCGAAACGGGCCGCCTCGGCCGGCAAGCGCACGGCGACGATCATCTCGCCGGGCTCCAACATGCTCTCGCGGTCGGGCGCGTTCCCCGGCAACCGGTGAAACATGTCGAGCGGGATCTCGCGCCGCCCGCCTTTGCCTTCGACCTCGACGACGGCGTCGAGCGCGACCAGCGGCACGCAGAAATCGGACGGGTGGGTCGCAATGCAGTGCTCGCTCCACCCCAGCACCGCGTGCAACCTGTTGTCGCCGCCGCGGGCGTCGCAGCCCGCACCGGGCGTGCGCTTGTTGCAGGCGCTGGCGACGTCATAGAAGTAAGCGCAGCGCGTCCGCTGCAGGAGATTGCCGCCGACCGTGGCGGCGTTGCGAAGCTGCGCGGACGCTCCGGACAGAAGCGCCTCGGCGACCGCCGGAAAGCGACGGGCGAAAGCCCGATCGTGAGCGAGGTCGGCGTTGCGGACGAGCGCGCCGATGCGCACGCCCCCGTCGGCAAGGTCCTCGATATCGTCGAGGCCGGGAAGATGGCTGATATCCACCAGGCGGCTCGGGCGGCTCACGCCGCCTTTCATCAGGTCGAGCAGGTTGGTGCCGGAGGCCAGATAGGCGGCGCCCGGTTCCGACGCGGCCGCAACCGCTTCGCGTACCGTTGCCGGCCGCACATAGTCGAAGGCCTTCATGCGACCTCCCTGCGGCCGGCCGCATCCAGCACCTTCTGCGCCTTCAGCACCGCCTCGGTGATTCCGCGATAGGCGCCGCAGCGACAGAGATTTCCGCTCATGCCCTCCCGCACGCGCTCGGGCTCGTCGCCGGCCTGAGCCTCCTGGATCAAACCGATGGCGCTCATGATCTGGCCGGGCGTGCAGAAGCCGCACTGCAGGCCGTCGTGGGCAAGAAACGCCTCCTGCACCGGATGCAGGCGATCCCCGCGCGCCACGCCTTCGATCGTGAGGACGTCGGCGCCGTCGTGACTGATCGCGAGCGCCAGGCACGAATTGAGCCGGCGTCCATCGACGATGACGGTGCAGGCGCCACACTGCCCGCGGTCGCAGCCCTTCTTGGTACCGGTCAGACGAAGGCGTTCGCGAAGCAGGTCGAGCAGCGTGACCCGGGGGTCATCGAGCGCGATCGTCCTCTTCACGCCGTTCACGGTGAGACTCGTCGTGATGCTCATGCAGTGCTCCGAAGATAGCGATGGTTTTGAAAGATCGACGGCCGAGGGCTCTCGTCCCTGCAGCTTGCTAGCGATCAGATTGACCGGACCCTTGACGATCGACGCGTGGGTGAACTCCGTCGTGACGGCGGAGGCATGGCCTCGCCGCCGTTTGCCCGACGCGGGTATTATGTGTCAGCGTGTTCTCCACCTGATATACGGAGGATGCCTCCGTTTTTCAAGCCCCCCATTCGAGGTGCGGTCGGCATGAGGCTGTCGGACAAGAGCACGCGAAAGCCACGCGCCGATGCCGTTCGCAATCGCGAGCGTGTGCTCGAGGCGGCAAAGGCGGTTTTCAGCGCGGGCGGCGCGGAAGCGAGCCTCGAAGCCGTCGCGCGCGCCGCCGGCGTGGGCATCGGCACCCTCTACCGGCATTTCCCCACGCGCGAAGCCCTGTTCGAAGCGGTATACCGCCGCGAGGTGCAGCAGCTTGCCGATCTGGCGGAACAGCTCAAGCAGGAGCCGCAGCCCGTCGAAGCGCTGCGTCGATGGCTGCGCTCCAATGTGAAGTTCGTTGCGACAAAAAAGGGCATGTCGGCGGCGCTCGCGCTTGCCACCGACAAGAACTCGGAACTGTTCTCCTATTCGTTCGATCGGCTGACGCGGGCCGTCAGCGCCCTGCTGGACCGGGCGATCGCGGCCGGCGAGATCCGCGACGACATCAGCCCGGAAGACGTCCTGCGTGCGCTTGTGGGCATGTGCTATATGCATGATCAGCCTGGTTGGCAGGCAAGCGTTTTGCGGCTGGTCGACGTCTTCGTCGATGGCCTGCGCATCCGGCCAGTTCGATCCCACTCCAAGACCAAGCGGAAAAAATCGTCGTGATGGTAACGGCTCGCGCCGGATGGCCACTATGGAGATCTTGCGCCATTCCGATGTCCAGCCGAGCGGGAGCTCATATCAACGAGGTTCGCGGCTAAAAAGTTTCAGTGCTGCGCGGTTTGCGATGACATGTGCGTGAGGGCGCACCGGCGGACATGAACGCGGCCCGCGCTGTCCGCGGGCCCGCGCAGTCTCCACCTCTGTCGGCTCGCAACGAGGTGAAGGGTTAGTTCCTGGCGAGGAACGCGCGCGCGGCCGCAAGCTCCGGCCTGACCGGGTCGGCGTCCGACGCCAACCCAACCGCCCTGGCGTAATATTGCCGGGCCTTGCCTGCGTCGCCGGCTTTCTCCGCGGCCTTGGCCGCGCCAATCGTGGCGCCCAGGCGGTTCGGCTCTTTCTCCAGCGTCGCTTCGAAGGCGGCCATCGCTTCCTTTGCCATCCCCGATTCCAGCAGCATGGCGCCGTAGAGCTCGCGCGCCGGCATCAGCGGTCCGGGCGTCACCACGGACTTTTCGGTCTGGTCCTCGGCATCCGCCGCCGCGCTCATGGTCTTGAGCGCATCATCGCGCTTGCCTTCGGCGAACGCGACCCAGGCGTTCGCGATCTGCAACTGGATGTCCGCCTGCTCCGTCCAATATGTATCGTTGGCGGCCCGCAGCTTGTCCCTCAGCTCGCCGAGCTTTGCCATGTCGAGCTTGGCGGCCGCGAGATCGCCGCTGCGCGCCGCGCCGAGGGCGCGCGCGAAATGGGTGATCGCATCCACATAGGCGAAGCGCGTCGGCCGCACCGGAAGGTCCGCCGCGCCTTTCCAGTCGCCGCGCTCCACCATGTAGCGCGCCGGACTTGCAGCCAGGGCGAACGGGCCGGTGCGGACTTCCGGATTGAAGCCCTGGATCCGGTTCATGTCGTCGATGACGTCCCTCGCCTGTTTGTCCTGCGCGAGCTGCAGATGGGCATAGACCAGGTAGTCCATGCCGTGCAGCTGATCGTGCATCTCCTTGTGAGCTTTCGCCTCGCGTACGGAGGCTGCATTGGAAGCAATCGATTCCTTCCAGTAGCCGACGCGGGTGAAGATGTGCGAAGGCATGTGCAGCCCGTGCGGGGCGGCCGCCGCGATTTCGGCATAACGCTTGGCCGCCCCGAGCCCCTTATTCGCGATCGCCGGATAGTCGTAGGTGTGGATCAGATAATGAGCGACGCCGGGGTGATAGGGCTGGCGCTGGAAGATCGCCTCCAGGATCGCGGCGGCCTTGAGCTGGTTCGCGTAGGTCTTGTCCGCCGGCGGCGCCGCCACGTTCAACGCCAGGGCATAGTACATCTGCGCTTCGTCGTCGTTCGGATAGCGTTGCGCCAGTTGCTCCATGGCCTTCACATAGGCCTGTATGCGCGTGCGGTGGTCGGATTTGTCGTAGCCGGTGTAGAACACGGATAGCGCATCGACATAGTCGCGCTCGCGTTGCGTCTTCGCACCGACGGCCTTTCCCTTCTCGAGCGCGGCAAGCCCCAGCGGCAAATTGCTCGCGGGCGGCATGCCGATGAAGGGATTGTTGAGCAGGCTGAGCGCGATGCCCCAATAGGCGATGGCGCAATCCGGGTCCGCCTTCAGCACGTCTTCGAATATTTCGCGCGACGCGCTGTACCAGAACGAATGCTGGTACCTCATTCCGCGGTCGAATCGCTGCTGCGCCGCCGCGTTGCACGAGGTTTCGAAGTGCACCTTTCCGAGCTGCGCGCCACCATCGTCCTGCGCCGCAGCCGGCTGCCCGAGCGCAAGCGCGGCTGCTGTCGTCAAAAGAGAGATCGCGACTGATCGGAGCTTGGTCATGGCATTCGCCCTTTCCGCCGCCCGGGGGCATCGATGTCCGCGCCCCGGCGTCCGGCTTTCCCAAGTGCGGCGACGCTAACACCGCGCCCGCAGGCGCACAACGGCAGTCCAGTATGACGGGACGACGACACGCGCGCGCGCCGCTTGCTGGCCCGGATCCGCAGCGATAAAATCGCTTGTCGCAAGAGCGTCGTGCGAAACAATTGCGTCGTGCAAAAAACGCGTGCAAGCAGCCGACATGAGATCATGATGGGATCACGATGAAACGACCTGGCGCAGTTTCGATCGCGTGTACCTTCGGCATCGGCTTGCTGGCGCTGGCGCCCACGCCTCTTTATTCTCCGGCCCAGGCGCAATCGGCCGATCTCGTGCTCTGCGACCGCATCGCCGCCGATCCCACCGATCCGGACAAGCCCAAGGACGTCAAAGGCACCCCCGATATCGCTCCGGCCGATGTCGCCACGGCGATCAAATTCTGCAAAGTCGCGTCGGCGGCATCACGGCGGGCGCTCTACCAGCTCGGCCGCGCGTACGCGGCCAACCAGCAACTGCCGGAAGCGGTCGGCGCCTTCCGCAAGGCGGCCGACAAGGGGAGCACGTCGGCCATGGTCGAACTCGGCGTGCTGTTTGCGACCGGGTCGGGCGTTCCCAAGGACGAAGCCCAGGCGCGCAAGCTGTTCGAGCGCGCCGCCCAGGGCGGCAACCCGCGCGGCGTCGCCAATCTCGCGGCGCTGCCGAACGCCGGCGCCGCGCCGTCGGATCCCGCCAAGGCGAGAGCCTTGCTCGCGAAAGCGGCGGAGACCAATTCAGCAGAAGCGCAGTACCAGCTCGGCTTGATGATAGCCGACGGCGTCGGCGGCCCGGCGGACGATGTGGCCGCGCGGGCGTTGTTTGAAAAGGCGGCGGCGCAGTCTCATCCCGGGGCATTGGAGCGGATGGGCGCGTTCGCGCAAAGCGGTCGAGGCGGACCGCAGGATGCAAGCGCCGCCAAGGCGTACTACGAGAAAGCCGCGGCGCTCGGCAACGAAGACGCCAAGGCGGCGCTCAAGCGCGCGGAATGTCCGTATGTACTCAAGGACAAACGCGGAAACCTGGTGACCACCCTTTGCTTCTAGCCTGAGCGAGGGCTTCGACAACGGCAGAGGCGCGCACCAAGCGCGTGACCTGGACGCTGCCGGTCGTCGACAGGCGCCTTCTGGCGCCGAACAGCTGAGCTGAAGTTATTGTTGCGTCGGGTCGCGGACAGTCCGCCGGCTGTCACCGCGACAGAACCGCTATGTCGTTTCGCGGTCCGCCGACATCGATCTGAAATAATGCTCGGCGTGCTGGTAATAGTTTTCCGCTCCAATCGTATCGCCGGACCGGGCTTGCGCCTGGGCGAGCGCGAGATACCGCTCATAGTTTCTTTGCGCGTTTTGAGAGCGCTGCGGATCGGGACGATTCGATGTAAACCGCCTGGGGCGAGCATCAAATGGCGCTGCCGGCCTCGATTGGCGGTTGGTAGTGACGGTTCTTGGGCCATTATGCATGGCTACTCCTTGGTAAAGGCAGGTGAAAATACGCTCCGCGCGGCACGCGAAGAGCGAGAGCATGGGCGCAGTGCGCCGCCCTTGCCCGCAGCCTCAACAACGAATTGTCTGTATTCGTAGTGAAGAGCCCCCGAAGAACCGCGCACGATTTCTGGGGCTTATCGGCCAGTCGTCGTGGCGGTACCTGCCTGACTACACGCGACATTTATGGCCGATTAAAGATGAGTTGGGGACGGCAACATGGCTTGTCAAGGGGCGCCCTGAGGGGTCCGGCCGCGATAATATCGCGCCATCTCGCAGGGTTTACCGGACCCGGATATCGCCCCTGCGGCAGAGAATCGTGCGAGCCTGTCGTGGCCGATCGCACCGGCCTGACGGATCCGTGCGCATGCACTGCACCTTGTTCGAGCCATCGGCTGATCGGATGGCCGGGTCAGCAATTGCTGAAGAAGGGATACCTCATGTTGCAGCGGCTTGCGCTTTCTTGCGTGGCGGCACTCGTCATGGCGTCAAGCCCCGGCTTTGCGCAGTCACCGTCGCCGAACGGCGTCAAGACGCTCAATCCTCCCGGCGCCATCAAGGCCGAGGGCACCTGGAGTCTCGGCGTCAGAGCCGGTGACTTCGTGTTTGTCGCCGGCATGCAAGGGATCGATCCCGCGACCAACACGTTGGTTCAGGATCCGCAGGCCCGCATTCGCCAAGCCTTCCTCAATATCAGGCTGATTGCCCAGTCGGAGGGAGCAAGCCTGCAGGATTGCGTGCGGGTGACGGTGTATGTCAGCGACCTGCATCGTTACGCCGCCATGGTCGACAAGGCGCAGGCAGAGCTCTGGGGCAAGCCGCCGTATCCGCCCCGCACCATGATCGAGGTCCAGCGCCTGTTCGACGACGACATCGTGGAGATCGACAGTGTTTTCTATGCCCCGATGAAAAAGTGAGTGGCCTGCCGCGCGAGCAATAAATGCGGCGCTCGACCCGGGAGGCACGGGCCGCGATCATCGTGAACATGGCGGGTGCGTCGACACCGTGAACTGGAATGTCATGCCCGGTCCGTCGTCGCGGATCGCCCAGATCCGTCCGCCATGGGCTTCGATGATCGAACGCGAGATCGACAGTCCCATGCCCATGCCGTCCGGCTTCGTGGTGTAAAAAGCATTGAACAGACGGTCGAAATCCTCCGGCCCGACACCGATACCCACATCCTGCACGGCGACGAGGACTTCGTCGGCGTCGTACCGGTGGGTCCGGATCAGCAACGTGCGCGCGCGATCGGTCACCGTCGCCATGGCCTGGATGCCGTTGACGACGAGATTGATGATCACTTGCTGGAGCTGGATCCGGTCGCCATAAACCGCGGGCAATCCGGATGCGCATTCCAACCGCAGCGTTACGCGGCGGCTGAGCGCCTCGTTGCGGACAAGCGTGACCACCTCGTCGATCAGGCTGTTGATGTCGAGCCGGGACATCTCCGGCTCGCTCTTCCTGAAGAGCGCCCGGATGCGCTGGATCACGCCGCCCGCGCGCTCCGCCTCGCCGATGATCTGCGTGACGGCATCCAGGGCCTCATCGACGTCGGGGGCCTCGCGGGTCAGCCACCGCACCGCGGCACCCGCATTGGCCGTGATCGCGGCAAGCGGCTGATTCACCTCGTGCGCGATCGAGGCGCTCATCTCGCCCAGCGTCGCGACACGGCTGGCATGAGCAAGCTGCGTCTGCGCATCGCTCAGCGCCTCCTGGGCCTTGCGCGCTTCAGTCACGTCCATGAGTGCGCCGACGATTTCCTCCACAGATCCGTGTGTCACGCGGTGCGCGCGAACGTAGAGGTGTTTGATGTTGCCGTCCGCCGTCAGCCAGCGGTGCTCATATTCGAAATGCTGGGCGCCCTGCATGGCGCGATCGACGACCCGCTGCACGATACCGCGATCGTCGGGGTGAACGTGCCGCAGGATCAGGTCGACGGTCGGCGCGACGGTGCGGTCGACCCCTAGGTGTTCAGTCCCGAAGTGA
>Ga0307281_10000551_pt1 | contig 9891 bp, 11 predicted proteins | sample ER_DNA_120_FD_194486 | JGI IMG/M metagenome (GOLD analysis project Ga0307281, IMG submission 194486) | Bulk soil microbial communities from the East River watershed near Crested Butte, Colorado, United States - ER_DNA_120 | ecosystem: Environmental > Terrestrial > Soil > Floodplain | place: USA...
GCGCTATGCCGACCGTCTCGGTCGGATAGGACGCGATGTAGACGAAATCCGGATTGCTCGCCTGGATGCCGCGCACGATCGGGGCGAAGTCGACGGTGTTCGGCGGATAGCTCCGGTCGTAGACGATCTTGAACCCCATCTTGGCCGCGTTTTCCCGCGCGCCGTCCGCCGCCTTCTTGGCGAAATCAGAATCGGCGCCGGCGATGGCGACCGTCTGCAGACCCTGCTCCTTGGCCAATTCGAAAAAGCCGCGCGAGAATTCGCGCACGGCATCCGGCCCCGCCGGGAACATGGAGAAATAGTACGGGTAGTTGAACTCGCTGTTCACGGCCAAGGCGAACAATCCCAGCAGCACGTAGTTGCGCGGGATCACGACCGGCATCGAGGGCACTGACAGGTTGGTGCCGTAGCTGGTGAACACCACGTCGATCTTGTCGATGTCGAACAGCTTCGCGTAGATCGCGGGCACGACCGAGGGATTGCTCTGGTCGTCGTAGTAGACGAGCTTCACCGGCCGGCCGAGCAGGCCGCCCTTGGCGTTGATATCCTCTTCCCACATCTGGTAGGCGGCGAGGATGGCCTTGCCGTTGGAGGCGAGGCCGCCGGTCAAGGGCATGGAAAATCCGATCTTGATCGGTTCGGCCGCGCGCACCGCATTCGGGCCGAGCAGGCTCGGCAGCGCCAGCGCGGCCGCTGCGAACGCGTGTCGAAATATCGTCCCCCAATACATCGGTTTCGCTCCCTTGACGTTGTTGTTCGTCGCTTTGCAGTCGTTCAGTCGCCGAGGCCGGCCTTGCGCGCCGCCACGCGCGCAATCGCCGACCAGTCCTTGTTGGCATCGCCGTTGGCAATGGCATCGAGAAACGCGTCACGCAAGACGCTGGCGAAGGGTAGCGGCACGTTGGCCTGCTCGCCCGCCTTGAGCGCGAGGTTCACGTCCTTCATGCCGAGAACAAGGTCGAAACCTGGCGGCACGTATTGCTGGCCGCCGATCGCGCGGCCGTAGCCCTGATAAACCGGCACGTTGAACAGGGACGTGATGATGACGTCGAGCACGTCGGGCGCGGGCATTTGGAACTTGCGCAGCAGCGCCGCGGCCTCCGCGATCGCCTCGATCGCGCAGGCCACCATGAGATTGCCCGCGATCTTGGCGATGTTGGCGTGACGCGGCTCCGGCCCGACCCGATGGGTCTTCTGGCCCATGGCGTCGAACAAGGGTTGCACGCGGTCGATCGCTGCCGCGTCGCCCGCCGCCATGATGCTGAGCTTCCCGGCCGCTGCGACGTCGGGTCGTCCGAACACGGCCGCCGCGACATAGGGAATGTTGCGGGCGCTGTGGGCGGCCACCAGCTCGTCAACGCAATCGAGCGAGACGGTTCCCATGTTGACGGACACTATCGCAGGATACGCGTGTCGCAGCAGATCGCCGTCGATGAACACCTCGCGCAGCGCGGCATCGTTCGGCAGCATCGAAATGATGGCGTCGCCCCGCACGGCATCTGCCGCATTCGCGGCAATCTCGGCGCCGGCGCGTTCAAGCTCGCGCAACGGCTCGGTCGCCTTGTCCCATGCCCGCACGTGGTGTCCGGCCTTGAGCAGGTTCGCCGCCATGGCCTTGCCCATCCGGCCGGTGCCGAGAAATCCGACCTCCATCGTTGCCACCCCTTGCCGCCAAACTTTACGGGCACGCGTGGCGCCCCGTCGCTCGCGGTCACGTTCGACCTTCGCCTGTCGCGAGCATACCACTTTGCGTCGGGCACGCGCGGCTGTCAGGAGAGGGTGGAACAAGTTCATCCGCAAGTCATTAGAGCGTCACCCTGTCGATGGAGAATCGAGATGAGAACACCGTGGGTATTGCCGGTCTTGCTGCTGTCCGCGCTGGTGACGCCGGCCTCAGCCAAGGGGTTGTCTGAAAGGCGCGGTCGTCGGCGGTGTCGCCGGCCACTATGCCGGCCATCACGGCGTCATCGGCGCGGCGGCGGGCTGTCTCATCGGACGTCATCAAGCGAAGAAACGCGCGCACCTGCAGCAGGATATGCGGCACGCTGACCCCGGCAGGATCTGATCCCGTCGGTCAAGAATGGCCGCGCGCCGCAGGGGATTTTCCCTGAGCGAGGACCGACGCGGTGCGTACGCCGTGAAAATTAACATCTGCCGCCCCGGAACGGTGGCCGGCGCTGCACGTTGACCGATGCGGCGGTTCCCGTCGGGGGAGTCAGCCGTGCCGCCCCAATCAGGAGCCACGCAACCGGAGGCGAAGTGACCCGGCCATGACGACCTATCCCGTGGAATTTTATAGACGTTCCGAGCGGCAATGGGCGCGTCGCGCCCAAGCGTCGCGTTCATCCGAACTTGGATCGAGTGAGCTCAGGTCGAGCGCGCCCTCGGTTCGTGCATATGGTTCGCAGCCCGCTAGCGAGCGACCGGATTTTTCCATGAGCCTTCTGCTCAATCGGAGTGCGTTCGCTGCGGCCGAATCGGCAAAAAAGTGCCGGACCTAGCGCCACTCGGGGTTGTGGCTCCGGCCCCGCCACGCCGAAGGGCGGGAAGCTAGATGCCGGCGGCGCGCGCAGTCGCGGCCGCGCGCAAGCCGGGTGGGCGGGAGGGGCGCTCGGGCGACCTGATCAAGCCGCTCATTGTTTATGCGTTGCTCTCCCTGGTTGCCGCGACCCGGCGGCCATTGGGCGCAGGCAAATCCGATCCGGCTCGTCTGCCGGATGGCGGGCGTCCTGCAACCGGTGCATTCGGAGCTACTCGCAGTACGGACGAGCCGCGCAGCGTTCAGCACGATCGAGCCCGTGAGGATGATCGAGGTCGACGGGCGAGCGCGCCGTGGCAAATCCCTTGGCCGGGATGGAAGGACATCTTCTGGCGTACCTATGGCCAGATCGGCGAGGACCGTCTGCTTGCGGTCGCGGCGGGTGTGGTGTTCTACGGATTGCTCGCGCTGTTTCCTGCGGTCACCGCTTTCGTGTCGCTTTATGGTCTGTTCGCGAAGGCGTCGACCATCAATGAACACCTCTCGCTTGTCAGCGGCCTGATGCCGGGAGGTGGGGTGGAGATCATCCAGGAGCAGGTGAACCGTATCGCCGCGAAGGGCGAAACCAAGCTTGGTTTCGCATTCGCGTTCGGTCTGGCGCTGGCGCTCTGGAGCGCCAATGCCGGAATGAAGGCGCTCATCGACGCGCTCAATGTGATCTACGACGAGAAGGAGAAGCGCGGCTTCATCAAGCTCAATTTCCTCTCTCTGATCCTGACCGCGGGAGGCCTCCTGGCCATCCTGACCGCTGTCGGGGCGATCGTGGTATTGCCTGTCGTCCTGTCCTATGTCGGTCTGGGCGGATGGACCGAGATGCTGCTTCGCCTGTTGCGCTGGCCAGTGCTGCTCTTCGTGGTGATCTTCGGTCTGGCCGTGCTCTACCGTTTCGGTCCGAGCCGGCAACATCCTCGCTGGGAATGGCTTTCGGCAGGAAGCGTGGCGGCCGCAGTCGCGTGGCTTGCAAGCTCGGCGTTGCTGTCGTGGTACCTGGCGAACTTCGCAAACTACGATGCGACCTATGGCTCGCTGGGCGCCGCCATCGGCATGATGATGTGGATGTGGGTTTCCTCCATCGTCATCCTGGTCGGCGCCGAATTCAATTCCGAGGTCGAGCATCAGACCGCCCGCGACTCCACGACCGGCTCCGAACGGCCGCTCGGCCAACGCGGGGCGGCGATGGCGGACACGGTTGGAGCGGCCGCATCATGAAAGTGTCGTTTTCGGACTTCCCGACAGCAAGTCCCAGCGGGCCGGCCGGCGATATAATGGAGGAGCGCATGGACGCGGACGCCGACACCAATCTCATTGCCTCGGAGTTGATGGCTGTCCAAGGCATCCTGATGTGCGTCTTGCGACGGGTCGCTGCGATCGATCAGAACCTCGCGAGCGCGATCGAGAGCGGGCTCGACGACGCGACCAACCTGGCGGAGGAGATGAAGGTCGCGCTCGGAGAGGAAGCGACCTCTGGAGAAGCGGCCGAAGCGCTGCGAACCATCGAGCGACTGCGGGCAGGCATCCTTGGCGCGAATCCCGGCGGGACGGATTAGTGCGCGCGTCCGGCCGCACCCGAGCCGGCGGCTGGTACACAAGCGGTCGCCAGTCACCGATCGCCGATTCTGAAAGTGAGCGCCAGCGTGATCCAGTTGGCTTGTTCGCCGGTCAGGTTGCGGCCATAGATGACGTCCCAGTCCACATCTTTGGTGGGGCTGTAACGAATTCCACTTTGAAAGCGCGGGTTGGTCGTGCCGAGACCGACGATCGCGAACACCTCCGAAATAATGCTCCACTGGTCCGCGAAATTCCAGGAGACGCCCACGCCGCCGGTGGCGAAGAGCACGGCCGGGTCGGCGTTGTATTGCGCGCCGACGTTGATGTTGAGCCGCAGCTTCTCGCTCAAATCGAACGTCACCGGGACGGTGAAGATCGCGCCGTTGGCGGCGTGTCGGAACGGGTCGTAGACCACAGCGCCCGATAGCGCCAGGCCGAAACCGCTCGGTCCGATCGGGATGGGCACGGTCTTGGCCGTGAGCGAAATGGTCGAAATGCCGTCGCCGTCGGAGCGCGCGTTTACCAGGTTGGTGCCTAACTCGACTGGCGCACCAAAGTTGACCACGCAGGCCGGGCTGAAGACGCTGATGCGGTCGCCGTTGCCCGCCGACGAGTTCCAGGACTCCACCTCGCAGGAGCCGACCTTTCCGATCTCGGCGTCGTCCACATAGTACGGACCGCCCAACCTTGCAGCGCCCGCTTTCGGGACAGGCAGGAGCACGACGATGACCGCAAACGCGAATGCACCGGAGCAGACGCGAACCGGACCTTGCGCGCATCCTCTCGAAAGAACGGGCTCCATCGCGCACCGTTGAAGCGGGTGATGAACAGCGCCTCGCGCCGGGCGTCATTCCACGCTGTTACGGTTGTAATGATTGCAGATCGACGCGAACATATGATGTCGCCCGAACCGGGCGTTTTTCGCTCGCTGTATCCCTTCGGCCACACTCGAGGATGCGTTCGCTTGAGGTCGGCGGCAGCACGTGCGTCGTGCGCAGCGCAGACGCATCGCGCCAGCGCCGGTGGGAGCCGCCGACGACCGCGGTGCTTTCGCCGCAGGAACCAGCATCTCCGCGGGCGGTTGTCTCACGACCGACAGATTCGGCAGCACCGGGAAAAAGAGGAACGAATCATGAGGAAGCATTTGGCCGTGTTGGCGAGCATGGCGTTGCTCGTGAGCGCTGGCGTGGCGTCCGCACAGCAACAGACGCCGAAGCAGTACGACAGTTCGGGCGCTCCCCAGCCCCAACAGGATGGAACCAGGACGGGGCCGGCCGCGACGATGCCTGACGCATCCGGCGCCGCAACCAGCGGGCAAGCACCGGCAAGATCGCAGATGCCGGCCGAGAAGGACAGTTCGGGTGCCCCCAAGCCGACGCCGGCGCCTGGCGACGTGCGGAAATAGGGCGAGTGCGTTGCTTGTTTGATGAGGAAGGGCAGCGGGGCTGCCCTTCCTGTTTTTCTGCTGAAACGAGGATGCCCGAGCCGGGACTTGCAGCCGGTCAAGGGCTTAGCGGCGAGAGCCCCGGCTGTTTTGCAGCGACTGAAGACCCGGTCTAGGGACCGGAGCACGCGTACAGGAGGAGGAGTGTCACCGCTATCGACACGATGATCGAGCCGACCAAGCCAAACCCATTTGAGAAAAAGAAAAACATCTGGTCTCCAACGCGGCCCAGCCTGCATCGTTCCGATGCCGGCTGGCGTGGAGCGTGTCGGTTATACGCGGAAACTACTCTAGTTCGGATCGACGATGGCGAATGAATCCAGGAACCGCCGTCCCAGCGGGCTGCCCGCGGGTCCGACAAACAGCGCCTGTATCAGGCGGTTGTCGGCGAAGACGATCCGCGCTTCGATTTTGTCCTTGTCGGCGTCTTCGATCAGAATGCGCCGGGCCGGATAGCCGCCGATCATGTCCGCTTTCGAGCTCAGCACGGTCTTGCCCTCGGTCATGCCCTTGGCGACGGCATCGAGCAGTGTGTTGGTGTCGAGCGGGCTCTTTTCATCCTTCGTGCCGTAGATCGCCAGGAACGCCATGTCCCGAAAACCGACAATCGCCTGATAGGCGGTATTGCCGGCTTTTGTTTTCTGCGTTTCGAGCTTCGGCTTGCCCGGCATTTCGATGCGGAATCCGATGCCGGCCGGCCGATATTCGTCCCAAGTTTGCGCCCGCGTCGTTGCCGGCAGGCCCGCCACAAGGCCGAGCGCGATCAGCGCGAAAGCAAAGCGCATGGATATCCTCCAAGAAGGAACCTGTTGTCCGGTTCCGCAGTCGTCTCGTGCCCGTTCGGGCGCGCGGAGATTGAATCATAAGTCGCCAGCGGACGCCACCATGGGAAGCCGGCCGGTCGCACCGGCGATGAGGGTCGTATACCGTGCCGCCATCCCGAGCAACGCGCATGACCTGACATGATGGATGACTTCACGCCGGCCACGATCGAGACGGCGGAGACCGGCATCTTCGTGCGCTGGTCCGGGTCTGGTCCGCCGGTCCTGCTGTTGCACGGCTTTCCCCAGACGCACCTGATGTGGCGCGACGTCGCCCCACTACTGGCTCGCAACTTTACGGTCATCTGTGCCGATCTGCGCGGCTACGGGCGCAGCGCGTGCCCGGCCTCCGCGATGGACCATGCCCCATACGCCAAGCGATCCATGGCGCGCGATATGGTGACCGTGATGGAACGGCTTGGATTCCTGCGCTTCGCGGTCGCTGGACATGATCGTGGCGGCCGCGTTGCCTATCGCATGGCGCTCGATCATCCCGATCGTGTTGACCGGCTTGCCGTGCTCGACATCCTGCCAACGGAGACCGTGTGGGAGCGGGCCGATGCCAGGTTCGCGCTGGGCTACTGGCCCTGGTCGTTGCTCGCGCAGCCGCAGCCGCTCCCGGAGCGCATCCTGACGGCGGTTCCTGAAGCCATCGTCGATAGTGCACTCGGGGGTTGGGGGTCTCCCGCCGCTGTGTTCCCGCCGGAGGTTCGTGCCGCCTATGTGGAGGCGCTTCGAGATCCCGACCACGCCCACGCCATCTGCGAGGAATACCGCGCCGCCGCGACGATCGACCGCGAGCATGACAAGTCGGATCGTGCGCGGGGTCGTCGGATCGTGTGTCCGCTCCTGGCCATGTGGGGGGCGCAAGGGCCGCTCGATACCTGGTACGTCGCGGAGTCTGGACCGATCGCGCTTTGGCAAGCCTGGAGCGATGATGTTCAAGGACGCCGGCTCAACGCCGGCCACTTTTTCCCGGAAGAGGTTCCCGAACAAACTGCCGAGGTGCTGGGCGGCTTCTTCGGCGTCAGCTGATAGCGTCGGTCCCAGCCTGGGGATCGTTGCCGACTACGCGCAAGAAGAAGTTGAATATGACCATCGCAAACGCGTACGGCCGGGGGCTGTCGAATCCCAGGGATCGCGCTATAGTCGGCTTGTTCGTCTGGAGTAGAGCCGCATGAGCGCTGGCAGGATGACGTGGCAGCTGTTGCGCGCCTCGCGTTGGGCGCTGTGGCTCGCCTTTCTTGGCTATTGCTTCTACGTGCACATCTTTCGCGAGGGGCAGTACAACCAGTTCGGCCATCTTCCAACCAGTACGGAGCTGACCATTTTCGGCCTGGCGAATGCCGCCGTTTTCGTTGGCCTTCTGGAAATGATGATGCGTGAACGCGCGGGCATCCCAAGGCCGTCCTACGGCTCCTCGCGCCAGCCCGATTCTCAGCTGCGCGACCGGGCCTGATCGCTGGGCAATCGGCGCGCTGCGACGCCGGATAGCATCCGGCCCGGATTTTCGCTGACGCTGATGGTCGGCGCGTGCCCTACCAGAAATTGCGCGCGAAGCCTCCGCGACCGTATCCGCCCCTTTGGTACTCGACCTCGCGCCAGGACGGAGCGCCGTACCAGTACGGATCGCGGCGTTGGTACTGCCGTTTCGCCGTCTTCTTCGCTTTCTTGGGCGTGGCAGCGGGCTTCTCGGGTCCGACCGCGCTCGCGGCTGCAACCTCGGCGTCGCTCGCCTTTGCCATGTCGCCTGGGCGGACGGCGCCAGGAAGCGCGGTATCGATCATGACGGTGCCGCTACTGCGGCCTATGGCAACGGCGGCGATCGCCGGACGATCGGTTGCAACCCGGACCATGCGCGGCTTGCGCGGCTTGACCGAGAAACAGTTGGCATCGGACCGGATGTCGCCGACGCAGGCCGGCTTGTCCGCGGCCGCCTGCGCGCCTTCGATCGCCGTAGTCCGCGATGCGACGGCGGCGGAGGATGGCAACGGGCTTGTGCCCGGTATCGTCCCGGCGATGAGCGCCACATTGGTACCGGTCGCGGCTGTATCCGGGTTGGTGCCGTCACGCGCGACCATGACGCCTACGCCAAGCGCGCCGACGACGAGACCGGCTAGCGCCACGTGCAGCCTGCGGCGAAACCGCGGAGTCGGACAGAGAAGGCCGAATTCTGGATGAGAATATTGGGACGCGGGCACGGCGCTACTCCAACAAGCCTCGCCCCGATCCCCGGCATATTGGAAGTACATCAACCGCGCGGAACGTCAAGCTCGTTCCGGATCCAACGTGATGAAAGGTCGATCTGCCGCGGCCGTTGACGCCCCGCAGATCGAGGATCGGGACGGCGTGGCAGGTTCGGCGGCAGCCTGCTACCGGCTCGAGCCGGTTGATCGGCTTTCGCTTCGCCGCGTTGCAAACCCGCTCGACGCACGCACGAAGATTTGGTGACAAGCGGACTTCGACTTGGCGAAGCCGGCGTCCGACTGGACATGCGCTGCTCTCTTCGATCGTTGCAGATGAGAGTCGCGACTGTGGGATCGAGGCTGCGCACGGCGGCGTCATGTAAGCACTATTGCCCCTTCGGCGGCTGGGGCCAGAACAAATTGCTCAGCGATGGCAATGCCGCTGGGGAGCACGCGAGCGCGAGAGCTCAGTGACAATAGGGGCCGACCGGCACGCCTAACCCGTCGTAGAGAAACGTGTCGAACCAGCAAGTCCGCGCCCACCCGGTGTTGCGGCCGTCGAGCGACAGCGTCGTCGTATCGGCCCGGTATTTCGTTTTCTTCTTCGCACGCGCATCGACGGGCAGCACGGAGAACGCCGTGACCATGATGGCCGCGACAGTGAGCGCGACAAGACGCTTATAAGCCATTGGACATTGCTTTCACAAAGTTTCCGCCGAGGCCAACACTTGCCGCATCCGAATGTTCCTGGACCTCGGCGGCCGCGCAAGAGAAGGGAGCCGTGACCCCTCTCTCTTTGTGGCCCTTGCGGCGATCTGAAGGGTCTAAACGGCGTGCGCGCCAGATGGCCGCGCAACGGCGTTCGATGCGCTGTGTTCGACATTCCTCGGCGTGATGGCCATCACATCCCCCCGACGAAGAAGGCGCTACTCTCAAGAGCGTGCGACCGCCGCGGCGAGGCCGCGGCAGAGCAAAGGAGGGCTCCATGGACAGTCTCATCATGTTCCGCACCCGCCTGATGTCCGCTGTGCTCGTGGGCGTGATCAGCTCATTTCTCGGACTCGCGCCCCCAGCGAGCGCGACCGAGGGCGACGCGGCTGCGCGCGGGGCGGCATCCCTCCAACTCGCCCAGGCCTGCGGCACCCTTGGCCCGTACGCCACGATCCGGCGCGCCAACGAGATCGCATACGAGGCCGGCAGCCTCGGATACAGCACGCAGGTATTTCACAACGGCGATGGATACTACGTGAGAGCCTGCTGAGCGCGAATGCGTCCTCAGCGTCCTCGACCTCGGAGGTTGGCATGGCTTTCAGGCTGACGGATCTCATTGCGCCTAGCGTCGCCGTGGCGGTT
>Ga0307281_10000552_pt1 | contig 9880 bp, 8 predicted proteins | sample ER_DNA_120_FD_194486 | JGI IMG/M metagenome (GOLD analysis project Ga0307281, IMG submission 194486) | Bulk soil microbial communities from the East River watershed near Crested Butte, Colorado, United States - ER_DNA_120 | ecosystem: Environmental > Terrestrial > Soil > Floodplain | place: USA...
AGATGCGGACAGCACCGCGCTGCTCGAGGGCAGGGAGCGAGTAGAGGTAACCCTTCTTCCCGGGACCGAGGTCGGCTTCGACCTTGCACAGTGAGTGGAGTGATGCGCTCATGGACTATCCGTATTAGTTGGCAGCATTCAGTTCTAGTTGGCGCGTGCGCCTGAATCCTGTACCACCTTCAGCCATTTAGCGAAGTCTTTGCGCAGTATCGCTGCGAATTCCTCGGGCGATGTCGTTAGCACCTCGGCAGCCTGGACCGCCATGCGCTCTTTCATGTCCTGCGTGTTCGACACTCTCACGATGTCGGTGTGCAACCGCGCGACCAGCGCGGCAGGCATGCCGGCCGGAGCCACCACTCCGTTCCAGGTGATGACCACCAGGTCCGGGAGCCCGGCTTCCTTTGCGTTCGGCACGCCGGGCAGCACGTTCCAGCGCTTCTGGTCGGTCAACATCAGGGCCTTCAGTTTACCGCTCTGCACGAAACTGACCGCGGACGGCATGGTCGCGAACATCGCCTCCACGTGGCCGCCCATGAGCGCGGTGACGGCGGGCCCGCCGCCCTTGTAGGGCACGAAATCGATCTTGACGCCGGCAAGCGATTTGAACAGCTCTCCAGTCAGGTGATTCGTGCTGCCGGGTCCCGAAGTCGCGAAATTGAGCTGTCCCGGCCGGGAGCGCGCGAGCGCGATCAACTCGGCGGTCGATTTCACGGGCAGCGCTGGATGGGCGACCAGGATGTTGGGAAAGACGATGACGATGCTGAGAGGAGTGAAATCCTCGGTGGGGTTATACGGCAGCTTGTCGTAGAGCCCCGGGCTCATCGCCAGCTCGTTGCTGGTGCCGAGGAGCAGCGTATACCCGTCGGGAGGAGACTTGGCCACGAAGCTTGCACCGATCGTGCCGGTGGCGCCCGGCCGGTTGTCGATCACGACCGGTTGGCCGAGGGTGTCAGTGAGCTTTTGCGCGAGTGGCCGCGCCACGGCGTCCGCCGGTCCGCCCGGCGGAAACGGCACGACCAGACGGATTGGCTTCGACGGGTAGGTTTGACCGCAGGCGGTGGCCGCCGCGATCAGCGCACAGGCGAAAAGAACCAGTCTGCCGCCGGAATGGAAATGCACGATCTCGAATCCCTTCATCACCTCAGTATGAACGGATTCGGCACTTCCGTGGCGGTGGAGATCCACACGCTTTTTACCTGCAAGTAATCCTTGATCATCTCCTGCCCGCTCTCGCGGCCGAGGCCGCTCCGCTTGTAGCCGCCGAAGGGGGAGAGGTAGGAGACCGCGCGGTAGGTGTTGACCCACACCGTGCCGGCCTGCAGGCGTTCCGCCATCATGATGGAGCGCCGCATGCTCTGCGTCCACACGCCGGCGGCGAGTCCGTATACCACGTCGTTGCCGATTGCGACGGCTTCGTCCTCATCCTTGAACGGAATTACCGCGAGCACCGGTCCGAAAACTTCCTCCTGCGCGATGCGCATCGAGTTCTTGACGCCGGTGAAGATGGTCGGCTCGACGAACCAGCCGTCGCCGCACTCGGGGCGCGTGGCTTTGCTGCCACCCAGAACCGGCTTCGCGCCTTCGCCCCTTGCAATGCCGATGTAGTCGAGAATCTTTTTAAACTGTGGCGGGTTGGTGACCGGTCCCACTTGCGTGTCGAGGTTCATCGGGTTGCCCATCTTCGCGGTCTTCGCGAACGCGACGAGCTTGTCGACGAATTCATCGTGAATACTTTGCTGCACCAGCAGGCGTGAACCGGCGATGCAAGTCTGGCCGGTGGCCGCGAAGATGCCCGAAACGACGCCCTTTATCGCGTTCTCCACGTGCGCGTCGTCGAAGACGATGTTGGGCGATTTCCCGCCAAGCTCCATGCTGACGCGCTTCAATCCCTTGGCGGCGGTCTGGTAGATGAGCGTGCCGGTCCGGTCCGAACCGGTGAAAGCCACCTTGGCGACCAGCGGGTGCTCGACCAGCGGCGTGCCGACGTCGGGCCCGAAGCCGGTGACGACGTTGACCACCCCGGGCGGAAAGCCCGCCTGCTCGATCAGCTTCATGAATTCCAGCACGGAGGCAGAGGTGAACTCGGAAGGTTTGAGCACCACGGTGTTGCCGGCCGCGAGCGCGGGCGCGAGCTTCCACGCCGTGAGCAGCAGGGGAGAATTCCATGGCGTGATGGCGGCCACTACTCCGAGGGGCTCGTAGCGCGTGTAGTTGAGCATGTCGGGCTTGTCGCTGGGGATGACGCGCCCTTCGATTTTGTCGGCCAGCCCGCCGTAGTAGTAATACCATTGCGCCATGTAGGCGGTCTGCGCGCTCATCTCGGCGTAGAGCTTGCCGTTGTCGCGCACCTCGACCTCGGCGAGGAATTTCGCCTTCTCTCCAATCAAATCGCCGAGCTTCCTCAGCAGCGCGCCGCGCTTCGAGGCATTCAGCTTCGGCCACTCGCCGGTGGTGAATGCCTTGTGCGCCGCGCGCGCCGCGCGGTCCGCGTCCTGCGCGCCGCCCTTCGGGATCAGCGCCCACGGCTTGCCGGTGAACGGGTTGTCGCTTGGAAAGGTTTCGCCGGAGGCGGAGTCAGTCCACTGTCCGCCTATATACATCTGATATTTTGTCAGTGTCCCTGTCGCTGTATCCATGCGTCTCTCTTTTCAAAAGTTCCCTCGCCCCGTGTTAACGGGGAGAGGGTTAGGGTGAGGGGGAAGGATCAAGCACATTGCAATTCGCCTGCATGACGCTATCAGACCGGGTCAGCACATCATTGTCCCAGAATCTCAATACCTGATAACCAGCTGCTTCGAGTTCAGTGGTCCGTTCGCCATCGTATCCAGATTGCTGCTGATGCTGACTTCCGTCCACTTCAATAATGAGATGCCTTTCCAGGCAGATGAAGTCGGCTACATAGGGGCCTATCGGGTGCTGCCTACGGAACTTGAATTGCTTCAGATTCCGCTTCCTTAGCAATCGCCAAAGCCGTAGCTCGGCGTCGGTCAAAGGTTTGCGAAGCCGCCGTGCCCGCTGCTGAATCTTTGGTGAATAGCCCTTCACATCAGCCCCTCACCCCAACCCTCTCCCCGCATTCGGGGAGAGGGGGGTGTTGATGCTGTTACTTGTGTGCTTCTGCGGCGCCGAGCAGTGCCTCGCGAAAGCGATTCTTGATAGCGGTACCGTCTCGCGCCGGCAGCACGAGCGGCGCGTCCTCCGTCGTTACCTTGATGGAGCAGAACATCGGACCGGGCTGGCGGTAGAACCGGGGAATCCACGTCTTCAGCTGCGAGGAGGTGTATACCGTTCCGGCGCTGCGAAAACCCGCAGCCCGCGCCATGGCGGGCAGGTCAACCCCATACCGGGTATGAGTCGGCTGCATGCCGGTCTCCCCGTAATGCTCGTTGTCGATCACGATGACGGCCAGGTTGCGCGGCTGCTGCACGCCGATGGTCGCCAGCGACCCCAGCCCCATCAGCAATTCACCATCGCCGGTGATTACCAGCACGCGCCGGCGCGGCTGGGCAAGTGCGAGGCCAAGCCCCATCATCGCGCAGCCACCCATGCCGCCCCAGGAAAAAAAGGTGAGCGGATGATCGCCCGCCGCTGCGCAGTCCCACGTCGGCGCGCCCAGCCCAGGCATGACCAGCGCATCGCCGCGCTGCTTGAGGATTTCGGCGACGACTTTGCGCCGGTCCAGCGTTGGTTTTCTATGTTTCATAAATTAGCCGCCAAGCCGCCAAGAAGAAAGGAATGGAAGAAAGGGTCGAATCACGAATCACGAATCACTTGAATTGTTTGGCGCCGATCACGCGCTGCGAGATCAGGACGGCAACCGCGCGGCCGGTGCTGAATGCAAGGCGGGCCGCGGCGGATACGGTTTCTGCGATCTCGGCCGCCCGGTCCACCGGTTGCACCACGACACCAATCGCGTGAAGCGCCGGCACCGTGGCCTGCGACATCGGGACCTGCCAGGGATTGAATTCACCCCAATGTCCGCGCATGGTGAGGATCATCAGCAGCGGAAAGCGGCACTCCGCGATCATTCCGAGCATGTTGATGCAGTTGCCCGCTCCCGACGACTGCATCAGCAGCACGCCGCGTTCGCCGCCCAGCCAGGCGCCTGCAAGCATGGCAACGCCTTCTTCCTCCGTGGTGAGGCAGACGGCCTTGATCTCCCGGTCGGCATGACACGCCTTGATGAGCTGGGAGTGACCGGCATCCGGCACGTAGGCAACCTGCTTGACGCCCGCTTGCTTGAGTGCCTGGTAGATGCCCAATGGCCAGGCGGCTGATGGTTTTTCCGCTTTCAATGAACCCCTCCTAAGAGTCCCTAACATAATGAAACACACGCTGCGCTGTCACGATTTTGGCTAAGAAACGTGGGGCGACATAATCGGACGGTCGAAATCTAGCGAATTCGGCGAGGGTGCCATGGGCCAAAATCGCGCCAGCCCGCAAAGGGTTGCGGCCAGAATCGCCGCTAGCTTTGTCGCGAGGCTTGCCAATACAGCGAGTATTGGCTGCGCCTCGCTTCGCGCTATCGACAATTCTAGCTCGCAACGCACGCGCGTTTCATCATGTTAGGGACTCTAAGCAACGCTTCAGTCCATCTTCGCGCCGGACGACTTGATGACTCCAGCCCATTTGACGAGATCCGATTTTATGGTATTGGCGAACTCCTGCGGGGAGCTGCCTGTCATGACCGTCCCCGTCGGCTCGAAGCGCTTCTTGAATTCCTGCAGCACCAGCACGCGCCGGGTCTCCCTGTACAGCTGGTCCACGATCTTCGGGCTGGTTTTCGCGGGCGCCAGCATTCCGTACCAGAGATCCGTCTCGAAACCCGCAAGTCCTGGCGTCTCGGCCACCGCCGGCACGTTGGGCAGGGACGGGGACCGCTTGCCGCTGGTAACCGCCAATGGCCGGACCTTGCCGGACTCTATCAGCGGGGTGACCGTCAGGATGCTGACGAACATGAATTGAACTTCACCGCTGAGGAGCGCGACCAGAGCGGGGGCGGCGCCTTTGTATGGCACGTGAGTCATGTTGATCCCGGCCATCGTCTTCATCATTTCCCCGGAGAGGTGGGCCCCGCCTCCGCCGCCCGAAGATCCGAAGTTCAATTGGCCCGGTCTTGCCCTGGCCAGCGCAATGAGTTCGGGCACCGACCTGGCCGGCAGCGAGGGATGCGCCACGAGGACGAATGGCAGCGTTGCAACCTGGCTCACCGGCGCGAAGTCCCTGACGGGATCGTACGGAAGTTTCGTCAGGTGCGGGTTGATAACGATGGTCGCGTTGGTCGTCAGCAGCAGGGTATAGCCGTCGGCAAGAGACTTCGCGACGATATCGGTCCCGATATTGCCATTCCCGCCCGCGCGGTTGTCCACGATCACGGGCTGGCCCCAGGTTTCAGTGAACTTCTGGGCGATCGCGCGGGCGAAAATATCGGTGCCTCCGCCGGCGGCAAAAGTGACGATGAAGCGGATGGGTTTTGCGGGGTAAGCGGGCCTGTCGGCAGCGGACACGAGAGCGGTCAACGCGAACAGAGCGCCTGCAAGGAATCGCGCAGACCGACTGGATGCTCTCGACACAGGCTTCCTGCTCCTTGTATGCGGTGAGTGGTGTTTCTTCTAGATGTCGCCGCCGCCGAGGATTTCCGCGACTTCGACGCGACGGCCTTCGCGCGAAGACTTGATGCCTGCTCGCAGCACAGCGAGCGAGCGGGTCGAAGCTTCGCCATCCATTTCCGGCTTTCCCTTTCCGCGCACGGCGTCGGCGAATTCCTCCAGCTCCTCGCGGATGGTGTCGTTCTTTTCGTAAGGTACCGCGTTCGAGATCTTGCTTCCGCGTTTGAGAAAGCGCAGCCCCTGGTGCAGGTCGTAGTACGCGCTCGCCTCCTTGCCGTAGATGTTCATGCAATAGTACTCCGAGGCGGACGCGTAGCTCGCGTTGAGCGTCGAAAGCGCGCCGTTGTCGTGCTCCATCACGAGGCTCGCGACGTCCGGGTTGTCGCCGGGCAGCACAAGCTGGGCAAGCCGGCCGTTGACGGCCTTGATCGGACCCATCAGGTACTCGAGTATGTCGGTGTAATGGATGCCGATCTGCAGCATGACGCCCCCCGGCATGCCCTCAGCCGTGTAACGCCATGAGTTGAGATCGAACTGCCCCAGCCGGTCGCGCGAGATATTGGCCTCGGCGTTGACGAGTCTTCCGAACACACCGTCGTCAATCTGTTTGCGGATCCAGCGGAAATGGCTTTCCTTGCGCCGCTGGTAGCCGAGCGCGAGCACGACGCGCGCCTTGCGGCAGGCTTCCGTGAGGGCGCGGGCGTCGGCGATGGTGTTGGCGATCGGCTTGTCGAGGAAGACGTGCTTGCCGGCCCGGGCCGCTGCGCGCGTCGTTTCCAGGTGCACGTTGTTCGGCGTCGTGTTGATGACCGCCGCGATGCTGCGGTCGTTCAGGATGCCGTCGTACGACGCGGCCGGCTTGCAACCATACTTCCTGGCAAAGGCCTCGCGCTTTTCCTCCGAACGCGTGTAGCAGGCCGCGATTTCGAATTGGTTCGAGCGCTTCATGGCGTCGGCGAGCACGTCCGACCACCAGCCCATCCCGATACAGCCCACTCTTAACGGCTCATGTGCCATGGAAATGTCATCTCTTCGTCCATTCAACTGCGTGATTCGTGATTCGTGAGTCGTGAGTCGTGATTCGACTTTCCCCCCACCCCAACCCTCTCCCCGTAACACGGGGAGAGGGGGGATCTTACGGAAGCCGTATTCCTTACGTTAATCCCTCTCCCCCAGTTGGGGGAGAGGGCTGGGGTGAGGGGGTTATGAGTTACCAACCACGCTTCATCATGTCACGCACTACCACGTCACGCAGTATCACGTCACGCTGCATCATGTCACGCTTTATCTATCTTGTAAGTGGCGCCGATCGCCTCCACCGCCTCGCGCGCGAATTGATCATCGAGTTCCCAGGTGGCGCCGGAGACGCCGATGCCGCCCACGCATTCGCCGTCGAAGATGATCGGGTAGCCGCCCTCCATCGCGGTCCAGCGCTCCGCTCCCGCCGCGAGCGCGAGCCCGAGGGCGTGCATCGTGTCGAGCGACTGACCGACCGCGCCCTTGGCCGTCGTGGGCCGCTTGTTCGAGGCGGCGCATACGGCCTTCGTGGTGGACGAGTGCACCGTGTGGAAGCGGCCGCCGTCCATGCGCTGGATGAGGACCGGATGGCCGCCGGCGTCCACGATGGCGACTGCGATGGCATGTCCGACCTTTTCCGCCTTGGCGGTGGCGGCGTCCATCATCTTCTTGGCGCCGGCAAGCGTAAGCCGCTTGGAATTCGTGACGTACATCGGGCCCCCCTTATTATGGAAACGGTCCGCAGGCCGTTTCCGTCAGGCATCGTATAATCAACCCTATTTTCCAGCATTCCCGCGGCACGTCAATGAAGCAAGCACCTGGCGAAGACAACTACGGCGAATTGCGCGAGGGCGTGCGGGCGCTGTGCCGGCAGTTCGACGGCGCGTACTGGCAGAAAGTGGACGAGGCGCGCGGCTACCCCGAGGCATTCGTCAACGCGCTGACCAAGGCAGGGTGGCTGTCCGCGCTGATTCCCGAGCAGTATGGCGGCTCCGGCCTTTCGCTCTGCGAGGCATCCATCATCATGGAGGAGATCAACCGCTCGGGCGGCAACGCTGGGGCCTGCCACGGCCAGATGTACAACATGGGGACCTTGCTGCGGCACGGGTCGGAGCCGCAGAAGAGCCGGTACCTGCCGAAGATCGCGAGCGGCGAATTGAGGCTCCAGTCCATGGCGGTCACGGAGCCCACCGCGGGAACCGATACCACGAGGATCAAGACCGTGGCGGTGAAGAAGGGCGACCGCTATGTCGTGAACGGCCAGAAGGTGTGGACTTCTCGCGTCCAGCATTCGGAGCTGATGATCCTGCTTGCCCGCACCGCACCTCTCGAGCAGTCCAAGAAGAAGTCCGAAGGCATGTCAATCTTCATCGTCGACCTGCGGGCGGCGGCTAAGAAGGGAATGATGGTGAAGCCGATCCGCAACATGGTGAACCACGAGACCAACGAGCTCTTCTTCGACAACCTCGAGATTCCGGCGGAGAACCTGATCGGCGAGGAGGGCAGGGGCTTCCAGTACATCCTCGACGGGCTCAACGCCGAGCGCATCCTGATCGCGGCCGAGTGCATTGGCGATGGTCACTGGTTCACCGAGCGCGCCACGAAGTACGCGAAGGAGCGTGTTGTCTTCGACCGCCCGATTGGCAGGAACCAGGGCATCCAGTTTCCGATCGCGCGCGCCTTCGTCAACGTGCAGGCGGCGGACTTGATGCGCTTCAAGGCCGCGGCGCTGTTCGATGGCAACAAGGCGTGCGGCGCGGAGGCGAACATGGCGAAGCTGCTCGGTGCCGATGCTTCCTGGGAGGCTGCCAACGTTTGCCTGCAGACCCACGGTGGCTTCGGCTTCGCTGCAGAATACGATATCGAACGCAAGTTTCGCGAGACGCGGCTCTACCAGGTGGCGCCGATCTCCACGAACCTGATCCTGTCTTACATCGGGGAACACGTGCTCGGAATGCCGAGGTCCTTCTGATGAGAGTGATTCGTTGCTCGTTACTCGTTGCTCGTCTATCGTGGTTGCGGCCTTAACGGAAAACGAGTCACGAGAAACGAGTCACTTCCTGGTATTGCCAATGCGCCCCCTCGACGGAATCACTGTCGTCTCGTTAGAACAAGCGGTGGCTGCGCCGTTCGCCTCGCGTCACCTCGCGGATCTCGGCGCGCGCGTGATCAAGATCGAGCGGCCGCAGGTTGGCGATTTCGCGCGCGACTACGACCAGACGGTGAACGGCCTGTCCTCGCACTTCGTGTGGCTCAACCGCTCCAAGGAAAGCCTGGCGCTGGACGTCAAGCACGCGAAGGCGAAGGAAATCCTCGACAAGCTGATCGCGCGCGCCGACGTCTTCATCCAGAACCTTGCGCCCGGTGCGGCCAGGCGTCTGGGGCTCTCCGCCGAGGAATTGTTGTCGGAGCACCCGCGGCTCATCGTCTGCGACATCTCGGGCTATGGTGACAGCGGCCCGTATGCCAGCAAGAAGGCGTACGACCTGCTGGTGCAGAGCGAGGCCGGCGTGCTGTCCGTCACAGGAACTCCGGAGACCCCCAGCAAGGTCGGCATCTCCATCGCCGATATCGCGACCGGCGTATATGCCTACTCCGGGATACTCGCCGCGCTATTGCAGCGCGAAAAGACCGGCAAGGGCGGGCGAGTCGAGGTCACGATGCTGGAAGCCCTGGGGGAGTGGATGAGCTATCCCCTCTATTACACGCATTTCAGCGGGGCGGCGCCCCCCCGCACCGGGCCGGACCATGCAACCATCGTCCCCTACGGGCGCTATCTCACCGGCGACGGCAAAAGCGTCATGCTCGGATTGCAGAACGAGCGCGAGTGGACGGCGTTTTGCGACAAGGTCCTGGGCCAGCCCAAGCTGGCGGCCGATCGCCGCTACGACAGCAATTCCAAGCGCAACGAGCGCCGCGGGGAGATCCTGGCGATCATCGACAAGGTGTTCTCGACTTTGACGACGGAGCAGTTGATCGAGAAGCTGGACGCTGCCGGCATTGCCAACGCGCACATCAATTCACCTGCGGAGGTATGGAACCACGAGCAGTTCAAGGCGCGGGATCGCTGGCGCGAGATGGGCTCGCCCAAGGGGAAGCTGCCGGCGCTGCTGCCGCCCGCGACGCACGATGGCTTCGAGGCGCGCATGGACGCGGTTCCGGAAGTCGGCGAGCACACGGAGAACATCCTGCTCGAGCTCGGCCTTACCAATGAGAAAATTGCCGAGCTGAAATCAGCCGCCGCGATCTCGTTC
>Ga0307281_10000553_pt1 | contig 9876 bp, 13 predicted proteins | sample ER_DNA_120_FD_194486 | JGI IMG/M metagenome (GOLD analysis project Ga0307281, IMG submission 194486) | Bulk soil microbial communities from the East River watershed near Crested Butte, Colorado, United States - ER_DNA_120 | ecosystem: Environmental > Terrestrial > Soil > Floodplain | place: USA...
CGGCGCACAGATCCTCGGCGGACTGATCCAGACACGGGTGCGGCGGCTGTTCCGTCGGCGGACGGACGCGCTCCTCGTGGCGGGCGTCGCGACCGTGGTCATCCTGGCGCTCGTCGGGCTGACGAACCAGTTCCTGTTCGCCCTGCTGCTCATCCTGGCGTGGTCGCTGATCTTCGCCATCGAGTCGCCGCTGCGCCAGGCATTCCTCAACGGGATCATCCCATCGCAGCAGCGCGCGACCGTCCTGTCGTTCGACAACCTGATGGGCTCGGCCGGCGGGGTGATCGCCCAGCCGGCGCTCGGTCGCGTCGCCGACGTCAACGGCTACGGCGCTTCGTACCTGGTGGCGGCCGCCATCTCGGCGCTGTCAGTGCCACTCATCTTCCTGGCCCGCCGCGAGCGGGCGGTCTCCGACCCGATCACCGACGGCGACGGCGAGCCGATGACGCCGAGCGACGCTTCGATCTCATGACGACCCCTGCCCCGTCCGACCGTCGGCCGGAGCTGCCGACCGGGGTCGTCACGTTCCTGTTCAGCGACATCGAGGGGTCGACCCGCCTCCTGCAGGCGCTCGACGAGTGCGGCGTTCGACGAGGCCTGGGCGGCGTGAGACGCTCGATCTGCATGGCGCGCTGCGCGATGGGCTGACGACCCTGGGCAGCGACGGCAAGGATGACGCCCGCCGGTAGCCGGGCGATACTAGCCCCCTCATCGATCCAACACGGGAGGGACCGCGTCGATGAACGATCGGGACGCCGAGGCCAGGACGACCGCCGACGCGCTCGCCGAATGGCGCAAGGCGGAACAGACCGCCGCCGTCGCGCGCCGCGGCCGGCTGGCCGCCCAGGCTGCGGCTTCCGCCGCGGAGGAAGCCGCCGAGGCCTCGAAGGCGACCGCGGAGGCGGCCAAGTCGGCCCTCAATGCCGCGACCCTGGCCGAGACATCCGCATCGAAGACGGCGATCGCGGCCCGACTCGTGGTGGAGTCGACGCGCAACGACAGCGCCGATGCGGAATCAGAACTGGCGATCGCGGACATCGAGGAGGCCGAGGCGCACGACCGCTATCGGAACGCCCTCGATCGCGCGGAGAAGCGGCAGGCGGACGGGTAGAACAGGAAGATGGAGCGGGAGACGGGGTTCGAACCCGCGACATTCAGCTTGGGAAGCTGACACTCTGCCAACTGAGTTACTCCCGCTCGGGAGGATCGCACCCGAAACCTTTGGCTGACTGCGTGCCCGAGATTACCACTGAGGACGGCCGTTGACGAGAACTCGTGCGGATCCGATGGTGTCGATCGGGTCCGGCCGTGCGGGCATCAAAGCACGGCAACCGTCGGAGACAGACCGGACATCGCACGCGTGGGCGGCCACAAGACCGTTGGTGCGCCGAAGCACCGCGAAAGACCGAGACAAATGCAACAGATGACGGCGGGCGGTTATGGTTCGCTGAGCCGCGCGGGTGGCAGAGGGACCCCCAGGGCGTCCCAGAACACGTGTCTCAGTAGAGCGGTCGCCTTCGACACGTGCCGGATGCCAATGGCGAGACCGACCCGGCGCGCGAGGAGGTCTGTGCCGATGCTTCGTCGGTTGTTCAGCGCCATGTGCGCGGCCCTACTCGTCTTCGCCATCGGCGCGAGCACGGTGCTCGCTGGCGAGGTGAAGGGGCCGCCCAATCAGATCAACAACACCAACGAGACCGGAGCGCTGGAGCACGCCAATTCCGCCTGCGCCGCCAGCGGCCTGAACGACTTCGACCAGTCCGACCCGGTCGGGCAGCTCGCCTCACAGGTCCAGACAGCCGCGGACTCCTGGAAGTACTACAGCCTGCCAAAGGGAGCCCCCGGGAAGTTGGGCCTCTGCCGTGGGGGAACCGGCGAGAGGTGAGAGCCGGCAACAGGTAAGCATCTGGCCCCGGCGTCGAGCCGGGGCCAAGCCATCGGTTCGACTCGACGGCCGCGCTACTGGTCGGTACGCAGCCGCGAGTAGACCACGCAGTCGACCGGGACGCCGCCATGGTGCAGGTCCCACGCCCGGAGCACGCCCTCGCGCTGGAACCCGGCTCGCTCGACCATCCGCTCGGATGGCTCGTTGCCGACCATGATGAAGCAGTCGAAGCGGATGACCGCCGTCGTTTCGAATGTCCAGTCGGCGACCAGCCGGAGCGCTCGCGTGCCCACCCCGCGACCCCGGCCCTCGGGTACGAGCCAGAGCCCCACCGTCGCCTGATGCCCGTCCGGCCCGAAGCGCGTGACGGCCCCCAGCAGCCGATCGGTCGCGGACTCGACGATCGCGAACGGCGCCCCGGTGCCGTCCCGCCACATCGTCATCGCGGCGGCGATGAACGCGTCCGCGTCGGCGGACAGGTATGGCTGCGGGATCGTCACCCAGCGGATGATCTCCGGGTCCTGGCAGGCCGCCAGCAAGGCGGGCGCATCCGTCACGCGCCATGGCCGGAGCACGAGCTCGTCGATCGCCAGCGCGGTTCCCGGCTCGTCGTCCACGGTCGCGTCCTAGCCCCGCCCGATGTACGGCATCTTCGTCGCCATCACGGTCAGGAACTGGACGTTCGCCTCGAGCGGCAGGCTCGCCAGGTAGACGATCGCGCGGGCGACGTGCTCGAGGTCGAGCGTCGGCTCGGTCGCCACGCTGCCGTCGGCCTGGAGCGTGCCCGCGATCATCGGGCCGGCCATGTCGGTCGCCGCGTTCCCGATGTCGATCTGGCCGCAGGCGATGTCGTGCGCGCGTCCATCGAGTGAGGTGGCCTTCGTCAGGCCGGTGATGCCGTGCTTGCTCGCGGTGTACGCGGCGGACTGCGGCCTCGGCACATGGGCCGACACCGAGCCGTTGTTGATGATCCGGCCGCCGCGCGGGACCTGCGACTTCATGAGCCGGAACGCCCCTTGGGTCATGAGGAACGTGCCGGTCAGGTTGGTGTCGACGACGGCTCGCCAAGTCTCGGGAGTGAGGTCCTCGATCGACGCCGGAGGTGCGCCGCGCCCGGCGTTGTTGAACAGGACGTCGAGCCGCCCGAACCGTTGGCCGACGATCGCGAACAGGGCGTCCACCGAGGCCTCGTCGGTGATGTCGGCGGGGACCGCGAGGGCCCCGGTGCCGACGGCCGCGCGCCGGCACAGAACGGCGGTCTCCTCGAGTGACCCCTGCGTCCGGCCGGTGAGCACGACCGCGAACCCGGCGCCGGCCAGGGCGACCGACGACGCCCGGCCGATGCCCGAGCCGGCGCCGGTGATCAGTGCAACGTTGTTCGATCCCATGATCCGACTCGCCTTTCGACGCCGCTATCCGACCGCTGGCCGAGTCCATTATCGAGCCCGCCGGCCGGCCCGAGGATGACCGTAGATACCGACGTCGGCACTTGCACACTGACGCCGAGGGAGGGGCCGCGATCCATGGACGTCGTACTGGTGGGCCTCATCGGCGGCTTCATCGCCGGTGGCTGGCGGACCGGTTCCTTCGTCGACTCGCGGGTCTCGGCTTCCTGGCCCTGTCGTTCGTGCTGGGCGCCTATCTCCGTCAACCGATCGGCGCCTTCCTCAGCAACTTGTTCCCGAGCGTGCCCGAGCCGTACGCCGAGATGGTCGGCTACTCGATCGCAGTCACCGTCCTGGCCATCGCCGCCAACATCGTCACCGGACCATTCCTCTCGAAGGTCGTGGTCGGTGGTGTCTCCATGAAGACCGATCAGGTCCTCGGCGCCATCCTCGGTGGCGTCGAGGCGATCCTCATCCTCTCGATCGCGATCGTCATCCTCGACACGTACTTCGGTCCGCATGGCCGCCTCGGCGGCGATCCGGGTCTCGGGGTCTTCAAGCAGCTGGCCATCGCCATCGACGATTCGACGACCGGCCAGATCCTTCGTCTGACGACGGTACCGTTCGTCCTCGCGGTCCTTGGGCCATTGCTCCCCAAGGACATCACGTCGCTGATCCCCGGCGGACTGCCGTTCCCGAACGGCGTGCCGGGCATGCCGACCCCGAAGCCTGCGAAGTAGCGTCGGACGCGCGGGCGTCCGCGGAGCGCGGTCGAGGCGGCCGTCGGCCTACTGCTGGTAGCGCTCGACGATCTGGCCCGGTCGGAGCTCGGCCTCGTCGGGATCGAGCCCGGCCGCCCGCCGCGCCTCGCGCTGGTGGAGCAGGTCGTAGCAGCGATCGAGCTCGACCTTGATCTCGGCGAGGCGCTCGGACGCCTGGGTGGTCAGCCCTTTGCCATCGCTCGCTTCGGCGAACAGCTCCTCCTCCTCGGCGGACAGGGCGTTGATATGGTCGAACACCGCGACATCGCGCATGACGAGCGTCTCCTTGGACCATGGCGGATGGGTCGTAGCGACACGGTATCCCACCCGATCGAGAGTGACTGCGCTACGCCCCGCCGACGATGCGGAGGGAGCCGACCCCGCCGCCGACGTCGATGTCGACGCGGTTGGCCGACGTCGCGTAGTCGGGCGATTCGTACCCCCCGCTGCTGGCCGGGAAGTGGGTCGGGTCGATCTGCGCGCTCCCCAGCGCCATCCGTGTCCGGATCCGGGCGGCGACCCCATCCGGGACCTCGATGGTCAGCGAGGCGGCGCCGGCCTGCGCTCGGACGGTGGTAGCACCGGCCGCGCGTGGCAGGAGGATCCGCGTCTCGCTGGCCCCGGTCTGTAGTTCGAGGAGGCGCACCCGCAGGTCGTGCAGATCGAGCACGGCCCGGCTGGCCCCCGCGTCGACCTTGAGGTCGAGCGGCACCTCGGCGGTCAACCCGACGTTCCAGTCCGATCGCCGGTCGAGCCACGGCAGGCCGTACCTCGTGTCCTGCTCGAGCTCGACTCGCCCCGGTCCGCGCACTCGGTGGAGGACACCCCCGGTGAACTGGCCGTCGACGAGCTGGCCAGGCGCGGCGACGTGCGTCGCGAGCGTGCCGGCACCGAACTTGATCCAGACATTCGCCTCGCTCGTGCCGGCCAGCGGCAGAGCGAGCGTCTCGGTCATCCCGCGCCCACTCGGGATGACTGCGCCGATCACGAACCAGACGCCGAGCGCGATGAGCGCCCATGGCCAGTACGTCGAGATCAGCTCGCCGGGGCCTTCGCCCAGTCGGCCGGTGGTGCTCAGGAACAGCACGACACCGATGAGGATCCAGACGACGGGCCAGGTGAAGGCCCAGATGCCGCCCAGCTCGAAGCGACCGCGGATCACTGCCGACACGAAGCCCGCCACGCCGGCGAGGATCACGAACAGTGGCCACGCCTGGCTCCACGGGAGGTCGGCGGCGCGCTGGACGAGGAAGACGACCCCGAGCCCGATGAGCCAGGTGGCGGCGACCAGCGAGCCGGAGCGAGCCTGGCTCACCCGGCCCCTCCCGGACGTTCCGAATGCCGACCGACCGAGATCACGACGATGAGGACGCCGGCGGCGATCAGCATCGCCGGCCAGATCAAGTCGAAGTCGAGGCTCGGGATCCACTCGCGCAGCAGGAACCATGCTCCGACCATGATCAGCACCGCGCCGCCGATGGCCAGCCCGAGACGATCATCTCGCCCCTGCCGGGCGGCGCGCCTGGCGGCCCGGCGTGCCCGCCGCGCCTCCGACCGGGTCTGCGGGACGGGATTCCCGTCCGAGCCCACCAGCGTTCCGTACGGCGGCGCGGCGGCTGCGGTCGTCGCCGGCCGCCCGTTCGGATAGACCACCGATTCCTCCGGGACCACGATCGCCATGATCACGTAGACGACCAGCGCGATCCCGCCGGTGAAGATGGCCACCAGCACCCACAGGAGCCGGATCAGCGCGGGGTCCGCACCCCACAGCTCGGCAAGACCGCCGGCGACCCCGGCGATGACACGGTCGTCCTGCGACCGATACAGTCGGTCGTCCATCGGAAACGCCTCCCTTCGACGCGAACCGCACGGGCTCACGTGCCGAGATGGTGGCACGGATGGCGCCGAGCTGGCGAGGGACCAACGTCACGAATCCGCCGTCCCGCGCCTCGGCGGTCTCGCCGCCGGCCGGACCGGGTGTACCATCGCCGCTCGCCGGGGATTCCCGCATCGTGAGAACGCCAGCACCGACCACCGCGCGCGACCGTCCGCCCGAAGAGGCCGCCGAGGATACCTCGTTCGCCCGTGGGCTACGACTGCTGCTGATGGTCGCCGACCGCGGTGAGATCCGGGCGGACGTGCTCAGCGCGCTGCTCGAGATGCCGCTGTCGACGGTCTATCGCTACCTGCGAACCCTCGCCGACTTCGGCTTCGTCGACCGACATGGCGGCCAGTTCCGGTTGGGTCCCAAGCTCCTGATCGGGACCGGGGCCAACGTCAGCAGTGAACGCCTCATCCGGCACGCCGACGCGCCGTTGCGGATGCTCGCCCACGAGACGGGCGAGACCGCGGCCGTCGTCCGGCGGACCGGTCTGTCGTCGATCTGTCTCCATCAGATCGAGAGCGACGCCCCGCTTCGGGTGACCCTCGAACCGGGCGAGATGTCGCCGCTCTATGCCGGCGCGCCCGGCCGGGTCCTCCTCGCGTTCGCGCCGAGCGAGGTGCTCGACGAGGTCCTCGCCCAGGACCTGATCCGGATCACCGACGCCACCCCGACCGAGGACGAGCTCCGCGACGGTCTGGGCGGGATCGTCATGACCGGGATGGCGACCAGCGAGGGCGAGCTGATCGAGGGCTCGGTCGCGATGGCGGCCCCGGTCTTCCGCGAGGATGGGATCGTCGGGGCGGTCGCGGTCATCGGCCCCGCGTTCCGCTGCGGGGAGGCGTGGCGCACCAGGACCGGGCGGCTGCTCCAGGAGGCGAGTCGTGCGATCAACGCCGCGCTGGCGGAGGACCGGACGCCCTAGGACTGGTACTTCCGTCTCGCAGCATGGCAGACCGTCGTCTCATGGCATGGTAATCCTTCGAGGTATTCGCTATGCTGCACCGCAATGAGGCATCGATCGCGCCGTCACTTCGATCGTCTGGCCCCGGTCTCCGACCGCTACGCGAGCCTGTCGGTTGCCGACGCGTTCACCTGGGGTGCCTGCGTCGACGCCGTCGATCCCGGCGAGTGGTACATGGTCGCGTTCCGCTCGACGCGGCGGGTCGGCTCCGATGAGGCCCGCCTGACGGCCTACGACGACTGGGCGCACACGGAGGCGATGAGTGCCCCGGGCTTCGTCCACTACTTCAAGGGACCGACCACGGCCGACGGGAAATGCATGTCCTTCTGCCTCTGGGATAGCCGCGCCGAGGCACGCGCCGCCGCCGGGCGTCCGGCCCATCGGGAGGCCGCGGCGCTCACCCACGAGGCCTATGCCCACTACGTTCTCGAGTTCCACCGGGTCCGGCGGCTGGCGGACGGCGGCTTCGTGTTCGAGCCATACGACGCGATCCCTGCCGAGCTGACGGTCGAACCCCCGCCGGCACCGGGGTTCCTACCGCAGCTCGCCCCGTCCTGACGAGCGGAGCCTCGGTCGCGCGTGGGGCGCGATCCATCATCACCGGCCTGGCGGTCGCCATCGCGGTCGCGGCGGTGGCCAGGATCGTCACGGGCTTCCTGCCGTCGATCGTGGCGGAGGTCTCGGTCGCGCTGTTGATCGGGATCGTCGTGGCCGCGGTCACCGGCCCCCGGCTGCACCCGCTGGCGCCCGGCCTCCGGTTCGCCTCCCAGCGAGTCCTGCGCCTCGGCATCGTCCTGCTCGGGGCTCGTCTCAGCCTCGGAGAGATCGCCCGGATCGGCCTGCCCGCGACAGGTCTGATCGTCATCACCATGGCGGCCTCGTTCGTGATCGTGATCGTGCTGGCCCGGGTGGTCCGGGTCGAGGGCCGGCTGGCCGTCCTGATCGCGGTCGGCTCGGCCGTCTGCGGCAACACGGCGATCGTGGCGACGGCTCCGGTGATCGGCGCCCGGGCGCGCGAGGTCGCCTATGCCGTCGCGACCATCACCTTGTTCGGGACGCTGGCGGTCTTCCTCTATCCTTCGATCGGTCGCGCCCTCGCCTTGCCGCAGCCGTCATTCGGGCTGTGGGCCGGCGTCGCCGTCCACGACACCAGCCAGGTCATCGCCACCAGCGCCGCGTACGGCTCGGGCGCGCTCGACGTGGCGACGGTCGTCAAGCTGATTCGCAACGCACTGATGGCGCCGCTGCTCGTGCTCATCGCGACCGTCTGGGCAGCCCGCGGCGACGGCGCGGTCGGCTCGGCGCGACGCGGGATCCGGCGCGCGGTGCCGCTGTTCGTGCTCGGGTTCCTCGCGTTCGCCGCCCTGCGCACCGTGGGCCTCATCGGCGCCGACCAGGCGGCACTGCTCGACTCGATCGCGCAGACGTTGATCCTGGTCGCGCTGGCGGCGGTCGGCCTGTCGATCCATGTCGGCGAGCTGCGCCAGACCAGCTGGCGACCGCTCGTGATCGGGTTCGGCGTGGCGCTGGTGATCGGCCTCGCGAGCCTCGGCGCCATCATGACCCTCGGCCTCGGGGCGGCGGCCGGCGCCTGATGCCTGCCCCGCTGTCGGTCGGTCGGGTGGGTCCTGCTATCGTGGGCCGGTGGCGATCGAGACGCTGGCCCCCGAGCGGAGCGGGTCGACCCCCGAGCCGGGGCCGATCGTCGCAGCATGGCTCGGACGGGTCGCCTATCGGGAAGCGCTGGCGCTCCAGAAGCGTCTCGTGGCCGAGCGGGCCGAAGGGACCACCGGCGACCGGCTCCTGCTCCTCGAGCACCCGCCCGTCCTGACCCTCGGTCGGACGTCCGATCCGGCGCACATCCGCGCGACGCCGAAGCTACTGCAAGCCCGGGGCATCGAGGTGATCCGCGTCGAGCGCGGAGGTGAGGTCACGTACCACGGCCCGGGCCAGCTCGTGGCCTATCCGATCCTCGCCCTGGCGCCACGCGGCCTGCTGGTCCGACCGCTCGTCCGGGCGCTCGAGGCCGCCCTCGTCGCGACGTGTGGGGCCCTCGGCGTCAGCGCCGCCCGCCGCGGCGGCCATCCGGGCTGCTGGGTTGACGCCGATGGACCCGACCCGCGCAAGATCGGAGCGCTCGGCCTCCGCATCGAGCGCGGCGTCAGCTATCACGGGATCGCCCTGAACGTCACCGTCGATCTCGCGGACTTCGAGCTGATCGACCCCTGCGGGATGCCGGGCGTGACATCCACCTCGATCGCCGCCGAGCGAGACGAGCGCCGGCTGCCGCCGAGCACAGCATCGGTGGAGGAAGCCGCCCGGATCTTCGCCGACGCCCTTGCCACCACCCTGGGCGCGCCGCTGGACTGGGTCTGACCGTGGCCGCCGGCCTGTTCGAGCTCCGCAAGGACGAGATCACCGGCTGGTGGGTCGCGACCGTCGTCGATCGCGCCTTCCACCTCGACCGCTTCGCGCGCGCCGCCGAGGCCGTCGACGACCACCTCTTCGGCTGCGCGAACTGCACGACGCCCGAGGGCGACGGCATCCGGGTCCGGATGCTCAAGGACTTCGCCTTCCATGTCATCGGGACCGGCGAGGACGCCCGCGAGCTGGATCGCGGCCTCGGCCAGGTCGCGCTGGCGCAGGCGCGCGCGACGGGCAGCTGGCGGACGATCGTGGCGCCACCGGGCGAGCACCGGCCGCTCCACGCGGTCGGAAACCAGATGATCGAGGCGCTCGTAGGCACGGCGCGGACGGCCCTCGCCGAGGCGCGCGCCACCGGGCAGACCGACTACCTCCAGGTCGTCCAGAACTGGGGCGCCCAGGCGGGCGCCCGGACAAACCACCTCTGCCTCGACCTGTACGACCTGCCCCAGATCCCGCACCGGATCGCCGAGGAGATGGGCGGCGCCGCCCGGTTCGTGATCCGGGAAGGGGAGTGCCCGTTCTGCCGGCTCGTTCGCGACGAACCGCGTCATCCGGCCCGGCTCGTCTGGGAG